>Ga0306920_100009848_pt1 | contig 12780 bp, 12 predicted proteins | sample flu12Cox44000170_FD_204666 | JGI IMG/M metagenome (GOLD analysis project Ga0306920, IMG submission 204666) | Lab enrichment of tropical soil microbial communities from Luquillo Experimental Forest, Puerto Rico - flux4day.12C.oxic.44.000.170 (v2)... | ecosystem: Environmental > Terrestrial >...
TACATCGAGTGCGAGTCGTGCGGCGGGCGGCGCTACAACCGCGAGACGCTCGAGGTCCGCTACCGGCAGGCGAGCATCGCCGACGTGCTCGACATGACCGTCACCCAGGCCTGCGAGTTCCTGGAGAACATCCCCAAGGTCCGCCAGAAGCTGGAGACGCTGCGCGAGGTCGGCCTCGGCTACATCAAGCTCGGCCAGTCCGCGACCACGCTGTCAGGCGGCGAAGCCCAGCGGATCAAGCTGTCGAAGGAGCTGGCCAAGAAGTCCTCCGGCCGCACCGTCTACATCCTGGACGAGCCGACGACCGGCCTTCACTTCGCCGACATCGCCCAGCTGCTCTCGGTGCTGAACCGCCTCGTCGACGCCGGCAACACCGTCATCGTCATCGAGCACAACCTCGACGTCATCAAGACCGCCGACTGGGTCATCGATCTCGGCCCCGAGGGCGGGCCCGGTGGCGGCCACATCGTCGCCCAGGGGACCCCCGACGACGTGGCCCGCGCCGCCGCCAGCTACACCGGCCAATTCCTGCGCAAAGTGCTCTAGCGTGCCGCCAGCTCGACCGCGCGCGACTGGCGGCCGGTCCGACGTCGGCTAGGCTTCGAGCCATGATGCGCGTTCTTCCGCTGGCCCTGTTTCTCGGGGTCGCCCCTGCGTTCGTCGTCGGCCTCCTGGTCGGCCGCAGCGTGGCCCGCGCCAGCGACGACCTCCTGACCGTTGGTTCCGTGGCCCCCGACATCGAAGGCAAGGACGCGAGCGGCGCGCCCGTGAAGCTCTCCTCTCAGAAAGGACGCTTCGCGATCGTCTACTTCTATCCGAAGGACGACACGCCGGGCTGCACCAAGGAGGCCTGCGCGTTCCGCGACTCGTTCGACAAGCTCGGCAAGGCCGGCGTCACGATTTTCGGCGTCTCGCGCGACGACGAGGCGAGCCACAAGGCGTTCCGTGACAAGTACAAGCTCCCGTTCGTCATGGTGGCCGACACCTCGAAGACGGCGCAGCACGCTTATCATGTGCCGGGCCTCATCGTGACGTCGCGGGTGAGCTTCCTGGTCGGCCCCGACGGCAAGATCGCGCGCGTCTGGCCCAAGGTCGATCCGGTCGTGCACGCGAACGAGGTGCTGGCCGCCGTGACCTCGCTCGACCCGAAGCACGCGCGCTAGGGCGACGGCGCGACGAGCACCGTCCAGCGCTCGTCGCGGTGGGCCGGTTGCCAGCCGTCCATGCGGAGCTTCGCCGCGAGCGGCGCCGCCGCCGGCAGGAACGCGCAGCGCATCCCGTAGCGATCGAAGACCGGTCGGTAGGGCCCGCCTTCCTCGATCGCGATCTGGTCCAGCATCAGCGCCGGCGGATAGGGATCCTGCCGGCTGTCCACGAACACGCGCTGCTCGGGGACGAACCAGATGAGGTAGCCCCCGTCGTAATAGCGGTTGTAAATCGGCCCCGGGCAGCTGCGCACGGCTTCGATGGCCGCCTCGCTCATCGGACGCCAGCCAAGCCGGGGGTGCGGCGCCGCCCAGGCTGCGGATACGCCGACGAGCTCGACGAGCGTGAACGCTGCCAGCAGCACGGCGTTGAGGCGCGGTCGATCGGCGGCCCCGGCGCGCGCGACAGCCGGCGCGGTCGGGGCGCGTCCCAGCCGGAAGTCCGGCCCGAGCAGGCGGCTCGCCGCCGGGATCGCGAGCAGCAGGAACGGGGCGACGTTGCGCACGGCGCGGGCGGCGAGCGGCAGCACGACGAGGGCTGCGGCCACGCAGACGATGTCCCCCCAGCTCGCGCCGGCCAGGCGTCGCCGGCGCCAGATCAGCAGCGCCACGAACCCCGCCGCGAGCACCCAGAAGCCGATCTCGAACGGCCCGCGCGGGAAGGCCGGCTGCCACTCGTCGATCCGGTTCTGCTTGGACAGCGCCATCGAGCTGCCGATGTACGTCCAGAGACGAAACCCCATCGGCGTCAGAGCCGTCGCCAGCGCCGCGACGGGCAGCAGGATCGCCAGCGCCAGCGCGCGGCCTCGATCGCGCCCGTCGCCGGTGCGCGCGCGCAGGAACGCGGCGGCGACGGCCGCGCAGAGCACGGCGATCCCGAGCGCCACCGCGCCGTGCACGTTGGCCCAGAGCGCAAACAGCGGCGGCAGCCAGAGGAAGCGCTTGTGAACCAGCAGGTGGAGCAGCACCGCGAGCAGCAGCAGGCTCACGATCTGCGGGCGCACCGCCCAGACCGAGGGAACCAGCGGGACCCCGAGCAGGAGCAACACGAAGCGCTGCCGCGCAGGTCCCACCATCAGCCGGTAGAGGATCACCACCGCCCCGACGGCGATCGCCGCAGAGGCGAGGGTCAGCAGCGGCATGCCGCCCAGCCGGACGAGCGCGAACGAGAACGCCTCCCAGAGCCACTCGTGGTTCGGCCAGGCGCGCCCGGCGGCGGTGTAGGAGTAGTGCTCGTCGAGCGGGACGTGGAAGGTCGTCCAGATCTCCTCGCCGGCGCGCAGGTGCCAGAAGGTGTCCGGCTGCGCAGGCATCAAGCAGGCCGCGGCGGCGAGGGCGCCGAACAGGAGCCCGAGCATGAGCTGCTCGAACGAGATGCCGCGGACGCGGACCCCGCGGGTCATCCGACCATGGACTGCACCACGCGGCGCTCGCGCAGCCGCCAGATCCGCCCGTCGAGCAGGAAGTGGTGCAGGTTCACGAAGCTGGCCACCGCCGCCGTGATCACGAAGACGTCGCCCGGCGACCGCCCGTGGCCGAAGAGCGCGAAGAGTCCCGGGTTGATCACGAACCCGATGGCCAGCGTCAGCACCGCGTAGCCCGCGAAGCGGCGCGGCCCGGCCTCGCCCCGCCCGTGGCAGGCGTGCCAGCTGGTGAGCGCGAGGTACTGCATCGAGTGGAAGATCGGGACCAGCGTGATGTTGAAAAACGGGTTGAACAGCCCGGCGGTGAACCACATCACCTGCGCGGACAGCACCGCGTAGCTCGGCCACGGCAGCGGCGCGCCACGCGCGCGCCGGCGCCGCGCGACGACGGCGACGCCCGCGAAGCTCACCGCCAGCGCCGCCAGGCCGGCGACCGTCGCCCACGCCGGCAGCGGCGGCCCGTGCCACGCCTGGCGCACGGCCTCGTACGCCGGGTTGCGCGCCGAGCCCGACAGCCGGAACAGGCCCAGCACCGACAGGATCCACGACACGTAGAGCGGCAGGCAGAACAGGCGCTTCTCCGCGACGTCGAAGCGCGCCCCCGCGCGGAGCGGGTAGAGCATGAGGAGCCCGCGCGACTGCCCGGAGTAGTGATACCCGGACCAGAGCACGTACGTCCCGAAGTAGACGAGGCCGAACGTCCCTGAATAGCGGACGGCGAGGTACGCGGCCGCCGCCAGCAGCGGCGGCACGACGAGGGTGACGATCGGGTGGTCGCGGATGATGTCGCGCGAGCTGTACGCGCGCTGCCAGGTCGCCGCGTAGTGCGGCCCGACGAACACCAGGTTGAGGGCCAGCGTGACCAGCGTGACCGTCGCCGTCGCGCCGGCGCCGGCGAGCGCGAGCACGAGCCCGCTCACGAGCAGGGTGGCCCCCGGACCGAGCAGTAGCGCGTCGGTCACCGGCCCGAGCACGTAGCGCGTCGCCGTCGCCGCGGGGGCTACCGGCGTCGCGCGATCGATGGTCGCGGTTGTGATGGCGATATTATATCCCTCCCCGCCTCCGGGCGGGAACGCATGCCCGGCGAAAAGCGGCTGATTTCCCCTCTAGGCGCGCGCCCGCGCACGGCCATGGTCGCGCTGGCCGCCGCGCTGGTGGCGGGCGCCTGGCTCTCCGCGGGTGCCGCCCCGCTCGTCGACGCCGTCCGCGGCGCCCGCGACCCGGTGGACTTCGCCCGCGACTACGTCGCCGTCCGCGCCCGCCTGGAAGACGGCCGCGGCGCCCCGCCCCCCGAGGGCGAAGCCGGCAACGCCCGCGCCGCCCGCTACGGCGCCCCCGAGGTGCCGCTCCACGGCGCTTACTACCACGCCCACCCGCCGCCAGCGCGCATGGCCGTGCTGCCCCTGGGGTGGGCGTCGTGGCGATGGGCGGCGCGGGCGTGGACCCTGCTCTCCTTGATCGCGCTCGGCTGGCTCGCGGTCTCCCTCTGCCGGATCGCGGCCTCCGGTCGCGCGCCGTCGCCGCTGCGCGTGCTGCTCGTCGGGCTCTTGCTCGCGTTCTGGCCGCCGGTGCTCCACGACCTCGAGAAGGGCCAGTGGTCGATCCTCCTCGCCGCCCTGCTCGCGGAGGGGCTGCTCGCCCTCGAGGCCGATCGCCAGCGCCGGGCCGGCGTGCTGCTCGGCCTCGCCGCCGCGATCAAGGCGACGCCCGCGGTGCTGCTGGCGCTGCTCATCCTTCGCTACCGGCGCGCCGCCCGCGCGATGGCCGTGACGCTCGCCCTCGCGCTCGCCGCCTCACTGGCCGTCGACGGTGTCGCGCCCTGGCGCGCCTTCCTCGCCGGCGCCGGCCACAACGCCGCCGCCTGGGCGCCGTGGTCCGCCAACACCGCCTCGCTCGCCGGCCTCTACGCGCGCCTCTTCGATCCGGCCGGCGACTTCTCGCGCCCGCTCGTCGCCGTGCCCGGCCTCGCCACGCGCGCGTTCACGATCACGGCGCTCGCGCTCCTCGCCGCCGCCATGATCGCCCTCGGCCCACGTTCGCCTGCCGGCTCGACTCCCGCCTCCACTCCGGAAGTCGACCGCCCGCGCCCGCCGTCGACGACGCTCGCCGCCTGGCTGGCACTCCCCGTCCTGTTGAACCCGCTCGGCTGGAGCCACGTCCTCCTCATGCTCCTCGCCCCGCTCGCCGTCGCCGCTCGCGACGGCGGCGCCGGCGCCCGCCGGGTCGCCGTGATCGTCTTCATCCTGATCACCATCCCCCGCCTCGCCCTCGCCCGCCTCGCCGGCCCCCTCCCCGTGGCGCCGGCCCGTGGTCTGGCCCTCTCGATCCATGCCGTCGCCGCGCTGATCCTCTTCGCCTTGCTGCTACGCCTCCGACGCGCCGAGACACCCACGCCTACGCTGACATCGCACTATTCTGTACACAAATAAAAGTGAACCAGCGAACAATTCCTAGCGCTGGAGTCGGTGCGGCAGAGGTATAGTGGTGGGCGTGAGGCCCTCACCAGCCCCTCGTGCGTGCCGACACCGACAGCGAGGCACGGCCACCGCTGAGTTCGCGGTGATCACCCCGCTTCTGTTCCTCGTTCTCTTCGGCACGCTCGAGTTCAGCCGGATGATCGTTTCGCGCCAGATGCTCGCCTACGCGGTCATCGAGGGCGCGCGCACCGCTTCGATCCTCGGGTACACCGCCGACACGGACGTGACGGCCCAGGTCACCGCGGCGGCGCCGCTGCTCACGCTCAGCACCATCACGATCACCGACCTGCGCACCCTCAACACCGGTCCCACGGCGATGAGTGACCGGCAGCCCGGTGACACGGTTCAAGTCTCCACGACCTACCAATTCGTCCCCGTCATCAACATCGGCGGGCTCGGCACAAAAACCTGGACTGAAACTCAACAGGCGGTGGTCCAATGAAAACGCGCACTCGACTCCCCCTCGCCGGACGCAACCCCGAAAGCGGCGCGATCGCCTTCGTCGTCGCGGCCATGTGGATGGTGCTGTTCGGCCTCGCCGCCTTCGCGGTCGACATGGGCTACCGCTACCAGAGCAAGTTCGGTCTGCAAGCGGCGGCGGACGCCGCCGTGCGCGCCGGCATGCCCCAGTTCGTTGCCGGCAACACGACCCTGGCGACGTCGAACGCGATCGCGATGGCCGGCGCCAACGGTTACCCAAGCGGCCAGGTCACGGTGACGCCGTCGGGGAACCTGTTCCAGGTCGACATCACGGCGACGCCTCCTTCGTTCTTCCTCGGCCTGTTCGGCTCCCCGAGCTCGTTCCCGCTCGGCGCCACGGCGATCGGCGAGAAGACGGGCGGCGGCGGCGGCGCCTTCCTCTTCGCCTACAACGACGGCAACTGCGGGAGCGGAAAGGCCGGCATCACCTTCAACGGCGACACCACGGCACCATTCAACATCAACGGAAACGTGCAGAGCAACGGCCAGCTCTTCGCCCAAGGGGTCGTCGACCTCGGCGCCGGAGCAACGGCGCAGACACCTTGCGCCGGCCAGCCGAGTGGTTGGGGCGCGACTAACCCGAGCTCGAACATCCTCGCTAACACCACGCTGGCCGCCGGGCCGTTCCCCGACCCCTTCGCGGGCACGACGCTCGCGGGCATCGCAGCGGCTCTCGGCGGCTGCACCTACGGCGCGCTGACCGACCCGACGTACAACTCGATCCCATCGGGCAACTGGACCTACGACGGGACGACGACCCCGGCTCACGGCGTGCTCGCCCCTGGGGTCTATTGTTCCGGCGCCGACCTCACCGTGGCCGACACCACCGGCGCCATGTACAACTACGCTCCCGGCTCCGTCTTCCTGGCCGTGGGCGCCCTTCAGATCGGTAGCAGCAACGGCGCCACTTTCTCGGCTCCCGCGGGCTCGCCGCACGGGATCTTCGCGATGAGCACCAGCAACAACGGGACCGGGGTCGGCGGCCAGGCGATCAACGTCGGCAACGGCAACACCTACAGCATCACGGGAGCCCTCTACGCCCCGAACGGGATGATCAACTGGGGCGGGTTCACCGTCAACATGACGGCGGGCGCCCTCGTCGCCAACGAGCTCACCCTCGCCAGCGACCCAGGCTTTCCCTGGACGGTCGGCGGCGGCGGCGGGGGCGGCGGCGGGGGCGGCGGCAGCACCTGGAAGATGCACAGGTAAGCGGCCCACCTCGCGCCGAACATCGGGCTCTGTCAGGAGCCACTCGCCACGGGGAGTAACGAGCTTCTGAAGCTTCCCCGCCTTAGTTCCCGACGAGAACGCCGGACCTGAACCGAACCAGCCCCGGAGTCGCGGAGGCCGGCATCCAGGGGTTCAGGAACCCGACGACGGGGGGAAAGTCGACCTGCACCTGGATGTTCCATGCCGGGCTCCCCGACACGGTGATGCAGTCGTTGACCGGCGTCGACGTATAGGCGGCGAATCCGGCCGGAAGGCCCTGGGTCATCTGAGCCGCCACGGCGGCCGTCGCGAACCCGCTGGCCGCGGTCACGGCGAGGATACCCGGCGCCGTGCCGCTGCACCCGGGAACGAGCGTAGGTGAGGGCGCGTGTGTCGCGGCATAGAGCCCCTTATTCGCGGCCTGAACGGCGTTCACACCGATCCAGAAGTAGTAGCCGTAGTCGAGCATCCCGAGGAGCAGCGGGATCAGAAAGAACAGCGAGAACGCGAACTCGACCGCGACGGCGCCGCGCTGGCCGAGACGTTTCCTCAGCGAGCGACGCAGTGGGCGCAGAGGACGCATGGGGTCGATTCCATTATACCGCTGGCCGCGGCGCGCGTGGACGTGGGCGCTCCGAGAATATTGAACCGACGCGGCGTTACATCCCGCCGCCCGGCACGGACGGGGGCGGGATATACGCGGCCTCGCCGCCGCCGTTCCGGTTGATCATCAACAGACGCCCGCCGCCGGTGGGGTTCTCGTCGGTGTGGGTGATCTGGCGGTAGCTCTTCGAGACCGTCGCTGCCTCCTGAGCGTCGAGGCTCTCGAGGGTCTTCTGGGCCTGCTCGGGGTTGGCAGGGCCGTGCTGGACGTGCTGGGTGGAGAACCAGGCGGCGTAGGCTTGGCCGTAGTTCGACGACAGGTGCTCGCGGGAGCAGCCGGCGGCGAGCGCGGACGCGGCGAGGCCGGCAAAGAGTGACAGCGCGAGGGGTGATCTCCGTGGCGTCATGGCTTGGCCTTTGGTTGGGGACTCGGGGCGTCGAGGGCGGATGACTTGACCGGCACGTCCATCTTGAGCGGCGCCGGGAGGGCGGCGGGCGGGGCCGGCGTGACGGCGTCGGGTGCCTCGGCGGGGGCGGGCGCCGGCGGCGCGGGCGCGGTCGTGACCGGCACCTGCGCTTCCGTCGGGACGGGGCGGCCGAGGGCGGCGGCAGCGTGGACCAGGTTCGAGCGGGCCTTGCCGGCCGCCGGGTCGAGGCGGAGGGCGGCGAGGTACATGTCGTAGGCGTTGGAGAGCTCGCCGCGGCGCTCGTAGGCGAAGCCGAGGTTGTTCATGGCCTCGGACTCGGTGCCACCCATGCGGAACTCGCGGGCGGCGCGGCGGAGGTCGCCGGTCGCGGCGCAGGCGAAGCCGAGGTTGGTGCGGACCCGGTGGGAGAGCGGCGCGAGACGCGCGGCCTTCTCGTACTCGGCGATCGCCCCCTTGAAGTTCTGTCGGAGGTAGAGCGAGAAGCCGAGGTTGTTGAGGTAGGCGGCGTTGTTGGGGGCCAGGCGCACGGCCTCGCGGTGCTGGCCCTCCGCGTCGGGGCGGAGCTGCATGTCGTAGAGGATGCCGAGCGCGGCGTGGGCGTCGGGCGAGGCAGGAACGGACGCGAGCGCGGCCTTGAGGTCGGTCTCCGCGTCAGCGTAGAGGCCCCGCTCGCGGTAGACGATGCCGCGCAAGGTGAGGACCTCGGCGTCGTCCGGCTGCTGGCGGTGGAGCTCGTCGAGGATCGAGAAGGCGCGCTCCCAGTCGCCGCGGGCCACGAGCTCGCGCGCGAGCTTGGCGCTGGCGATGTAGGCGGCATCGGGTTTGGGCTTGGCGGCGGCGCAGCCCACGGTTGCGCCCGCGCCCGCGACGGAGACCGCCAGCGCGAAGACAGCGAGACTGACGAGACTTGGGCGGCGCTCTTTCATCCGTTCCCCATGGTGGTCATGATCATGACGACGGCAGGGCCGACGACGACGCAGAGGAGCGACGGCAGGATGCAGAGGATGAGCGGGATGGTCATCTTGACCGACACCATGGCCGCCTTCTCCTCCGCGCGCTGCATGCGCTTGGTGCGCATCCCCTCGGAGTGGACGCGCAGCGCGCGCGACACGCTGGTGCCGAACATCTCGGTCTGGATGATCATCGCCGACAGCGTGCGCAGGTCCTCGACACCCGTGCGGGTCGACAGGCGGTGGAACGCGTCGGTGCGGCGGACGCCGGCCTGGATCTCGAGCAGCGTCTGCTTCATCTCCTGGGCCAGGATCGGCGCCACCATCTCCAGCTCGGTCGCGACGCGCGACATCGCCGCGTCGAGGGCCAGGCCGGCCTCGACGCAGGTGACGAGCAGGTCCATCGCGTCGGGGAGGTTTTCCTCAATGGCCTGCTGGCGCTCCTTGATCTTCCCGGAGAGCCACATGTTGGGGAAAAAGAAGGTGAGCGCGATGGCGATCGTCGCCACCGCCACGGCCGTCGGCGTGTCGAGCGGCGTAGAAAGGTGGGAGTCGATCTGCCAGAGCGCGAGGATGACGATGGGCGGAAACAGCAGCTTGACGCCGAGGAAGACCTCCACCGCGTTGTCGTTGCGGTACCCGGCGTGCACCAACTTCTCGTTGATGCGCGACATCTCCTCGCCGCCCGAGGGCTTGACGAGGCGGGCGAACGGGCGAAGGAGGCTGGCGATGCGCGCGAGCCGCGCGTCGGGGCGATCCTCGATAATGGGTATGTCACCGGCTGTGGCGCGCTCGAGGCGCTCGATGACCTCGTCCTTTTTGGCGCCGAACAGCGCGCGCCCCAGAAAACCGAGCGCGACCACCGCGAACAGACCGCCGACGGCGGCCAAGAGCACGGTCGGCGGGATGCCGAGGCCGGCAAGGAAATCCATCAGATCTTCACCTTCGTCATCTTCTTGATGATGAGGAAACCCATCGTCCACATGAACCCCGCGAACATGAGGACGTAGTGGCCGATCTGGGTCTTGAACAGCGGCATGACGTAGGCGCGGTTGCAGGTCATCATGAAGCCCAGCGAGGAGAACGGCAGCCCGCCGACGACGTAGGCGGACATGCGCCCCTCGGCCGTCAGCCCGCGCAGCTTCCCCTGGAACTTGTAGCGGGAGCGGACGGTGTCCGCGATCTTCTCGATGATCTCGACGAGGTTACCGCCGGTCTCCTTCTGCACGATGACGCAGAGGGCGAAGATCTTGAGGTCCTGGTTCTCGGGGCAGCGGCGGGTCATGTCGGCCACCGCGCGCTCGAACGGGAGGCCGAGCTCCTGGGCCTCGAAGGCGCGCCCGAACTCGATCGAGACCGGCGTCGGCATCTCGACGGCGACCATCTTGAACGCGCTCGACAGCGCGTGACCGGCGCGCAACGAACGGGCCATCATCTCCAGCGCGTCGGGGAGCTGCTCCGAGAGCCGCGCGGTGCGCTGTGAGCGCTTGAACATGACGAAGAAGATCGGGATGCAGCCGAAGACCCCGGCGACGATCGGGATCATGAAGCCGCCGTCGGCGAGCAGGGCGAGCAGCGCCCCGAGCAGCGCGCCGGCGCCGCACAGCGCCAGCAACTGGGCGACCGTGATCTCGAGCTCGGTCTGCTCGAGCAGCGCCTCGAGGCGGGCGCTCACGCGCAACGAACGGAGGAAGGCGTCGATGGCCGGGTTCGACGCCAGCTTGCCGCGGCGGAGGAGGCCGCTCACGGCGCCGGCGCCGGAGTCCGAGCTGCCGAGAGCGGAGAGGCGGCGCTTGAGCTCGTCCTTCTTCTTGTCGGACAGGAAGCGCATCGTGTAGGCGAGCGCCTCCAGCACCGCGACCGCGGTGAAGGCGATGACGCCGACGAGGAGGATCTTCACTGCGCTTTACCCTTGTTCCCGTGCCTTTAGAGAAAGGGCTTGATGATCTCCGCCGGATCGATGCCGTAGCGTTCGATGCGGTCGAGCGCACGCGGCCGGATGCCGGTGAACTTGAAGCTGCCGACGATCTTCCCGGCGGCGTCGACCCCCTGCTGCTCGAACTTGAAGATCTCCTGCATGGTGATGACCCCCGACTGCATGTCGGTGATCTCGGAGATGCTGGTGATGCGGCGCTTGCCGTCGGTGCCGCGCGACAGCTGGATGATGGTGTTCAGCGACCGGGCGATGGTCTGCCGGATCAGGGTCTCGGACATCTGCACGCCGCCCATGCCGACCATGGCCTCGACGCGCGACAGCGCGTCGCGCGGCGTGTTGGCGTGCACGGTGGTCATCGACCCCTCGTGGCCTGTGTTCATCGCCTGGAGCATGTCGAGCACCTCACCGCCGCGGCACTCGCCGATGACGATGCGGTCGGGACGCATGCGGAGCGCGTTCTTGACCAGGTCGCGGGCGATGATCTCTCCCTTTCCCTCGATGTTGGGGGGGCGGGTCTCGAGCCGGACGACGTGGCGCTGTTGCAGCTGGAGCTCGGCGGCGTCCTCGATCGTCACCACGCGCTCGTTCTCCGGTATGAAGGATGACAGCGCGTTGAGCATGGTCGTCTTCCCGGTGCCGGTACCGCCGGAAATCAGACAATTGAGCTTGGCCCTCACGCAGGCAGCGAGAAACGCGAGCATCTCCGGCGTCGCGCTGTTGATGGCGACCATGTCCTTGATCCGGAGCGGCGAGCCGCCGAACCGCCGGATGGAGAGGATGGGCCCATCGATGGCCAGCGGCGGGACGATGGCGTTGACGCGCGCTCCATCGGGGAGACGGGCATCGGCCATCGGCGACGACTCGTCGATGCGGCGGCCGACGCGGCTGACGATGCGGACGATGATCTGCTGCAGGTGGGCGTTGTCGCGAAACCGGACGTTGGTCAGCTCCAGCTTGCCGAAGCGCTCGACGTAGACCGTGCTGAAGGTGTTGACCATGATGTCGGAGATGGTCGTGTCGGCGAGCAAAGGCTCGAGCGGCCCGAGCCCCGTCACCTCGTCTAGGAGCTCCTCGACCATCTGCTCGCGCTCGACGCGGTTGAGCGGCAGATCGCTGGTGGCGAGCAGCTGGTTCAGGATCAGGCGCAGCTCGTCGCGCAGCTGATCGCGAGGCAGCTTTTCGATGGTCTGCAGATCGATCTTTTCGATCAGCTTTTGGTGCAGCTCGTGCTTGAGCTCGTGGTAGGCGTCTGCGGAGGCCCCGGGGAGGGGCATCATCGAGCGGGTCGGCGTGGCGACGGAGAACGACCCGGTCCCCGCCTCCGGCCGCTTGGTCAGCCGATCACGTAGTCCCATCCGCCACCTTCTTGCCGAAGAGGGTCCCGAGCAGGCTGTTCCGCCGCAGGCGCGGCGCCTTCTCCGGCAGGAGCAGCGGGATCAGCCCCTCGATGTCCTGCGTGATCTTCGCGCGCGGCGCCGCGTCGGTCAGCAGCACGCCGCGGTTGATGGCGTCGATGAGCAGGATGAAGTCGTTGCTGATCGTGTGGGTCAGCGGCTGCCCGAGCGTCTCGCTCACCACCTCCGTCGTGATCTTGGAGGCCTTCTGGTAGCGGTTGAGGAGCAGCTTGATCCGGTTCTGGTCGTACTGCAGCCGGCCGAACAGCTCGAGGCAGCGCTGCCCGTTGCGCACCGCGGGCACGTCCTGGGTGAGGGTCATGAACACGTGCTGGCTGCCGTCGAGCGCGGCGAGCGACAGCTCGTCGAAGCCGCGCACGCCGTCGACGATCACGAAGTCGTAGTTGCGGCGCAGGAACTCGAGCAGCGCGTTCACGTCCTGCGCCTTGATCTGCTCGGCCTCCTCGACCTTGCTCGACTGCGCGAGCACGTTGATCCCCGAGCGGTGCTTGGTGACCGACGACGCCAGCAGATCGCGATCGAGGCGGCTCATGTTCGCGAGGACATCTGTGATGGAGTAGCTCCCCGCGACGTCCAGGAACGACAGCACGTCCCCGAGGTACAGGTCGAGGTCGACCAGGCAGACGCGCAGCGAGCGTCGCTCCATCGCCCCA
>Ga0306920_100009850_pt1 | contig 12780 bp, 14 predicted proteins | sample flu12Cox44000170_FD_204666 | JGI IMG/M metagenome (GOLD analysis project Ga0306920, IMG submission 204666) | Lab enrichment of tropical soil microbial communities from Luquillo Experimental Forest, Puerto Rico - flux4day.12C.oxic.44.000.170 (v2)... | ecosystem: Environmental > Terrestrial >...
CCGGCCTCGTCCAGATCTCCCCCCAGGCGATGCGGGTGATGAGATCCTGGAACTCGCCCGTCAGCGCGTTGCGCGAAGCGAGCGCCTTGTCGACCCAGGCATCGCCGAGCACCTCGCGGCGCACCGCTAGCCCTGCCTCGAAGATGGTCTGGCGCGCCGCCGCCACCTGCTTCTTGCCTTCGGAAGCGCCGAGAAAGTCGATAAGCGCGCCGGCGAAAGCCCGGGGCTGCTCGACGGCCGAGATATGGCCCGCATCGAGCGTCAGTGTCCGCGCGCCGAAAACGGCCGTGGCGATCACGTCGCCATGCTCGGCGGCTGGCGTCGAAACGTCATGGGCGCCGTTGATCACGAGGAGCGGCGCCTTGATGCGGCTGAGCCTGTCCTTGAGGGCCATGCCCGCAATCGCCATGCAGCAGCCCGCATAGCCTTGCGGATCGGTGGCGAGGAGGGTCGCACGCGCAGTGCCGAGGGCTGGCGGATCGCGATCGCGAAAGCCTTGCGAGAAGAAGCGGCCAAGCACCGCATCGACGAGCGCCTGCATGCCCTTGTCTCGCACCAGAGCTGCCCGCTCGCGCATCGCCTCGGACGACATGGCGGCCGAGGTGTTGGCGCCCACGAGCCGATCGACGCGATGGGGATACTCGGCGGCGATCTCCAGCGCCGTCATCCCGCCCATCGACAGGCCGCAGATATGGGCTCGCCCGACATCGGCCGCGTCGAGCACGGCGAGCGCATCGGCCGCGAGCATCGGGATCGAATAATCGCCCTGCGGCGCGTCGGAGGCGCCATGGCCCCGCGTATCCATGCGCAGCACGCGGAATTCGCGGCTGAGCTGCGGCATCACCGCATCCCACATCGCATGATCGGTGCCGAGCGAGTTGAGCAGCAGGAGAGGTGGCTTTCCGGCATTGCCGTCGGCGCGCCAATAGAGGCGCACGCCCTCGCGCGTTACGAATGCCATGGCTCAGCTTCCCTTTGCGGTTTCGCTCTGGCGCTCAGACGCGAGCGCAGCGTCGATGAAGTCTTGCGTAGCCCCGAGATAAGTCGACGGATCGAAGAGATGCTCGATCGCGTCCGGAGCGAGATGCGCGGTGACGCGGGGGTCCGCGAGCGCGAGCTCGCGCAGATGCCGGTTCTCGGCGGCCGAGCGGGCCGACAGCTCCTCGACCAGGTGATGAGCTTCGTTGCGCCCGATCCGCGGCGCCAGCGCGAGCATCAGCCGCTCGGCGAGAACGAGGCCGTTCAGGCGCTCGAGATTGCGGCGCATCGCCGTCGGGTCGACCACGAGGCCCGCCATCGCCTCGACCATGGCGAGGAGCGCGCCATGCATCACCTCGAAGAGGGTAGCCAAGGTCGGCGCTTCGGCCTGCCAGCCGCCGAGCCCGCGGTCGAGCTCTTGGGGCATCGCCTGGAGCAGGGTCGTGACGAGGCCAGGCGTGCGGTTGGACGCAGCGAGCGCAACCATGGCTCCGATCGGATTGCGCTTATGGGGCAAGGTCGAGGATCCGCCGCGCCCGGGCACCGAGGGCTCCGCCACCTCGCCGAGCTCGGCCTGCGACAGGAGCGAGAGATCACGCGCCATCTTGCCGAGCGTTCCCGTGAGGATGCCGGCCGCACAGGCAAGGCCAGCAATGCCGTCGCGCCGTGTGTGCCAGGGCAGGGGCGGCACGGGGAGCTCGAGGCGCGCTGCCAGCCTTTGCGCGACCGCGATGCCGCGATCGCCTAGCGCCGACAAGGTGCCGGCCGCGCCGCCGAACTGCAGCTTGAGCGCAAGCTCCGCCTCGCGCTCGAGCCGGGCTGCCGACGCCTCGATGCCGGCGAGCCAGGAAGCCGCTCTCAGGCCGAAGCTCGTCGGCAACGCCGGTTGCATCAAGGTGCGCGCGAGCATCACGGTGCCGTGATGGTCTTGCGCGAGGCGCGTGAGCGACTGCCTCAGCCGGTCGAGATCGCGCTGCAGCAGGGCGCAGGCGGCCTTGAGCTGGAGCACGAGCGCGGTGTCCGCGAGGTCCTGGCTGGTGCTGCCGAAATGCACATGGCCGGCCGCCGCCTTGTCGATCGCCGCGACCTGCGTGCCGAGCGCCTTGACGAGCGGGATGGCGAGCGTGCCCGAGCGCGAAGCGGCTTGGGCGAGCGAGGCGGCATCGATGGCGATGCTCGCAGCGGCCTCCGCGATCGCGGTCGCCGCTGCCGGGGGGATGACGCCGCATTCGGCCTCGGCCTGCGCCAGCGCCGCCTCGAAGGCGAGCGCATGGCCGATCAGCGCCTCGTCGGCGAAGACGGCGAGCATCTCGGCCGATGATGCCATGCGGGCCTGGATCAAGGATGGCATCGATGTCGCGTCTTCAGCGCACGGCGTGCGAGCGCTCGTCGAAGAAGAGCGCCTGGCTGATGGTCGCCCGCACGGTTTCGGTCCGATAAGGCTTGGTGAGCAGGAAGGTCGGCTCCGGCCGCTCGCCGGTCAGCAGCCTCTCCGGGAAGGAGGTGATGAAGATCACCGGCACTGCGCGCAGCTTCAGGAGCTCGTTGACGGCCTCGAGGCCCGAGCTGCCATCGGCGAGCTGGATATCGGCGAGGACGAGACCCGGCATGCCCGACCTGAAGAGCGAGACCGCCTCGGCATGCGTGCGCGCCACGCCATGCACGCGATGGCCGAGACCTTCGACGATTGCCTCGATGTCGATCGCGATCAGCGGCTCGTCCTCGATGATGAGCACATCGGTCGCGACCTGGCGCGTGATGTCGCGCCCCGCCTGGTCGAGCAGGTCGCACGCCTGCGCCTCGCTGCAATCGAGGATGCGCGCCGTGTCGGCTACACTGAACTCCTCGACCGCATGCAGCAGGAAGGCCTCCCGCGACAGAGGCGCCATGGCGCTGAGCTTCGCTTCGGCCGCCGACAATGGGGCGGCGGTAGCAAAATTTAGGCCAGCCTCTGGCGAAGCATCGCGACGCGTCCTCACGAAGGCCCGATAAAGGGCCAATTTCGCCGGAACATCAGACGGCAAGGGGTCTGGCGCGGCGATGAGCGCTTCGAGAAGACGCGCCACTTGCTCGTCGCCTTGCGCCTGGCTGCCCGTGAGCGCGCGGGCGAAACGGCGAAGATAGGGTAGATGCTGCGCGACCTGAACGGCGGTGGACAAGAGGCTCCTCCTTCAAGTGCGATGGCTAGTGGCATACCGGCGGAAGGCAGCTTGTCAACTCGCCGGCAAGGATGGTTGTGCTATATGGCAAGAAGGACACGGGTTTAGCTGGAACAAAACCGCGTCTCGCGCGTCCGTACTCAACCGACACGACATCTCGGTTCCGGCTGCCGGTGCGTTCCGCCACGGGTTTTGATCATGTCTCACGATCCTCATTCCGCCCCGCGGCCGACGCTCCCAGCGGACGCGCCGCCACTCAGCGATGAGGTGCAACGGCAGATCGGACGCAAGCTGCGCCTGCTCTACGAGCAGCTCGAGGCAGAGCCCATTCCCGACAGATTCGTCGAATTGCTGCGCGCGCTCGCCGACAAGGAATCCAAGCCGACATGAACAAGGCTGATTTCTTCAGCCGGGATTTGCTGACCACGATACCCAGTCTTCGCGCCTTCGCCCGCTCGCTTGGGGCGAGCCCGGATCGCGCCGATGATCTGGTGCAGGAATCATTGATCAAGGCCTGGGCCAACCGGGGGAGCTTCGTCGCGGGCACCAATCTCAAGACCTGGCTGTTCACGATCCTGCGCAACACGGCCTATTCGGAATATCGCAAGCGCCGGCGCGAGGTCGAGGATAGCGACGGCAGCTACGCTGCGACCCTCATCACCGAGCCCGGCCAAATCGCCCATCTCGACATGGAGGATTTCCGGTCGGCGCTCGATCTCGTGCCGAGCGAGCAGCGCGAGGCGCTGATCCTCGTCGGGGCGTCGGGCTTCTCCTATGAGGAGGCAGCCGAGATCTGTGGCTGCGCCGTCGGCACGATCAAGTCGCGCGTCAACCGCGCAAGACAGCGTCTCGCCGCGATCCTCGGCTTGCAGGAGGGGGCGTCGGAGGAGGCGAAGAAGGACTCAGCCGCCCTGCGCTGAACCCGACTTCGCGTTGCGCCGCTCCTCGTCGAGCCTGCGGCCAACGATGAAACCTGCCGCCAGCCCGGCCGCGACAAGCTGCGTCGGCGTCAGCGCCTTGGCGACCTCGCTCGCGATCATGAGCGCCGCCTGCTCCTGGCGCAGCCCGGCCTGGCCGAGGAGATCGGCGATATGCTCGAGCTCGATTGCGCCGAGTGAGACTGGAGCATCGGAAGGAGCGCTCGCGGTCAGCGGGTTGGCTGCTCCCGTTGCGCCGGGCCCGGCGAAGCCTTCCCGTGGAGCAGTGCGAGCCTGCGCCGCGCTGTCGCCCGCAGGCTTCGCCGATGCGACGCCGAGTGCAACAGCGACGAGCGCAATGAGGAGGGCGAGCGCCGCAAATCCGCCCGCGATGATCGCCTCCGCCTCTTCTTCCGGGAGATGGTGCAGCAGCACGTGATAACCGGCGACGGTCGCAAAGCCCGCTGCGATCGCGAGCAGGATGAGAACGCTGAGCCAGATGGCGGCACGCATGATCGCGTGAACCATATTGGCGCCGATGCGCGCCGCCGCGGCATCGACCTCCGAGCGCAGCTCGATCCTCGTCTGCGCCAGCTTGAACCTCACTCCGGTCGCGGCGCGCTCCAGCAAGTGCCACATCAATCGATCGCCAATCCGTCTCGAGGGCAGGTCAGCGAGTCGTTTCGCGCAAAATCTCTTGCAAAGACAGGCATCCGCATCTCGGCATCGTCATGCCGGACTGCGGCCGTCGCTGTCATCTACCTGCCCGAGCGGGTCAGGAGCCCGATCAGCATGCCGACCCCCGCCGCAATGAAGAGCGACGACAGCGGGTTGCGCTCGACATTGGCGGCAAGCTCGGCCGCCATCGGCTCCAGATTACGCTTGATGTCGTCGACCGTCTCGCCGGCACCCGAAGCCGTGTCCTTGGCGCGCTCGACCGCGCTCTTCAGGGTGCGCGTCGCCTCATCCGATCCGGCCTTCGCCAGCTCCGAGACGAGATCGGTGAGCCGCTTCACCTCGTCGCGCAGCGCGTCGATCTCGCCCTTCACCGCCTCGTTGGTGTCCGACAACCTCGATGACGTCATGATGCGCTCTCCTGTGGTCCGGACCCCGTCGGCTCGCCAGGGCCGTCAGCACCGCCGACGAAATTCGCCGGACAGCGAAGACTAGGCCGTGGCCTTGCACAAGGAAACACCCGTGTCGGGGAGGGCGCCTCAATCGGCGGTCGGCAGGCGCCGCATGGTGAATTCGATGCGACCGTCGTCGAGCTGACGCCAGCTCTCGACCGCCGTCATATAGGCGGCCTTGGGGTAGCGAGTGAACCAGTCGCGGGCACGCGCTCGCGCCTCGTCGCGTGGCAGCGCATAGGTCTGGCGCAGGAATCCGGCAGGCTCGGCTGAGGCGCGCTGCGTGTCGCCGCGCGCACGGGCCTGCGAGCGCTGCTTCAGCCGCTGCGCCACATCGCGCGGCAAAGAGCCGCCGGCAGACTCTTGCGAGCTGCCACCGTGCTCGTATCGGCGCTGGCTCCGGTCTTCCATGGAACCGTCCCCTTCCGGGGCGAAGATAGCGGCTTTCACGGAGGCTGGCGAATCGTCTGGCCGCCGCGCCGACGCGCAGATGGGCTGCGTAGCCACAGCTGCGAGCACGCCTAGGGACCTTGCAAAGCCGTTATTTTAAGGTTCAAATATATGACGACGGATGGTTTGGGGCGCATTTCGCGCATCACGGCGTGCCGAGCTCGCCACGCTCCGGCGCGTGGACGGCCGTCTCGGCGGACGGCAAGAACGTGAACCTGCTCGAAGGCGCGTCAGGCCCGCATGCGGTCGTCGGCGCCGAGCGCGGCGAGCAGACCGCTGCCTGGAAGGCCTGAGCCCGCATTCCGTAAAGGCCTGCCGCGCCGGAGGCCGCCCTCAGCCGCGCTTTTGCTGCAAGGCCTGGTCGAGAATGGCCGTGAGGCTCGCCTCGTCCATCGGGCAGCCGGCTTCGGTCCAGGCGTCGCGCGCTTGCGCAAGGACGCGCCCGATCGCGGGGCCGGGCCGAAGCCCCCGCACCAGAAGATCGCTGCCGGTGAGCGGAAAGGCCGGCAGCGCATGCAGGCGCCGCTGCAGCGTCTCGAGGCCACGCCTGTCCTGCGCCTCGAGCGCCAGCGCCAGCGAGGCCACCGGCGCGCCGAGATCGAGCGCGAGCCTGACGAGACCGGGGGCGAGTGTGCCTTGCTCCGTGACCTCGGTTGGCGCCTTGGAGCCATGCAGTTGCTCGAGCGCCTGGGCGATGCGCATCAGGCCGAGCGATTGCGCATTCGAGAGGCGCAGATCGCGCCGCAGCCGCTCGGCATCCTCGCGCGTCAGCAGGGCGAGCGCGGCGAGGCGCGCGAGCGGCTGGCTGGGCAAGAGCTTCGCGCTCTCGCCCGCCACGCCCGGCCCTTCGAGGAAGCGCGCGAGCCTGCCGATATGTGGCACGCAGGGCAGGAGCAGCGGCCAGAAGCCGCCCGAAAGCATCGCCTCGGCGGTCGGCACGGCGCCGGGCGCCACGAGCAGCTTCAGGAGTTCGTTGCGCACCCGCTCGGCCGAGAGCTGGCGCAGCCCCTCGCGCAAGCGGCTCGCCGCGGCGAGCCCTTCCGGGTCGACCGGCCCCACCGCATAGCTCGCATGGAAGCGGAAGAGCCGCAGGATGCGCAGATAATCCTCGCGGATGCGGCGCTCCGGCTCGCCGATGAAACGCACGCGCCGCGCCGCGATATCGGCGAGGCCGCCAACCTCGTCATGGACCATGCCGTCGCGATCGAGCATGAGCGCGTTGATCGTGAAATCGCGCCGCTGCGCATCCTCGCGGAAGCTGCGGCCGAAGCGGACGACGGCCCGCCGGCCATCGGTCTCGACATCCTCGCGCAGGCTCGTCACCTCGAACGGATGGCCGCGCACGATCACGGTGACCGTGCCCTGGGCAATGCCGGTCGGCACGGTCTTGAGATTGGCGCGCGCGGCACGCCGCATCACTTCCTTGGGCACCGCCGTGGTGGCGATGTCGATGTCATGGGCCGGCAGGCCCATCAGCACGTTGCGCACTGCGCCGCCGACGATGCGCAGCTCCTCGCCGTCACGGTCGAGCGCCGCGAAGAGCTCTCGGACTTCGGGAGCTCCGAGCAGCGCGGCGAGCGCCGGGCGCGCCGCCTCGACGACTTGCGGCCCGCTCACGGCTTGACGGCTGGCGCTTCGAAACGTCCCGGCACCAGGCGCCCATTCTCGAGATGCGCGGGACGGTAGATGCCGGTCTGCCCGTCGAGCCGCAGGGTCTCGGCGATGATGCCGGCGACCGCGAGGCCGACGCCGGCGACGGCGAGCCAGCCGCGCGCACCGCGCCAATGCTCAGGCGCGAAGGCTTCGCGCCGCGTGGCGATCAGGAACACGAGGAACAGCCCGAAAGGCAGAAGGAAGAGGCCGAGCTCGCTGATGAAGCGGATCACGGCCCGTAGACCCGCTCATAAAGCGCGCGGATCATCCCGGCCGTCGCACCCCAGATGTCGTGACCCTGCCAGGGCATGGCATAGAAACGACGCGTCATGCCGCGCAGCACGCGCGAGCGCACCTCGTGATGCGCAGGGTCCATCAGGAAGGAGAGAGGCGGCTCGAAGACGTCCGCCACCTCGACGGGGTTGAGGGCGAGGCGATGATCGGGATCGACCAGCGCGACGATCGGCGTCACGCGAAAGCCGGTCCCGGTCAGATACGGGCCGAGCGCGCCGAGCGGCGTCACGCGGTCGGGCTCGAGGCCGATCTCCTCATGGGCCTCGCGCAAAGCGGCGTCGAGCGGCGTCTCGCCCGCCTCGATGCGCCCGCCCGGGAAGGCAACCTGCCCGGCATGCACCGCAAGTCCCGTCGAGCGCTCGGTGAGCAGCAGCGTCGCCTCGTCGCGCGCGACGACCGGGATCAGCACCGCCGCCGGGCGGATATTGGTCGGGTCGACGATGAAGGGCCGCGCATCGTCAAGTCGGTGGTCGCCGAGCCCGGCATCGCGCGCCTCTTCGGCGCCCATTTCGGGTTTGAGCGGCAGCAGGCGCGGGAGCGCGCGGGCCGAGAAGACCTCGGCCGTCAGATGCGACGGTACCGGCTCTCGGGGAAAGCTCAAATCGGGCATCATGCGCCGGCTCCCGAGATCTCGCTCGATCGGCAGATCGGGAAGAAGGCGCCGCAAGACGCGATGCCGAGAACATCCTCGCCGCCCGCGCGGCGCTCGACCGCGATGTCGATGAGGTCATGCGTCAGGGCTCGCGTCAGGCGCGCCCAGAGGCCGCCGCGTACATGCACATAGGGCTTGATGCCGTCATGGGCGCCGATCTCGAAGCGCATCGGATGCTCCGGACCGGCGCGCGTCACATCGCCCATATTGGTGTCGAAGACCAGCGCCTGATTCGGCGTCTCGCCTTCGAGGTGCATGGCGGTCGCGATGAAGGGCACGTCCTCGACCGTGATGCCGACCTTCTCGACCGGCGTCACCAGAACATAGCGCTCCTCGTCCTTGCGCAGGATCGAGGCGAAGAGCCTCACCAGCGCGGCGCGGCCGATCGGCGAGCCGTTATAGAACCAGGTGCCGTCGCTGCGGATGCGCATGTCGATCTCACCGCAATAGGGCGGGTTCCAGCGCTCGACCGGGCGCGGCTTCGCCGCATCGCCGGGACGCGCGCTCGCGGCAAGGAGGCCGGACAGAGAATCCGCGATGTCGGGGGCAAGGAGAGCCATCGGCTATAGATGGCGGATTTCCGCTGCTTCGCCAAGGGAGTGCTCCCCTTCTCCCACTCCACCCTCCCTTCCTTCTCCCGTAAAACGGGAGAATGGGGCGCCCTCACGCCGAGAGGTAGGCGCAGGGCCGCAAAAAGGCTCGCAAATGGCCCCGTGAGAGGCGATATCGCAGGCAGCGATTCCAAGATCGAACGTCAGCTCGTTGGCGAGCTCGGCGATCAGGTCCTGAGGGCCATGGATCACTGATCGCGCCGTTCTCGTCGAGGATGGGCGCGGCCCGCAACTCAACGCGCCCATCCTGGCGTCGCGTCAACCGAGCCAGCGGGGCAAGCGGGCGGGAGCAGACCCCGTCAGCGCCGCCTCGATGCAATCCTCGAGCGTGCCGAGCCTCACTGCGCAGCCCGAGAGCCCTGGTCCGTAATGGGCGTATTTTCCGGAGTTGGTCAGGACCGCCTTCGTCCGCGGGGGGAAAACGGGGCGCGTGATCGAGCACCAGCAGAGATCCGGGATGACGGCGACGCCGCTTTGCCGAAGCTTCGTCATCGTCGCCTCGGCTTCGGCCGCGGCGATGACGTCTCGTCCGGCCGTGATGATGAGGGAGAGCTTTTCTGCGAGTGGCCGGCCGTCGAGCCGTTCCGCAACGGCCCTGCATTCCGCAAGCGAGGCGTGAGGGCTGCCGATGGCGACGAGATCGACGTTCGCCGGCCCACCATTCAGCTTGCGCCAGCCTTCCGCGAGGGCGTCGCGCGTGATGACAACCTCATCTTCGGCATGACTGCCCAGGCTTCCCGCTTCCGGCGTGATGCCTTCGACATGCAGCATCGCGGCCGCCGATGTCGTGCCGAACGCCGCGCAGAGCGCCTTGAGGTCGTCCGGTGTCGGCCGCGCCGTCGCGAGCCCCCTGATCAGCGGGATGCGGTCGGGCGAAGCGAGGCCAACGAGATAGCCGATCAACGGCCAAGCCGATCCGTCGGCTCCTTCCGGGAGATCCACCGTAACCGCACGCCTCGCCCGCCTTCCCTCGTCGAGAAAGGCTCCGGCGAGCGGCGCGCGACCGGTGACGGCGACGCAGAAATCCAGGAAGTCCGGATGTTTCGCGGTTCGCGCCCCGAGCACGGAATTCGCGAAGATCACGGCGTTCGATTCCGACCAGCCGATCGCTTCGCCGAGGCCGGGCGGATCCGGCAAGGAATAGGGAGCGCAGGTGAAGCTCGCCCGACAGCCCATGCGAACATAGGCATCGGCCAGGCGTGAAGCCGCCTCGCCGAATTCCGGCGCCACGCCTTGGCGGCGCCAATTCGCGTGATCGACCGAGATGGCGTTCATCGTCGTCGGGACGCGAACGCGTGCGCCGAGCCCTTCCATCGCCTCGGCGAACACCAGATTGGCCGGGCCCGCATAGATGCAGCCATCGACATGGGCGCGCGTCACGTCGACGAGCCCCGTCGCGCCTTGCTGGCGCGCCATGCCGCAGATGATGCGCATCGCCTGCTGGGCGGCGACCCCATCGGCTCCGTCGAGCATGCGGCGGTCGCTGGGGGAAAGACCGAGGTCCTCATGCGCCGTTGACAAGAGAGGGATGCGGATCCTCCCGCCATCGGCCGTGATGTGGTCGGGCGCAATCTCCGCCTCCGCCACGCATGACAGGGCAGCATATTCCTCGCCCGAAAGGCGAATGACCGGAATGCTGCGCCCGAACATCTCCGCGGCGACGATCGCGCCGAGCGTCAGCGTGTCCTCGGCGCCGGAGAAGACCAGGGCCGCCGGGTTCCCGCCCGACAGCGCGAGCTCCAGCAGCACGCCCGAGCCCGAGCAGGATCCGCGGCTCGTCGGCATCAGCACGATCGCGCCGGCGAGCGAGGCGCTGTGCGAAGGGTGGTGCACGTCGATGACCGATCCGGTGACGGGATCGACGCCGCCCCAGAAGCTCAAGGGCTCCCTCATGACGACGAGCGGCCCCGCCGCCGTCCCGGGGACGACGGCAACGCCTCGTTCACGTCGTGAGATTGGATTCATGTCGGTGATCACTGGATTAGACATTCGGCTATTGCGGCCCGCAAATAGAATTACGGAGGCCCTTTACACGCATTTGATATGTGTGAGGCTTGCCCGACTCCTGGAGGCATATCAATCGCGCATAAGGACAGAAGTAGTGCACTCCCTTGCCAAAGGAGTGCTCTACTGAGCGAGCGAGGCGCGTCAGTCTCGCCGCAAAGGCGCAGGCCGGGGAAAGATCGGCAGGGCTATGAGCGCCACCGCGCTCGCGACGAGCCAGACGACCGGCCAGGTTGAGATCGAGAGCAGTGCCGGGATCGCGGTTGGGGTCAGGAAATATACCGCGAAGACGCAGCTATTGCCGAGGCCGAGCGCGGTGCCGGCGCGTTCGGCGCCGGCAAGTGTCGCAAGCTCCGTATAGGCGACGCCGTGCCAGGCGGAGACGCAGATGCCGGCGACAACGAGCGTCGTGACGATGAGGCCGATCACGAGCTCATGCGACAAGATCTCGTGCGAGATCTCGTGCTGGAGCGGCAGGGCCGCCGCAAGCGCAGCCATCCCGGCGAGCGCAGCGAAGAGGAGCGCGCTCGCCAGGGCAGAGCCGCGCAGATAGGCGCGCTGATTGCCGTTGCGATCGGTCCAGCGGCTGCTCCAGACGCGCGCGATCCCGGCCCCGATCTGCACGATCATCAGAGCGGCGCTGCTCGTTATGATGCTCGCTTGCGCAAAGTCATGCAGGAACACCGCCCCGAAGGTAACGATCCCAAGTTGCGGCGCGCAGAGCACGCCGATCACGGTCGCCATTCGCCAGACCTGCGGATCGCGTAACGCCCTCCGTCTCCGCGCAGCCACGGGCTGGCGGGCAGCCGCGGCAGGCGCTGGCCGGGCGGACGCGATCTCTTCCGGTGCGCGCAGCCAGCGCCAGGCGAAGACCGCCGTCAGGGCGCAGAGCCCGGCGAGCAGTGCATGGACGGCGGCGAAGCCGAAGCTCTGTGCGAGTGGCGGCAGGAGCAAGGCGCCGATGCCGCCGCCGGCCGGCACCGCGGTCTGGCGGATGCTCATGGCAAGTCCGCGCTCGCCTTCGCGGAAGCAGGCCATGACGGCGCGGCCGCTCGAGCAGTTGACGCTGCCGCCGAGCAACCCGACGAGCAGCAGCAGGCTCGCGAGCAGCGGCAGGCCCGGCACATAGGATGCGCTGGGCGCCGCGCAAATCGCGAGGATTGCGAGCGCGGCCGCCGTCGATCCGAGGCCCGCGAGCAGCACTTGCCGATAGCCGAAACGGTCGGCGACACCGACGCCGAGCACCTTCCACCGCCGCTGCGGCGCGGCATGGCCGCGACGAGGGAGACGGCGCCGCTCATGCGAGCCTCCCTGGGCTGCGTTCGGCTTCTGGCGACGGGATCGAGCTCCTGCCGGATCGTCCGTGAGAGATCATCATGCGTGTCCTGGTGGCGGCCGAAGTGGCGAGGCGTCGCTGCGGCGCAGCACTGCCCTGCCTTGACGCAGGCACCTTGGCGCTCCATGATCGTTCTGAATATCGGGAAGTTTTTGATCATCAGTTCATAAAAGTGGGATGATGAACAATGCCGAGCTCGTCGAGCGTGTCACCTCCGGCCGCCTCGATCTCGCACTGATCGGGCCGCGCAACGCTGCGGGCGCCTGGCCGGCGACCGAGGACGAGAAGCTGCCGCTCATCGCCTTCGAGCCGCCGTGTTTGTTTCGCGCTTGTGCCGCCGAGGCACTCGACCGGGCCGGCATCCCGTGGCGGCTCGCCTTCACCAGCCCCAATCTCGGCGGCTTGTGGGCCGCGACGGCTGCGGGGCTCGGCCTGACCGTCCGCACCGAGATCGGCCTGCCCGCGACGGTGCGGGCGCTCGTGCCCGGCGAAGACGGCTTGCCGCGCCTGGCATCACTGAGCTTGAGCCTGTTCAAGGCGGAGGCCGAGCCGCAAGTCCTGACGGCGCGCCTCGCCGAGATCGTGCTGCAGGCCGTTCG
>Ga0306920_100009851_pt1 | contig 12780 bp, 10 predicted proteins | sample flu12Cox44000170_FD_204666 | JGI IMG/M metagenome (GOLD analysis project Ga0306920, IMG submission 204666) | Lab enrichment of tropical soil microbial communities from Luquillo Experimental Forest, Puerto Rico - flux4day.12C.oxic.44.000.170 (v2)... | ecosystem: Environmental > Terrestrial >...
GAAGTCGATCTCGCTCGAGCCCGCTCCAGCGCCGCCGAGCAGCGTCGCCAGGAACCGAGCTAGCGTGGCCATATTGGCGCACACCAACAGGCCGAGTGCGGTACCGATCGCCGTGCCGACAAGGCCCACGGCCGCTGCCGACATGAAGAACGCACGCACGATCGTGCCGGGCGATGCCCCCATGGTGCGCAGGATGGCGATGCTGCCGCGCTTGACCCGCACCAGCATGGTGAAGCTCGCCACCACGTTCATCGCCGCCACCAGCACGATCAGGGTGAGGATGATGAACATCATCACCTTCTCGACCTCGAGCGCGCCGACGAAGCGGGCATTGAGCGTCTGCCAGTCGGCAATCTTGAGATCGTTGCGCCCGAGTGCCTTGCGGATCTGCTCGGCGATCCTGGGGGCGGCGGCCGGATCGGCCAGCTCGAGGTCGATCGAGCTCACCTTCTTGTGGTCGTAGTCGAGATCGTCCTGCAGCATCTGCAACGGCATGAACACCAGCGTGTTGTCGAACTCGTAACGCTTGGTGAGGAAGCTCGCGAGCACCTCGTAGTCGGTATAGCGCGGCGCGATGGTGCCGTTGTCGTTCAGCGCATGGGTGACGATGGTGATCTTGTCCCCGGCGTTCAGGTTCAACGCCTGGCGCAGCCGCTCGCCGATCACCACGCCCGGCCGCGTATCGAAGGCGCCGAGCTCGCCGTGGACCACGTTCTTGGTGATGATATCGCGCGACAGCAGGTCTTCGGCGCGGACGCCGCGCAGCTGGGCGCCGCGCGTCACGCCATTGGCGCTGGCCAGCGCCTGGCGCTCCAGGGTCAGGCGAACCGCCTTCACCCCGGGCACGTTGCGCAGCGCCGCCAGGAGATCGGGCGTGGTCTCGAGCAGGCCGCCGGGGGTCGTGATCACGACATGCCCGTTCATCCCGATCAGGCGCCCGATCAGCGAGGCCCGGAAGCCGCCCATCACCGACAGGACGACGATCAGGGTCATCACGCCCAGCGCCACGCCGATCAGCGAGAAGATGGCGATGAACGACACGAAGCCCTCGCGCTGGCGGGTCGCGAGGTAGCGCCAGGCGAGCCAGCGCTCGACAGCCCTGTTCTCTTGCCCAAGGGCGCGATCACTCACGGTGCAGCCCCTCCACCGGATCGAGGCGGGCAGCGCGCGCGGCGGGATAGAGCGAGGCCGCCAGCGCGAAGACCAGCGCCATCAGCCCGATCCCCACCACTTCTTGCCAATCGATGTGCGAAGGCATCTCGGCCAGCAGGTAGAGCGTTTCGTCGAACAGCACGAGGCCGAAGGTGTGCTGCAGCCATTGGCGGATCGCCTCGATGTTCAACGCGAAGGCAATCCCTAGCCCTGCGCCGACGATGACGCCGATGCCGCCGATCGCCAGGCCATCGAGCAGGAAGAGCCGCAGGATGGCGCCGCGAGTGGCGCCCATGGTGCGCAGGATGGCGATGTCGGCGGTCTTGGTGCGCACCAGCATGACCAGGCTCGACACGATGTTGAAGGCGGCCACCAGCACGATCATGGTGAGCACCACGAACATGACGTTGGTCTGGCCCTGGATCGCGGCAAAGAAGCCGAAATTGGCCTGATACCAGTCGAACACCCAGCCCTGCAGGCCGACCACCTGGGTCACCACGCGGCGCGCCTCAGCTAGCGGCGTGCCTTCCTTGAGGAAGACCTCGATGGTCGAGACCTTGTTGCCGAGATTGAGCAGCCGCTGGGCGTCGGCCATCGGCACATAGACGAAGTTGGCGTCGTAATCGTACATGCCGGCGCAGAAGATCGCCGTGACGGTGGCGGCGGCCGAGCGCGGCATGACGCCGAGCGGCGTGACGATCGACACCGGCGAGACGAGTTGCAGGCGATCGCCCACCTTCAGACCCATCAGGTCGGCGAAGCGCCGGCCGACCACGACCGTGAAGCCGTCGTCGCCGAAGCCCTTGAGCGTGCCCCAGTCTATCGCCTTGCCGTCGTCGCTGGGGCAAAGCGCGCGGTAGCGGTCACGCACCGCCGGCGGCCCGTCGATCGCCGCCGCAAGCGGCGTGCGGGCGCGGAAATCCTCCGGCGTCATGCCGCGCAGCAGCACGCCGCGCACGCGGTCGCCGGCGATGGCGATCACCTGCCCTTCGGCCGACGGATTGGCCGTGGCCACGCCTGGAATAGCGCGCAGCCGCGCCAGCAGGTCCGGCGTCGCCGTCAGCCCGTCGCGCGTGCCCTGCACGCCGAGCTGGCCGCTGATCGCCGACATCTGGCGCAGCATCTCGATGCGAAAGCCGTTCATGACCGACATGACGACGATCAGCGTGCCGACGCCGAGCGCGATGCCGACCAGCGAGAAGCCGGCGATCACCGAAATGAAGCCCTCCTCGCGCCGCGCCCGCAAATAGCGGAAGGCGATCAGGCGCTCGACGGCGGCGAATGCCATTCTCAGCCGAAGCGGGCCACGACCTGGTCGGCGGGCAGTTCCTCGCGCGCACCGGTCTTGCGGTTCTTGACCTCGAGCTTGCCTGCCGCGAGGCCCTTGGGCCCGACGATGACCTGCCAGGGCGTGCCGATCAGGTCCATGTCGGCGAACTTGGCGCCAGGGCGCAGGTCGCGATCGTCGTGCAGTACCGTGACACGCTTGGCCTGCAGCGTGTCGTAGAGCTTGGCGCAGGCGCCCGAGACGGCGCCGTCGTCGGGCTTCAGGTTGACGATGGCCACCTTGAACGGCGCCACGGATTCAGGCCAGACGATGCCGGCGTCGTCGTGGCTCGCCTCGATGATGGCGCCGACCAGGCGCGACACGCCGATGCCGTAGGAGCCCATCTCCACCGTCACCTGCTCGCCGCCGGGGCCGGCCACGACCGCATTCATGGGCTTGGAGTACTTGGTGCCGAAGTAGAAAATATGGCCGACTTCGATCCCTCGTGCGGCAAGCCGCTCGGCTTCCGGGATCGCCTCGAACGCCGCCTTGTCGTGCATCTCGTCGGTCGCGGCGTAGAGCGACGTCCATTCCTTGACGATCGGCTGCAGGTCGGCGTCGTAGTCGATCTTGCGGCCGAGGATGTCCTTGTCGATCAAGCCCTTGTGGCAGAACACGGCGCTCTCGCCGGTGTCGGCCAGGATGATGAACTCGTGGCTGAGATCGCCGCCGATCGGGCCGGTGTCGGCGCGCATCGGGATGGCCTTCAGCCCCATGCGGGCGAAGGTGCGAAGATAGGCCACGAACATCTTGTTGTAGGAGTGGGTGGCGCCCGCCTTGTCGATGTCGAAGGAATAATTGTCCTTCATCAGGAACTCGCGTCCGCGCATGACGCCGAAGCGCGGCCGCACCTCGTCGCGGAACTTCCACTGGATGTGATAGAGGTTCTTGGGCAGGTCGCGGTAGCTCTTCACGCCGTCGCGGAAGAGCACGGTGATCATCTCCTCGTTGGTCGGCCCGAACAGCATCTCGCGATCGTGGCGATCTTTGATGCGCAACATTTCCGGGCCGTAGGCGTCATACCGCCCGCTCTCGCGCCACAGCTCGGCCGACTGGATGGTCGGCATCAGCACTTCCTGCGCGCCCGACGCGTCCTGCTCCTCGCGCACGATCTGCTCGATGTTCTGCAGCACGCGAAAGCCCAGCGGCAGCCAGGCATAGATGCCGGCGCTGGTCTGCCGGATCAGCCCGGCGCGCAGCATCAGCCGGTGCGAGACGATCTGCGCCTCCGAAGGGTTCTCCTTCATGGTGGGCAGGAAATATTGGCTCATTCGCATGGCGGCGGACTGTAGGGAACAGCCCCTGCAAAGGCAAACCGAGGCCTATTCCGGCTGGTTTTGCACAGGTCGATGCCCGCACACTGCGACAATCGACGGGGGAGATCTCGAATGCTCGAGCAACTGTTCAAATTGACCGAAAACAAGACGAACGTGCGCACCGAGATCGTGGCCGGCGTCACGACCTTCCTGACGATGGCGTACATCATCTTCGTCAATCCCAACATCCTCAGCAAAGCCGGCATGCCGTTCGGCCCGGTGTTCGCCGCGACCTGCATTGCCGCCGCGGTCGGCACCTTGCTGATGGCCTTCCTCGCCAACTACCCGATCGCGCTCGCCCCCGGCATGGGGCTGAATGCCTACTTCGCCTTCGTCGTGGTCGGCATCATGAAATACAGCTGGCAGGTCGCGCTGGGCTGCGTGTTCATCTCGGGCATCATCTTCTTCATCATCAGCGTGCTGCCGATCCGCGAATGGATCGTCAACGCCATCCCCAAATCGCTCAAGATGGCGATCGCCGCCGGCATTGGCCTGTTCCTGGCCCTGATCGCGCTCGAGAATGCCAGCATCGTCGTCGCCAATCCCGCCACGCTGGTCACCCACGGCGACCTCAAGACCTGGCCGGTGCTGATGGCGACGCTGGGATTCATCCTCATCGTCGCCCTGGAGCATCGGCGGGTGGTCGGCGGCGTCATCATCGGCATCCTGGTGGTGACCATCATCTCGATCATCTTCGGCCACCAGAAATTCGGCGGCGTGTTCGACCTGCCGCCCTCGGTCGCGCCGGTGTTCCTGCAAATGGATCTCGCCGGCGCGTTCAAGGTCGGGCTGCTGACCGTGGTCTTCGCCTTCCTGTTCGTCGATTTGTTCGACAATACCGGCACGTTGATCGCGCTCGCCCATCGCGGCGGCTTCATGCGGCCGGACGGCACGGTGCCGCGGCTGAACCGGGCGCTGATCTCGGACAGCAGCGCGGCCATGATCGGCGCCGCCATCGGCACCTCGACGACCACCAGCTACATCGAGAGCGCCTCGGGCATCGCCGCGGGCGGCCGCACCGGCCTCACCGCCGTCACGGTGGCGGTGCTGTTCCTGCTGGCCTTGTTCATCGCGCCGCTGGCCGGCTCGATTCCGCCCTACGCAACGGCGCCCGCGCTGCTCTACGTCGCCTGCCTGATGATGCGCGGCCTGGTCGAGATCGAATGGGACGACATCACCGAGGCGGCGCCCGCCGTCATCACAGCGATCGCCATGCCGTTCACCTTCTCGATCGCCGAAGGCATCGCCTTCGGATTCATTTCGTACGCCGGCATCAAGGTGGTGTCGGGACGCTGGAACGATATCCATCCGGCCGTCGGAATTCTCGCTGTGCTGTTCGTGATCAAATATCTGTACATCTGATGATCAGTTGAAAGTCCGACGCACGACGCGGAAATTTGTTTGTCGTCGAACGATGGTGGCCACAACAATTGTTCGGGCACGTGCGGCGCATCGAAAGAAAAGGTCTTGGCAATGTGCGAATCCCCATGTACACAGCCTAAGCCTTGGGCGCAGCCCGGGTTTAGGGAGGAGAGCGGCAACAGCCGCCTGTCAAACGAGTTTCGGGGGTAGAAGAACGGCGGGCCAACGGTCCGCCGTTTTTCTTTTCAATTAGTTATGGTCCGAACTTAAGAAACTACTTTAATTGAATTGGCGGAAGCTGAAGACGTCCGCCCGGTGCAAAAAGTAGAAGCCGAGCCACAGAACGGCCGCGACCAATGAGGTGATGATGGCCTTGCGCAGGAGTTGCGGCCGCTCCGGCGCGCCGCGATCCTGGCCACGGCCCGGGTTCTCGACCCGGCGCACGCCCAAGGGCAGCACGGCGAACAGGATCGTCCACCAGATCACCAGATACACCATGAGTCCGGTCGCCCAGCTCATGGCCGGCTCTCAGACCTGCTCGAGCTCGATCAGGGTGCCGGTGAAGTCCTTGGGATGCAGGAACAGCACCGGCTTGTCGTGGGCGCCGAGCTTGGGCTCGCCGTCGCCCAGCACCCGCGCCCCGCCCGCCTTCAGCTTGTCGCGCGCGGCGTAGATGTCCTCGACCTCGTAGCAGACATGGTGGATGCCGCCATCGGCATTGCGGGCCAGGAAATTGGCGATCGGCGACTTCTCGCCCAGGGGATGCAGCAGCTCGATCTTGGTGTTGGGCAGCTCGACGAACACCACGGTGACGCCATGCGCCGGCTGCGCCTTGGGCGCGCTCACCTTGGCGCCCATGACCGTGCGGTAGAGCTCGGCTGCCTTGGCGAGGTCCGGCACGGCGATGGCAATATGGTTCAGGCGTCCGATCATGGCGTTTAGATGCGGACGATATGCACGTCCGTCAACGGCTTCTTGCCGAGATGCGCGCGCACGACGCGCCGCACGGCCTGGCGGGTCGCCTCCTCGACCCGCCCGTCGTCGCGCCGCTCGGCGGCGCTGAGGTCGGCTAAAGCCTCCTTCAGCCCGGCCACGACAGCCTCTGCCAGGTCGCCGTCGGGGTCCTCGATACCGCGCAGGCTGACGACCGGAGCGGCCTTCGGCCGGCCCTGGCCGTCCATGACCAGGGTCGCCGTGGCGGCGCCGTTCCACAGCAGCTTGCGCCGTTCCTGCAGGGCCACCGCCTCGAGCGGCACCACGATGTCGCCGTCACGCGCCAGGCGGCCGGCATGGACGTGGTCGACGATCTTGGCCGGGCCCGGCGCCAGCCGCACCAGGGTGCCGTTGGGCGCCACGACCGTCTCGGGCACCTGGCAGCCGCTGGCGAGCTTGGCGTGCTCGACCATGTGGCGGACCTCGCCGTGCACCGGCAGGGCGATCTTCGGCCGGACCCATTGATAGACCCGCACCAGCTCGTCGCGCGCCGGGTGGCCGGAGACATGGATGTCGGCCTCGCGGTCGGTGATCACCTCGACACCGCGCGCCAACAGGGCGTTCTGCAACCGGCCGACCGAGCGCTCGTTGCCCGGGATGACGCGCGAGGAAAAGATCGCGGCATCGCCCTCCTCCAGCACGAGATCGCGATGGTCGTTGGTGGCGAGCTTGGCCATAGTGGCACGCGGCTCGCCCTGGCTGCCGGTGCAGATGAACAAGGCCTTGTCGCGCGGCAGATAGCCCGCCTGGCGCTCCTCGACGCACGCCGGGAAATCGAGCAGGTAGCCGCATTCCTGGGCGGCATCGACCATGCGCTGCAGCGCCCGCCCGGCCAGCACCGGATGGCGGCCAGCGGCGACGGCGGCCTTGGCGATGCTCTCCACGCGGGCGAGGTTGGAGGCAAAGCAGGTGGCGGCGATCCGGCCCCGGCGCATTCTCACCAGCTTCTCGAGATTGGCCCGCACCGTCGCTTCCGAGCCCGCCTCACCCTCGACGAAGACGTTGGTGCTGTCGCACACCATGGCGAGCGCGCCCTCCTCGCCGATGGTTTTGAGCCGCGCCTCGTCGGTCAAATCGCCGAGCAGCGGCTCGGGATCGATCTTCCAGTCGCCGGTATGGAACACCGTGCCGAACTTGGTGCGGATGGCCAGCGCATTCGGCTCGAGGATCGAATGCGTCATGGTGATCAGCTCTAAGTCGAACGGCCCGACGGAGAACTTCCCGCCGAGCGGGATCTCGGTGACCGGCACGGCGTCGATCAGGCCCGCCTCCAGGAGCTTGCGGCGCAGCACCGAGGCGGCAAACGGCGTGGCATAGACCGGCGCCTGGAGCCTCGGCCAAAGGTCGGGCACGGCGCCCAGGTGATCCTCGTGGGCGTGGGTCAGCACGATGCCTGCCAGGTTCTCCCGCCGCTCCTCGATGAAGGCGGGATCGGGCATGACGACCTCGATGCCGGGCATCGAATCGTCGCCGAAGGCGATGCCGAGATCGACCATCAGCCATTTGCCGGCGTGGCCGTAGAGGTTGAGGTTCATGCCGATCTCGCCCGCGCCACCCAGCGCGAGGAACAACAGCTCGTCGTCGGTGGGAACCGTCACTTCTTCTTGCTGCGCTTGAAGATCTCGATCAGGCCGCGCGCGGTGATGTCGACCACCGTCTGGTCGACCACGTCGGTCGAGCCCTCGAACACCGGAGCCAGGCCGCCGGTTGCCACCACCTTCATGGGTCGGCCGAATTCATCCTTGATGCGCTTCACGAGGCCCTCGATCAGGCCGATGTAGCCCCAGAACACGCCGCTATGCATACAGGCGACGGTGTTGACGCCGATCACCTGCTTGGGTTTTTCCACGATGATACGCGGCAGCAGCGCCGTCGCGTTGTGCAGCGCTTCGATCGAGAGATTGATGCCGGGCGCAATCGCCCCGCCGCAGTAGCTGCCCTCCTCGTCGATGACGTCGAAATTGGTCGACGTCCCGAAATCGACCACCAAAACGGGCGTCTTGGGGAACAGGATCGATGCACCGACGCTGTTGCATATGCGATCGGCGCCGGCGCCGGCGCCCTTCACCTGGATGCCGTAGACGACGTTGGGCTCGCCGAGAAACAGCGGCGTGCAGTTGAAATAGCGCGTGCAGAGCCGGCGCAGGTTGAAGTTGGCGTTGGGCACGACGCTCGCGACGATCGCGTCGGTGATCGACTTGGGGTCGATGCCCTCCATCTTCATAAGCTGGAATAGCCACACGGCGTGCTCGTCGGCGGTGCGCATGGCCGAGGTGTGCTGGCGCCATTCGCCAATGACCTCGTCGCCGTCGACCACGCCAAACTTGATGTTCGTGTTGTTGCAATTGATGGCAAGCAACATCGGCGTCCTCCTCTAGGCCGCGCGGCCCAGCAACTCGCCGGCCACGATCTTGCGCGGGCCGGCCGGCGTATCCAGCAGCAAGGCGCCCTCGCGGTCCACGCCGGCAAACCGGCCGCGGACCAGCTCCTGGCCCAGCCTGACGTCAACTTCCAGGCCGAGCGGCCCTGCCTTGGCGAGCCAGGCCGCCCTGATCATCTCGAAGCCTTTTAGCCGCCACTGCGCCAGGCGGGTTGCCAAGGAAGCCGTGAGCTTTTCCAGCGCCTCCTCCACCGAGCCGCCGAGCGCTGCGCCGGGGTAGCGCATGTCGGGAAGCTGTGGGGCGAAGGCGACATTGACGCCGATGCCCAGCACGACGTGCTCGACCTCACCGCCCGCGCCGATCGCGCTTTCCGGCAGGATGCCGGCGATCTTGCCACCGTCAACCAGCACGTCGTTGGGCCATTTCACGCGCACATCGCGGCCGGCGGGAACCATGTCGGCGACCGCCAAGGCGGCCACGAAGCCCAGCTCCGCGGCGCGGGGCGCGCTGCAGGCCGGCCGCAGGATCGTCGAGCTGTAGAGATTGCCGATCGGCGAGGCCCAGTGGCGGCCGCGGCGGCCGCGCCCGCCGGTCTGCTCGCGCGACCAGACCACGGTGCCTTCGGCGGCGCCGGTCTCGGCCAAGCGCGTGGCCTCGTCGTTGGTGCTGCCGACGCTTTGCAGCGCGACCAGCGTCCACCCGTCCGGCAGGACGGGTGCGCGGCTCACGGGAACAGGCCCTTGGCGGCGGCTGCGGCGACCAGGCTGAGCGGCTGCGGCGCCAGCGAGAACAGCGCTATGAGGATCGCCGCCACGAAGGCGACGGCACGCATGGCGCCGAACACGGGCTGATCGAGCGTCTCGGTGCCCTCGTCGAAGTACATCACCTTGACGATGCGCACGTAGTAGTAGGCCGCCACGACCGAGGCCAACACGCCCAGAACGGCGGGCCAGAACAGCTTGGCCTCGACGGCAGCGATGAAGATGTAGAGCTTGCCCCAGAAGCCGGCGAGCGGCGGGATGCCGGCCATCGAGAACATGAAGACCAGCATGGCCAGCGCCATCATGGGATGGCTGCGGCCGAGTCCGGCCAGGTCGGAGATAGTCTCCACCATGACGTCCTTGCGCTTCATCATCAGAATGATGGCGAACGTGCCCAACGTCATGGCCAGGTAGATCGCGAGGTAGAACACCACCGACTGGATGCCCTTCTCGCTGCCGGCGGCAAGACCCAACAGGACATAGCCGACGTTGCTGATCGAGGAATAGGCCATCAGGCGCTTGATGTTGGTCTGGCGGAGCGCTGCAAATGCACCCCAGCCCATCGACAGGATGGAGACCACGACGACGATCTGCTGCCACTGCGCGAACAATGGCTTGAACGGCCCCATGAGGACCGAGACGGTCAGCGAAATGGCGGCGATCTTGGGAGCGGCGGCGAACAGCGCCGTCACCGGCGTCGGCGCGCCCTCGTAGACGTCGGGCGTCCACATATGGAACGGCACGGCCGAGATCTTGAAGGCCAGCCCTGCCACCACGAACACCAGTCCGATCACCGTGCCGATCTCGCCCGACTTGCCGGCGAGCAGCGCCTGCGAGATCTGCACGAACGCCGTGCCGCCGCAAAAGCCGTAGATCAGCGAGGCGCCGAACAGCAGCATGCCCGAGGCGACTGAGCCCAGGACGAAGTATTTTAGCCCGGCTTCGGTCGACCGTTCGGTGTCGCGCTGGAACGCCGCCACCACGTAGAGCGCCAGCGACTGCAGCTCGAGCCCGACATAGAGCGACATCAGGTCGTTGGCCGAGATCATCAGCATCATGCCGAGGGTGGCGAGCGCCACCAGCAGCGGATATTCGAAGCGCCACGCCCTGACATGCTCGAAATAGGCGCGCGACATCAGGATCGCGACCGCCGAACCCACCAGCACCAGCGCCTTCATGGTGGTGGTCAGCCGATCGGTGATGAACAGCGCCGCAAAGGCCGTGCCCTCGCGGTACGGCAGGAACAGCAGCGCCGCCGTCGCCAGCAGCGCTACCACGGTCGCTGCCGACACAAAGGAGGCCGACGCCTCCCCGCGCAGCACGCCATAGAGCAGCAGCAGCGCGGTCACGCCGGCGAGGAACAGCTCCGGCCGCGCCAGGGTCCAGGATTCGAGGCCGACGAACATGTTGGTCACGGCAGCGCTGCCGTCCGCGCGAGCTTAAGCGCGGCATTGTAGTCGCCGATCAGCTTGTCGACCGACGGCGCCATCGGATCGAGGAAGGAGTTGGGATAGATGCCCATCCACAGCACGATCAGGACCAGCGGCAGGAACACCGCAACCTCGCGCGGGCTCATGTCGAGCATGCTTTTGAGCGACTCCTTGGTGAGCTCGCCGAAGATGACCTTGCGGTAGAGCCAGAGCGCATAGGCGGCGCCCAGGATCAGGCCGGTTGCCGCCAGGAACGCCACCCAGGTATTGGCCTTGAAGGTGCCGACCAGCACCAGGAACTCGCCGACGAAGCCCGACAGGCCAGGCAAGCCGACACTGGCCAGGGTGAAGAACATGAATACGAAGGCGTAGCGCGGCATGCGATGGACGAGCCCGCCGTAGGCCGCGATCTCGAACGTGTGCTTGCGGTCATAGACCACGCCGACGCAGAGGAAGAGCGCAGCCGAGACGATGCCATGGCTCAGCATCTGGAACATGGCGCCCTGGACGCCCTGCATGTTCATGATGAACACGCCGATCGTCACGAGGCCCATGTGGGCGACAGACGAATAGGCGATCAACTTCTTCATGTTGTCCTGCACCAGCGCCACCAGCGAGGTGTAGATGACGGCGACGACGGAGAGACCGAAGATCAGCGGCGCGAAGTACTGCGTCGCCTCCGGCATCAGGGTCACCGAGTACCGGATGAAGCCGTAGCCGCCCAACTTCAGCAGCACGCCGGCCAGGATCACCGAACCCGCGGTCGGCGCCTCGACGTGGGCGTCGGGCAGCCAGGTATGGACCGGCCACATCGGCACCTTGACGGCGAAGGACGCAAAGAAAGCGAGCCACAGCCAGAACTGCCACTGGAACGGCAGGTTGAGCTTCTCGAACGCGGTCGGCAGGTCGGTGGTGCCGATCTGCCAGTAGATCGCGATGATCGCCAGCAGCATCAGGACGGAGCCGAGCAGCGTGTAGAGGAAGAACTTGAAGGCAGCATAGACGCGCCGCTGGTGACCCCACACGCCGATGATCAGGAACATCGGGATCAGCACGCCCTCGAAGAAGACGTAGAACAGCGCAAGATCGAGCGCGCAGAACAGGCCGACCATGAAGGTCTCGAGCACAAGGAATGCGATCATGTACTCCTTGACCCGATTCTGGACGGCCTCCCAGCTCGACAGCACGCAGATCGGGGTCAAAAGCGTCGCGAGCAACACGAAGAACAGCGAGATGCCGTCGATGCCCATGTGGTAGCCGATATTGAGCGCCGGCACCCAGGCGAGCTTCTCCTCGAACTGGAAGCCCGCCTTGGTCGGATCGAACCGCACCCACAGGACCAGCGAGATCAGGAAGGTCGCGAGCGACGTGATCAGGGCGGCGCTGCGGCAGTTGCGATCGACCACCTCCTTGGGGCCGTTGACGACCATGCAGAACAGCGCCCCAACTAAGGGCAGAAAGGTGACGACGGAAAGAATGGGCCAGCTCGCCATCGCCTACCTCACGAACAGCATGAAGTAGCTGACGAGGCACGCCACGCCGACAAGCATCACGAAGGCATAGTGATAGAGATAACCGCTCTGGAAGCGGCTCAGCACGCCGGCTAGATCTTGCGAGCGGGCGGCGATGCCGTCCGGCCCCAGGCCATCGATCATCGCGCCGTCGCCCTTCTTCCAGAACAGGCGGCCGATCGCCAGCGCCGGCTGCACCAGCACCGCGTCATAGAGCTCGTCGAAGTACCATTTGTTGTAGACGAAGGTGTAGATCCCGCCGAGCGCCTTGGCGGTGCGCTCGGGCAGCGACGGCACCGCGAAGTAGTAGATGTAGCTCAACGCAATGCCGCCTACGCCCATGAACAACGGCAACAGCTTGGCCCACACCGGCGTCTCGTGCATGGCGTGGATGACGTGCTCGGTCGACTTCACGGCGATCGAATGGCCCCAGAAGTGCTCCCAGCCCTCGCCGACGAACCAGCCATAGGCGACCATGCCGGCGAACGTCGCGCCGGCCGCCAGGACGTAGAGCGGGATCAGCATCGTCGCCGGCGATTCGTGGGCG
>Ga0306920_100009852_pt1 | contig 12780 bp, 12 predicted proteins | sample flu12Cox44000170_FD_204666 | JGI IMG/M metagenome (GOLD analysis project Ga0306920, IMG submission 204666) | Lab enrichment of tropical soil microbial communities from Luquillo Experimental Forest, Puerto Rico - flux4day.12C.oxic.44.000.170 (v2)... | ecosystem: Environmental > Terrestrial >...
CCCGCATCTCCGGATCGAACATCGTTGCGATGTCCCCCGGATTGCCGCTCGAGACGTCCGCAAATTGCTTGTCCCAGAACGCCGCGATGGGGATCATGATATCCTTGATGGTGTGCCCTGGATTCTCTGTCTCGAATGTCTTTTTCAACTCGGTCAGGAACGGTTTGTTGTTCGGTTCCCCCCACATGAAGCTGGGCCAGCTCAATTCTGCCGTCTTACCGGGGACGGACCAAAAAACAACGGCAGCCGCCGCTAGGACGGACTTCGCGAGATACCTCATTGCCTTCTCCCTTGGGTCGTGATGCGTTTCCGGAGTTTCTTGGTGATGACCGCAAGACATTGACTGCGGTATTGCACGGCATTTCTATTGCGTGAGGCGCACCCCGCTCTTTGCGTCAAAGACGTGCGCCAGCTGGACGTCAGGCTTGATGTGAATGTGATCGCCTGGGCGCGCCGATAGCCGTTCGCGAAAGACCGCGACGAGTTTCTGTCCTTGCGCGCTCAATGCCACCAGCGTTTCGGAGCCGGTCGGCTCGAGGACCACGATCTCTGCCGGCAATCCGTCGTCAGCCAGCCGGAAGTGCTCCGGGCGGATGCCGTACACCGACGGCTGCCCGGTTGCTGCCGAGATGGCTTGCCCTAATGGCAGGTTGATGCCCGCATCAGGGACGAAGGTGGATGCGCCATTGCCATCTATCCGCCCCTTGATGAGGTTCATCGCTGGCGAGCCAATGAATTCCGCGACAAACAAATTGGCCGGGTGATCATAGAGTCGCAGCGGTGCACCGATCTGCTCGATGCGGCCTTCGTTCATGACGACGATCTTGTCCGCCATGGTCATTGCTTCGATCTGATCATGGGTGACATAGACAGTCGTTACGCCGAGCCGTTGATGCAGCGCTCGTATCTCCGCCCGCATGGCGACTCGGAGCTTCGCATCGAGGTTCGAGAGCGGCTCATCGAACAGAAAAACCTGGGGATCTCGGACGATCGCTCGTCCCGTCGCAACACGCTGCCGGTGACCGCCGGAGAGCTGCCGCGGGTATCGGTCAAGCAATGATGTCAGGCCTAGAATCTCGGCGGCACAGTGCACACGCCGATCGATGTCGGTCTGCGGCGCGCTCTGCAGCTTGAGCGAGAACGCCATATTCGCCGTGACCGTCATGTGCGGATAGAGCGCGTAGTTCTGAAACACCATCGCGATGTTTCGTTCCTTCGGCGGGATGTCATTGACCACGCGCCCACCGATCTCGATCTCTCCTCCGGAAATGATTTCCAGCCCGGCGATCATCCGCAGCAACGTCGACTTGCCGCACCCGGACGGTCCGACCAGAACGACGAACGTGCCGTCCTGAATATCGATTGAAACGCCATGCAGGACTTGGACCTGCCCGAAATTCTTTTGGACGGATCTGATGTTGACGCTGGCCACGATCAGGTCCTCCCAAATCCCATCGCGTCTACTTGCGCGTGTATGCCTGAAATCGGCGCCAGGTCTCTTGGCACGGCGACGACTTCGCCGGTCGGGTGCGAACGCAGCGCCGCTTCCATCAACGGAATGCTCTTCACGTTGTCGTGGGCGTGCGGAAAGAACGGACCGATCCTTCCGGTTTCCACAGCCGCCGCAAACGCGTCCAGAGCTGCCGCGCGCCCGAACAATTTTGGGCGCGGAAGGGTCTGTGCGTGCTGCTCTTCCGGTGAGGCAGCTACGCAAACACGATCACCATCCAGGCTGACGTCTCGATCACCGCGACAGGCCCAAGAGACATCGGCCCTTTCACATTGCATCATCCACTCGCCGGAGAATGTTGTCTGATGACCTCGCCCCTCCCAGCTGGCACGCCAGGTACCACCACGTCGTTGTCAAAGGTGACGATGGCGGTTGCATTCGCAGGGTCTCGAAAGGGGCTGCCCGGTCGATTCCAGCCCAGGCAACGGATCGACGCCGGATCGGCACCGATCACCATGCGCATGAGATCGAAGTGATGGATCGCGAGATCCATCAGCAGCGGCTGCTCCATTTCGTAGTGATGCCGGGCACGTTCCGCGTCTCGGTATGGCATCGTCTTGTTGAAATCGATCGCGATCGAAGAGAGTCGGCCAAATTCTCCGCTCCTCACGATTTCTGCTGCACGCTGCGCGGCGGGAAAGAAGCGGAAATTCTGGTTGACCATCAGGACCAGGCCACGTGTCTCAGAAATCTGAGCAAGGGCTGCGGCATCCTTCGACGTTTCAACGAATGGCTTTTCAACCAAAACGTGCCGGTTGAGCGCAAGCGCCTGGCCGACAAGCTCGGCATGCGCCTCGGTTGTGGTCACCACGAGTACGCCGTCCGCATCCGTCTCTCGGATCGCGTCGCCCAACGACCCAAAGAATGGGACCTCACGGTGTGGCCATCGTACGCGAATTTCCGGAATGCGGCTCTGACCACGAGCCACGCAGCCGACCAACGCGACGCTTCTCACCTGTGGGATGATCTCGGTCGCCCAATTCAACCCCCATCCGCCGAGGCCGACCTGCACTAGGCGTATCATGGGCCAATCCCATGCTTCGCCGCGGCCCTGCTGCCGACCTCTACCCTTTCCGCGGATGCTGGTGCCCAATCGTCGCCTGTTAGCGCTGCCTTGCTCTGCAGCAGCGCCGCCGTTTCCTCAGTCGATAGACCGAGCTCCGCGAGTATTTCCCGTGTGTGCTCACCATGGGCGGCGGCGGGGCGCTCCGAGACCAGCGGCGTCGCTTGCATTTTCAGCGGCTCGGTAATGACCCGATACTTGCCGCCGTAGGGCGACTCGACATCCTGAATAATGCCGGCGGCCTGCACGGCCGGATCGTCCAGGGCTTCAGCCAGCGAGCGCACGGGGACGGCCCAGGCACCGGTCGGCTCGATCAGCCGGATCGCTTGCTCGTTGGTCATCTGTGACAGCCGCCTGGCGAGAACTGTCGCCACCTTGTCGCGGTTGAAGCGAAGGCCGCGCTCCGTCAAATCCGCCTCGATCTCATGCAGAATGCCGAGCCCCTCTGCGACCTTGCGCATCATCGGCACACCACTGAAGGTGCTGATCACGATCGCGCCGTCCTGCGTGCCGTAAACCCCGTACGGTGCCGATTGATTGACGTGAGCGATGCCAGCTCGGCTGCGCTGCGGATTTGGATCCACATTGAGGATGTATGAGGCTTCCTGCGCCATGAGATAGAGTGCGGACGACATCATGTCCGCGCGCAGCCATTGTCCCTCGCCGGTTTTCTCGCGGTGTCGCAGGGCGGCGAAGATGCCGGCCACCACCTGCATGGCGGTGAAGCCGTCGATGATGTACGCACCCATGGGAATTGGCGGTCCGTCACCCCGCCCGGTCAGGCTGGCAATGCCGCTCAGTGCCTGCAGCAGAAGATCCTGGCCAGGACGATCCCGTGCAGGCCCCGTCGGATCGTAGGCCGAGATCGAGCTGTAGATGATGTCTGGTTTGAGCTTTCTTACCGCCTCATAGCCAAGACCGAGTTTGTCCATAACGCCGAGGCGGTAGTTCTCGATGAGGATGTCAGCGGATGCGACCAGCCTCTTTGCCGTGGCGAGGCCAGCAGGCTGCTTGAGATCGACACAAATATTCCGCTGATTGCGATTGGTAACGAGAAAGTACGGGCTTATTCCCTGCAGCAGTCCATCGGGATGGCGCAGGGCATAGCGATTGACGTCCTGCTGCGGTGCCTCGACCTTGACAACATCGGCCCCAAACGAGCCGAGGTACTGGGCAGCTATTGGCCCAGCTGCAAAGTGCGTGAAAGCAATGACACGGATGTCACCCAGTGCTGTCCTCTTCTTCATCACTCGATTTCTCCGTTCGTTGCCCGATAAAACGTGGAGCGCGACGCTCAAGAAACGCCGCAAGACCTTCTGCACGGTCCTTGCTATGCGCCACGTTCAGCATCGTTCGTTGCTCGAGGGCGAGGCCGCAGCTCAGGCCGCAGTCAAAAGCGCGCAGAACGCATTGTTTAGCGGAAATTGCGGCCGGCGGCGCACCGGCCGCTATCTCCCCTGCAATTTCCATGACGCGCGCCAGCGCACTTCCGGCCTGCACACATTCGGAAACCAGTCCGCCAGGACATCGCGCCACCACAGCAGCCAGCAAGGCGGTGCTCAATGCATTGCGCTTGTCGGGTCGGTTGAGTGTCAGAACCCGGATGCCAGGCGCAGCCTCATCGACGAGCAGGATGTGATCCGCGCTCATGACACCTCTTGCGCAAGCTGGCGTGCGATGATGATGCGCTGGATCTGGCTTGTTCCGTCCCAGATCTGATGTACCTTGGCGTCGCGGTAGTGCCGTTCGATCGGATACTCCTTCGAATACGAATAACCACCGAACACCTGCATGGCGTTGCTGACGTTGCGAACGCACATGTCCGCCGCGAACAGCTTCGCGTGCGAGGATTCCTTCGTGAAGGGCAGCCCGGCATCGCGGCGCGAAGCTGCCTTCCAAACCAGCAGCCGGGCGGCGTCGATCTCAGCCGACATGTCGGCCAACATGAATTGAACCGCCTGGAAATCGAAGATCGGCCTCCCGAATTGCCTGCGCTGGCGTGCATGGGCAAGCGCCGCGTCCATCGCCGCCTGTGCCGTGCCGACCGCCATCGATGCCGCACCCAGGCGACCGGCTCCATCCAGCCCCCGCATGACGTTGCGGAATCCGTCCTCGCCACCCAACTGATGGCTGATCGGAACGCGGCAATCCTCGAGAAATACCGGTTCGGTAGCAAAGCCTCGCATTCCCATCAGATCGAGCTTGCCGCCGAGCGTCAGGCCCTTCGTGCCCTTTTCGACAATGAAAGTCCGCACGCCCTTCGAACGCTGCGCCTTGTCGACCGTCGCCACGATGAGGAAGAGGTCGGCGACGCCCGCTCCGCTGATGAACATCTTCCGGCCGTTGAGCACGAACGACTCGCCGTCGCGTCGTGCGGTGGTCGACACGGATGCCGCGTCGGATCCGGCATCGGGCTCGGTCAGACCGAAAGCGCAGATCTTCTTCCCGCTCGCCAATGGCGGAAGGTAGGTTCGCTTCTGTTGCTCATTTCCAAGCGTTGCAAAATAGTGGACCATCGATTCCGTTAGCGTCAGGCCATTGGCCACCGCCGATGAGGCCTTGGCGACCTCCTCGATGGCCACGCACCAGGTCACCGTGTCCGCGCCGCTCCCACCATAGGCTTCCGGCGCCGTCATGCCGACGAGACCGAGCTCTGCAGCCCGTCGGTGCAGGTCCCAGTCGAACTCCGCTTTATCGTCGATACGCTGGGCGCGCGGAGCAACATCCCTCTGCGCGAATTTCCGCGCCAGGTCGCGAACCGCACCCTGCTGCTCGCTCAACTCGAAATCCATTTGTTCAGGCCTTCACCGCGCCGGCGCCTAGACCGGCGATGAAATATTTCTGGACCATCAAGAAGAGGATCAGCGGGGGCAGCGTGAAAATCGTCGCCGCTGCCAGTATCTGATCCCAAGACGTGACGTAGACACCGATGAATGATGCCAAGCCGATCGTGCCGACCCACTTGTCGGTAGCCGTAACGATCGTGCGCGCCAGCATGAACTCGTCCCAGCCGTTGAGGAACGTGAAAATTCCGGTTGCAACGAGACCGGGCAAGGCGAGCGGCAGCGTGATACGCAGCAAGATCGTCAGCCAAGACGCGCCGTCCACCCGTGCCGCTTCTTCAATCTCGAAGGGAATGGAGTCGAAGATCGACTTCATCATCCAGATGACGACGGGCAGCGCGAACGCGAAGTTGCCGAGAATGAGACCGAGTAGGGAGTCCGTGAGCCCAAGCTTTGTGAAGATCGTGTAGATCGGAATGATCAGAACAAGCGGCGGCATCATTTGTGTCGTCAGAATAACGAGCGCAAGCGAGCCCTTGCCGCGGTAGCGAAATCGCGAAAGCCCGTAGGCTCCGGAGACACCCGCCACCAGCGCCATAATGGTTGATCCGAAGGCAACGATGAAAGAATTGCGCAACCACAATCCAATCGGCGTCTCCTGCACAACGGCGCGATAGCCTTCCATCGCGTACGAGTTCGGGAGAAAACGCGGAGGAAACGAAAACAGACCTGCGCCTGTCTCCATCGACGTCTTGATCATCCAGTAGAAGGGAAAGACAACCGAAACGAGCAGAAGGAGGAGCGTCACGTAGAAAAGGCTCTCCCACAGCAATCTCTTGATCTTGCGCAGCCTAGGCATCCTGCAGCCCTTTGCGATAGGCGAATGCGAGGTACACGCTGGAAAACGCCAAGGAGATCAGCAAGACGATCACGCCGATCGCACTTGCCGTTCCGATGTGAAAGAACTTGAAGGCTTCGAGATAGCTACGAACGACGACGTTCTCAGTGCAGCCCGCCGGTCCGCCTTCCGTCAGGAGGAAGATGATTGTGAATGCACGCCCGAAGGTCCATACGGTCATCAGCAAGACGAGCATGATGGACACGTTGCGCAGCCCGGGCAGAGTAATGTGCCAGAAACTTTGAATTGGCCCGGCCCCATCGATCTTTGCGGCTTCGTAGAATTCCGGCGGAACGGTTTGCAGGCCGGCCAGGAACATCACGGTCGCGAGCGGGTAAAGTTTCCAGACGGACACGCCTGTCAGACTGACTAGGGCGTCCGGGCAGGCGAGGAGAAAATTGACCTTGTGATCGACGATGCCCGCGCCTTGCAGCAGGTAATTGAGGACGCCGAATTCGTAGTCGAACATCCACCCCCAGATCAGGCAGGCTGCCACATAGGGGATTGCCCACGGCAGGATGAACATTGCGCGAGCAAGCGGGCGGCCCGGAAAGTTCCCATCCAGCATGAGCGCAGTGCCCAACCCAACGACCCAGATGAACAGAACATTGCCCGCCGACCACAGAAAGGATGTCCACATTACCGGCGGGAAGTAGCTGCTACGCAGCACTTTCACGTATTGATCAAGACCTACGAAGCGCGTGGCTCCAATGGTGTCGCTGTAGAAGCTGATCACCACGACGTGCATCATCGGATAGAAGAACACGAGGCCTAAGGCCACGAAGCTTGGCAGCAAGAAAGCGTAGGGCGTGAACGCCTCGCGCTTCGACCAGCCCAGGTTCCAGCTGAAGCTGGCCTTGGAAGACATGACCGGCGCTGTACGGAGCATGGCCATCAGTCACACGCCACGTCCGAAGGAGCATTTGCATCGGACGACGCGTCGCCGACTGTCTTCGCTCTCCTCCGTCGCCACGCCTCGGACGCATGCCCGGGCTGCCAACACTTCGTGTGGTGCCTGACTCGCCTCGCACAACCAAGGCCTAAGCCAACCATCAGTGATCCGCCTCCAGCGTTCTCCCTTGGCCGCCCAGTCGGGTTGACACCCCACCGGCAGCTCGCTATTGTAATTTCGTTCTTGATAGAACACTATTCCACACAGAACGGTAGCGCACAGCGATGAAAGTTGTCAACTCTCTCCTTGAGAACTCCTTTGCGGTCATCGAGCTGCTCGCTCACGAGGCACGCAGCATGCGCTTGACGGAGATTTCGGATCGCCTCGGCCTCCAGCGCAGCGGCACGCACCGAATGCTGGCCACCCTCACAGCTCTGGGGTGGGTCGAGCAGGATCACAAAACGGAGCTTTATCGGCTATCCCTCAAGCTCTCGGCGATCGGGCATCGCTTCTTGCAGGCAAGCAAGATCCCGGATGTGTGCCAGCCGATCCTGGATCGGCTGGCAAAAGAAACACGAGAGCTCGTTCGCCTCGCGGTTCTGGCCAACGACAATCTGACGACCATTGCGGCAGCCCAGGGTGCGCGCGGCAGTCTCATCTGCCAATCCCGCGTCTTCCCGACACTACCGCTGCACGTAACGGCAAGCGGCAAAGCTTGGCTCGCAACGCTCTCCAACGAAAGAGCACTCAAGCTTGTTCTTGCCGCAGGCTTCGGCGAGCCGGGTGAGTTTGGACCGAAGGCGCGCCGCACGGTCGACGAATTCATGGTGGAGCTCGAGAGAACTCGAGCGCGCGGCTATGGCGTCGCACTGGAGGAAGCAGAGCCGGGCGTGTCTTCGGTTGCAACCCTCATCAAGCCGCATGATGCCGAGGTGGTTGCCGTGCTTGCTGTAGTCGCGCCCGCATTCAGGCTCCCCAAGACCAGACTCGCCGAGGTGGCGGGCCTTGCAAGCAAGGCCGCTTCCGAGCTGGCTTTGGTGTGGCCGTTGCGTGCTCTCGTGCACTCGGAAGGACCAGACCTCATCCGCGCAGCATCGTGAGGTTCCGATGCCCCTCACGATCAACCTCGCGGACCGCGTCGCCATTGTCACCGGTGGCCACGGTGGGCTGGGGCAGGCCATCGTCGAACGGCTCACGACTGCCGGCGCCAGGGTCATCATCCTTGATCAGAAGAGACCCGACGCTGGGTCCCCAACCTCCATACGGAGCTACCAAGTTGACGTCACTGAAGAGGCGTCGGTCACCGCAGCTGTTGACCACGTCCTGGCCACGTATGGTCGCCTTGATATCCTAGTGAACAATGCCGGTGTGCAAGGTCCAATTTCGCCCTTGCTTGAGGTCAGTCTTCATCAATGGCAGGAGACACTAGCCATCAATCTCACCGGCGCTTTCCTGTGCTCGAAGGCCGTTGTTCCGCACATGGTGAAGGCGGGTTGGGGAAGAATCATCAACATCTCGTCGGTTCAAGGAAAGGAGGGCACCGCGCTCGCGGGTCCATATGCAGTCTCGAAAGCCGCACAGATCACCCTCGCCAAGGTGATGGGACGGGAGCTGGCGACCTCCGGGGTCACGGTCAACTGCATCACCCCGACCGTGGTTGACGCCGGAATGTTTCACGGACTTCGGGACGACCGGAAAGCCGATCTGCTGCAGCGCATTCCCATGCGGCGGTTCTGTCGTCCCACCGAGGTTGCCGACATGGTCGCCTTCGTCGCGAGCGATGCCTGCTCCTTCACAACTGGCGCCGTATTCGATCTTTCCGGCGGGCGAGCGAGCTGGTGATTCGCATGCTCGCCAATCACATTGCCAAAAGGTCCGAAGTCACTGTCCGTAAGAGCTGGCCCGCAATCCGCGAACGAGGTTGATGCCTATGCTTTGCGGTCAGGCTGTCATCGCGATCTGGAACGCCATCGCCCCTGAGGGTCGCGATGAATTCTATGCCTGGCACGTGCAGGAGCACATGCCCGAGCGGGTTGGCATTCCCGGCTTCCGCCGCGGACGCCGATATCGTGGAGCTGACGAGGCCACCGCGCCCGAGTTCTTCACGCTCTATGAGGTCGACAGCTTCGAAGTTCTGGAAGGCTCAGACTATCTGCGGCATCTCGACCGTCCGACGCCGTGGACCAAGAAAGCCACTGCGCACTTTCAAGATACATCTCGCGGGCTCGCTCGTGTCGTGATGAGCATCGGGCCCGGCTCAAGCGGGGCGATGGCAACACTACGCTTCAACGTCGACACCGAAGGCCGCGAACCGCCTGCGTCGCTCGTCCACAGTGCAACCAACGCCGCAAGGCTGCCGCAGGTGACAGGGGTCCACGTTTGCAAGACCGATGATGCAGCGTCCGCCGTCCAGACGGCCGAAAGCAAAGGGCGCACGGACATCCAGGGTCCGCCGAGCTGGTTCGCTCTCATCGAGGCATGCACAGTCGGTGCTCTGCACGACCCGATTGGCGTGATCCTCCATACCGACGCCGTCGCCGATTCGATCGTCGGTTACTACCTCCACGAATATACCCGGCTCAAGACAGATTGGGCGCCTGGTTGATCCAGGAGCCTGGTCGCCTCAGCAAGCTTGGCGCCTGACGCTACGTGATCGCGCCATGGATCAAGGCACTCGAATAGTGAGAGGACATACGAGGCTGAAGGGCGCAAAATTGTAATCTGGAAAGCTTTTCATTGACGACACTGAGCAGCATCAGCCCCCTGCTTGTCCGACAACATGCGGGAGAGGTCAATGTTTCGCTGTTTTCTGTGGGTAATCGCTGCGGCAATCCGGCCAAAGCTGTTGCTGGTCGCCGATAACCTTTGCCTCCGGCAACAGCTGGTGGTCCTGCGGCGTCGCAAGCCGCGGCCGCGCCTTGAGGAAGCGGACCGGCGTTTCTGGATTTTGGCGTGTCGGTGGTTCAGCGGCTGGCGAACCTCTCTCCTCATCGTAAGGCCCGAAACGGTGGTGGTGGCACCGACGGGGTTGGCGCACGTATTTGCGCCGGCGTTCACGCCGCACAGGGAGGCCAGGCCGCCGCCCAATTCCCCCGGAACTTCGGACCCTCATCCGCCGGATGACCATGGAGAACCGACTTTGGGGTCAGCGCAGGATCCAGGCGGAGCTTGCGCGGCTTGGGTTCAAAGTTTCGGCCAGAACGGTCGCCAAGTATATGCAACGCACCCATCGTGGCGGGCCGTCCACCACTTCGCGGTCATTCCTGAGGCAGAACGGGTCAGAGATCTGGGCGTGCGACTTCTTCTGTGTCCGAACGATCACGTTCAGAACGCTGTACGTGTTCTTCGTGATCAATCACGCCAGCCGACAAGTCGTCCACGTTCGCATGACGCCGCATCCGACTGCCTCGTGGACGGCTCAGCAAATTGTCGAATGCTGCGCGTGGGAGCGAGTACCGGCTCGTTTCCTCGTTCATGAGCGCGACAGCTGTTATGGCACCACTTTCGATCGTCGCGTGCGCAATATTGGTATTGCCCAGCTTCGCACGCCATTCAGATCGCCTCGAGCCAACGCCATCGCCGAGCGCTGGGTGAGATCGGTCAGGACCGAGTGCCTGGACCACGTTTTGATATTCAACGAGCGCCATTTGCAGAAGGTCTTGGCCGAGTATGTCGGCTATTTCAACCACTAGCGCCCGCATCGGTCGATAGGACAACGGGCGCCATGCGCGCTGCCAGCACATGCGCCTCATCGAAGCGCTCAAGCTCGAAAGATCATCGCGACGCCTGTGCTCGGCGGCTTTTATCACGTTTATCAGCAAGCCGCATGATGATGTCCCGGATCTAATTCTTGCGCCCTACAGGCTAACGCTCCGAGTCGGTCGACCGCCTCCTTGATTCTCGGTGTCCACCGTCGACGCAGACATGATCCGTAGCGTTGACATGTGCCAAGCGCGGACAAGGCCGGGTTCCGACAATCCGACATCATCTGCTCTTCTCGTCACTGGACAGACGCTCGCCACCGGCTCCTATGCCGTCGTCGCTGCAATGAGATCATCCAGGATGTCCTGATGATCCTCCAACCCGATAGATAGGCGCAGCAGGCCTGGCTCGACGATCCCGGCCGCTACGAGCTGATTGGAAGATTGGTGCGAGAAGATCATGGATGCCGGATGGGTGATCAGCGTCTCGGTGCCGCCGAGACTGACCGCGGACGTGCAAAGTCGAACACGCCTCAGCACGCCCTGGGCGTGCTCGAAACGGGCCTCTGCCGTTGCCCCGTCGACCTCGAATGACAACATGCCGCTGAAACCCCCGGGCATTTGTCGCCGCGCGAGCTGATGCTGGGGATGCGTGGCAAGGCCGGGATAGTGCACTTTCGCGATACCGCTCACCTTGGAGAGCCCCTTGGCGACAAGCAGCGCAGCTTCATTCTGCCGGCGCATGCGTAGCGCATAGGTCTTGAGGCCACGCCCCAGCAGCCATGCCTCCATCGGGTGCAGCACGGGACCATGCACCCGAGCGTATTCCCAGACAGGTTCAACAAGGCTCCGCGCCCCGGTGACGACACCAGCGGTCACGTCGCTATGGCCGTTGAGATATTTGGTCGCCGAGTGCACCACGAGATCGACGCCGAGGCCGTGCGGGCGCTGATTGAAGCTTGACGCGAACGTGTTGTCAGTCACGACCACAGCGCCGTGCTTGCGACCCAGAGCTGCAACTGCATCGAGGTCGGTCAGCGTCATGGTCGGATTGGTGGGCGTCTCGGTATAGACGAGGCGTGTCTTGGCGCCGATCGCCTGTCGGAATGCCTCGATATCGGATTGATCGACTTGTGTGACGGTGACTCCGATACGCGGAAGCCATTCGCTGATCAGCGTCAGTGCCGCGGTGTAGTGCGCGGTCTGCGCCACGACATGGTCGCCCGCACGGACATTGCTGAGGACGGCCGCCGCAATAGCCGCCATGCCCGATCCAACCGCGACCGCACAATCGGCCCCTTCCAAATCGGCGATGATCGATTCGATGCGCGCCACGTTGGGCGAGCCGTAACGCGTGTAATAGCGCTGCGGGTGGTAGCCAGCAGCGATCTCGGCGCCAAGCTCGGGGCTCGGCAGAATGTAGGTCGAGCTTTGATAGACGGGCTGACTGACCGGCTCACCTCCCACTCCTGTCACGACGTTGGGATGCTGCAACAGCGTGTCGATGCTGCGCATGTTCCGCCTCACTGGATGTACCTTGCCAAGGCTTCCGTCCCGGCGAAGGATATGCGAGCTTAGGCGAGCGTTCTCGGCGAAATCAACCGTGAAATGACGCTATCATGCACAAAATCCGTGAAATTGATGGCTTCGATGATAAACTTCTGCGCGGTCTGCAGAGGGATGCGCGCGCGACGAGCCTGGAACTTGCCGAGGCCGTGGGCCTCTCACCATCGAGTTGTCAGAGACGCCAGAGGGAGCTCGAGGCGCGAGGCATCATTCGGGGCTACCGCGCCGAGATCGATCCTGCCGTTCTCGGTCAATCATTCACGGTATTCGCGGCAGTCCAGCTGCAACGCCATGTCCGCAGCGATGTGCAGAGTTTCCAGAAGGCCGTCGTCAAGCTACCCGAGGTGCTCGAGGTCCACCACATTGC
>Ga0306920_100009856_pt1 | contig 12778 bp, 12 predicted proteins | sample flu12Cox44000170_FD_204666 | JGI IMG/M metagenome (GOLD analysis project Ga0306920, IMG submission 204666) | Lab enrichment of tropical soil microbial communities from Luquillo Experimental Forest, Puerto Rico - flux4day.12C.oxic.44.000.170 (v2)... | ecosystem: Environmental > Terrestrial >...
AAGCGCTGCCGACACACTCCCGGCCATCATCCAGGAGATGCTGCTGACGCGCACTTCCGAGCGGCAGGGGCGGGTGATCGACCATGACGCCGCCGCCTCCATGGAGCGCAAGAAACAGGAGGGATATTTCTGATGGCGCACCAGTCTGAGCTCATCGCCCGCGACATCGGCGCCTACCTGCACGCGCAGGAGCACAAGAGTCTGCTGCGCTTTATCACTTGCGGCTCGGTGGACGACGGCAAGTCGACGCTCATCGGACGGCTGCTGTATGAATCGAAGCTGATCTTCGATGACCAGCTGACGCAGCTCGCCGCCGATTCCCGGCGCGTCGGTACGCGCGGCGGGGAGCTCGATTTCGCGCTGCTGGTCGATGGGCTGGCGGCCGAACGCGAGCAGGGCATCACCATCGATGTCGCCTATCGCTTCTTCTCGACCGAGCGGCGCAAGTTCATCGTCGCGGACACCCCGGGACACGAGCAGTACACGCGCAACATGGTGACCGGAGCCTCGACCGCGGACCTGGCGGTGATACTGGTCGATGCCCGCAAAGGCGTGCTGGTGCAGACGCGCCGTCACAGCTACCTCGTGCACCTGATCGGCATTCCGCGCGTCGTGCTCGCGGTCAACAAGATGGATCTGGTCGGGTACTCGCAGGTCACCTTCGAGACGATCGTGGCGCAGTACCGTGAGTTCGCCGAGCGGCTCGGCCTCACCGACATCACCGCCATCCCACTCTCGGCCGTGCACGGCGACAACGTGATCATCCGCAGCGGCAACATGCCCTGGTATTCCGGGCCCGCGCTGCTGGAGCACCTCGAGACCGTCGAGGTCGAGGCCGCTCTCGCTGCGCGGCCATTCCGGCTGCCGGTGCAGTGGGTCAACCGCCCGAACGCCGAGTTTCGTGGGTTCGCTGGCCTCATTGCGAGCGGGCGGGTGCGCCCCGGTGACCGCCTGCGCGTGCTGCCTTCCGGCCGCGAGAGCCGCGTTGCGCGTATCGTCACTGCGCAGGGCGACCTGGAATCGGCGATCGCGGGTCAGTCGGTCACCCTCACCCTCGATGCGGAGATCGATATCAGCCGGGGCGATGTGCTCGCGGCGGCCGATGCCGCGCCCGAGGCAGCGGACCAGTTCGAAGCGACCATCGTGTGGCTGCAGGAGGAGCCCATGCTCCAGGGCCGCACTTACCTCATGAAGTCCGGCACCCGCACCGTTTCGGCAACGGTCACCCCGCTCAAGCACCGCGTCAACGTGAACTCCCTAGAGCACGAGCCCGCCGAGCGGCTCGAGCTCAATGACATCGGGGTGTGCGAGCTCGAGCTCGACCGGCCGATTCCGTTCGAGGCCTACACCGAGAACCGCAGCCTCGGGGGCTTCATTCTCATTGACCGGCTGACCAACAACACCGCGGGCGCGGGCCTCATCAACTTCGCACTGCGGCGCTCGCAGAACGTGCATTGGCAGGCGCTCGATGTCGACCGGCAGCTGCGGGCGCGGCTGAAGGGACAGAAGGCGTGTGTCCTGTGGCTCACCGGACTCTCGGGCGCCGGCAAGTCCACCATTGCCAACCGTGTGGAGAAGCGTCTCGCCGCCGCCGGCCGCCACACCTACCTGCTCGATGGCGACAACGTGCGCCACGGACTCAACAAGGACCTGGGCTTTACCGCACAGGACCGGGTCGAGAACATCCGCCGTGTCGCGGAGGTGGCGCGCCTCATGGTGGACGCGGGACTGATCGTGCTGGTGTCGTTTATCTCCCCGTTCCGCTCCGAGCGGCGCATGGCACGCGAGCTGTTTGCGCCCGGAGAGTTCTTCGAGGTATTCGTGGACACGCCGCTCGCCGAAGCCGAGCGGCGCGACGTCAAGGGACTGTACCGCAAGGCGCGCCGCGGCGAGCTCAAGAACTTCACCGGCATCGATTCGCCGTACGAGACCCCCGAAAATCCAGAAATCCGCATTGATACGACCTCGCTCAGCGCCGATGAGGCCGCGGGGCGCGTCCTCGCTCACCTCGAGTCGCGCAAGGTGATCAGCGGCGCATGAGCGCGGCCGGCAAGGGTGCGATGAACGGCGGACTGCTCGAGCGCGTTGCCGACATTGCACGCGCGGCGGGGCGCGAGATCCTGGAGGTCTACGGCAGCGAAGCGCTCGCGCCGACCGCCAAGGCCGACAACTCGCCGCTCACCGCCGCCGATCTTCGCTCGCACCGCCTGATCGTGCAGCGACTGGGTGAGCTCACGCCTGAGGTGCCGGTGCTCTCCGAGGAGTCCGCGCCCGGCTCTTATTCCACGCGAACGCAGTGGCGCCGCTACTGGCTGGTCGATCCGCTCGACGGTACTCGCGAGTTCCTCTCACGTAACGGTGAGTTCACCGTCAACATTGCGCTCATCGAGGGACATGCTCCGGTGCTCGGCGTCGTGCACGTGCCCGTCACCGACACCACCTACTGCGGCCTGGCGGGTGCAGGAGCCTGGCGGGAGCGGGCCGCGACGGCCGTGCAGCCGATCCGCGTGGCCTCACGTTCCGCCACACCGCTGCGGGTCGTCGGCAGCCGCTCGCATCGCGGCGACTCGCTCGCTGGCTTTCTCGCGCGGGTAGGCCCACACGAGCTGCTGGCCATCGGCAGCTCGCTGAAGCTGTGCCTGGTAGCCGAGGGCGCGGCCGATGTCTATCCGCGGCTCGGGCCAACGAGCGAATGGGACACGGCCGCCGCGCATGCGGTGCTCCTCGCGGCCGGCGGTGCCGTGAGCGCGCTCGATGGCGCACCGCTCGAGTACAACACGCGCGAGTCGCTCCTCAACCCGTTCTTCGTCGCTTACGGGCCGAAGGATCATGACTGGCTGGCTCTGCTGCGCTGAGCACGCGGCCATGCCATGCTTGCGGCAAGGAGCTCGCCATGCGTGAAGCCGTGATCGTTTCCACCGCGCGCACCCCGATCGGCAAGGCCTATCGTGGTGCCTTCAACGACACCGATCCCGCGGTGCTGTCGGGCCATGCGGTGCGCGAAGCGGTGCGACGCGCGGGCGTCGATGGCGCCGAAGTCGAGGACCTGGTGCTCGGCTGTGCCATTCAGCAGGGCGCACAGGGCTACAACATCGGCCGGCTGACGGTCGCGAGCGCGGGCCTCCCCGAGAGCGTCGCCGGCATGACCATCGATCGCAAGTGCGCCTCGGGGCTGATGGCGATCGCGACCGCCGCCCGCCAGGTGCGCGAAGACGGCATGGACGTGGTGGTGGCCGGCGGTGTGGAGTCGATCAGCCTCACCCAGAACCAGCACTTCAACAGCTACCGCGGCGAGTCCGAGGCGGTGCTGGCGCGCTCACCGCACATGTACATGCCGATGATCGAGACCGCGGAGGTGGTGGCGCAGCGCTATCGGATCACGCGCGAGGCCCAGGACCGCTACGCGCTCCAGAGCCAGCAGCGCGTGGCAGCCGCCTACCAGGCTGGCCGCTTCGAGGCGGAGCTCGTACCGCTTGCGAGCCGCAAGCTGATCACTGACAAGGCGAGCGGCGCGACGCGTCTGGAGGAAGTGCGCCTGGCAAGGGATGAAGGCTTCCGAGCTGACACCACACTCGAGGGTCTCGCGAAGCTCGAGCCGGTGTGGTCCGGCGGCAAGGTAATCGCGCGCGGCGAATTCATCACCGCGGGCAACGCCTCGCAGCTCTCCGATGGCGCCGCGGCGGTGGTGGTGATGGAGGGAAAACTCGCCGAGCGGCGTGGTCTGAAGCCCCTCGGGGCCTGCCGTGGCATTGCGGTCGCCGGCTGTGCGCCCGATGAGATGGGTATCGGCCCGGTATTCGCGGTGCCGAAGCTCCTCGCACGCCATCAGCTCACGATCGATGACATCGGGCTGTGGGAGCTGAATGAAGCGTTCGCGGTGCAGACGGTGTACTGCCGCGACCGGCTCGGGATCGACAACGACAGGTTCAATGTCGATGGCGGCGCCATTGCCATCGGTCATCCCTACGGCATGAGCGGGGCGCGCCTCGTCGGGCACGCGCTCATCGAAGGCAGACGGCGTGGAGTGCGCTACGCCGTGGTCACCATGTGCGTTGCCGGCGGGATGGGTGCCGCGGGGCTGTTCGAAGTCTACTGACTGCGCGCGGTTGGCTTGAAAATATCAAGCCAGCCCGTAGGATGCCGGCATGATGACCGCTACGGCCGAGACTCACCTGCGCATCGGCCGTGGACGGCGCGGCCGCGGGTTTGCTTGAGCACCGCGTTCTCACAGCGCGACCTGCGCGATGCATTCGGCCTGTTCGCGACCGGCGTAACGGTGGTTACCGCCGTACGGCCGGATGGCACGCCGGTCGGGGTAACCGCCAACTCCTTCAGCTCCGTATCCCTCGAGCCGCCGCTGCTGCTGTGGTGCCTCGCGAACGCCAGCAGTGCGGCGCCGGCCTTCACCCACGGCGCGCCTTTCGCGGTACACATCCTCGCTCACCATCAGCTCGAGCTCGCGCTCAATTTCGCACGCCGTACGCACGAAAAGTTCGAGGTGGGCGGTCACTGGCATAACAAGCCGCAGCCTCCGCATCTCGCCGACGCCCTGTGCCGCTTCGACAGCAAGGTGCACGCCGTGCATGCCGGGGGTGACCACCTCATCATCGTCGGTCGAGTGCTCGGCATGGCCTGCGCTCCCGGAACGCCGCTGGCATTTCACGCCGGCCGCTTCGGCAACTTCAGCGCTGATCGCGGCATCGGCAAAGTCGACATCTGGGAAGGGCTGGAGGATCAGTGGTACTGACTGCCGGCGTCGAGTCCGGCGGGGGAGGCATGCGCGCGTGCAGTTTGCCCATAGCGAAGAACAACAGCTGATTCGTGAGAGCGCGCGCAGTCTGCTGAGCACGGGCGCCGGCCCCGCACAGCTGCGCGCCGTGCTCGAAAGGCCTGGTGGTTACGACGTGGATCTGTGGCGCACGATCGGAGAGCTCGGCTGGACCGGGCTTGCGATTCCACAGGCCTACGGGGGCGCAGGGCTCGGCTGGGTGGAGCTGTGCATCCTGCAGGAGGAGCTGGGACGGCGGCTCGTCGCCTCGCCGTTCTTCGCTACCAGCGCGCTCGCGGCACCGCTCATCAGTTCGAGCGGCACGGAGGAGCAGCGCGCCACTCTGCTGCCGCGCATCGCGAGCGGCACTGTGCGCATTGCCTGCGCGCTCGGCGGCACCGACGGGCGTCCGCCCTGCGATGGCGTCACCGCGACCCTCGAGAGGCGCGGCGCGAGTTTCACCCTGAGCGGGGTCTGCGATTTCGTGATCCACGCCGACACCGCCGAGCTGCTGCTGGTGCTGGCACGGGCACCGCTGTCCCAGGGGGCAGAGGGCATCAGCGTCGCAGTGATTCCCGCCGCCACGGCCGGAGTGACCATCCAGTCGCACGTGATGCTCGATCTCACGCGGCCGATGTCGCGTGTGGAGCTCTCCGGGGTGAGTGTCGGCCGGGAGCAGCTCCTCGGCGAGCCCGGCACAGCCGGCGCGGCGGTCGAGGAAGCACTCGATCTTGCGCGCATCGCGCTCGCCTCCGAGGCGCTCGGCGGCGCCGAGCGCCTTCTCGAGATGACGACCGCCTACGTGAAGGAGCGGCTGCAGTTCGGCCGGCCGATCGGCAGCTTTCAGGCGGTCAAGCACCGCCTCGCAGACATGATGATCGAAGTCGAGGCGGCGAAGTCGGCCGCCTGGTACGCGGCCTGTGTTGCTGATGAGCGGCGCACAGAGCTCGCGGAGGCGGCGGCCATTGCCAAGAGCTACTGCTGTGATGCGTTCTTTGACTGCGCCGCCAACGCCATTCAGCTGCACGGCGGCATCGGCTTTACCTGGGAGCACGAGGCACACCTGTATTTCAAGCGTGCCCGTGCGACGGCCACCTTGCTCGGCAGCCCCGCCTGGCAACGCGAGCGGTTGGTACGAGGCTTTGCTTCGGGCGCAGCGGCCACGCCGGTCTTTTAGGTGATCAGCATGAAGTTAGGTTTCACTCCGAAGGAGGAGCGCTTCCGCGCCGAGGCCGCCGCCTGGCTCGAAGCACAGCTGTCGGGGCCGTTCCGCGATCTGCGCGGCAAGACCGGGCAGAGCGGACAAGCGCAGCGGCGCCGTGCGTGGGAGCGCGCGCTCGGCGCCGCGGGCTGGAGCTGTATCGGCTGGCCCGAAGCCTACGGCGGCCGCGATGCCTCACTCGCCGAGCAGGTAATCTTCGCCGAGGAGTACGCGCGCGCAGGCGCTCCAGGGCGTCTCGGCTACATGGGCGTGGAACTGGCCGGCCCGACGATCCTCGCGTTCGGCACGGCGGCGCAGAAGCGCCGCTTCCTTCCGCCGATCGCGCGCGGCGAGGAGCTCTGGTGTCAGGGTTACAGCGAGCCGAATGCCGGCTCGGACCTGGCGAATGTCCGTACCCGCGCGGTGCTGCAGGCAGGAGGAGCGGGAGGTGAGTGGGTGGTGAATGGGCAGAAGACCTGGACCTCGTTTGCCCAGTTCGCGGATTGGTGTTTCGTTCTGTGCCGGAGCGAGGAAGGCTCGCGCGCCCACCGCGGGCTCTCCTACCTGCTCATTCCGATGCACCAGCCGGGCGTCACGGTGCGTCCAATACGCCAGATGACCGGCGGAGCGGACTTCAACGACACCTTCTTTGCCGATGCCCGCACCGATGCAGACAACATCGTCGGTGCCGCGGGAGATGGGTGGAAGGTGGCGATGGGCACGCTTTCCTTCGAGCGAGGCGTGTCGACACTCGGGCAACAGATGAGTTTCGCCAACGAGTTGCGGGCGATCGTGTCCGCTGCCGAGGCCAATGGTCTCATCCATGATCCGGAGATCCGCCAGCGCCTGGCGCATGCATACATTGGCCTGCGGCTCATGCGCTACAGCGCGCTGCGCATGCTCTCGAGCGTCGAGGCCGGTAAACTCTCGAACGAGGCCTACACTTACAAGATCTTCTGGGCCAGCTGGCGCAAGAAGCTCGGTGTGCTGGCGCTCGATGTGCTGGGGCCCCGGGGCGAGATTGCTGCCGGCACGGCCTATGAATGGGAGCTGCTGCCGCGGCTGTTCCTCGGTTCACGTGCCGATACGATCTACGGCGGCACGAATCAGATTCAGCGCAACATCATCGCCGAGCGCGCGCTCGGGCTGCCGCGGGAGAGTCGCGGCGGCTGAGGGCCAGGCGATTCCTGAGGCACTTTCTCAATGGTTTACCGTTTGGTTAACCATCAGCGAAACGTGTATTCATCGCAGGCGCGGCGAGCTCCTTCAGAATTTGAAAGTCGACAGGAGCAGGCTGGTCTCGGTCTGCGAGATCCCCTCGATCAGGCGGATGCGCCCGAGTACGCGGTCGAAGCCCTCGAGGCTCTCAGCCCGCAGCTCCGCAACGATGTCCCAGCGTCCGTTGGTGCTGTAAAGCGATGTCACTGCGGGCTCCCCCCGCAACGCTTTGATGACTGCATCGAGCTGATTACCTTCGACCGCGACAGTCATGAAGGCGTGGATGCGCTGCTCCTCAACGTCGGGCTTGAGGCGCACCGTGTAGCCGACGATGGTCCCATTGGCCGCAAGGCGCGCCATGCGGTTTTGCACGGTTCCGCGCGAGACGCCCAGCGCCTTGGCAAGCGAGGCGATGGAGGTCCGGGCATCGTTTCGTAGCAGACCGATGAGCTGGCGGTCGGTATCGTCCATGGATTGGTCAATTCGCTAGTTCAGGGTGACGAATTGTTCATCAGACTGGTCATTTCTAGCAAGTTTCTGGCTATATTTTAGTTCCGCCCGAGCTCAGGATGGCGTGGAGGGCCGGACTCTATCTGCATCGGCCCGTCCATCGGAGCCGTCATCATGGTCGATTTCATCGGGGTATCCCGCGTCCGGGAGCTCCTTGCCCGCCGGGGTATTGCGCGCTTCATCGAGGAGCTCGTCACCGAGATCGAGGCGGATTTTCTGCGTTGGGATGCGTTCGAGAAGTCGCCCCGCCATGCCACGCATTCGAGCGTCGGGGTGATCGAGCTCATGCCCGCATCCGATGGACAGCTGTACGCCTTCAAGTATGTCAACGGTCACCCTAAGAACACCCAGGCGGGGCTGCTTACGGTGACGGCGTTCGGCGTGCTGGCGGATGTACAGACCGGCTACCCCCTGCTTCTCTCCGAGCTCACCCTCACGACCGCGCTGCGCACTGCGGCGACCTCGGTGCTTGCGGCGCAGCGCATGGCGCGCGCCGGCAGCCGCGTGATGGCATTGATCGGCAACGGCGCGCAGGGGGAGTTTCAGGCAATCGCCTTTCACCACCTGCTGGGCATCCGCGAGCTGCGCCTGTATGACACAGATCCGGCCGCGACCCATAAGCTCGAGCGGAATCTCGCGCGGCTGCGCCTGCCGGGCCTGCAGGTGGTGCGGTGCGCCTCGACCGCTGCAGCGGTCGAGGGCGCGGACATCATCACAACTGCCACCGCGGACAAGCGCAACGCCAGGATCCTCACTCCCGGGCTCATCGTTCCGGGTGTCCACCTGAATGCCGTGGGCGGCGACTGTCCCGGCAAGACCGAGCTGCACCGCGACATCCTGCTACGGCCGGATGTGCGCGTCGTCGTGGAGTACGAGCCGCAGTCACGCATCGAGGGCGAGATACAGCAGATGGATGCGAGCTATGCGGTCACCGAGCTCGCCGCAGTGCTCGCAGGTCGAGTCGCCGGGCGCGCGCACGATGGCGAGGTCACGGTGTTCGATTCCGTCGGATTTGCGCTCGAAGACTTCTCGGCGCTCCGCTATCTGCGCCGCCTCCATCAGGAGGAGCGCGGTGCGCGGCCGCAGGTCGATCTCCTGCCGGCGCTCGAGGATCCGAAGGACCTGTTCGGGCTGCTGTCAGCTCAGCCGCAGCGGCCTGCCGCCGCTGCAGAAGTGGCGGCCTGACCATGCTGCGCGCGAGGCTCATCGGTGCCCCTACGGATGTCGGCGCAGCCGACCGCGGCGCTTCCATGGGACCGGAGGCGCTGCGTGTGGCGGGCCTTCTCGGCGCGCTGCGCGCGCGCGATCTCGAGGTAGTGGACCTCGGCAACCTGAGTGGTCCGGGTAATCCCTGGGAGCCTCCGCGGCAGGGTTACCGGCACCTGCCGGAAGTGGTTAGCTGGAATGAGCTGGTGTACGAGAGCGTGTACCGCGAGCTGTGCGAGGGTCGCTTACCGATACTGCTCGGGGGCGATCATTGCCTGAGCATCGGGTCGATCGGTGCGGTCGCGCGTCACTGCCGTGAACAGGGACGCAAGCTGCGGGTGCTGTGGCTCGATGCCCATGCAGACTTCAACACCAGCGAGCTCTCCCCGAGCGGCAACGTGCACGGCATGCCGGTCGCGTGCCTGTGTGGCTTCGGTCCCGCAGAGCTCACGCGCATTGGCGGCCGCACCCCGGCGATCGACGCCTCCTGGGTGCGACAGATCGGAGTGCGCAGCGTGGATGCTGGCGAGAAGCGCTTCGTGCACGAGCAGGGGCTGGATGTATTCGACATGCGTCACGTCGATGAGCTGGGCATGCGCGAGACCATGGAGCAGGCGCTCAGCGGCATGGACGGCGAGACTCACCTGCATGTGAGCTTCGACGTTGATTTCCTCGACCCCGAGATCGCACCGGGAGTCGGTACGCGCGTGCCGGGAGGGCCCACCTACCGCGAGGCGCAGCTGTGCATGGAGATGATTGCCGACACGCACCGCCTGGCCTCGCTCGATGTGGTCGAGCTGAACCCGGCGTTCGATGTCCACAATCGCACTGCAACCCTCTGCGTAGATCTGATCGAGTCGCTGTTCGGCAAGAGCACGCTGGTGCGACGGCCGGTATGGGACGGGCCGGCGGAGTCGCCGCGCTCGCTCAGCGCGGTGTGAGCTCGGTCGGGCGCGCGGGCTTTACCCCCACCATGTGCACGCTGAACGCGGGCACCCAGCGGTCGCTCTGCTGGAACTCGGTGACCACGTCATACGCTTCCTCTCCCTTACGCTCCCAGCGACTGCGATAGGGGTGCCGCGGCTGAACCCGCCGGCGCTGCGTTGCAATCCCCCGGAGCCCGCCGCATCATGCCATGAGCCGGGGCATCCGGGCGCATTGGACGCTCTCCGGGCGCCGGATGGATCCAACAACAAGCAACGCGACCCTCTCACAACAGGGCCGGAAGGTGAGTAAGCCATGGCCGAGAGCGTTTACAAAGTCATCGAGCTGGTTGGAACGAGCAGCGAGTCCTGGGAAAAGGCTGCTGCCGCCGCGGTCAAACAGGCGTCCAAGTCGCTGCGTGACCTGCGCATCGCCGAGATAGTGCAGCTCGATATGCACATGCAGAACGGCAAGATCGCGGCCTATCGAGCCAAGGTGAAAGTCTCCTTCAAGTTCGAGAGCGAGAAGTAGCCGCGACACGCAGCACGCGGCGCGACCTGCTCAGTGCGCGCTGGCCCGCTGCAGGGCGGCGCGGGCCAGGAGCCGCGTCGAGTCGAGCGGCGGCAGCGGCGAGTTGCCTTCGTTCATGATCAAAGGGATCTCGGTGCATCCGAGTACCACCGCGTCGCAGCCTTCGTCCTTCATGCGGCTCATCACCCGCTGGAAGCAGCTGACTGCTTCGGGCTTGAACACCCCGGCGACCAGCTCCTCGAAGATGATGCGATTGATCTCCGAACGCTCGACCGGGGCGGGGCGCAGATACTCGAGACCGCGCGCGGCGAGCTTCTCGGGATACACCTCGCTGTCGACCAGGTAGCGCGTGCCGGTGAGGCCGAGGCGATGGAAACCGCGCTCGGCGGCGTGGGCCGCGACGACTTCCGCGATGTGCAGCCAGGGGAGCGGGGAGCGGCGCACGACCCAGGGCATCGCCTGGTGGATGGTGTTGTCGGGGCAGATGAGAAAATCCGCGCCGGCACGGGCCAGCTTCTGCGCCGCGGCCAACATCAGCTCGGCGACCCCGGGCCAGTCGCCGCTCTCGATACATCTCATATAGGCGGCGAAGGAGTGCGTGTGCATCGACACTTCGGGGTGTGCCAGCGGCCCGAGCCACTGCGGGCCCTCGAGGCAAACCGTGCGATAGCAGAGCGCTGCACCCTCGGCTGAGCAGGCGACGATGCCGATGTGTCGCGCCATTGCTCACGTTCTCCGGCGTGCGACTCGAAGTGGGGCCAGTATATACGCGAGCTGGCGCCGGGCGATTTTCGGCCCCCGGCGAGAACGTAGTCGCAGCCTCGGCCGCAAAACGACACGGGCCCGCGCCCGCCTTCGAGCGAGCGCGGGCCCGTGAGGCGAGTCCTGCTAGTGACGCCGACGCACGCGTTGCACCAGCTGCATCCCGAGCAGACCGAGTCCCAGGAGGCCGAGGGTCGCGGGCTCGGGCACTCCGCCACCGCCACCACCGCCGCCACCACCACCGAAGCTGCAGCCGGTGCCGCAGGAGAGGCGCAGGATGGAGTCAGTCTGGGAGAGGAACAGCGAGCCGTTCAGGAGATCCTGGCCGGTGTAGTCGCCGCGTGATCCGCCGGAAGCGATCATCGTGATGGAGCCGGTAGTCGGATCGATCAGATCGACAGTGCCATCGTTGTTGTTGGATACGAGGTCACCGGAGAACCTTCCGCCCTGGATGATGCCCATGCCATCGGGCGTGCCCGGGATGCTCATCGTGAAGACCGGATCTCTGGTGGCGAGATCCCAGCCCGAGATTGCACCCGTGAGTGTGGTATTGACTGGATCCGTCCCCTTGAAGGCAACATAGACCGTCTTGCCATCCGCCGAGACGACGACGCCATCTCCCATCGAGGTGACCGCGGAGTACGTGGTGATGAGCCGCGCCGTGTTGGTGGCCGGGTCGTAGTCGTAAAGCGCTTCGGTCTGCGGAATACCTCCTGGAGATCCCCCTATGAACCCGGTGGCCTGCTGAGTCAGGATGTGGCCGTTGACGAAGTCAGTCGCCAGCCCTGCACCTGACATGTTGGTAAGGGGAGAGGTATCGATCACCGTAGCGACACCGGTGTTGCTGAACTTCAGGAGCTGGTAAGCGTCGGGTCCGAAGTGCGAGTTGCTTCCCCCGAGCGCGCCGAGCCCACCACTGCCGAAGATCGTTCCGTTGCTGTTGGTCAACGCGGTCGCAAAGGACGCAAAGGTGGTCTTGCTCAGTGCGCTTGCGGGCGTCTGCCCGTCCGTGTCTGCGAACACATAGATCGTGCTGTTCGGCGAGGAGTCGACAAGGATGTGACCGTCGCTGGTGCTTGCAGTGCCGAACGGCCCCTCCGAACCCGCCCCGAAGTTCGGCAGTCCCGAAGCGAAGGTCGTCAAGGTAAATCCAGCGGCCTGGCCGGCCGGTGTCAGGGTCATCTGTGCCATCGCACCCAGCGGCAGCGCCAGCAGCAATGCACCCGCGACTGTGGCGGGTCCGTGTCGACGGAAACTCATAGGAAGGCACCTCCCTGGGGCCTGAGTCACTGGCGTCGCCTTTGAAGACCTTGTTCTGTTACCGCGCAGGCGGCATGTCGCGGTGCGGTCCGCAGCCCGAATTATGTTTAGGGTGTTATGTAATGCAGATTTTATGCCGGGTGAAAGAAAGTCAGTAATATCAGTAGCTAACGAATTTTGGCCCGTAAGTGTAAAGTGCATTACGTAAAAAAGTCCGACAGCCTTAGGTTTCGCAACGAGGGCTGGGCAACGGGGCGTCGGGGCTCTTACCCACTGGCCCGCGTGCTGTGCACCGCGGCATGATCGCGCCGGCCTAACCATGACCAAACCGCCAACCACGCGCTCTGCACGTACGCACTGGACTTCCCGGCGCGATGCCAAACAGCAGCGCCTCGCGC
>Ga0306920_100009857_pt1 | contig 12777 bp, 10 predicted proteins | sample flu12Cox44000170_FD_204666 | JGI IMG/M metagenome (GOLD analysis project Ga0306920, IMG submission 204666) | Lab enrichment of tropical soil microbial communities from Luquillo Experimental Forest, Puerto Rico - flux4day.12C.oxic.44.000.170 (v2)... | ecosystem: Environmental > Terrestrial >...
CCGACTACGCCCTGATCACGCACGATTTGTGCGAGCAGCTTCTCGAGCAAAATGTCGTCTACGCCGAGGTCACACTCTCGGTCGGCGTGATGCTGCTGCGCAATCAGAGACCGGAAGCGAATTTTGCAGCCATCTTGCGCGCCGCAGAAGAGTTTGCATCTCGCGGCTTGAGCCTGCGCTGGATTTTTGACGCAGTACGCCAATTCGGGGCGGAGGCCGCGCTGCGCGTTGTCCGGGCCGCCAAGAACTGCGCCTCGAGGGAAATCCTCGCGTTCGGCATCGGCGGCGATGAGCTAAGCGTCGCTACGGAGGATTTCCGGGCTGTGTATGAGGCCGCGTCCGCGGCCGGTTTGCATCGCCTCATGCATGCCGGCGAAGTCGGCGGGCCGGAAAAAGTCCGGGAGGCCGTCGAGCTGCTGCACATCGAGCGTGTGGGCCACGGAATCGCAGCGGTTCATGATCCGGCGTTGCTGGACCTGCTGGCCGACCGCCGCATTCCGCTCGAGGTTTGCCCGGTCAGCAATCTGCGCACCGGGGCTCTCGCTCGCCAGCTCCGTCGTTCCGACGTTGCGCTCGAGGACCATCCCCTCCCGCAACTCCTCCGTCACGGGGTGCCTATTGTTCTATCCACCGACGACCCCGCCATGTTTCATACCGATCTTGTCGGCGAATACATCGCCGCGCGACAAATGGGACTTTCTGAAGGTGAACTTCGGAGTCTCGCACAAGCGAGCTTCGCCCACGCTTTCGACTTGCGGTCGGTTCCCTCCTTTTGACATCGGCAAACCGCCAAGCTATCTCCACGGCAATTTCTCGCCCCACCCAGGAGAAGCCCGATGAAAAAGCAGCCTGCACCAGCTGCTCTGGTTCGCGCAACGACCGCTCGACATCGGGCGCGGATCGTGGGAGCTGGTTGCGGTTGGCGGCTACTATTCCTGTTTCCGCCGCCCCCGGTAGTTAGCCGGCGCTGGCCTAAAATTCTGTTGGCGGTTTGAAGCCGTCGCGGCGTACACTCGTCTTGTTTCGCTCTGACCTGGCAGGCCTGGGCTACCGCAACGGTTGCGGCAATGACATTAACATCGAGTCTGCGGGTCCCGCCGGAGCCAACGTCCCGTCGCGGCACGGTAAAGATTTCACTCACCTCTGGCGTATCGGTCACGGGCCCAGCGCGCAGCTAAGGGGCTTAAATGAAAACCGCCGTGGGTGTTTTTTCTCGACTCGATCGCGCCGAGCAGGCAATTCGAGCTCTCCTTAAAAACAAGGTTCCTGCGGAACGAATCACCTTTCTGACCCGCTCCGAGCCTGCAGCGACCAGCATCGGAAAACACCTCGAAGGCCAGGGTATGCTCCAACTCCACAGCGGGACGCCCGCCCGCTTTAGCGTGCTTTCGGTTTCAGGCATCGGCCCGGTGCTGGTGCAGGGGCCCGACGTCTCCGACATATTCGACCAGCCGGGCCGGGCTGGCGCTCCAGCCGCTAACGATCCGCGGCGACAAGCGTCGGTTTCTCCCGGCAGTGAAGACGATGCCGCATTCTTTCGCAGGATGCTCATGGAGGGTTGTTCCGTGATTGTCGTGCGCTCGGACTCGCAGCAGGTGGCCATGGCCGCAGTCGAGGTGCTGGACGAGCTGAGTCTGGGCATTCGCAAGCATGCACCGGGTAAGAGCGACGTGTCGATACGTCAGCTGCCCCATGCGGCGGTCGCGACCTTTACCGGAAAGCTCGCGCTCGAAGACGGCTGCCACTTGCTGCGCGAAACCGTCCGCGCGCTTCTGGACGGAGGCCAGAGAAGAATTCTGTTGAATCTGGAACAGGTCAACTTTCTCGACAGCGCCGGTCTCGGTGAACTGGTGCGCACGCACGTCGCAGCACGCGGCCGTGGCGGTCACCTGACGCTGGTCAATCCTTCGCCCAATGTCCGCCATCTACTGCGCTTGACGAGAGTCGACCAGGTGTTCGACATTGCGCCGGACGAATTGAGCGCCATCGAGAGATCGCGCTGATGCGGCTGCGCGCCGTTGCCGAGCTTCGCTCGCCTGCTACCATGCCCGGCAGGTCGGAGGCTCGATGAGCTCCGCTTTTCGATGTTTGCCGCAGCTTGCATGCCGATGAAAGCGGACGTTGGTCTCCTTTTTCCGGCTCCCCTTTCCTGGTTTCTGCCTTTATCGTTGGCTTGGTTCTTGCTGCTGGCTCCTGCCGGCATTGCGCAATCTTCGCCGCCCGGTTCTCCCTCGGCGGAAAAGCGCTCGATGGAGGAGTCGCGGCCGGATGCAACATTTATCGTGGGCGGCGACCCGGACTGGATGGCGGTTTCTGACGACGCGGTCTGGGTGTCCATTGCGAGCCTCAATCGAGTAACGCGGCTCGATGCCGCCACAAACGCGAGCGGCATCTCTGTTGCGGTGAACAGCCCCTGCTCGGGCCTGGCCGTGGGTTAAGGCAGCCTGTGGATCCCAGCCTGTGGCGATCATGCGCTGGTACGGGCCAATCTTAAGACCGGAAAGCGCGAGGCGATGATTGCCGCGGCGCCCGCTGATTGGGAAGGCTGCATTGCCGCTGGTGCGGGCAGCATCTGGCTGGCGTCAGATGCGAAGGGAGTGTTGTCGCGGATCGATCCGAATACCAACTCGGTCATCGCCAGGATAGCGATACCTTCGGGTTCCTACTGCCCCGTCTTCGCCGACGGCTCCGTGTGGGTGACTTCTACCGAGCACAATGTTGTGGCTCGAATCGATCCAGCCGTGGACCAGGTCATTCAGCAAATCCCGGTCGGAAGGAATCCGCGCTTCGCGACCGCCGGCGCGAGTGCTTTGTGGACGTTAAACCAGGGTGACGGCACGATTTCGCGCGTGAACACTCGCAACTCGGAGGTTGTCGCGACCATTCCCGCCGGGCTCCCGGGCCCAGGCGGCGAAATCGCGTTTGGCTTTGGCTAGGTTTGGGTAACGCTCTTCGGAATTCCGGTGACACGCATCGACAGCGCAGAAAACAAAGTGATTCGGCAGTGGCACGGCACCGGGGGAGACAGCATTCGCGCGGGCCTCGGCGCCATCTGGCTGACCAGTCTCAAAGCGGGTCTCGTCTGGCGCGTCGCTCCCGGCAAGCTTTGACGCGGGCAATGACTATAGCTGCCTGTGCATCACCACCGAGCCGGTTTGTTTGCCGCTCGCGTCCTGATGGAGGGAGTAGAGCGTTTGTCCGTCCTCTGAAACGGTCAACCGCGAACCTCCCGCGATCTGGCCCCCACGCTTGATGGTTGTCTCCACGGTTCTCTCGTCAATTCGTTTGACTGCGACCATGGTTTGACCTGGATCGTCCGTTACCGGAACGAACTTGCCGTCAAACTTCGCTTCGTATTTCTCGCCGAGCGGTGTTTCAGCGTTGAAACCTTCCTTCGTGCACTTGTAGCTGATGATCAGACCATTGGGCGACTTCTCGATTTTGTAGGCCTGCCAGGAACCGGAAATCGGATGGGCGCGAGGCGGCGCCTTCTCGATGCGATGAAACTGAACGGTCGTCGTGACCGCTTCGGCCTCGGTTGTGTCCTTGCCGAACTGAGTCAGGTCGTTTCCGTCGGGCGAAAGCGTATCGGTCTCGGTATAGAAGATTTTGCCGTCTTTATCGGTGGTAATTCTGACACTGCGTCGGTTGATGATACGAACGGTCGCGGCATTCCAATAGGCCGAATCAGGGATCTTGTGGGGCCGGCCATCGGCTTTGACAGAAACATCTCCCAGGCAGCCATTACACTCGAAGGTGCCTTTTGTGAGCAGGAATTTGGCGGGCGCTGCCGGCACCTTGAGAGAAGCCTGGTCGATGCGCCAAGTTCCATCAAATGGGCTTTGGGCGTTTACGGGCAAAGAAATGAGCAGCAACAGGAGGAACGTTCCTTTCATGTCGCCTCCCTCACTTTGAGCCAATCCTACACCCTGGGGATGCATCCGATTTCGCTTGCTAGTGCCCGTTTGCCGTGCCGCGCTATAATCACTCCATGAAAGCTCATGTGTGGGTGATGCCGAAGCGCACGGTGCTCGATCCGCAGGGACAGACGATTCAGCACGCACTTTCCGGACTTGGCTATGCCGCGATTACCGACGTGCGTCAGGGAAAATTCTTTGTTCTGAATCTGGATGGCTGGTCGCGAGACGAAGCGCAGAAGCAGCTCGAGAAAATCTCCAAAGACGTCCTGACCAACACGGTCATCGAAGAATACCGATTCGAGATCGTGGACTGAGGAGACGAGAGTCTCGTTCGAGTCATGGTCAGGTCGGTTCATGCTCGGTTGCTCCCGTCCAATTTTGGAATTACCGGTCGTCCGGCGGTGCGTCGGCGGCAATTCTTCGCGCAGCGAGACAAGGCACGGTAACGTTGCTGGCCAGCGTCGCGTTGGCAATCGAGTATGAAGCAACATGTTCAGAACCTGAGCAGCAAATTGCGGGATCCCGGTGATGAAATGGTGTTGCAAACAGCCGTCAATGGCACGCCGATGCGTTGGTTACGTTCAACGTGCGAGATTTTGGGGCCGTTCCTCAACGGTTCGGTATCGAAATCATGATCCCGAGCGAGGCTATTAGGAGGGAAGAGGGTGACACCGTCAATGACATACCCTTTGCGGCTGCCACCTTCTCTGAAGAAAGCGGTGGAACGACAGAGCAAGGAAGACAGGACAGCATAAATCAGTTCGTTGCCACGGCGGTGGCTGAAAAACTCTCGGCCTTGCAAACGGCAGAGTTTTTCGCTGATCGCAAGTCGCGAGCGGATTTCAGGGCCTTTGACAAAATCATGGAACGGCGCGACGGAACGCTGCCACGCGTAGGCGATGAAATGCCGAGTAGTAAAGTCAAGTTCGGTTCGGCGGGTCCGCGATAAGTAATGCGGGAGCGATTTGCTTCCTGACTCACAGAATACGCTAGAATCAAATGCGAGAAGTGCATGAGCGGTTGAAACCGACAGCTGCCGCCCGAGCCCGCCTGTCCACAATTCGCTGCATTCGCTTTTGCCGGTTTCCAGCCCATTTTGTCCGCGTGCTACGCTTTTAAAGGAGATTCGAGGAGACAACCGCATGTGCGGCATTGTGGGGTACATCGGCCCGAAGAAAGTGGTCCCGGTGGTGATCGAGGGACTGCGTAAGCTTGAATACCGCGGCTATGACTCGGCAGGAATAGCGGTAGTGAATACCAACGGCGCCGCTGCCGGCGCCGGGAAGCTCGACATTCGTCGCGCCTCCGGAAAGCTTCGCAATCTCGAAGAAGCGATCGAGAAATCGCCGCTCGAAGGGACCTACGGAATCGGCCACACGCGTTGGGCTACGCATGGCCGCCCCACCGAAGAAAACGCACACCCGCATCGGGACTGCAGCGGCAACGTCGTCGTCGTGCACAACGGCATCATCGAAAACTATCTGGAGTTGAAAGAGCAGCTGCAGCGTGAAGGCCATAAGTTCGTGACGGAAACGGACACGGAAATTGTGGCGCACCTGGTGGAGAAAAACCTGAAGGACGGGAACGGCGGAACGATTCCGCTGGAAGAGGCCGTGCGCAAGTCGCTCGGCCAGATTCGCGGCATTTACGCCCTGGTATTTTTGTCGACCACCGATACGAACAAGATTGTCGCAGCGCGGCAAGGTCCGCCGGCCGTCGTCGGACTGGGCGATGGCGAATTCTTTGTTGCCAGCGACATCCCTGCCCTGCTCGAACATACTCGCAACATGTTTTTTCTGGCCGACGGCGACATCGCTGTACTGACCTCCGACGGCGTGCGCGTGATGGATCATGCGGGAAATACGGTTGAACGCAAGCCGCACTTCGTCGCCTGGGACCCGCTCATGGCGGAAAAAGGCGGCTACAAGCACTTCATGCAGAAGGAGATTTTTGAGCAGCCGCGCGCCGTCCGCGACACGCTGCTCGGCCGCATTTCGCAGGACACCGGGAAAATCTACCTGGGCGAGATGGAGATCAGCCAGAAGCAGCTGCGCGAGTGCAAAAACGTGCGCGTGGTGGCTTGCGGCACGAGTTGGCATGCGGGGTTGGCCGGAAAGTTCATGATCGAGCGGCTGGCTCGGCTGCCGGTCGAAGTAGACTACGGTAGCGAATTTCGCTACCGCGATCCGATTCTGGATGCAAAAACACTGACCGTTTGCATCAGCCAATCCGGCGAAACCGCGGACACCATCGCCGCTCAGCGCGAGGCAAAGCAGAAGGGCTCGCCCACACTGGCGATTTGCAACGTGATGGGCTCGATGATCACGCGCGAAGCCGCCGGGACGATACTGACGCACGCAGGGCCGGAAATCGGCGTCGCTTCGACCAAGGCCTTCACCTCGCAACTGACCGCGTTGCTGCTCTTGGCGATTCATTTGGGCGAAGTGCGCAGGACGCTGTCTTCCGAGGCTGCGAAAAACTGGTTGCAGGAGTTCACTCGCATTCCGCACAAGATCGAGCAAGTGCTGCAGGCCGATAGCGCCGGACGCTATGAGCAGCTGGCACGACAGTTTTTCCGCTGTTCGGATTTTCTGTACCTGGGCCGCGGGATCCACTATCCGATAGCACTTGAAGGCGCATTGAAGCTCAAGGAAATCTCCTACATTCACGCGGAAGGCTATCCTGCGGGTGAGATGAAACACGGGCCGAATGCGCTTATCGACGAGAACCTGCCGGTGGTAGTGCTGGCCACGCGCGACGACAACGATCCCGCCTCGGTGACGCTGTATGAAAAAAGCGTGTCGAACATCAAGGAAGTGAAGGCGCGTGACGGCATTGTGATTTCGATCGTAACGGATGGCGATCACCTGGCACGCGAGGCCTCCGACCATTTGATTGAGTTGCCACCCGCACCGGAGTTGCTGGTGCCGCTGCTCGAAATCTTGCCCCTGCAGCTGTTGGCGTATCACATCGCGGTGCGGCGCGGTTGCGACGTGGATCAGCCACGCAACCTGGCCAAATCGGTCACGGTGGAGTAGCAAGCGCGTTCAGTCTGCCCTCATCGCTTCGAACCCAGGAGACAGTCCCCCTGGAGAGCTCCCTTGCATGCTGTGGAAACAGACGCCGGGCGGACGCTGGGCCAGCGAGACGCCTCAAGTACGATAAGAAATCTTGTCACGCTATTTGCGCAGAACTGTCTTTTGAGCTCCTCGAGCGGTTTGTGCCGAGAGAACGCTGCGGCGGTTGCACGGAGTGAGTGTTTGGCGTCCTGGCGCTCGAGAGTGAGAGTGTCGATCCGCGATTGTAAGGGTCAGCCGCGCTGCAGGTCGGTGTCGGGTGCAGGCTGGCCGAGCGTACGGAGCATGGCTACGACCTGGCCTTTGTGGTGGAAGGTGTGGGTAATGACGTGAAGCAGAATGAAGGCTGGACTGCGGAGGTCGCCAGACCAACCTTCCGGGCGGTCGCGCAACGTGGTATTGAGTTGGGCTTCGCTCAGACCGGCTATATAGGCTCGGGTCTCCATTCGAATGCGCTCCTTGGCAGACCGCAATGCGTCGATCGTAGGGCAATCTTCCTCAAACCAGCCGTCAAACGGCTTCGACTGTAAATCGTGAACCCAGCCCTCTTCGACGGTCAGGATGTGAACCAGTTGCCGCCAGACCGTTGGGAAGCCGAAACCTGGAAGCGACTTGCGGAGCAAAGCATCCGGAACCGTGGCGACATGTTCCAGCAGGATATCTACGCTTTCGTGGGTGGCGTTGTGGAGCTCGGTGATCCCGGATTTCGAGAACATGGTCCCAACCTCCAAGCCTAGAGTGTAAGGCTTAACTGGCAATGGCCGGCTTACCGTCTGGGCCTCCTTGCGTGACCTCCCTTCCTTTCGTCAATCGGCAGTAAAATAGGCGCATGAGGACGCTTCTGGATCTGGGTGCGGGTCTTGCGGGGCTGGTTTGGTTGGCCACGCCGCAGGCGAGGGCGCAGTCGGCGGCAGCCGGGACGTCCGAACTGCGTGAGGTTCGCAGCGAAGGTCAGGAGATCTTGACCGAAGCACAGATCGCCGCGATCAGCGGGCTTGAAACCGGCACGCAGGTTGGCCGGGCGGAGCTGCAGGCTGGCGCCGATAAGCTCGTCGGTAGCGGTCTGTTTACAACCGTAAGGTACGACTTCAAAACGCGCACGGACGGGGTGATACTGACCTTTCATGTAGCCGAGTCGCCGCGCTTGCCCGTCTACTACGACAACTTTCCCTGGTTTGGCGACTCGGAGCTGAGCGATGCGATTCGCACGCGGCTTCCCTTTTTCAATGGAACTTTGCCGGAAGGCGGCGGCGTGGTCGACCAGGCGGCTGAAGCCATTCACGGGCTTCTAGAGGGCCATAAGCTCGATTTTGCCGTCGAGCACCAGGTCACATCGAATCCGCTGGGTGAAGGCAACCTACAGCAATTTCTGATTGATGGAGCGGCGCTCAAGATTGCCAGCCTGAATTTCAGCGACGCAGCACTGGCTTCGAATACCGCCGCGCAGGCGTACCTTTCGGAAATTGTAGGCAAGCCCTATTCGCGCATGGCGATTGACGTTTTTCTGGCGGAACGAATCCGTCCGGCTTATTGGAAACAAGGCCACCTCAAAGCCAAGCTGGGTCCGCCCGAAGTGCGCTTGAGCGGACCGCCTGCGGAGAAACTGCCGGCAGAGGTTCCGGTGTTCGTGCCGGTGAATGCGGGCGCCATCTATCACTTCGCGGGCGCGGCATGGAGCGGAAACAACCTACTCTCATCGATTACGCTCGACTCTTTTTTGGGACTGAAAGCCGGAGCGGTGGCGGATGGAATGGAGTTCGAAGGCGGGCTCGAGCGAGTTCGCGACGAGTATGGCCGGCGCGGGTATCTCGATGCGACCATCGAGCCCAAGACCGCTTTCGATGAAGCAGCCCAGACCGTTTCCTACAAGATTCTGGTGGCCGAGGGGCCGCAGTACCACATGGGCGGATGGGTGATCACCGGACTTTCGACAAACGGCGAGCAGAGGGTTAGAGCGACCTTTCCGATCGCATCGGGCGACATCTTCGACAAGATGAAATATCAGGATTTTTTGCTCGCGCTGCAGAATCATTCCAAGGAGATTCTGGGTGATCTGCCGATCCACTACGAAAATGTGGGGCACTGGCTGAAGCCGGATGCCGCGAAAAAGACGGTGGACGTGCTGCTGGATTTCAAGTGAGGGGCGATGGCCGCCAGCAGTTGCGCATCGTTGCCCTGATATAATTTTCTCTAATGAGCTCGCTCGTACAGATACGCAAGCAGGAAGCGGAAAAGGGTGGCTTTGCCGCTAAAGAAGAGGCGCTGTTCGCGCGGTTGCGCGAGCTCCCTTCCCTGCTGATTGCCGTTTCTGGCGGGGCGGATTCGGCCTACCTGGCATGGGCGGCAAATCGCGTATTGGGCGAGCGGGCGCTGTCGGTAACGGCGATTTCGCCGAGTTTTTCGGACTATGACCGGGAAGAGCTCCTAAAATTTGTCGCTAAGACGAAGATTCGCCATGAATTTGTGGAGACTCACGAGTTTGAGAATCCGCTGTACCGGGCCAATGCCGGGGATCGCTGCTACTACTGCAAGGACGAGCTGTTTAGCGTGCTCGATCAGCTGGCCCAGGCGAGAGGGTTCGCGGCAATTGCCTATGGCGTGAATCGGGACGATACCACGGATTTCAGGCCCGGGCACCGGGCGGCGGCCGAACATCAAGTGCTGGCGCCATTGCTAGACGCGGGAATGCATAAGGCTGAAATTCGCGTGTTGTCGCAACGGGCCGGATTGCCGACTTGGGATCGTCCGGCATCGGCATGTTTGTCTTCGCGGCTTCCCTACGGGACCGAGGTGACACCGGAACGCTTGGCGCTGGTCGAAAAGGGCGAAGCGGCACTGCGCGAACTGGGCTTCAGGCAATTCCGGGTGCGGCTGCACGACCAGCTGGCGCGGGTTGAAATCGCCCCTGACGAGCTGGTACGCGCCATGACTCCCGAGATGGGTCTGGCCATTGCGGAGAAACTGAAGGCGGCGGGATTCCTCTACGTGGCCCTGGACCTTGAGGGGTACAGGCAAGGGTCGTTGAATGCGGCTTTAGAGGCCAAGCGCAGCAGCTAGCCGCCAGAGGGAACCTTTGGCGTCGGAATTGCGTTCCTTTTACTAGGAAGAGACGCGAAGTAAGGAAGACGGGCCCAACGCCAGTCCAGACGGCGGAGGAAGCATGTTGACACTGAACAGTTCGTGGCGAAAGGGTGGAAGCGCCGGAGCGGTTATGTTGCTGCTCGCGGGCGCTCTGGTAGCAGCAGGCTGCGGCACAGGAGTCGCGGCACAAGGGTCTTTTGACCGCACGTACACCGTAACCGGTCCGATTCGGCTGGACCTGGCCAATGCCAGCGGCTCGGTCCAGATTACCGGAAGCACGGACAACAGGGTGCACGTCCACGGCGAGATCCGGGCTCGGTCGTTTTTCTTCAACGATCCCGATAAGGCGGCGCGAGACCTCTCCGCCAATCCGCCAATTGAGCAGCGGCCCGATGTGATTCGCGTGGGCAAGGAATTGAGCAAGTTCAGGGGCGCGGCGATCGATTACACGATTGAAGTGCCGCGCAATACGGAAGTGGCGACGACCGTGGCCTCGGGATCGCAGACCATCAGCGATGTGCAGGGGCCGGTAAGGGTGGATTCGGCGTCAGGTTCGATCGCGGTGAGCAAGGTCGACCGGTCGGTGCAGGTATCGTCAGCCAGCGGATCCATCACGGTGCAGGATGTGGGCGACGACCTGCGGGCGGGCAGCGCCTCGGGGAGCGTGACCGTCTCGAACGTGAAGGGGGACGTGCGGGTCCATGCCATTTCCGGGTCCACCAATATCTCGAAGCCCGGCGCGCGAGTGGAGGCGTCGACCACGAGCGGATCGGTAGCCATCGAGGGCGCCGGAAACGATGTGACGGCGAGCTCGGTCTCGGGCCGAGTGTCGGTCGAAGGCAATCCTTCCGGCAACAGCTACTGGAGCCTGAAGACGACTTCGGGTTCGGTCGAAGTCGGCGTTCCGCCATCGGCGAATTTCCATCTGGCGGCGGAAGCCGTTTCGGGAGACATTCGCACCGGCATTCCCATCGTGATTGAGGACCAGGACAAACACAGCCTGCGCGCCCGAGTCGGGACGCCCGGCGGCCGCGTCGAGATCCACACAGTTTCTGGCGGAATTCGCGTGCAGCCGACTTCTTAATTTTCCGTACGCGGCGATATACAATCCCCACCATGCGGCGGCTGGTTATTTCAAGCGTGCTGGTGTTTGCCGGTGCAAGCGGCCCCTGCCTCGGATGGAGCCAGGATTTTCCCGGGCCTTCGAAAACCACGAAACAGTCGCCCAAAACGGCCCCCAAGCAATCCACGGCCAGGCCTCTCAGCCCCGCCGAAGAACTGCAGAAAGCAATCAGCGATGCCGGCAACGATCGCGCCGAGCTGGTGAAAAACCTAAGGGCCTATCTCGAGAAGTATCCCGATGCGCGGGAACGACCCCAGATTTTCCGGGCGCTGGTCGAAGCTTGCATTCAATTCAAGGACGACGCTTGCGCGACAGACTACGCAGAGCGGATTGTGGCACTGACTCCGGACGACACTTCGATGACGCTGCTCGCGGTGCAACTGCTCGAGCGCAACGGCGATCAGGCGGGACTGCACCGCGCTGTGACCTACGTCAGCCGCGTGAGCGATTCGGTGAAGAATACGCCGCTGTCGGAAAAGTCTCCGCGCGTTTCCTTGGAAGAGTGGGAGGGGCAGAAAAAGCGCGATCAATCGGCACTTCTCGCTTTGCGCGGCAGACTCGAGGGACGGCTCAATGATTCTCCCGCGGCGCGCCGGGACTATGAAGAGAGCTACTCGCTGCAACCCAATGCGACCGCCGCTCTCAAGCTCGGTGAACTGGACGAGCTCGCGAAAAACTACGAAAGCGCGGCTTTGCACTACGCGCGTGCGTTCGCGCTCTCCGATTCCGCGGCCAAGTCCGGCAATCGGAGGGAGATCCGGGACAAGCTCGGGAACGTGTGGAGGCTCGCGCACGGAAGCGAAGCAGGGTTGGGCGACTTCTTATTGAAAACGATCGATGAGGTAACGGCGGCTGCGGCACTTCCGCATCCCCTGCGCAACGACGGAGTGAAAGACCCGTTTGCGTTTGTGCTGCGGCGAGCACCCGGGGGAGATTCCTATCCGGTGGCGCCACTCAAAGGCAAGGTCATCGTGATTAATTTCTGGGCGACCTGGTGCGGGCCTTGTCATGTCCTGGAGCCAATCTACGAAAAGCTGGCCGCGCGAAACGCGGAAAATCCGGAGCTGGTTTTTCTCTCGGCGAACTGCGACGAGGACGAATCGCTCGTGGGCCCGTATCTTGCAGAACGCCACACCAGAACCACGGAAGTCTTTGCCGACCGGCTAGACCAGCTCTTCAACGTGAACTCGTTTCCCACCGTACTGATCCTCGACGGGTCAGGCAAAGTGGCGTTTCGCGCGAACGGATTCGATCCTGAAACGATGGAGAGCGACCTGGGAACCGCGATTCGGCGCATTACGCGAGGGAACGCGGACGCGGAGAAATCCGGCGCGGGCCAGAGCGCAAATCCCTTCTAGTCCGGTTGACGCGGCGATGGCGGCCGTCTCGTTCAGACAGTAAGATTCCGAAAGCGTGACGGAGCGGACAACCGTTGGTTCCCAAAGGGCTACGAAGATGCGGCGTGACTCGCCGCGGGGGATTCCGTCGCGACTTCCTGTGCTGCGACGACGGTGTTGGCGTGGATGCGCACGGTGTCTTCGACGCGGCGCGCGTAGCCTCCTGCCAGCGTGGTGAC
>Ga0306920_100009859_pt1 | contig 12777 bp, 9 predicted proteins | sample flu12Cox44000170_FD_204666 | JGI IMG/M metagenome (GOLD analysis project Ga0306920, IMG submission 204666) | Lab enrichment of tropical soil microbial communities from Luquillo Experimental Forest, Puerto Rico - flux4day.12C.oxic.44.000.170 (v2)... | ecosystem: Environmental > Terrestrial >...
GACAAGCAAGCTTGTTACGATCCAGACAGTTACGTCAGAAGTCCCGAAACAATCGTAGCTCCACCCGCGCCTAAAATCGATTTCATGCCAAGCGCCTCAGCAAACGCTCCACCGACGGAGCTAAAATCAACGCTTTTGCGATAACAAGAGCGATCAAATACAGAGGCCGCAGAGCGACAATCAGAAAGAGAACACCGCTGGGCGGGTTACGCCTGGGATGTGGCGCGGGGCCGGCGAGTGCTTCCAGCAAAAAGAACGCACCAATGACTGTCACGTTGAGCTGGACGTACTGGATTTGCGCACTTTGAACGGATCGATCTCACCTACATGGTCTCTAGTTTTGCAGAGCCCGCCAGAAATCAGCTTTGTTGCGTGTCGAGTTGTTCAAGAATACAGCTATTCCACGCGTTGAAAATGAAGTATTGGCCTGGCGTTTGCGCGGCTAGTTCATTCATGCGCTTTCGGGCGTTGGCAAGCCCGGCCACCGACTCGAGCCATTTGGCGTTGGTTTCCGGTGTGCCGGACAAAATATCAAGAGCGAAATCTTGCATTTTTGTTTTGACCCTCAGGGAAAATGTAGCAAAATTCTCTCGGAGAACCGAGCGCGCTGCCTACTGTCAATATTGACAGGGTCCCTGATGGCGACGGATCTCAACTGCCCTCATCGGCGTGACTAGTTCGGGGTGCAAGATGAGCTCAGGAGCGGGCGCGTGAGCTAGCGGTCAGTAGGGTAATGTCAGGGAAGGCACGTAAAAGATATTCGTGCCGGTGACACCGGCGCATCCAGACGCAGTTGGTCCTTTCGAGCAACCCCACCAATTTAGTTGGGCGCCAACCCCAAGAGAGCCGCTGGAGAGATTATCGATACCGGTGGTCACGCTGACGAAATTGTTCAAGTGCACATCGGTCTTCGTTGCTACACCGGCGGCCCGATACTCAGGCCTACATCGTTTTTCAGAACGTGATTGTCTGTGATCATAACCAGGCGTTCGTCAGCAGAATGCCCTCAAAATTCGCCTTCTGTACCTGGAAACCCGAAACAAAAACGTTGCTGAGGCCGGGGTTGTCTAGACCGTCTACGTAGATTCGGTTCGCCAGCCCGCTGGCGTCAATAATCGTGTGGCTCTGGCTGGCGCCTATGAGCGATACGGCTTTCCCGATCACCACATCCTCATGGTATGTGCCTGGGGAGACCTGGATGACATCACCCGCTGGGGCGCTTGCCACGGCTGCGCTACTCGTCGTGAAGCATCCGGCGCTCGGTTTCTTGTTGACGCAGAGCGTCGCGCCCGCTGCGATCTGGGACAGGCATGAGAACATCAGTAGAAACTGGACAGCAAGACCAACGTGTCGGCAGGCCATCTTTTCCTCCTTACAAAGGCGCAGCGGCACTTTGGCGGAGCAGGGAATGTGTTCTGGCTTCGAGGTTGAATCCAGGCAAAGGCTCTTGTCAGGCGCGCGTCTGGGCGGGGGGAAAAAACCTCAGGCCCCTGCACTTGGAGGTTAACAGTGTTTGAATACTCGATAAACGATCCGAGTTTGCAGTCGCTGGTCTGCTCAGCGCGCGACCATCCGCGTGAATGACCATGGTCTGCTATCGAGCGGAGCCCACCGAAAACTGTCAAATGTACCAGTGTTTTTAAGGCGCCAGTCGAAATCATCGCCACGGACCGAAGGTGTGGCCGCCTAGAGGCCGCCTTTTGCGGTGCCGGATCGATAGAGGTACAATCCTGTCATTTCGCTCGCCATAACCTGGTCGGTTCAGGAGACGCGATGGGTGACCTGCCATTTTAACGTACCGCCCTCCGGGCCCGAAATGCGCCTGGGCCCGTAGAAGGAGATTGCGCGAAAAATCATCGTCGAACTGAAAGCCATTCGCGAGAGATTGGCCAACGGCACCTGATTCTGCCGGCCGCGAAGGATTGTTATGAGAGATCAAACCTGGGAAACAGGGCGAATCGGGGGCATCGAAAAACGCCGCCGCAATTCGGCACTTTTTCTCCCTGCCGGAGAAGTCTCCCTTCCTGCCAGGTGGTACGTGCACGGGAGCCTCCTCCGTTACGGGCTGGCGGGCTTACTTGCGTTGCTCCTGCTTACACCGTCAGAAGGCCAGAAGAACGGTTCCTCGCAAGGAGGCTCTGAAAACCCTCTCAATGCCGAATTACAAAATCCAGTTTTTGTGTCTGGACGGATTCTCTTGGAAGGTGGCCAGCCTGTACCGGAACCGGTTTCTGTGGCACTGAGCTGCGGGACAGGCGTGGTGCAAGTGGTTCACTCCGATTTGAAGGGAAATTTCCAATTCGTTATGGGTGCTCGACCCCAGGATAATGCGGGGCTCGGTGCCAGCAACGATACGTTCATGGCTATAGACGCCGATACCAAGAACTTGGGCGGTTTTGTGGGTGGCGGCCCCTTAAGCCAGCGGTTGTTCGGCTGCGAGCTCGAGGTATCTATTCCAGGCTACCAGCCGCTGACCGAGACCGTCCGGGACACTGGCAACTTAGCGGGAATCGATGCTGGCACTCTGATCCTCAAGCGCATCGCAGGGGAAAAGGGAGCTTCGATCAGCGCCACCTCCTTGCTCGCGCCCGGCGGCGCACGCAAGGAATTCGAAAAGGGCGAGCAAGAGGTGCGCAAGCACCACCTGGAGTCGGCGACGCAGCACCTCGAGAAAGCGGTCAGCAAATATGACAAGTATGCGGCCGCCTGGAACGAGCTTGGGAAGATCTACTCAGCAAATCATCAATCAGAAAAAAGCCGGCAGGCGTTTGGAAAAGCGATCGCGGCTGACTCTCAGTACATCCCTCCCTATGTGAGTCTCGCCGCTCTGGACGTAGAAGATGAGCAATATGAGGGTGCCGTCGAAGCGGCTACGAAAGCCCTCGAATTGCACCCTGGACTCGTGCCCGCCAGCTTTCTTCAAGCAGTGGCGAACTTCCATCTGAATCGCCTGGATGCTGCCGAGAAGAGCGCGCGCGATGCGGAACGGGGTCCACACCAGAGCGTCCCGCAGGTGCACCTCTTGCTCGCGGACATCCTCCTAGAGAGGCACGACTATTCGCATGCCGCAGAGCAGTTGCGGACCTACCTGAAGGAAGCGCCCGAGGGGCAATTCGCCAATGAGACGAAACAGCGCCTGGATGAAGTCGAAAAAGTCGCGGTCAATGCCAAATCCATTCGGGCACCAGATCGGCAACCGACTTCAGCCGCGCAAACAGGCACTGCCGAACTCAAGGTGTGCCTGCGCCTGGAGGACAATTCCTCCTTTGTCGGCTCGGCCAACGTGCGGGTGATGCCAAGTGAGGGCTATGAGGTTGTGGGCGTTTCTACCGGGGTAGCCGGTGAGACACTGTTCGAAGGCATGATGCCGGGCACGTACACGGTTGAGGCGAACGCACCCGGCTTCTTAGGAGTGCGAGAGCAGACTCGAATCGAAACGAGCGCGAGCCTCCTGACCGTCTTTGTGACCATGAAGCCCGGGCCGGAGCCCGCCACTGCGGCCTTGGCATCGACGCCTCGACCCACGGTCACACCGCTGCAAATCGCAAGTCCAAAGCCACCCTCCAAGCAGTGGATTCCGCCAGGTATCGACGAGGTGGTTCCCCGGGTCGATGCTGGAGTCGAGTGCCCCGTCCAACAAGTGGTGAGGGGTGCGGGTCGGCGGATGAAGGAGCTGGTAGACAGCCTCCAAAAATTCAGCGCCACGGAAAAAGTAGAGCACTTTAAGGTCGATGCCGCCGGTGTGCGCGGCAAGCCTGAAAATCGCACGTTCGACTACGTCGTGACGATCAGGCAGTCAGGGGCCGGCGTATTCAATTTGGACGAGTACCGCAATGGCAGCATTGACCCTGCGCAGTTTCCGGCCCAAATCGGGACAACTGGCCTCTCGGCGATGGCGCTCATCTTTCATCCGACCATCATCTCCGATTTCAACCTGACCTGTGAGGGACTCGGGCAGTGGGATGGCCATCCGGCCTGGCAGATACGCTTTGCACAGAGAGCTGATCGGCCCAACCGAGTCCGCCAATACGTGGTGGCGAAAACCTCCTACCCCGTTCCCTTAAAAGGGCGCGTCTGGATCGACGCCGGAACGTATCAGATTAGGCGTTTAGAAGCGCAGTCAATGAAGCCCATAGCGGCAATTGCGCTCACCGAAGAGTACATGGCCATCGATTACGGACGGGTGCGGTTTCACACGCACGACGAGGAGCTTTGGCTGCCCCTGGACGCCGAAGTCTACTGGGAACGCCAGGGACGTCGCTTTTACCGACGCCACGCTTTCAGTGAGTTCAAGGTCTTCGAGGTCGATTCTGCCCAGCAGATTAATGCTCCGAAGGAATCCTATTGCTTTAAGAACACCACCGATCGCGACATTGACGGTGTCCTAACCGTCTCGCCAATTTCCGGAGTTCCCTCCAAAGTCATCTCGCTCCAGTTCACGATTCCTTCCGGACGCAGCATTTGCAAACTTGTGGGTCCAGGCAACGATGTAAGCATGGTTGCCACCGAAGTGGGCTCGGCCGTCTTCAGGCACAACGGCCTCGACGGATCGATAACGGCCGACGCCAACCTCGTTCAAGCCAGTACACTCGATCTGATCGCGGAAGGCGGCCTGGCAACCTTTACGCCCTAGGCCTTCCTTTGCCATGCCGACTGCGGCTTTCATTGAGAGCAGCATTTTTTCCAGCAACCCTTTGGCACATGCATCCGCCTGACCGAGCGAAGAGGTATTCCTCCCTAAGGGTGGAAGCCGTTCTTGACTTGGTCTGCGCTTTTCGAAAGCTATCTTTGCAGTTGCGATGGTGCTGGCCGGCATTGCCGTGGTGTCCAGAGCTCGGGAACCGCAGGTGTTGGACTCCGACGACATTACCCAGGCTCTCGCGGCCGCACCCGCAGCGGTCGCCAAGGGTGCCAGCGTGGTTCAGATGGACGCTGACGGCAAAATGCCCGAGTCGCACTTTAGGCCACACTCCCAATAAGCCCTACATGATGTGGTCGACACGCCTTATGGACACGCCATGATTCCCGCGGGTGCTAGGAAGTAAGAACCGGTTTACCGATGAGCGGAAGCAAGTGAACCTGACCTAGAATTTTGTGCACCGGTTGGAGTGAGGCAGCCGCTACGGGCATTACCTGCCCTTGATCAATCACTTGCCTGCGGCAGTTCCCCGTGCGATCGACCTTCGGTTGCCAAATTGACTTTAAAAGCTCAGGGCTGTATTTTCACTAGCTTCGGCTACCTAGGTCCTAGCTGGCCCGGGAGAAAGACGTTGTGCCCAGCTTCGTCCGCCCAAGTCAGTGGGCTGCTTGTTGATTGGTGTAGAGGCAATCAGCGGGCACGCGGAGTGCTCATATCCGTCGTTTACCATGAGCTGCGCCGCTCTCTTTGGCAGGTGCGTACCGACAACACCCTTCCGAGTGCCGCGCTTGCCTACGCCTGGTTTGCCAGCAACCTCCCGTGATGGGAATTTCGTCAGCAACCCTTAGCAGCGAATGGGCCACGGCGCGTGCCTGGCTGCGCCGCGAAATGAAACGAGACGCATCGAAGTGACACCAGAACAGTGGCAACAACTGAAAGGAATGCTTGCTTCGGCTCTCGAGCAGCCGCCGGCCGAACGGCAAACGTATCTGGATCGCGTCTGCACCGAACCAATGCTGCGCCGCGAACTTGAATCTCTCATCGCCGCCCACGAGCATAGTGGCAGTGGCTTTATAAACCGCCCCACCAGCACAACCAAAGAAATCCTTGGGTCCGGCACCAGGATCGCCTCGTACGAAATTGTCGTGCAGCTCGGCGCCGGCGGCATGGGCGTCGTTTATAAAGCGCGCGATCTGAAACTCGGCCGCTTGCTCGCTCTCAAATTCCCGCCGGAAGGCGCTTTTGCGAATGAAGCCGCGAGGTCCCGACTGCTCAGAGAAGCTCAGCACGCTTCCGCGCTGAATCACCCCAACATCGCCACGATCTACGACGCTGGCGAAGACTCCGGCCGCGTATACATCGCCATGGAACTCGTCGAGGGCCAACCGCTAAGCCTTCTGGTGAAGCCAGAAGGCCTGCCGACCGAGACACTGCTTCGTCATGGTCTCCAGATTTCGGCTGCCCTGGCTCATGCGCACGAGCGCGGCGTGATCCACCGTGACCTTAAAACCGCGAATGTCGTCATCACGCCGGACGGTCATGCGAAAGTCCTCGATTTTGGCTTGGCCAAGCGTCTCTCGACGAACCAACTCGCCGAAGTCACGCAGTCAGCGATGGCCACCGAACCGGGGACTGTCGTCGGAACGCCCGCCTACATGGCGCCCGAAACGCTGCGCGGCGAATCTGCTGACGCGCGAACGGACATCTGGGCGCTCGGCGCCGTGATCTATGAGATGGCTTCCGGCATGCCGCCGTTTGACGGGCGGACTCCTACGAATTGATCCAAGCGATCCTTTGGGAACCGCCGAAGGCTCTTCCTCCGCGCGTGCCCCAAGGTTTGCGAGCCGTCGTACAGCGGTGTCTTTCCAAAGACCCCGGCCAGCGCTATCAGCATGCCGCCGAAGTGCACGCCGCTCTTGAAACGATTGAGCGGCATGTCACGTCCTCCACGACGGTTCCTACTCCGCCTGCGCAACCGAACACAAAGTGGCTTCCGATTGCGATCGCATCAGGTGCACTGGCGATCATTGTTTCGCTCTTGGCGGGATACCTACTTGTTCGCACCAAAGCACCGGCTTTTGATTCCGCTCCCGCCACCGTGGCGCAAGACGCTTGGGTGCAACTCACCGATTTTGCCGACTCGGCCGTCTCGCCTGCGCTTTCGCCAGACGGCCATATGCTCACGTTCATCCGCGGCAATAGTACGTTCTTCGGTCCGGGTGAAATTAGCGTGATGCTCTTGCCCAGCGGCGAACCCGTGCAGCTAACACGCGACGGCCGGCCGAAAATGAGTCCCCAGTTCTCGGCAGATGGATCAACGATTGCCTATACCGTGCCGTGGGACACATGGATGGTCCCCGTGCTGGGCGGCGAGCCTCGCCGAATTCTGCCCAATGCCGAAGGCCTCACTTGGATCGATCCAGAGCGCATTCTTTTTTCGGAAATTAAGACCGGTATCCACATGGCCGTCGTTACGTCCACCCAAAGCCGCATCGGAAGCCGCGATGTCTACGTGCCGCCGCGCGAGAGAGGCATGGCGCATCGCTCCGCTCTCTCCCCCGATGGCAAATGGGTCCTACTATCGGAAATGGATAACGGCGGCTGGCTCCCGTGCCGCGTCGTTCCGTTCGATGGCAGCTCCCTCGGTAAAGCAATCGGTCCGCCGGGTGCCGGATGCACCTACGTGGCCTGGTCTCCCGATGGAAAGTGGATGTACCTTAACTCCGACGCGGGCGGCCGCTTTCACCTTTGGAGACAGCGCTTTCCGGACGGCCCTCTGCAACAACTCACCTCCGGCCCCACGGAAGAAGAAGGCCTGGCCCTCGCACCTGACGGAAAATCTCTGATCACTTCGAGTGGCCTTCGCGAAAGCACTCTGTGGGTCCGCGACGCCCGTGGCGAACGCCAGGTTTCTTCCGAAGGCTTCGCCCAATTTCCGACTTTCTCCGTCGACGGTAAGAAACTCTATTACCTGGTTCGCCGTCACGGCGTCTCTGGATCGTTTACAGAAGGGGAGCTTTGGGTGGCCGATTTGACCGCCGATCGCGCCGAGCGGCTGCTCCCCGGTTTTGTCGTGAACGGATATGCCATATCTCCTGACGGCAGAAACGTGGCCTTCTCCGCGACTGACAAAGAGAAGCACTCCCATTTGTGGCTCGCGTCTCTCGATCTGCGTTCTTCTCCGCGACAATTCTCATCATCGACCGAAGAAGACCAGCCATATTGGGATTCAGCGGAACGCATCTATTTTCGTGCTGCGGAAGGAAAATCGAATTTCGTCTACCGAATGAATGCGGACGGCACCGAGCGCACCAAGCTGTTAGGCGATGCAATTCTTAGCTTGGAGGCGGTCTCGCCAGATGGAAAGTGGGCGGTCGCTGCCCAACCAAGAGAGGGTGACCCGAGCATCCGCGAGGTTGCCCTGCCAATACCAGTTGGTCCCGCCGTCACCATTTGCCGCAGCTACTGCGTGCCCACGTGGAACGCAACTGCGACTGTGTTCTCTGTCATTCCGGATGCGTTCGCCGGTGGGAAGACGGTTCAGGTGCCCGTCTCACCCGGCAAATATCTACCGGAGTTGCCGCCCGACGGCATCGCCACCGTGGCGGACATGGCCAACATCAAGGCTGCAAGAATTCTCGACGGCGCCGTCGTTGCTGGCCCAACGCGCGATCTTTCCACTTCCTTGCATCACACCGTCCACCGCAACCTTTACCGCATCCCCCTGCAGTAAGCTCAAGAATTTCATGAAGGGACCAAGCAGCGATTCGAATTTTTCCTTCGACGCCCCCACGACGAGAGTAGCCGCGCCGACATCCGGCGACCTCGGCTCGGCGCAGGCACCGCTAGGCAGGCGTGGACTGATCCCCAAACGAAGGAGATCATGATCGAGAAGGCGAAATGGGTTACGTTCTTCAGGAGGCAGAGCGACGGCTCGATGAAGGCCGTTGCGGACATGTACAATGCCGACGGTCTTTACGAAGGACGAGAGACTCAAAACTTCCCAGATCCAACTTCACTGGATCCCTGCCGTACGGCACTGGCGTTCTCTCGACTTGACTTCGAAGTCTACGAGTTCTAGAGTCGGGCATTCCTTTGCGGCCATCACTCCCGCGCAGAAGCTCGTCCGTCGTCTCGCGGAGATCGGGAGCGCGTTTGTGGTTGGAATCTCGGCTTTCACGGTTTTTCTGGCGATTGCGGCGATTGGCTTCGTCTTTCTGGTGGTGAGTTTCCTGCTCGGTGACCTCTTCGGGCACAGCGACATCGGCGTGCACGACCCCGGGCTCCATGGAGATGTCCATGGAGATGCTCACGGCGTTAGCATTTTTAGCACTCGTGTCCTAAGTGTGTTCGTCACTGCCTTTGGCGGTTTCGGCGCAATTGGCATCCAGGTCGGCTATGGAATTGGGCTCAGCACGGGTATCGGCCTTTTGGGAGGTGTCGTATTCGGAGGGCTGATCTACTTATTTGCGAGCTTCCTTTACAGCCAGCAGGCATCCAGCGACATCCGCGTCAGCGAACTTGTCGGCCGCATCGCGCAAGTCACAGTAGCTATTCCTGAGAACGGATTAGGTCAAGTCCGCTGTTCCCTGGGCGAGGGCATCATTGAAAAGATCGCACGGACTCCAGACGGCAGAGCCGTGGCGCTAAATACGTCGGTGCGAATTGAATCGATCGTCGGCGAGACCGTACTCGTCCGTCCGGAGAATTAGTCAAGCTCCACAAAGGGTGATTCCATGTTTACGCAATTCTTCATCCCCATCATCGTAGTGGGCGTCATTCTGGCACTAGTCATCGCCATGGCGTTGTTCAGCCGCAACTATTTGAAGGTGCCTCCGAACGCCGTAGCTGTTCTAAGCGGGCGCAAGCGGAAAACAGCGGACGGGAAAGTCGTAGGATATCGAGTCGTCAACGGCGGTGCGACATTCCGCTTTCCGCTTCTCGAACAGGTCGACTACCTTTCACTGAATGTCTTCACCATTCCCCTTGAGATCAAGCGTGCTTACACCCTGAAGGGTGTGCCAATCTCCGTGAAGGCCGTCGCCAATGTGAAAATTAAGAGCGATGATACATCTCTGCGTGCCGCCGCCGAGCGATTTCTCGGGATGCCTCCAGATCAAATCCAGAAAGTGATCTTTCAAACTCTCGAAGGTCACCTTCGCGCAATTCTCGGAACGTTGACAGTGGAGGAAGTGAACAGCGATCGGCAAAGCTTCGCCCAGAAGCTCACATCCGAAGCCGCGCAAGATTTGGAGCGAATGGGCATCGGAGTGGATGTTCTCACCGTTCAAGAGATCAGCGATGAGGAGGGCTACCTCGATGCGCTCGGTAAGCGCCGTACGGCGGAGGTCAAGCGCGACGGCACGATCGGTGAAGCGGAGGCAACTCGCGACTCAAAAATAAAGTCCGCCCAGGCCATGCAGGAGGGGGAAAAAGCAAAGTTTGACGCGGACGCGAACATCGCTGGCGCGCAGCGCGATTTCCAGATTAAACAGGCTCAGTTTCTGGCGGAGGTAGAAACGCAAAAAGCCACGGCGGCCCAGGCGGGCCCGCTCTCAGAAGCCAAGGCCAAGCAGCAGGTAGTCGTCGAAGAGGTCCGCATTGAAAAGATGCGGACGCAGGAGCAGATTGCGGTTCAGGAGCAGGAAGTCCTGCGTAAACAAAAGGAGTTGGAAGCCACCGTGATTAAGGCTGCCGAGGCCGACCGTCAAGCGGCGATCTTGCGGGCCGAGGCCGCGAAACAGGCGGCAATTCTGCAGGCCGAGGGTTCAAAAGCCTCGCAAATTGCCCTGGCCGAAGCGCAGCAGGAGAAATTGCGCCAGGAAGGAATAGGTCGGGCCGCCGCGGTCGAAGCAGAGGGCCGTGCGGAGGCGGCGAAAGTCGAAGCGATTGGGTTGGCTCAGGCACGCGCAATTGAGGCACAGGGCGTTGCCGAAGCACAGGCCATTCTCAAAAAAGCGGAGGCGTGGAAACAATTCAATGACGCGGCACGGCTCCAGACGATTCTCGAAAGACTGCCGGCGGTCCTGCACGCTTCCGCCGGGATTTTCGGCGCGGTGGCTGCGCCACTAGGAAACATCGACAAGGTGGTCGTCATCGAGCAGGGTAATGGTGCAGCGGGCGAGGGGACTGGTGGCATCGGCCGCGTCGCCCGCACAGGGCCTGCTCTCGTTTTCGGGCTGCTGCAGCAACTCCAAGCGCTCGGACTCGACGTTCCGACAATTCTCTCTCAGTTGGGAATAAACAGCGGCAAGAACGACGTAGCGCCCAAGTCACGTGAGGCAACCACTACGGAACAGAAGGCCCTCGATGAAAAGTCTATTTCTGACGCACCAAAAATTCCACCTACCTAGCGAATAAGTCTTGTTTAGCCAGCGCATGGACTTCTTAATTCCAAAATCAGGCGCGGCGAAACAACCGTGCTGGAAATCCATTGCAGTGGCTTTGCGGCTACCATAGGGTTCTCGGACAGAGCAGAATAGAATGCGGTGCAATTTTCGATAGACCGTTCCAATGCGCCCGCAGGAGCAGCTTCGATGTCCACCAAGAGTTTCAAGACCACGCTGAGAAAGGGCTTCGTCGAGTTGCCGTTTGATGCGAGACAGGAGTTCGGCACGGCCCGGTCCCCCGTGAAAATCTCGATCAATAGCTGCAGCTACCGGTCGACGGTTTGCGTGTACGGGGGCAAGTACTTTGTGCCCGTTCGCAAGGATCGTCAGCAGGCGGCAGGCGTCAAACCGGGAGACATCGTCAAAGTCACGGTCACGCCGGATGCCCAGGAGCGCACCGTTGAGCCGCCGCCTGATCTGAAGGCCGCGCTCAAACGGAATGCCTCAGCAAAAGCCCGATGGGAACAGCTCAATTTCACACACAAGAGGGAACTCACAGAAGCCATTCTCGAAGCGAAAAAGCAAGAGACTCGGGCGCGCCGCCTGCAGAAGACTTTGGAAATTCTGACCGTAAAGCCACGTTGAAGTCCGCGCGGGAAGCCCAAATTACGCTACCGACGAATTGCAGCTTCAGTTTTTGAAGGCGTCTCACCAGGCAAGTTGCTAACGAGGGTCTTTTCGCTAAGCTCGCCAGGGCCGGCACCTGTTCGGCTCCGTTCAGCGAGGCGATCCCCTCCTCAGCAGGCAGACACCGGACCACGGTCGTGAACCCGCTTTCTCTCCGCTCTCGGGCAAAAGCGCCAACAATCGCATCCCCAAGGTCAGGCGCTTCAGGCGAGCGGCGGTCTTGAGCAGCGACCGTACGTCCAAGGGTGGCCAACCATGATGAGCGAAAAATTCTGGACCATTCTCCGGGGCAAACTGCGGGGAAACGTCCTGTCCAAACTGAGCTTGGGTGCTCCGTTGGACCATCCGCAAGAGCCCCGGCGATACGATGTCCATCACCCAATGCATGAAAGTCGCAGGACGAGCCAAGTCTTCAGCGAGCACGCCGACTTCAAGAGCCGTGAGATAAATGAGTAGCCCTTCGCTTACGATCAAGGCCTTGGTTGCCCTCCGCCCTACTACGTCGAACAGAGCGCGACGTGCAGAAAGGTCCGCCAAATTCAGCTGGACGCGTTCCAGCACACACCCAGGCTTTTCGGATCCGAGGATCTCCTGCTTGTAATCGAGGATTTCGGGAAGGTCCACCTCGATCCAGATCAGCTTGGCCGGCAGCGTCATCCGATACGGCCTGGTGTCCAGGCCTGCCGCAAGGTTCAGCACTAAGTCCGCTCCTTGCTGGATCTGCGCGCCAATGAACTGGTCAAACAGGTAGGTGCGCGCGGTCCAAGACCAACTGTGCTTGTCGTGAAAAGGTAACGCTGCGGCGATCTGCTCGCCGCGCTCGCCCGCTAGTCGCTTAGCGAAGGGATCCCGAAAAAGCGCATCTTTCCTGTCAGCTTCTCGCGCCCGGTACACGGCCGCCCATCGGGCTGTGTCGGAAATGTGTCGGATAAGTGGCTGCGCGTCACTCACGTTTTTCCACCTGCGCAAGTTTGCGGGCAGTGCAGGGCTGGCCCCCCACTTCTACGAATATAATACGGCGAAGCGGCCCCAAAAATTACCGAGCATGAGGCGGGAGTTGTTCGACCGGGCTGAGGGACGTTGGTAAGCGAGATTCTGGACGCGCTACTCGCCCAGGGGTTG
>Ga0306920_100009860_pt1 | contig 12777 bp, 10 predicted proteins | sample flu12Cox44000170_FD_204666 | JGI IMG/M metagenome (GOLD analysis project Ga0306920, IMG submission 204666) | Lab enrichment of tropical soil microbial communities from Luquillo Experimental Forest, Puerto Rico - flux4day.12C.oxic.44.000.170 (v2)... | ecosystem: Environmental > Terrestrial >...
GAGCTCGGCGGTGGAGAGCGTCAGGGTGGGGAACACGTCCAGCTGGCGATCGACGACCGAGTCGTCCAAGGCCGCTGGGTCTAGCTGCTCGGCGATCCACCCGCCCGTTCCGAGATCGAGCACGTGCTGCAGGTCGGACGGGGAGGGCCCGTAGGCGAGGCGATTGAGGAGGTGGACCGCCTGTTCCTCGCGGGTCCAGTTCACCGCGGGGACGGGGAGCGGATCCGGAGACGGCGCCACTGGCGTGACCGGGCGCGAGGCACAACCGAGGACGAGGAGCAGGGTACCGGTGGCCGATAGCCGGGGCATCAGGTCCATGAACACCGCCAGCGAGCGAAGGTTTTCGCCACCCAGGGATAACGAGGCTGTGGCACACGCAGTGCGTCAATGCGACAGTGCCCCGCATGGACCGACCGACCGTCCGGCACACGGGCCGGGTCACCCGCCCAGACGAGTTCTCTGATACCTCCGAAAGGGCCGCGTGCACCGACCTGGCGCGCCCCGACCCAAGTCGAGTCCGGGGCTGCACCACGTCCTCCCCGAGCGGGACTGCGGAACCCCCTCGCGGGCCGCCCGATGACCGGGCGGAAGTGTCCTACGAGTTCTCTGACACCTTTCGGGGGTGGGGGTGGCTGCTGATTGGAGCCCTGGTTGTGCCCTCGGCTGCCTGGGCGCAGGCCACCGAAGCGCATGCGGACAGCGGCGACACCGCGTGGATGCTGGTCAGCGCGGCTCTGGTCCTGCTGATGACCCCGGGCCTGGCCCTCTTCTACGGAGGGATGGTCCGCCGAAAGAACGTGCTGGCCACACTGATGTACAGCCACTTCGCGCTGGCGCTGGTGACCATCCAGTGGGTGCTGTTCGGCTACTCGCTGACCTTCGGCAAGACCCACCACGGCCTCATCGGCGGGTTCGAGCACGCCCTCCTCAATGGCGTGGTGGGCGAACTCAAGGGCAGCGTTCCCGCGCTGGCCTTCATGGCCTTCCAGATGAAGTTCGCGATCATCACGCCAGCGCTGATCAGCGGGGCCTTCGTGGAGCGCATGCGCTTCGCCGGCTACGTCATCTTTACCCTGCTGTGGACGACGCTGGTCTACGACCCCGTGGCACACTGGGTGTGGGCTGACGGCGGCTGGATGAACGCCCTCGGCGTCCTCGATTTCGCTGGCGGCACAGTGGTGCACTGGACCGCGGGCGTCTCGGCGCTGGTCTGCGCCATCTACATCGGGCGTCGTCTCGGCTTCGGGCGGGACAAGTTCATCCCCCACGATCTGCCGATGACCATCACCGGCGCGGGGCTGCTGTGGTTCGGCTGGTTCGGTTTCAACGCTGGCAGTGCTCTGGCCGCCGGCCAGACCGCGGCCCTCGCCTTCGCCACCACCCACATCGCTGCCGCCACCGCGGCGATGACCTGGGTCCTCGCGGAGTGGAAGTTCCGCCGCAGGCCAACGCTGCTCGGATTCGTCTCTGGGCTGGTGGCCGGGCTGGTGGCGATCACCCCTGCAGCGGGCTTCGTCTCTCCCGGTGCCTCGCTGATCATCGGCGCCCTGGCCGGCCTGGCCTGCTGGTTCGCGGTGCAGCTCAAGGAGCGGCGCTTCCACTACGACGACGCGCTCGATGCGTGGGGCGTGCACGGCGTGGGGGGGATGCTCGGCGCGCTGTTGGTGGGAGTGTTCTCCAGGAAGGTGCTCAACACCGCCGGTGCCGATGGGTTGCTCGCGGGAGATCCCTCGCTCGTCGGGAAACAAGCGCTGGGACTTCTCGTTGCCGGGGCCTACGCGGCGGTGATGACCCTCGGAATCCTCTGGCTGGTGGAGCGCACGTTCGGGCTCCGGGTCAGCGAGGATGACGAGCGAGAGGGTCTCGACGCGACCCAGCACGGGGAGGCAGCCTACAACTCGTGACGCTCGACACCCTCCTCGCCGCTGCCCCGCCCTGGCCACGCCGGGTGGTGTGCATGACCGAGGAGACCGTGGAGACGCTGTATCTCCTCGGCGCAGGAGACCTCGTCGTCGGCGTCTCGGGCTTCGTGGTGCGTCCTCCGGAAGCGCGCCAGAAGCCACGGGTGAGCTCGTTCCTCGACGCGAACTTCGAGCGCATCCTGGAACTGAAGCCGGACCTGGTTCTGGGCTTCAGCGATCTTCAAGCCGACCTGGGTCGAGAGCTGTGCAAGCGCGGCATCCCCGTGCATCTCTTCAACCAGCGGAGCGTGGCCGAGATCCTCCAGGCCATTCGACTGACCGGTGCGCTGGTGGGACTCGCCGAGGCGGCGGATGCGCTGGCCACCCGCCTGGCCGAGAACCTCGACCGTCACGCGGACCGTGCGGCGTCGCTCGGACGGCACCCGCGGATCTTCTTTGAGGAGTGGCACGAGCCGCTGATCAGCGGCATTCGATGGTGCAGTGAGCTGGTGGAGCTGGTGGGAGGCGAGGACGTCTGCGTCGAGAGTCGCTCCAGTCACGGCGCCCAAGGACGCATCTTCGATCCTCAGGAGGTCGCCAGACGGGATCCGGAGGGCGTCATCGCCAGCTGGTGCGGGCGGAAGGCGAAGCCGGAGAAGATCACCGCCCGACCCGGATGGAACCGTGTCCGGGCGGTCCTCGACGATCAGCTCTACGAGGTCAAGAGCTCGCTCATCCTCCAGCCCGGTCCGGCGGCGCTGACCGACGGAGTCGAGCAGCTGGCCCGGATCGTCGAAGCGGTTGCGCGCGGCGAGCGACTTGGCCGACCGCGCCCCGGGGACCTCCGCCGCGTCGCCTGACTGGCCAGCGGGTCAGCTTTCGGCGACGAGTTGTGCTCCGAGCAGAACTCCTTGAGGAATCATCCGTCTCGGAAGGCCATACGAAGTCTCTGACACCTCGGAAGTCCCTCGGCGGGCAAGCGTCGGCCCTCATCTGCGGCCATGCGTGCAGGGTACGACGTCCGAGGAGCGCCCTCGCGAGAATCTCCGGGGCGGCCGGACGCTACTCCGAGCGTCGCGCGGCCAACCAGGGCCGCACACCCCACCAGAACCAAAGGACGCCCAGTACCACCAGGCACAGTCCAGCCAGCGAGACGTACCGCGAAACGAGAGCGCTCTCGCTCCACCCGTACGTCTCGACCAGCACGCTCGGGTCCGAGAGTCCGACGCCTTCCATCCGCCCGAATGGAATCTCTCCCGGGTCGCGCCGGGCGGCGAACCAGGTAGAGGCGGCATCGCAGAATCCCGCCGCTCCGATCACCAGCAGACCCCAGCGGAGCCCTCCGCGGCGGAAGACCGAGCCCTCCAGAGCAAAGAACGTGGCCATCAGCGCCGCCCCGAGGACCAGCGCCCCCGCGTCGCCACCGAAGATGATCAGCGTTCGGGCCGTCCGGTCGGGAAGGAGCACCCCGACCAGCACCGCCGAGGCGAGTGCCACTCCCCCCAGCAGCCAGCCGCGACGCTCGGCGCGCCAGCCGAGCCACGCTAGACCGGCGCCGGCGGCGAGGAGCAGGAGCACCAGCAGCGTCGAGCGGCTCTCCGCGACGGGCGTGAACCACAGCAGGGGAAAGGCAGGAAACCCGAGGAGCACTGCGGTGAGGGCGTGCCCGCACTCGTGAAGCATCATCCCGAAGAAGATCCGCTGCAGCGCGTGGCCAAGCCCCGACCGGGCGAAGACCACGCCGAGCAGCAGCGCCAGGGGCAGCGCCACCAACCGGGCGGTGCGCTCGGACGCTGATTCGGGGGGCTCCTCTGGGGGCAAGGCCCGGCGCGCATTGAGCACCCCGCTCGGTCGGAGTGGCGAGGGCAGGGTCATCGCACCCGTGCCCGCCGGACCCGCTCGAACCAGGTCAGTCCCCGAAACTCCACTTTCATCCCCCCATCCTGCCTTCTCGGGCCGTCACCGCGTGTCGCGGGAATGCGGCAGACTGCGCCCCCCATGGCCCTCGTCCCCTGTCCGGAGTGCGGAAAGCCCATGTCCTCGCAGGCGCCTTCCTGCCCGAGCTGCGGCTATGCCGGTCCGCCGCGGGCGGGTGCCTTCGTTCCCGTGGGCGGTGGCATGGAGGGAGGCCCCGCGCGCCGCAGCGAGACCGTGCTCTGGCAGGGCAGTCCCTCGCTCAAGCTGCTGGTGGTCCAGGTGCTCCGGACGCTGATCATCGGCGGGGCGGCGGTGGCGGCGGCGATCGCCATCCAGCCGATGGCGGCGCAGTTCTTCGCCGATCTCTCGGCGGGCCGCTCCGGCCGCGGGCCGCGTGACGGCTCTCCGGCGACCTTCGTCCTCGCGGTCCTGGTGGGTGGCTACCTCCTCATCCGGGCAGTGATGCTCGCGCAGTCCGTCCTCCGGCTGCGGACGACCAGGTACCGGCTCACCGATCAGCGGGTGATGGTCGAGCGGGGTGTGCTCAGCCGCGCCCTCGCGGAAATCGACCTCCGCTACGTCGACGATTCCGGATTCTCGCAATCGCCGCTGGAGCGGCTGCAGGGCATCGGCACGGTGTGGATCCTCTCCTCGGACAAGTCGATGCCGCGCCTGCAGCTGGTGGGAATTCCCGATCCGCGTGCTCTCCGCGAGCTCGTCCGCGATCACGCCTACCGGCTGACGCAGGGGCAGGTCTTCACCCGATCAACCTAGGGCCCCGTAAGGCTCTCGGCCCTTCGCCCGCCCGCTCGCTCAGCCTCTCCATCGACCCTCACCGAGGTATCAAACACCTCGTCAAAATTCTCCGACCGAGGCGCCAGGCCTGGCGCGGTTCCACACGTCTCGAGCGGCAGCCGTGCGCTCGGCTGGCCGGTCGCCAGGCCTCACCGCGGCCGCTCCTCCGCGGGGTTCGAGCCGCTCAGCTGCTCGCCGCGGCGGTCTTGCCGGGGGCGGTGGCCGTGCGTTGCGCGAGCAGCCCCACCACGGCGCAACCGGCGCAGAACAGTGCCCAGCTGCCGAGCAGCTGGTGGTCGATCAGCAGCCCGGCGATGGCCGGGGCCACGATCTGCGCCACCGACTGCAACGAGGTGTTCAGCCCCAGCACCACGCCCTGCTCGTTCCGGGCCACCGCGTGAGTGATCAGCGTTGTGAGTGACGGGCGCAGCACGCCGTTCCCGAAGGCCGCCAGCGCCCCGGAGACCAGGAGCAGCGGCAAGACGTACGTCCCGGCAAGCAGCCCGTACCCGATCGCCATGGCGACGAACCCCGCCGCCACCAGCGCCGGCTCTCCGAAGCGCCGCACCAGCCGCCCGAGCACGCCCTGCACCGCGATGCCCAGCAGCCCGGCGTAGGCGAAGACGAAGCTCACCTCCCGGACGTGGTACGGCTGCCCGTTCCAGGTGAGGCGACGCTCGAGGAAGAGCGCCAGCCCGCCCACGAACCCGGCGAAGGCCATCACGAAGCAGAAGTACTGGAAGAGGAGCCGCCCCAGGCCCGGTCGACGGAAGAACTGCAGATACTCCCCCCAGGCCAGCAGCGACAGCCGCCGCCCCTCCGCCCCCGACTCCACCGGTCGATGCGCCGGCAGCAGCACCGCGGTGGCGACGATGCTCAGCGCCGACAGCCCGGCCGAGGCCAGGATCGGCACCGCCAGCCCGAAGCCAGCCAGCGCCCCGGAGATCGCCGGGCCGAGGAGGAACCCGATCCCGAAGCTGATGCCGATCAGCCCGAAGGCCCGCGTCCGGTGCTGCGGCTCGGTGACGTCGGCGATGTACGCCTGGGCCAAGACCAAATTTCCGGCGGTGAGCCCGTCGATGATCCGTGCCAGGTACACCAGCCACAGCGTTCCCGCCCAGGCCAGCAGCAGTCGCGAGACCAGCGTCCCCGCCTGGGAGAGGAGGAGCAGCGGCTTGCGCCCGATCCGATCGCTCCACCGCCCGAGGAACGGTCCGCTCAGCAATTGACAGAAGGCGAACGCCGAGACCAGCAGGCCCACCGCGGTGGGACTCGCCCCCAGCTTCTCCGCGTAGAACGGCAGGAGCGGGAGGATGATCGTCAGCCCGAGGATGTCGGCGAGGACGATGAGGAAGATGGGAAGCAGCGGCGAGGACTTCACGGAGGCCCCCCTCTCACCAGAAGTGCTCCGCTCCGGCAACCCTGGAGCGGGCCGGAACCGCCCATCCCGGTGAACTCACCACGCCCCAAGGTGGTCCACATCCTCTCCGCAGTGGACATCGGCGGAGCCGAGCACTTCGTCGCCGACCTCGCCTCTCGCCCCGAGGAGACCGGGGCCGACCACGCGGTGGCCATCCTCACCCCCGACCGACGGCTGACCGAGTTCCTCCGCGACGCCGGGCTCCGAGTCCACGACGGCGGACCGATGCGAGAGGACCCGGTCTCCTACCTCCGCCACGCCCTGGGTCCCCGGGCGGTGCGGTTCTACGCCTCGGTCCTCGCCGAGGAGCACGCCGACCTGGCGCACCTCCACACCTTCGGCGCGCACGTGGCCGGCACCCGCGCCGCGCGCAAGCAGGGAGCGCGGGTGATGCGCACCGAGCACCACGTCCTCCACTTCGACGACTGGAGCTGCGCTCCCTTCACCCGCTGGGCGCTCGCCTACACCGATCGGGTGGTCTGCACCAGCGAGTGGGTTCGCGAGGCGATCACCCAGCGGGTGCCGAGTCTCGCCGCGCCGCTCGCGGTGGTGCACAGCGGCGTCGACCTGCGGCGCTTCGAAGTGCAGCCCCTCCCCGACGGCCGACCGATTCGCTTCGTCCTCGCCTGCCGCCTCGAGGCGCGGAAGCAGGTCCGAACCGTGCTCGAGGCACTGATCCAGCTCCCCGACGCACAGCTGGACATCGTCGGTGACGGCAGCGAGCGGGCGATCCTCGAGGCCCTGGCGCTCTCCTGGGGCGTGGCGACGCGGGTCCGGTTCCTCGGATTCCAGGCCAACCTCGCCCGCGCCTACGCCGCCGGGCACGTGGCAGTGAGCTGCAGCGGCCAGGAGGCGATGGGCCACTCGGTCCTGGAGGCGATGGCGGTCGGCCGCCCGGTGATCGCCACTCGCTCCGGCGGCGTCTCGGAGGTCGTCCGCGACGGGCAGGAGGGCTTCCTGGTCGACCCCACCGTCGCCTCCGTCGCCGCGGCGATGCGCCAGGCCGCCTCGGATCCCGAGCGGCTCAAGCTCCTCGGTCGAGCCGCACGGGCGCGGGTGGAGAGCAGCTTCACCGTGGAGCAGATGTGCCTCGGCTACCGCGGCGAGTACGAGGCGGTGCTGGAGACCGCCAAGCGCGAGCCGGCGACGGTCTGACCGCCGTTCATCGCCGGCCGGCACTGGTCCCTTCGCAACATTCCGCAGTCGTCCCTCGACCACAGATGCAAATAGAAGGCGCCGCAGCGTGCAGTGATCGACCCCTGCGGCATAGGGCTCTTGTGTCCGCCTTGACCTCACCCGAACTTGCCGCCAGGCCAGCTCCGAGGCCGAGCCGGAGGTTCAGAGGTGGACATCGAACGTCGGACGTTCCTCAAGGCCACCGCGCTCGGCGGGGCAGTGGGCCTCGGTCTCTTCGACCTTGGGGAAGCGCGCGCCGAGCTGCGCACCGCGAAGATCCTCCGCACCACCGAGACCCGCAGCATCTGCCCCTACTGCGCAGTGGCCTGCGGGGTGATCATCCACACCATCGGGGACAAGGCGAAGAACGTCACCCCCGCGGTCTCCCATGTCGAAGGCGACCCCGACCATCCAACCAACCGCGGCACGCTCTGTCCCAAGGGGGCCACGCTCCGGGATGACATCGACAACCCCAACCGGCTGATGGTCCCCAAGGTCCGGCGGCCGGGCTCGGACCACTGGGAGGAGATCAGCTGGGACCAGGCGGTGGCGGGAATCGCCAAGCACATCAAGGACACCCGCGACCGCACCTTCGTCGCCAAGAATGCGCGCGGCCAGACGGTGAACCGCAATCCGGGCATCGCGATGATCGGCGGATGCACCGACACCAACGAGTTCAACTGGCTGCAGATGAAGATGATGCTCGGGCTGGGGGTGCTCTACCGAGACAGTCAAGCACGCGTATGACACGGCCCCACGGTGGCCAGTTTGGCCGCCACGTTCGGTCGGGGAGCGATGACCAATGGCTGGGTCGACATCAAGAACAGCGATGTCATCCTCGCCATGGGAGCGAACCCGGCGGAGAACCACCCCTGCGGCTTCAAGTGGACGGTGGAGGCAAAGCGCACCCGCAACGCCAAGCTGGTGGTGGTCGACCCGCGTTTCACCCGGACTGCGGCGGTGGCCGACGTCTACGCCCAGCTCCGCCCCGGCTCGGACATCGCCTTCCTCAACGGGATCATCCGCTACGCGATCGAGAACAAGCGGTACGCCGAGGAGTACATCAAGATCCACACCAACGCGCCGTACGTCATCTCCGATCGCTACGACTTCAATGACGGACTGTTCGAGAAGGCAGGGACCTACGACAAGTCCGCCTGGACCTACAACTCCGACGCGAAGAGCGGCAGCTACGTGGTCGATCCGTCGCTTCAGGATCCTCACTGCGTCTTCCAGCTCCTGAGGAAGCACGTCTCCCGGTACACACCGGAGATGGTGGAGAAGATCTGCGGGACCCCCAAGGCCGACTTCCTCAAGGTGGCCGAGGTGGTGACCTCCACCCATCCCAACGAACGGGTGGGAACAATCACCTACGCCCTCGGATGGACGCAGCACTCGGTGGGAGTGCAGATGATCCGCGCCGCCGCCACGCTCCAGCTGCTCCTGGGCAACGTCGGCCGGCCCGGTGGCGGGGTGAACGCCATGCGCGGGCACTCCAACATCCAGGGAGCGACCGACATCGGAGGCACCTTCGAGATCCTCCCCGGCTACCTCGCCACGCCCCGGAGCGAGCTGACCGACCTCGCCACCTACCTCTCCCAGGTCACGCCGAAGACGCTGAACGAGAAGCCCTGGGCGTCGATGAACTACTGGCAGAACTACCCCAAGTTCATGGTCTCGTTCCTCAAGTCGCTCTACGGGGACAAGGGCACCCAGGACAACGAGTGGGGCTACAGCTGGCTGCCCAAGTCCGACGGCAACTACTCCTGGATGTACATCTTCGACGAGATGTACCGGGGCAGCTCCACACGGCTGGGAGCGAAGGAGCCGGGACCGGAGGGTCTGATCACCGCGGGGATGAACCCGGCGGCCATCGGTCCCAACACCTCGAAGATGATCGGGGCCCTCTCCAAGCTGAAGTGGCTGGTGGTGGTGGAGAACTACGAGATCGAGACCGCCACCTTCTGGAAGGCACCGCAGGCATACGGCGGTCCGGCGACGGCGGAGATCCAGACCGAGGTCTACCAGCTCCCCGCCAGCGGCTTCGCCGAGAAGGACGGGAGCTTCGTCAACTCCGCTCGGTGGATTCAGTGGAAGTGGAAGGCGCTCGACCCGCCCGGAGAAGCGCTGACCGACCAGGAGATCTTCGCCCGCATCTTCCTCGCCGTTCGCGAGCTGTACCGGAAGGAGGGCGGGGCGCTCCCCGAGCAGGTGCTCAACGTGGAGTGGGCGTACACCCATCCCGGCGCGCCCGACCTGGCCGAGTGCCTCAAGGAGCTCAACGGCAAGGCGCTGGGCGACATCCACGACCCCAAGGACGCGACCAAGGTCCTCCGCACCGCGGGTCAGCAGCTGGACAACTTCGGCCAGCTGAAGGACGACGGGACGACCTCCTGCGCCAACTGGCTCTACACCGGCGTCTACACCGAGTCGGGCAACAACGCCGCACGCCGCGACAACAGCGACCCCACCGGCCTGGGCTACTTCCACAACTGGGGCTTCTCGTGGCCGGCCAACCGGCGCATCATGTACAACCGCGCCTCCGCCGACGCCGAGGGGCGGCCGTGGGATCCGAAGCGCCCGGGCATCGTCTGGAACGGCAAGGTGTGGAAGGGCGACGTCCCGGACATCGCCCCCGACTCACCGCCCGGAAAGTTCGGAGCGTTCATCATGCTCCCCGAGGGCGTGGGGCGGCTTTACGCGCCGGTGCTCAACGACGGACCGTTCGCCGAGCACTACGAGGCCATCGAGGCTCCGATCGCCAATCCGCTCCATCCCAAGGTGACCTCCAACCCGGCCAGCAAGCGGTTCAGCACCGACAAGGACAAGTACGGCCAGGCGGGGGAGTTCCCGGTGGTGTGCAGCACCTACCGGCTCACCGAGATGTACCACTACTGGACCCAGCACAACGCGCGGCTCACCCAGCTCCAGCCGGGGTTCTTCATCGAGCTCCCCGCCGAGCTGGCGCGCCAGCAGGGCATCGGGAACGGTGACCAGGTGAAGGTGATCTCCGCCCGGGGCGGCATCCAGGGCGTGGCGATGGTGACCGAGCGACTGAGCCCGATGACCGTCGACGGCAAGGAGGTCTGGCACATCGGCTTCCCCATTCACTGGGGCTATTCCGGGATCCAGGCGCACCGCGGTCCGCTGGCCAACTTCATGACTCCCTCGGCGATGGACCCCAACACCTGGACGCCGGAGTTCAAGACCTTCCTGGTCCGCATCGAGAAGGTCGGAAAGGCGGAGCGAGCATGAGCGCCCCCGCCCTCGGTCAATCGATGCAGATCCGCCGCTCCTCGGCATCCGAGCGAGGAGAGGGAACCTCACTTCGCACCCTGACGGTGGTCTCCAAGCTGATCGACACCAGCACCTGCATCGGGTGCAAGGCCTGCGAGGTGGCCTGCCAGGAGTGGAACGACCTGCCCGTGGTTCCCACCCAGCAGACCGGCACATACCAGACGCTGCCCACCCTACACGCCGACTACTGGAACCTCATCCGCTTCGAGGAGAAGAAGACTGACAACGGCTTTGCCTGGTTGATGCGCAAGGACCAGTGCATGCACTGCGACGACCCGGGCTGCCTCGCCGCCTGCCCCGCGCCAGGAGCCATCGTCCAGTACCAGAACGGGATCGTCGACGTGAACCCCACCCAGTGCATCGGCTGCGGGCTCTGCGAGACCGGCTGTCCGTTCAACGTCCCGCGCTACAGCGGCCAGACCGGGAAGATGTCCAAGTGCACGCTCTGCGTCGACCGGGTGGACATCGGGCTCGAGCCGGCGTGCATCAAGGCCTGCCCCACCGGGTGCCTGCACTTCGGCACCAAGCAGGACATGGTGCAGCTGGGGACGCATCGGGTGGAGCAGTTGAAGGCAAACGGCTTCGCCCAGGCGGCGCTCTACGATCCTCCCGGGGTGGGGGGCACCACCGTGGTGACGGTGCTCGCCCACGGCGACCATCCGGAGTGGTACGGGCTGCCCGCCGATCCCCACATTCCCTGGACGGTGCGCTTCAGCAAACGGGTCCTCAGGCCCCTCGGGCTGCTGGCGATCGGCGCGACCGTGCTCGGTTTGGTGGGCCACTACCTCAAGTTCGGCCCGCGCCGCACGCCGGACGACACCACCCACCCACCGCCGGCGTGACCCGGGGCGCGCGGTTCCAGAGGAGCCGCTCGATTCACGCGCGGTCGCGACCCTGGGCCACCAGGTGATCGACGACCCCGTTCGGCTCGGACCCCTTGACCGCCGTCGCCGGACGGGCTGCCCAGACGCTTGGGCGGAGGCTGTACCCCGGAGCAACCCGGTCCATACGCCGAGTGCGACTCGGCCGAAGGTGGTGGGTCCTGGATTGCGTCTCGCCGAAAACGGCGCAGGGATCTCGGCCTTCACCGCTCTCTTGGAGGGTAGAGCCATGCGGAAGCTCACGCCTTTGATGGTGCTGGTCGGCCTGTTCTCGGCGGGCGCGCTCGCCGACGCCCCGATGACGATGGTGACTCCGAAGGACATCAAGTGGGGAGACGTCCCGGCAGTCTTTCCCAAGGGGGCGAAGATGGCCGTGCTCTACGGCGATCCCGCCAAGGAGGGACAGCTGTTCATCGTCCGCCTCAAGATGCCGGCCGGATACAAGATCGCCGCCCACTGGCATCCCACCGACGAGAACATCACCGTGCTGACCGGGACGTTCCTCCTCGGAATGGGCGACAAGTTGGACGCCTCGAAGACCAAGCCCTTCCCCGCCGGAAGCTTCGCCGTCGCCCCGGCGAAGATGAACCACTTCGCCATCGCCAAGACCGAATCGGTGGTCGAGGTCTCGGCGATCGGCCCGTTCGCCATCACCTACGTCAACCCCGCCGACGACCCGTCGAAGACCGCGGCGAAGTAGGCACCGCTCACGGCATCGAGGGCATCCCCTCGTAGAGGAACGCGCTGTTCTCCAGCCGCGCTCCCTTTCCGTCCGCCACCGCAAACTGCGCCGGCTTCCCCGAGGGCCGGGTGCTCCACATCGATGCTCCGGCGTAGGCCCCGGCCTTGTTCACCGCGTAGAAGTTGATCGGGAAGCGCGGTCGCCCCTGGCCGTCGAGGAGGCGCTTCTCCCGCGTCGTCTCCGCGATCCGCTTCAGCGCGTCTAGGCAGGCATCCCGCGGGGAGCGGCCGGCCCGTATCCGCTCCACGATCAGGTGCGCCCCGGAGATCAGGATGTTCGCCTCGCCGCGGCCGGTGCTCCCCGCGCTGCCCACCGCGTTGTCGGTGAAGCAGCCCGCTCCGATGAGCGGTGAGTCACCCACCCGGCCCGGCATCTTGAAGAACAGCCCGCTGGTGCTGGTGCACCCCGCCAGGTCGCCGTTCCCGTTCACCCCCGAGAGATGGACCGTCCCGTGGCTGCGCGGATCGCGGAAGTAGCTGGTGCCGTACTCCTTGAAGAAGTCCTGGACGTCGGGGTCGACCTTGGACAGGTCCGGCTCCAGCCACTTGTCCTTTTCGGTGAGGTTCTGCTTCCAGTACAGCCAGACCTTCCGCGCCTTGTCGGTGAGGAGGTTCTCCACCGGCAGCCCGTTCATCTCCGCGAAGCGCT
>Ga0306920_100009861_pt1 | contig 12775 bp, 15 predicted proteins | sample flu12Cox44000170_FD_204666 | JGI IMG/M metagenome (GOLD analysis project Ga0306920, IMG submission 204666) | Lab enrichment of tropical soil microbial communities from Luquillo Experimental Forest, Puerto Rico - flux4day.12C.oxic.44.000.170 (v2)... | ecosystem: Environmental > Terrestrial >...
TTGATCTCACACGCCTGTTCGTCGGATCGGAAGGGTTGCTCGGAGTCATTACCGAAGCGACTTTGAAATTGATTCCGCTGCCGCCCTTTCGCGCCTGCCTGGCCGTCGGCTTCAACTCAATGCAAAGCGCCGTCCGCGCGTTGCAGGCTGTGTTGGCCGCAGGATTCCTGCCCTGCGCACTCGAACTGGCGGATGAATTCACTCTTGCTGCCGCATATCAGCGCACCCGGAGCCGCCGCCTGCGCGGATGCCGCGCCCATTTGATCATTGAACTTGATGGACAGCAAAAGTCCGTCCGGAGTGAATTGCCGGTTCTGACCCGCATCGTTCGCCGACAGAAGCCGCTGTTTCTCGAGCAAGGCCTGGGCGCCGCCAGGTGCGAGGAAATCTGGAAAATCCGTCGCGAATTTTCCTACGCCTTGCGCGATACCGGTCTGACCAAATTAAACGAAGACATCGTTGTGCCGCGCAGCCGTTTGGCGGACCTGTTTCGCTTTGCCGCCAAACTTCAAAAAAAGCACGGCCTCCCCATTGCCTGTTTTGGTCACGCCGGTGATGGCAACATCCACACCAACGTCATGGTGGACTTCAACCAGGCCGGAGCCGCCCGCCGGGCGGAGGCGGCGTTGGACGAGCTCTTCGACCAGGTTATCGCCTGGGGCGGCGCGATCAGCGGCGAACATGGCATTGGCCTGGCCAAGAAACGCTGGTGGTCCCGGGCTGTCCCGGCCGAGGCTCGTGAGTTGCACCGTATCGTGAAACAGGCCCTTGACCCGGCAAACATATTAAACCCGGGAAAATTTGTTTAGCCAGGTGCGTCCCCAGACTTGCCAGGTCACTCCGCAGGACTGACACACACTACAAATTCGCCTTTCACCGGACGTTTTTCCGCCAGGGCCACCAATTCGGCGGGTTTGCCACGGAGAAACTCTTCAAATTTCTTGGTTAACTCGCGCGCCAGGACGACCTTACGTTCGGGGAAAACCTCAACCAGCTCACCCAACAGCTTTGTAATGCGGAAGGGAGATTCGTAGAAAACCAGTGTGCCGGGAATGGCTTTAAGCGATTCCAATCTGGTCCGCCGTTGGCCGGATTTGTGGGGTAGAAAACCGATAAAATGAAATTCATCGGTCGGCAGCCCACTCGCGGTCAGCGCGGCAACCAACGCGCACGGCCCGGGCACCGACTCGACACGACAACCGGCAGCGATCGCGCCCCTGACCACTCGTCCTCCCGGGTCACTGATGGCAGGGCTGCCCGCATCCGTCACCAGTGCAATTTTTTCACCACGCTGCAGACGTTCGATGATTTCTGCGCTGCGCCGGGCCTCATTGAACTGGAAATAGCTCAAAAGTGGCTTAACAATTTCAAAGCGCCTGAGCAATTGTCCCGTGCGACGCGTGTCCTCGGACGCGACCACGTCGCATTCCCGTAATACCCGCAACGCCCGCAGAGTAATGTCCTCGAGGTTGCCAATGGGCGTAGCCACGAGGTAAAGCGTGCCTGGTGCGAGCGGTGGCATTTGAACATCCATGCTCCAACTTAGTCAAAAACGAGGACAAAACAAAACTGATTCGGCGGGCACCGGCGCCAGAGCCCTTTGGTAAAGCGATTTATATTAACCTTGCAGGTTGGCTCTTGCACAAAACACCCGTCTGGTACAGTTTTGGCTGATAAGCAAGCGCATGCCTGAAGCAGACAACAAACCGGAACCGACGGCTTCACCTTCCAGTCCGGAGGCCCCCCCACCGTTCTTGGAAAGCTGTCGCGCCAGATCCCTCTGGAGCGTGAATGAATTCGCGGAGTGCCTCGTGTCTCCACCTCAGAACTGCGGATATGCCTTGAGCCACGGCGATCATTACTATTGTTACCATCCGCGACGGCAGGAAATCGTGACACTTACCATCAAGCTCATCAGGGGCTGAAAGCGCGATGGGCGGCTTGACGATTTGAGTATCGGGTGGGGTTGAAAGTCCTTTTGTCTCCAACATGTCGCAACAGTGAAGGCTGCCAAAACATTTAATGTCGTTCTGGTGACAGCGCCGGATTTGCGGACCGCCCGGGCGCTGGCCAAAGCCGCGTTGCGGGCGCGCTTGATCGCCTGCGCAAATATTGTTCCCCGGATTGAATCACATTATTGGTGGCAGGGGAAAATCGAATCGGGACCGGAAGTCCTGCTGGCTTTGAAGACCCCAAAATCAAAGTTGGCAGCACTGGAAAAACACATTCTTGCCAAACACCCCTACGACACGCCGGAATTCCTGGTCCTGCCCCTTGAGGCAGGCAACGAACGGTATCTGGACTGGTTGAATCAGGCCTGCCTCTAGCGCGATGATTCCTTCCCGCACCCCTGCCGGGACTCTAAGAAGATACAATTCAATGACTTAATGTTGTTAATAACTTTTACTTGTATTTCACTGCGCCTGTGCTGTTAAATCGGTGATAAGCACCGGAAAAGGGTGGTGAACGGCCAGGGGAGGTTCGTTCCAGAAATATCCTGGCGTGTTCGCCGCTATAAATCAGAACGGAGGGCGACAAACTGTTTGGATACAAATTTCCAATGAGGTTTACAACGTCCGCGGTGCGAGACCAAAACCAAAAAAAAAGAAAGGAAGTCACTATGAAACCTTCAACCAAAATCCTGTCAGCTCTTGGCTGTGCCTATGCAATGACCACGGCTTCACTGTTTGCCCAGGTGTACACCATCGACGAGCTTGGCAATTCCTCCGGACCCGGGATTTCACCGGGAGCCATGCAATTGGATCCTTCCGGGGCATTACCCATCCCCGTCTTGGTTTACAACCTGACCTTTGCGGTCATCCCCGGAGACGTCGTGTTGACAGAACCGGGAGCACCAACACCAGGACCTTTTTCTGATGTTGTCCGCTTTTGGAATCCAACCAGTGGTGGTCCGAGTCAGATCATTTTCTACTCGGATGTATCATCCGCAGACCCGGCGGATGCTCCCGCAGATGCCGGACTGCCCCAGACGTTAATAAACCCTGTCATCATCAACGAGGTTGGTCCGGAAGGAAATAACGGTGCCCTGTACACTCCTCCTCCAGGCGGTCCCGGTTCCGTCGCCGGTGCCATTGGCCTGCAATACAACATCATCAGCGATGTGCCCGAACCCGGCCTAGTGGCACTGATCGTCTCGGGTGCCGGTTTGCTGCTCGTCACCCTTAAACAACGCCATCAAATCAATGTCAGATAACCCGCTTAACAACCAAATTCCCAAATCAACAAACAAAAGAGAAAGTAAATGATCATGAAAACTTCAGCTAAAATTCTGTCCGTCCTTGGCTGCGCCTATGCGATGACCACGGCTTCGTTGTTTGCCCAGGTGTACACCATCGACGAGTTTGGCAATTCCTCCGGACCCGGCATTTCACCGGGAGCCATGCAATTGGACCCTTCCGGTGGATTAACCGTCCCCGTGCTGGTTTACAATCTGCCTTTTCCAGTTGTCATCGGAGACATCGTACTAATGGAACCGGGGCAACCGACAACCGGACCATGGTCCGATGTTATCCGGTTTTGGGAGCCGGTGCCGAACGGTCCCGGACAGGTAATCTTCTACTCGGATGTATCCCCATCGGATCCGGCCGACGCACTCGCGGATACCGGGCTGCCTTCGGCATTAATCATTGCCCACCCCAATCCGACGTTCATCAACGAGGTTGGTCCGGAAGGCAATAATGGTGCCGTCTATACCGCCAACCCGGGCTTTCCGGGTTCCAGTGCCACCTCAGGCGGGACAGTTGTGCAGTACAACATCATCAGTGATGTGCCCGAACCGGGTGCGGTGGCACTAACCTTTGCGGGCACTGGACTGCTCCTGTTCACGCTTAAACCACGCCAACAAACCAATGTCCAATAACCCGTTTAACAGCAAATAATCGGCCGGTGATGTCATTTCGCCGCGCCAATTACCCCGACTCCAAACACTAAAAAGAGAAAGAAAATTACCATGAAAATTTCAGCTAAAATTCTGTCCATCATCGTCTGCGCTCATCTGACTACGGCAGCATCTTTGTATGCCCAGGTTTTCACCTTCGATGAGTTCGGCAACTCCTCAGGACCTGGCATTTCACCTGGGATCGTGCAACCCGATCCCTCAGGAGGATTGCCTGCCTCCACTCCCGTTCTGGTTTATAACCTGAGTTTCCCGGTTACTTCGGGAGACTTGTGGTTGACTAACGGTTATGAGGGACTCTCCGACGTCGTTCGATTTTGGGACCCTAATCCGGCCAGCGGGGGTTCAAGCCAAATCATCTTCTATTCAGATGTTTCAACAACGGACCCGGCAGATTCTCCGGCAGATACCGGGTTTCCCCAGAATAGCTTGCCGATACTTAGTATTACCGAGGCGGGTCCGGAAGGAAACAACGGCGCCGCCTACACACCAGCAGGAGTCGGTGATCCTGGTTTCAACCTGACAGGCGTGGCGGTTACATACAGGATCATCAGCGATGTTCCCGAGCCCAACGTCCTGGCACTGGCTGTCCTGAGCGGTGGACTGTTACTGCTTCTGCTGAAACAGCGATATCCGGCTGGAATCAACTGACCCGTCCGCGGATTGCATAACCGGTGGGCGATGCTGTTATCGCCCACCGGTTTGATAACCCGGCAAAGCCGGACACTTGATTCTGTCGTGAATCTGACAAAAATTGTTTGAACCCGTCCAAGGCGGGCGTAAATTCGCCTTGTGAACCCGGCTGACACGGTTCCGTTGATGTTGCTTGCGCTGCACCTGCTGGCTTTGGGCGTGGGAACCGTCGTGTTCTTCGGGATTATTATCCTGCATCGCCGCGCCCGCGAACTGCCACGTGCGACGAACTCCGACTCAGAAACAATTGTACCCGGACGGGCATCGGCGCAGGGACCGGCAGTTTGGCTGGCCGTCCATTCAACTGATTCGAAGACGATCCTGGCCGCTCTGGAGTTGAGTCACCCCGTACCCTGCCCATGGCGGGATGGCATTGCCGGCCAACGCGAACTGTTCATCGCCCCGCCCGTGAACGGCTGGATCATCGTCACCGGTTCGCAACTGCCGCAACCCGGTCACGACGTGGATGCCTGCTTTCACTTCCTGGTTCACCTCAGTCGCATGCTGGGCCACGTTCAGTTCTTCATGGCGGATGCCGTGAAACGCCATCACGCCTGGGTACGGGCGGAAAACGGCAGCATCACGCGCGCCTACGCCTGGGTAAATGAAACCGTATGGAATCAGGGTCCCAAAACCCTGGCCGAGATCGAGTTGAATATGAAATGCTTCAATTACGGCGAAGACACGCCGACGGAGGACCGAACAACGAAAACAATCACAACAGCCAACATTGAAAAAGTCTCCGGCCTGGCCGCGCGTTGGAGTCTTGATCCGGCAACCCTGAATGATAACGCATGGATTCCGGCAGATGGTGTCGCCGGAAAATCATCGCGTTTCCCTTAAGATTAGATTGCGAAGACGGGGCCTTTGTCGCACAGTAGGGAAAATAGAAAGGAAACTCATGTCATTCAACATTGAGCTTGAACTCCAGAAGTTTCCGAAAGTCGTCACCCTCAAGGACGGCAAAAAGGCAACCTTGCGCCCGCTGCGACGCGACGACGAGAAGGATTTTCACAGACTCTTTCAGGGCATTCCGGAGCCCGAGCGCATGTTTATTAAACATCGCGTCACCGATTTGGAGGTAATCCACGACTGGTGCCGGAACATTGATTACGGACGCAACTTGCCGATGGTCGCGCTCATTGGCGGTAAAATCATCGGCGATGCAACGTTGCATCAACAACTCGGCGGCTGGAAACGTCACATCGGCCGTGTCAGCGTGCTCGTCCATCCTGATTTTCGCGGACGCGGCCTGGCCCGGGCATTAGTCGGCGAGATCATCGAAATCGCCCGCGGCGCCGGCCTTGAGAAGGTAGAGGCGGAATTCATCGGTGAACAGGAGGCCGCCATCAAAATGTTTGCCATGCTCGGTTTCAGCCAGCTTTTGCGGCTGGAAGACTACGTCAAGGACATGCAGGCCATCACCCACGACTATGTCTTGATGGGTCTTGAACTGAAAACCGACGAAGAATATGCCGGCGTAGGCGGATGACGGCCTCCGGCTCCTTCCCTTCGTAGTGAACGCGGGAATTGTTACGGATTTGTTTTTGGCAACCTCCCGATCCAGATACTGCCGGCAACATTACGCCACTCCAGACGAGGCAAGTCGGGTCGGACAGGACTGGAAATTTCCAGGCGGTCGGGGGGGCGCATTTTGTCTACCCACGGCTCGTAAGCCCCGGCCACGCCGTGAGCGCGTTGGATCTGCCGGAAAATCCGCCGGTCTTCATCGGGCATGAGTGCGGGTTCAAAACCGAGTATGTAGCGCCAGGACGCGCGGGGATTTTTATAAAATGTATTGTAAAACAAAGCCATGTCGGCGCTGTAAAATATACCGCCGTCCTCCGGCAGCCAGCCCTGGAGCGACGCATCCGACGCGTCGAGGAATACGTCCTCCAAACTGAGCGTGTAACGGCGATCCAGATCGCTGGTCGATTGAAAAAACAGCGGCACTGCGATCAAACCCCCGACCGCCAGTCGTTTAAAGGAAACGTCACTCCACCACCCTTCGACGATGGCCTCGAATTGAATGGCCAGCCACACCAAAACCGCCGGAACGCCCCAATCCGCCCAGGTACGGTCCGCCCGCAACCCCAGGACCCAACCGATCGCAATCATCCAGATCAAAGGCGAACGAAGCAAATTTTGATTAGCGTCCTTCCGCCACAAAAATACGATGGCCAGCAGGACGAGGGTGGAAAATTCACCGGCGCTGGGCTGAAACTCGCCCACCATCATCCATTGCGGAATGCCTTCGCGAATAACATCAACCGCCATCAGGAAATTGGTCATCAAAAAACCAACCGGTCGGCCGGTCAACAACGCCCCGGCGGAGACACCCACAACCCAACAGGCCGTTAACCTGACGCCCTCTCGCCACCAGCAAGCCAGGAAAAAGGCGCCAATCGGCAGGACCCACAAGTACCAGCTCCCATGCATCCAGACAGAAATCGCCATTGCCATTGTGGTCAGCGCCAATTTCTTCCAACCCAACTTCTCCGAGCGGGTTTTCGTCCAGGCGAAAAGGACCGCAATAAGAACACCTTCGGTCAATAAATAGGGCCGGGCCTGGGTCAACCGGGTCATGAACTCCGGCACCGCCAGCAGCTGTGCCAGCAACGCACCCAACCAGGCCTCCGGGCGGCGGAGCCAGGGCAGGCCGGCCAGCAAAACAACCAACATCATGCTGATGATGGAGAAGGTAACCAGTGCGTCCGCGTCCCAATTGATTGCCCGGTGCAGGAACCGGAGCAGCCATTCCCATCCCGGACTATGGTCAACGGTATATCCCGGCCTTAATACCACGATTTGCGTGTATGGTTTATCCGTAAACACCTTGGCCACATGACGCCGCATGTCACCGCCCGGTACGAACCCATAACTGACAATCTTGAGGGGAATGAACAGAAGGGTGGCCACGGCCATCAGCCAACATACCAGGGGCACATAACGCCGTAATGGACTGATCGCCTGGGGTTCGATGTCCATTTTAATTCCCAAGGGAATTCTTTGTGGAGCGAGACAAGCTTGGCCGGATATGGCGGCGGTTCACCGTTTCAGCCTATGGGTTTGTCCGCCACTTTCAAGCCTGCAAATTAAAAAGCCCGCCGCCAGGGCGGGCTGTGAATTGTTTTGCGCAGTTTACTTTTTGCCGCCTTTGGCGTCGGCTGGTTTGGCTTCCTCCGGCTTTGATTCAGCTGGTTTGCCTTCTGCGCCGGTAGCGGTTTCCGCCGGTGCCGGAGTCGTCGGCGTGTAATCCACCCACTCCAGAATTGCGCGCTGGGCGGAGTCACCCACCCGTTGGTCCATTTTGACAATGCGCGTATAACCGCCGTTGCGTTCCTTGAAGGCGGGCGCAATTTCTTCGAAAAGAATCCGCAAAACGTCCTCGCTTTGACGCCATTTGCGGCGTTCGTCCCGGGTCAATTCGACCGCCGGGCCGCGCGTGTGCAATCGCGCCGTGACCAGGCGCCGCGCCTGAAGCGTGCCGCGCTTGCCGAGCGTCACCATCTTCTCGGCGACCGGACGCGCCGCCTTGGCCTTCGCGAGCGTTGTCGTTATGCGTTTATGCTTGATCAGGCTGCAAACCAGATTCGCCAGCATCGCGTTGCGATGCTCGAAGGTGCGACCCAGTTTGGCGGTGTGCTTTAAATGTCGCATAGAAATGCCTAGTTGTTTTCCGGAGCTTCCTTCGGCGGCGTGTCCAGCAGCCCCGCCTCGAAATTCATCCCCAGCGACAGGCCCAAAGCCTGGAGCTTGTCCTTGATTTCATTCAGGGACTTCTTGCCGAAGTTGCGATATTTGAGCATTTCCTGCTCGGTCTTCATCGCCAGCTGGCCGACGGTGGTGATGTTTGCATTGTTCAGGCAATTCGCCGCGCGAACGCTTAACTCGATTTCATTGACGCTCATGTTGAGCAGCTTCTTCAACTTGGCCTTCTCGTCGTCCTGTTTCGACTCCGCTTCCTCAAACTCCACCGCGTTCTTGTCATAACCCACAAACACATCCAGATGGTGCGCCAGGATCGCCGACGCCTGCGTCAGTGCGTCATCGGGCGAAATGCGCCCGTCCGTCCAGATTTCCAGAATCAGACGGTCGTAATCTGTGCGGTTTCCGACGCGCGCGGCTTCCACCGCGTAACGCACACGGGTCACCGGTGAGAACAACGAATCAATCGCAATCACGCCGATGGGCTGGCCGGGCTTTTTATTTTCGTCACTCGGGCAAAAGCCGCGTCCAATCTTGAGCTCCAACTCCATCTCAAACTTCTTCTTCTTGTCGAGCGTGCAGATATGTTGGTCGGGGTTCACCAGTTCAACATTCTGGTTGAGCTGGATGTCGGCGGCCGTCACCGCGCCGTCCTTGTTCGCGGAAAGCAACAGGGTCTGCGGATCACGGGTGTGGGCCTTGAACTTGATCTTCTTCAGGTTCAGGACGACATCCGTCACGTCCTCCACCACCCCGTCGATCGTGGCAAATTCGTGCATGGCGCCGTCCACCTTCATGGAGGTGATGGCCGCGCCCTCGAGCGAAGAAAGCAACACGCGGCGCAGCGAGTTGCCGATGGTATGGCCATAGCCGGTTTCAAAGGGGTCGGCGACGAACTTGGCGTAGGTTTCTGTAGTGGTTGCGTCGTCCTTCTGCAACCGTTTCGGCATTTCAAAACGTCCGAGACGTACTGGCATATTTTCCTTTCAACAATTTTAATCTGATGGCCCCGGTCTTTTATTCCCGCAACCGGGGCCACCCGTATAATTGTTCACTGTGGTTACTGTTTAGCGGGAATAAAATTCGACGACCGCCTGTTCATTGGCAATCGGCTGGATCTCGTCGCGCGTCGGTATCCGCATGACCGTCCCTTTGAACTCTTCCTTGTTCAACAACAGCCAATCCGGCACCGCGCGGCTCGTGGATAATTCCAGGTTCTTGGTCGCCAACTGGCGCGACACGTTTGAATTTTTCACCTCGATGGCGTCGTTCACCCTGAGGCTGTAAGACGGCACGTTGACTTTGCGTCCATTCACCAGGACATGGCCGTGGGAAACCATCTGGCGCGCGGCGGCGCGGGTGTTCGCGAAACCGAGATGAAAGACAACGTTGTCCAAACGCGTTTCCAAAATCTGCAGCATCTGCTCGCCGGTAACGCCGCGGCGTTTCAGGGCCTTCTCATAGACACCGCGAAACTGGCGTTCGAGCAAACCGTAATAATACCGCAACTTTTGCTTCTCGATCAGGCCCAGTCCGTAATCGGTGTGCTTGCGACGTGATTTCGGACCATGAACCCCGGGGCCGTAATTACGGCGTTCGAGATATTTTGAGGGGCCGAAAATCGGCGTGCCGAAACGGCGGCTGATGCGAACGCGGGGACCGGTATAACGAGCCATGGTTGGTGAGAGTTGAAAGTTGAAGGTTGAGTGTTATACGCGCCGCTTTTTGCGGGGACGGCAGCCGTTGTGCGGAACCGGCGTTACGTCCTTGATGGCACTGATTTCAAGGCCTATGGCCTGCAGCGCACGAATGGCCGATTCACGGCCGGAACCGGGCCCTTTGACACGCACTTCGATTTCCTTCATGCCATGGGCCATCGCCTGGCGCGCGGCATCCTGCGCGACCTGTTGGGCAGCGTATGCCGTACTCTTGCGCGAGCCTTTGAAGCCGACACGGCCGGCCGTCGACCAGCCGATAAGATTGCCGTGCAGATCGGTAATCGTGACCTGGGTGTTGTTGAACGTGGCCAGAATGTTCGCGACACCGGAAACAATGTTCTTGGCGTGCTTCGCCTTGATGATTTTCTTGCCTGCGGCGTCATCGCCGAGCAGCTCGGCGGCGCTCGGCGCGGTCCCGGCCGCAGGCGCGCCCGGAGCCGCCGGTGCCTCTGGCGCGGCCGGAGCGTCAGCAGCGGGTGCCGCTTTCTTCGCAGGCTTCTCTTCCGCCGGTTTCGCGGTTTTTTCGGCTTTTTCAGCCGGAGCAGCTTCCTTTACCGGTTTCTCCGCCGCAGGTTTTGATTCCTTTTCCTTTTTCGGCGCGGCAGGTTTCTTTTTTGTCTCGTCAGCCATTTATCGGTTGAAAGTTGAGAGTTGAGAGTTGAAAGACATTAATGGATGCCGGTCTTGGCGTTTGGATTGCGCTGCACGCCCACGGTCTTGCGCGGACCTTTGCGCGTACGGGCGTTGGTTTGGGTACGCTGACCGCGCACGGGCAACCCGCGCATGTGCCGTACGCCGCGGTAACATTTAATGCCCTGCAGCCGCTTTAGGTTCATGCCGATTTCACGGCGCAGGTCGCCTTCGATGATATATTTGCCTTCCTGAATCGCGTGAACAATCTGGGAAAGCTGTTGCTCGGTCAGATCCTTCGCCCGGATACTGGGATCGATGTTGGCATGCTCCAAAATCTCCCGCGAGTTGGAGGAGCCGATGCCATAGATATACCGCAGCGCGATGTCGATGCGCTTGTTGGGCGGAACTTCCACACCAATGATGCGTGCCATAAATCAACCTTGCCGTTGTTTGTGCCGTTTGTTCGAGCAAATCACGCGAATGACACCGCGTCGCCGCACAATTTTGCAGTGCTCGCACAATTTTTTTACTGACGCACGAACTTTCATGTTCCAATAGTTTTTGTTTCAACCAAAATCCGCCCCACAGACAAATCGTAGGGCGTCAACTGCAATTTCACCGGGTCGCCGGGCTTCATTCCGGCAAAATTCCGCTTCGCCCGCCCGGCCACAAACGCCGTCAACCGGTGCCCGTTGGCCAGCTCCACACGATACGTCCCGTTCGCCAGGGCTTCCCTCACCCGACCTTCAACCTGGAAGGCTTCGTTTCCGGGCATGTCAATATCTCCGGTTCACCCTCGGTGATTAAAACCGTATGCTCAAAATGAGCGGATAATAAACCATCTTGCGTGACCACTGTCCAGCCGTCTTTCAAAATTTTTACACCGGCCTGGCCGGCATTAACCATTGGCTCGATGGCCAGAGTCATCCCCGGCCGGAGCTTCTGGTTGCTCCCGGGATCCACAAAATTCGGCACTTGTGGCTCCTCATGCATCGAGCGACCGACCCCGTGCCCCACAAATTCACGGACCACGCTAAAACCGTTGCTTTCCACGTAACTTTGAACGGCGCGCGAAATGTCCGTTACCCGGTTTCCCGGAATGGCTGCGGCAATACCTTCATAAAGCGCCCGCTCCGTTACGTCCATCAACCGTTGCGCCGCCACCCCGCAGCCGCCCACGGCCACCGTGCGCGCTGTGTCACCCACAAATCCCTTGTAAAAAACCCCCACGTCCACGCTCACGATGTCACCAAAACGCAATTCGCGGTCCCCTGCCAGCCCGTGCACCACTTCTTCGTTTACCGAAAGGCAGGTATGACAGGGATACTTGCGATAACCTAAAAACGCGCTCTTCGCCCCATGCTGTTTGATCCGCTTGGCCGCAAACTCGTCCACCTGCCGGGTCGTCAGACCGGGTTTGATGAACGCAGCGACTTCGTCCAGCACCTTCGCCGCCACCATGCACGCCGGCCGCATCGAATCCAAATCCCGCTCGCTTTTTAAGATAATCATTTTAAAACCGGCCGCGCAAACGGCCCTTCTTCAAAAAGCCGTCGTAATGCCGCATCATCAAGTGCGATTCGACCTGTCGCATGGTGTCCAGTAATACGCCCACGGTAATCAACATACTCGTCCCGCCGAAAAACTGGGACACGTTGGTGGGAATATTCATGGCGTTGCGCATCATGATGGGGATGACCGCGATAACGGTCAGAAAAACCGCGCCTGCCAGGGTAAGCCGGCTCAGCGCGCTATGCAGATAATCGGCGGTCGCCTGGCCGGGACGGACTCCGGGAACATAACCCCCGTTCTTCTTCATATCATCGGCGATCTGGATTTCATTGAAGGTTGTTGCATTCCAGAAATACGAAAAGAACAGGATCATCAGCCCGTAAATGGTCAGGTATACCACGGAGCCGTAGCCAAGCTGCATGGCGATTCCGCGGAAGAATTCCTGTAAAAACGGGACATTTTTGAAGGCCACGTCGGCCAGCCAACCGCAAACCGGCCCTGGAAACATCAGAATCGACTGCGCGAAAATAATCGGCATGACATTGGCGTTGTTGACCCGGATCGGCAGAAATGACGTTTGGCCTTGATACAACTT
>Ga0306920_100009864_pt1 | contig 12774 bp, 9 predicted proteins | sample flu12Cox44000170_FD_204666 | JGI IMG/M metagenome (GOLD analysis project Ga0306920, IMG submission 204666) | Lab enrichment of tropical soil microbial communities from Luquillo Experimental Forest, Puerto Rico - flux4day.12C.oxic.44.000.170 (v2)... | ecosystem: Environmental > Terrestrial >...
ATGTCGTGGACCCGACCGAAGAGAACCTAAACGAGCTCTACCGTGGGATCGGCCGGGCGTCGAAGGAAGTGGGCGGGATCGCTACCGGGACGACACTTGTCGGTGTGACCGCGCTGTCGGTGCCAGGCGCCGTCTATGAGGTCGACGCCATTGCGGTGGTTGAGTCCGGCAATGGCCGTTGATGCCGCCAGCAGCACCAGACCCACATACACACTGGTCGAGCGGCGGCGGACCTGCTCGGCCTGGTGGGTACTACTGTCGGCATCAGCCCGTGGGTTGAGGTCACGCAGGCCGACATCGACTTGTTCGCCAGGGTCACGCGTGATGAGCAATGGATCCACGTCGATCGTCAGCGCGCGGCCGCAGGGCCCTTCGGCACGACGATCGCTCACGGCTACTTCGTCCTGAGCCTGTGTGCGTACTTCGGTGGCGAGACTCTGAAGGTTCGGTCGTACTCGGCTGGGATCAACTACGGCCTCGACCGCGTTCGGTTCACTTCGCCCGTGCCGGTCGGTAGCCGGTTGCGAGGCAAGGCCGACGTTGAAGAGGTCACCGAGATCGCGGGCGGAGTTCAGCTCAGGCTGGCGATCACCGTGGTGCGTGAAGGCGCCGCTAAGCCGGTGTGCGTCGCCACCACGATCTCTCGCGTCTTCGACTGACGTCGGCGACGACCTCGACGCCGACGGGCCTCGGCTAGCGCCCACCAGCCCATCTCAGAGGCGACGCCGCGCTGGGTGCGGCTGCGAACTGCCGCGAGCCCCACGACCGCCGTCGCGGGCAAGAAGGGCGATGCCGTCAAGGGCGGGTTGGGTGATCGCAGACGATCCGCATCCGCTGTCGCTGAGGCGTGCTCCGCAGCCCCCGTCGCAGCGCGCTGACTGGCTTGCGGCACCTTGGGTGTGGCCGTGTTCCCCCACCCGGGCGTCATCAGACGCCTCCGTCTCTGCAACTACGCACCGGCGCGGCTTAGATTGCCTCATGCAGACACCGAGCAAGGCGGCCACGACCTACGCGGTCGTCGATCCCGTCACGAACGAACTCGTCAAGGCGTATGAGGCGTCGACCGATGACGCCGTGCTAGCCGCAGTCATGCGGGCGGATGACACGCACCGGACGTGGTCCCGCCGAACGACTCCAGTCGAGCGTGCCGCACTGCTTCGCCGGGTCGGGGAGCTTCATGCCGAGCGTCGGGAGGAACTCGCGCGGATCATCGCGCGTGAGATGGGCAAGCCGACCGAACAGGGCTTGGCCGAGGTCGACTTCGTCGCGTGGATCTACCAGTTCTACGCGGACAACGCCGAGGCGCTGACCGCGGACGAGCCGATCCAGTTGCTAGCCGGTGAGGGCTCGGCCGTCGTCAAACGCGCGTCGCTCGGCGCGCTGCTGGGGATCATGCCGTGGAACTTCCCCTACTACCAGGTGGCCAGGTTCGCGGCCCCGAACGTGGTCATGGGCAACACGATCGTGCTCAAGCACGCGCCCCAGTGCCCAGAGTCGGCGGAGGCGATCGAGCAGATCTTCAACGACGCCGGCTTCCCGGCCGGCGTCTACGAGAACGTCCGGGCCACGAACGAGCAGGTCGAGTGGGTGATCGCGGACCCAAGGATCCACGGGGTGTCGGTGACCGGCTCGGAGCGCGCAGGCGCGGCCGTCGCCGAGATCGCCGGACGCAACCTGAAGAAAGTCGTGCTTGAACTCGGCGGCTCCGATCCGTTCATCCTGCTCAGCACCGACAACCTCGAGCAGACGATCGAGGCCGCGGTGAACGCGCGGCTGGACAACGCGGGCCAGTGCTGCAATGCAGCTAAGCGTTTCATCGTCATCGACGAGCTCTACGAGCCCTTCCTACAAGGCCTCGCGGCCACCTTCGGGGCGGTCCAGCCGGCCGACCCGACCCTGCCCGACACGTTGCTTGGCCCGCTCTGTTCGGCGACGGCCGTCGAGCGACTCCAGGCGCAGGTCGACCGCGCGGTAGACCAAGGCGCAACGGTCGTCGTCGGCGGCCGACACGAGGGCAACTCGTTCCAGCCCACGGTCCTGACCGACATCGGACCCCACAACGACGCCCGCACCCAGGAGTTCTTCGGGCCGGTCGCTCAGGTGTACAGGGTCAGCTCGGAGGCCGAGGCGATTGAGCTGGCGAACAGCACCCCGTATGGCCTTGGCTCGTATGTGATGACGACCGATGCCGATCAGGCAGCAAGGGTCGCGGACCAGATCGACGCCGGGATGGTCTTCGTGAACATCGTCGGCGCGGACGGCGCGGAGATCCCGTTTGGCGGCATCAAACGTTCCGGGTTCGGCCGCGAACTGGGCCGCTACGGAGCCGACGAGTTCGTCAACAAGAAGTTGATCCGGATCGGCGGTTAAAGGACCGCCGAGCTTTTGGCCGTAAGAACTAACCGTTCAGCAGAACCCTGCGCACGGGCGCCGGGAGGAGGAGCAGTAATGAGCAACTCAATGGGTAGAACCAGGCTGCGTTGGGCGGCCACTTGCCTCGCGGTCGCAACCGCAGTCGCGGTCTCGGCATGCGGTAGCTCCGGGAGCTCGTCGGGCGGGAGCACCGGTGGCTCGTCGGGCGGGGGATCTGATTCGGCGAGCGGCGTGCCGAGCGCTGTGACGCCGCAGCTCGCATCGCTCTACAAGGGCAACTCGGTAGCGCCGGTTGCCACGGCGCCAAAGCCGCAGGCCGGCAAGAAGGTGTGGATCATCTCGGTCGCTCAGTCTGCATTGGTATCGGCCCAGGCCGCCCAGGGCGCTGCCGACGCTGCGCACTCGATCGGATGGCAGGCGACAATCTTCGACGGCAAGGGGAACCCTGCGACGATGCTCTCGGGTATCCAGCAGGCGATCGCGGCGAAGGCCGATGGGATCATCACGTACGCCGTCGACTGCTCATACGTGAAGACCGGGCTGCAAGCCGCCAAGGCGGCAGGGATTCCGGTTGTGGCCGCTGAGTCACAGGACTGCACTCCATCGCTCGAGCACGTCATCACGTACGCGCCGGCAGTAGGGGGCTACGCTGGCGTCGAGGCCGCCGGCGGCGTCGATTCTGCTGTCTATCTGATCGCCAAGGCTGGTCCGCACGCGAACTTGATCGACCTGAAGCAGACCGACAGCGAAGCGACAGTGCTCGCGTCGCAAGCATTTGAGTCTTACGTCAAGAAGGAGTGCCCTGGCTGCACAAGCGTCGTCGTGCCGTTCACGACGGCTGACATCGGTCCGTCACTGCAGCAGAAGGTCCAGCAGGCGCTGCTGCAGCATCCCAACGTGAATGGGATCTTCACGCCGTACGACACGGTCGAGACGAGTGGTACATCCGCGGCCGTGCTGGCCTCCGGCAGGGCCAAGTCGATCTACGTCATTTCCGACGGCGGTGACCCGGCGGTCTACGCGCTGATTCGAGAGGGGCGCGGTGCCACGGGCGAGCTCGCTTTCAGCACGGTCTGGGAGGGTTACGCCACGGTCGACTGGATGAACCGGCTGTTCCACGGGATCACCCCGAACGCGAACAACGCTGGCACCGGCATCGGCTTCCAGGTGATCGACGCAGGTCATGGCCTGCCGGCCACCGGTGCGCCACCGAGCCCGGTCAACTTCAAAGCTGACTACGACAAGGCGTGGGGAGTGAAGTGATGGCCACCCCGGACCCCAACGTCGAGCAGCAGCCGGACGCACTCACCGTCTCGGGTATGACCAAGCGGTTTACGGGTGTGCCGGCGCTGGACGAGGTCGGGCTGCAGGTCGCCGGTGGCTCGGTGTGCGCGCTGCTCGGCGGCAACGGGTCTGGGAAGTCGACCCTGATCAAGGCCCTCGCCGGCATCCAACCGGCCGACGAGGGCCAGATCACGGTCGGCGATCGCTCGCACCAAGCGACCGAGATGACGCCGCGGATCGCCCGCGACTGTGGAATGCGGTTCGTCCACCAGCAACTCCCCGTGTTCCCTGACCTGACGGTCGCAGAGAACCTCGCCATAGGGCACGGCTGGGAGTCCGACGGCACGGGCCGGATCAAGTGGAAGGAGCAGAACAAGCGGGCCGCGTCGCTGCTTGAGCGTTTCGGCGTTTCGGCGCGGCCAAAGGATCCGCTGGGTTACTACAGCGTGGCGACGCAGGCGATGGTGACCGTCGCCCGGGCGATGCAGGACCTTGACGAGGCCGGAATCCTGGTGCTCGACGAACCGACCTCCGCTTTCCCGCCCGCCCAGGTCCGCCTGCTGCTGGACTTCGTCCGCGCATTCGCGCAACGCGGTCACTCGGTCATCTACGTAACCCACCGTCTTGATGAAGTGATGCAGGTCGCCGACCATGCGACGATCCTGCGTGACGGCAAGCTCGATTGCCATCTCCGCCGCACGGAGCTTTCGCACGAGCGCCTGGCACAGGCGATCATCGGACCTGCCGCGGCCTCGTCCTCCGGGCAATGGACGAAGCGGAGGTCCGACAATCCCCCGCTTGTCGAGGTCACCGGCCTGGCCGGGGGCCCCGTGCTCGACGCCTCGTTCAAACTGCGTCCGGGAGAGATCGTCGGGCTCGCAGGGCTGCTCGGGTCCGGACGCTCGACGCTATTGAAGACGATCTTCGGCGCCGTCAAGTCGGATTCCGGCTCCGTCAGAATGGCCGGCAAGGAGGTCGATCGCGAAGAACCGCGCAAAGCGATGTTTGCCGGCATCGCGTACGTGCCCGAGAACCGACTGCTCGACGCCGCGTTCACGACCATGTCGGTGACCGAGAACCTCGGCATGGCGACGACCGGCTCGTTCTTTCAGCGGGGCCGGCTCGACCACCGCAGCGAACGCCGGGCTGCGCATACGCTGATCAAGGACTACCGCGTGAAGGCGCCGTCCGCAAAAGCCAACCTGGCGACACTTTCCGGCGGCAATCAGCAGAAGGTCATCCTCGCGCGCTGGCTACGGCGCAACCCCCGGCTGATTCTGCTCGACGAGCCGACCCAGGGCGTCGACATCGGCGCCCGCCAGGAGATTTGGCAACTGATCCGCAGCGCGGTCGACGCGGGCGCCTGCGCGCTTGTCGCAACCTCTGATCTGGACGAGCTGGCGACGTTCTGCGACCGCGCACTGGTGATGCAGGGCGGGCAGATCACCGCCGAAGTCGAACCCGAGGAGATGACCGAGCACCACCTTGAACAACTCGCATTCAGCCTGCAGGAGGAAGACGGCCAATGACCCGCGACGAGACCGCCGTATCGAACATGCTTCAAGACCCGATCACGAGCAAAGCTGACGCCCAGGCGCAATCGGTGGACGCGCCGACGAAGCAGGTCAGACGCTTCATCAAGAAGCACACGCCGGCCTATGCCTTGCCGGCCCTGACGGTGGTGATCGCGATCTTTTTCAGCGTTTGGGGAAAGACGTCGGCGACCTTTCTGACCACGGCGAACCTGCAGGTGCTGCTTGGAACACAGACGGTGATTGCGGTCGTTGCGCTTGGCGCGCTGATCCCGTTGATCGCCAACGAGTGGGACCTGTCCGTCGGTGCCTGCGCCGGCTTGGCCACCGTCACAACCGCACAGTTGATGTCGCACGGGATGAACGCGATCCTCGCGCTGATGATAGGCCTGCTGATCGGCGCGGCCGTGGGAGCAATCAACGCGGCAATAGTCACACGCGCGCGCGTGAACGCCGTGATTGCGACGCTCGGCATGGCGACAATCCTGGACGGGGTGGTCAATCAGCGGACCGGCGGCGTCTCCATCAGCAGCAACATTCCGCTAGGCCTGACGAACTTCGGGACCGGCACCTGGCTCGGGATTCCGCGCACCGTGTACGCGGTAGCCGTGATCGCAATAGCGGTGCACTACGTACTCAACTACACACCTTTCGGCCGTTACCTGTATGCGCTCGGCTCGAACCCGGAGGCGGCACGTCTAGTCGGCGTCCGCACGAAGGTGATCGTCGCCGGCGCATTCCTGCTCGCCGGAACACTCGCTGCGGCCGGCGGCTTCCTTGAGGTCGCGCGCGCCGGCGGGGCTACTCCAAGCGTCGGGGACACGTTCACGCTCCCAGCGCTGGCCGCGGCGTTCCTGAGTGCGGCGTCGATCAAGCCGGGCAAGGCAAACGTCGGCGGCACGATCGTCGCACTGGTGTTCCTCGGCGTGCTCAACAGCGGCCTCAACCTGGCTGGCGCCGCTGCGTACATCAGCAACTACGTCAACGGCGCCGCACTGATCTCTGGTATCGCGCTCGCCGGCTGGCTCGCCCGTCGCCAGGGCGCGGAAGCTTAGTCAAGGAAATCGCGGATGTCAGAGACAACGCACGACTACCGGCGTTGTAAGCCCATAGGCCTGCTGATGTCGCCGGTGCCTTGCGGGGCACCCAAGAACGGAACCGTCACTTATGCCTGAGATTGACTTTCTCGTGGTCGGCGGCGGCGCTGCCGGCTGGTCCTGCGCCACGACGCTCCGGCAACTCGGTGCCGAGGGTTCGGTTGTGTTGGTCGGACGCGAGCTCGACGCGCCATATGACCGGACGCTTTGCTCGAAGAGTTATCTGGCTGGGACCGCGGCCGATGCAGACGCGTTGCTGGCCCCGCTCCAGGACATCGAACTACTGACCGCGACGAGCGTGATGGGGTTGGATCTGGGCGACCGGACCGTGCGGTTGTCGGACAAACGCACGCTGTCATTCGGCCAGGTCTGCCTTGCGACGGGAGCCAACGTCCGCCGCCTGCAGCTGGCGGGAGGTGGGCTCGAAGGGGTCCACTATCTGCGGACACTGCGCAACGCAGCGGCGATCCGCAAAGACCTCGCTGACGCCGAGCGCATCGTGCTGGTGGGCGGCTCCTATATCGCCGCCGAGGTGGCCGCCACGTTGACTTCGCTGGGTCGGCGGTGCACGCTCGTGATGCAGGAGGCGGCGCCATTCGAACGAACCTTGGGTCCAACCGCCGCCGCGTTCTTCCAGCAGCTGCTCGATGCCAACGGCATCACGCTCCACCCCCAGGACGAGGTGGTGCGACTTGAGGGTCCTGGAGATCGCGTGACCTCGGTGGTCACCGCGCGCGGCCGGCGGCTCCCGGCAGACGCGGTGATCATCGGCGCGGGTGTGATGCCAGACGTCAGCGTGGCGAAGCGGGCGGGACTCGCGCTCGGCCCGACCGGCGGCGTGCTCGTTGACGAGTGCCTGCGCGCTTCGGTGCCCGGCGTGTTCGCTGCCGGCGACATCTGCGAGTACGCAGACCCGCTACGCGGACGCCAGCTGCGCCGCGTCGAGCACTGGGATGTCGCGATCCAACAGGGACGCACGGCAGCTCGTGGCATGGTCGGGGAGCCGACGCCGCACGACGCCGTGCCGTACTTCTTCTCTGACCTCGCCGATTGGGCCTCGCTGGAGTACGTCGGGTTCGGTGGTACGGCGGACACTGAGGTGGTCCGTGGTTCTATCGCCGACAGTGCGTTCAGCGTCTTCTATCTCCAGGACGGGCGTCTCAGCGGGACGTTGACGATTGGCCGTGGCGAGGATCTCGACCATGCCCGAGCGCTGTTGCGTGACGGGGGGGATCTGTCCACTTTCACTGCGGAGCTGGCCGAGCCCGATCACGATCTACGTGCCCTCGCAAAGGAGGCTCGTCCTGTGTCCGAATCGATCAAGGTCGTCCAGGTTGCATCGGGCGTCTCGGCCGACCCGCTGCCGCCAGCCTCGCCCGTGGAGAGCTACGGTCAGGCGCCCCAGCAATGGATCTGTGAGAACTGCGGCTTCATCTTCGATGTCGCCGAAGGCGACCCGGACGGCGGCGTAGCTCCCGGGACGGCGTTTGCCGACCTACCCGATGACTGGGTCTGTCCCGTCTGCGGGGCGACCAAGTCACAGTTTGGGCCGTATTGATCCATCCCCCGGGCGGGCGAGAGACGGCGCGCAAGGTTGATCGGCGGCCACGTCAGGCGGACGATCAGAGCATGCACGACTACATCAACGTCGGCGCAGGGCCGGCCCGCTGCGTTCTCGCGGCGCGTCCGAGCGAGGACCCAGAGGTCAGCGTTCTCCTGCTCGAAGCTGGCCCGCCCGACGCCCCTGACAACCTCCACATTCCGTTCGGATCTTTCGTGACCGCGTTCGCTGAGCCCGCCGCCGACTTGATCCGGGGCGCGGACGCTCCCGTCGGACGGAGGGCTGTTGGCGTTGCTGGGGAGGCACGCGGATGAACTCGACGACCACGGCGGCTGAGATGGCGGCGGGGATCTCACGCCGTGACATCCGTTTCCTGGTGCACGACTGGCTCGAAGTCGAGCGACTGACGGAGCATCCGCGGTTCGCGGACCAGTCGCGCGAGCTGTACGACGAGGTGCTAGAGCTGTCGGAGCGAATCGCGGCTGAGCGCTTTGCGCCACACAACGCCAAGGCGGACGCCAACGAGCCGCAGGTCGGTGACGACGGCACCGTGCAACTTATCCCCGAAGTCGCTGTTGCCGTGAAGGCGTTCGGGGACGCTGGCTTGATCGGCACTGCGATCGACGAGCGCGTCGGCGGCATGCAGCTACCCCACTCTGTCGGGGTGGCCAGCTGCGCCTTCTTCCACGCCGCCAACCCGGCGACCATGAGCTACCTGGGCCTCACGATCGGAGCCGCGAACCTGCTGCTCGCACACGGCTCAGACGAGCAACTCGAGACGTGGGTCAGGCCGATGGTCGAAGGACGCTACCTCGGGACGATGTGCCTGTCTGAGACACAGGCGGGAAGCTCACTGGCTGACCTCAGTACCCGCGCGGTGCGTCAGCCGGACGGAACCTATCGACTGTTCGGATCGAAAATGTGGATCAGCGCCGGCGACCATGAGTTGGCCGAGAACATCGTCCACATGGTCATCGCGAAGGTCCCGGGCGGCCCGCCGGGCGTGAAGGGCATCGGCTTGTTTGTGGTCCCGCGTTTCCTCGTCAACGAAGACGGCGACGTGGGGGAGCGCAACGACATTGTGCTCGCCGGACTGAATCACAAGATGGGGATGCGCGGCACCGTAAACGCGGTACTCGGGTTCGGTGAAGGAGTCCACAAGCCTGGCGGCGATGCAGGTGCGGTCGGCTACCTCGTCGGGGAGGAGCAGCACGGGCTCGCCTACATGTTCCACATGATGAACGAGGAACGCATCGGCGTTGGGGTGATGGCCGCGGGAATTGGCTACGCCGGCTACACAAAGTCGCTGCGCTACGCCCGAGAGCGGCTGCAGGGACGCGCTCCGGGGCAGAAGGATCCGACGACGCCACAGGTGCCGATCATCGAGCACGCCGACGTACGGCGGATGCTGCTAGCGCAAAAGGCCTACGTTGAAGGTGGGCTTGCACTCGTCCTTTACGCCAGCAAGCTCGTCGACGAGCAGGCCGTCGCTGGCGACGAGGAGGCACGCAAGCGTGTCTCGTTGCTGCTCGAGGTGCTGACGCCGATCGCCAAGGCCTGGCCGTCGAAGTGGTGTCTTGAGGCCAACAACCTGGCGATCCAGGTGCTCGGCGGGTACGGCTACGCGCGCGAGTATGGCGTCGAGCAGCATTACCGCGACAACCGGCTGAACTCGATCCACGAAGGCACGAACGGGATCCAGGCACTCGATCTGCTCGGGCGCAAGGTCGCGATGCACGGCGGTGCTGGCTTCGCTGCGCTGCTCGAGGAGATCAACCTGGCGATCTCGGAGGCGCGTTCGGCCGGTGGCGAGCGCGGCGCACTCGCAGAGCAACTGGCGGCCGCGGTTGCGCGGCTCGACGGCGTGACGCGGCTGGTCCTGTCGCAGCGTGACCCGCAACTGATGCTGGCGAACGCGAGCGCATATCTCGACGCTGCCGGGCACATCGTCATCGCCTGGCTGTGGCTTAAGCAGTTTGCGGTCGCCAGCCGCACGACGGGTGACTTCTCCAGCGGAAAGCAGCAAGCCGCCCGGTTCTTCTTCGCGCAGCAGCTGCCGGAAGCGCTCATCTGGCTGAACCTCGTCGAGTCGCTCGATACGAGCGCACTCGACATGCGAGACGCCTGGTTTTAAACGGCAGCGAGCGCGGCGCTGCCGCCGCGGAAGACCGCCGCTCGCACCCGGCGAACCGGACGTCCTCAGATACTCGGTGCCAACGCGAATGCAGGGGTGCGTACCCACGACCGGGCGAGCCCCCGTATTCGCCAGGAGCACAACCCGTGCCGTCCTCTCACGAGTCCCGTCGTACCTACGGCTTCCGCAACGCTCAGGCTGGCGCGTCATCGTGCCCACGACACCTGGCCGGCACGGCCGTCGACGTGGCTATTGTGGTTCGTCAACCCCTGGAGCGTCGGATGGCCCCGATGTGAGCGATCGCGGCTCGGAACGTCGATGCGTCAACGTGCCCCGGACACAGCCGCCAGCCTACCGATACCTCGGCTACGCCCAGGCTACGAGGTGCAGGAGCCGGTCGAGCTCAGCGTCACGGCCGACCAGCTCACTGGGCTGGATCGGCGCGCTAAAGCGAAACGGATTCTCCGACGCCACTACGGCCAGACCGTAGCATGCGCTACGGCGGCACCGTAAGGGCGACTCTGCCACCGGCCCTGGGGCTTGACGCGATTGTAGGCAAGGGGCAAACGCGCGGCACCGGGCATGACGGGAGGACTACCGGACGTGCTGGACAGCCTAAGCGGGCAAAAAAAGGGGCGCCCTCCTCCCGTCCTGCGTGCTCACAGGACGGGAGGCAGGCGTTCGCGCCGTTGGTCATGCGGTGGCGGGCTCGGTGTTGTCTCCGAGGTCGAGGTTCGCGAGGTCGGACTCCCCGCGGTGGGCGGCGAGCTCGACGGTCGTCTCCACTGGCTCGTCGAACACGAACGTGTCGCGGTGAAGGGTCGCGAGGCGTGGGGACAGCATGGGTCGCAGGAACTCCCAGACCGCGGCGCGTAGCGGGGTGTGACCGCCCGGGAGCGCGTCGGCGAGCTTGCGGGCCATGCGCTCGGTGCCCAGCGTCTTGGTGCGGGTGACGCCGTCTGGGTCGAGCGCGAAAGCGGCGGCCCAGCTGGCGGTGAGTTGTGCGATCCCGCGGAGGGGGTCGGGGTCGCCCAGCGCGCGCTCGAGTTCCGCGTCGAGGATAGCGTCGGGTTGGCGCGGCTCGCGGCGGCCGGTGTCGCCGACCGGCTGCTGGCGATTCTGGTCTGTCCAGCCGGCGCCGTAGGCGATCACCTCGCGGTAGTGGTGGACGAGGAGGTCGCAGATGATCGCTTTGAGCGCGTGCAGCTGGCCGGCGGTGGGGTCCATGAGCCCGGCGCGGAGGTCGTGGCCGAGCCCGAGGTTGCTGTTGGTTGCTTCGGCTTGACGCAGGCGCTGCGCGTTGCGGCGTTCGCGGTCTTCCTGTCCGGCGGCACGCAGTTCGTCCTCGTCGAGGCCGGCGCCGGCGAAGAACGCCTCTTCGCGGGCGGGCTGGTCGTTCTCGTGGTTGGCGAGCTGGTCGTGGACGAGGTCGATGATGAACAGGGGGTTGACGACCCAGATGCCGTCGGCGAAGTCCTGTCCGCGCTGGTGGACGTAGGCGAAGCGTCCGGCGCGGGCGCGGTCGCGGGTCTGCGGTGTGATCGTGAGCTTGAGCGCCTTGGTCTTGGCGCGGGCGGTGAGCGTGTCGAGCTCGCGGTCGACCTTGTCGGGTTCGCAGGCGAGGATGTGGGCGAGCTGTTCTCGCTCGGTGGCGCTTAGGTGCGTGCGGGCACGCTCGATGTGCTCGGCGGCGTCGAGCATGGCGCCGTCGTCGATGCGGACGGCGTAGGTGTGCTCGTCTTCGACGATCGTGCGGTGCACGAAGGCGCCGAGGTCGCGCAGGGCGCTGTCGTGCAGGTCGGTGCTGGTGATGCGCTTGGCGACGGCCTGGGTGAGGTCGGGCGCGATCTCGTGCATGTCGGCGAGGCGGTTTGCCATCGTGACCGATAGCTGGTGGCCGGTGGGGCGCTCGGCGACGCGCTCGCGGATCGGCTCGGGGAGGGTGAGCTGGCGGCGCAGGTTATGCGCACGCCTGGGCGAGATCCCGAGGTCGGCGCAGACGGCGAGGACGCGGTCGTCGTCTGGTAGCCCGGCGCGGGCGTGCCAGCAGTCGGCGAACTGCTGCTGCTGGTCGAGGAGGCTGAGCTCTTCGCGCTGGTTGGCCTGCGCCTGGATGCGTCTGATCTCGTCGGGGGTGGGCTCGTGGTCGAGCAGCAGCACGATCAGGGTGCGCACCGGCGCGAGGCCTTCGAACCCGTCGGTCCCTGCCAGCTCGTGGCTGGCCTTGGCCGCGAGCAGCCGGCGCTGGCCGTCGTACAGCAGCACGGTCGGGTGGTTGTGGGTGGGGCGGTGGCCGATGCACGGGATCAGCTGTCCGGTGCGCATCAGCAGCGCGGAGAGCGACTGGATGCTGTCGTGGGAGATGTGCTTGCGTGGGTTGGGTGCGAGCTCGAGGTCCTCGAGCGCGATCCGCTCGATCGTGCCCTCGACGGGCGCCTTGGCGACGGTGGTGATGTCGAACAGGGCGGGGGAGGGCAGCAACGCGGGGTTGGGGTTGGGCATGCGGTCGTGGCCTTTCACGTGGAGGGTGCTGTGGGTCGCGCGCGCACGCGCGCGTGTAGCGCCGCGACGGTGTCGGCGGCGATGTGGTCGAGCGCCTGGGCGGGGTCGGTGATGACGTGGATCCGGTCGCACTCGACGCTCAGTGGCGCGATGCCGATCGCGAGGTGGATCGTTGGGACGTCGTGTTCGGCGAGCCAGCGGATGCGTTCGACTCCGGCTTGCGTGTCCGCCCATCCGCCGTCACTCAAGACGTAGACGTAGCGTGGGCGGCGGGGGTTTGTCATCTCGAGG
>Ga0306920_100009866_pt1 | contig 12772 bp, 7 predicted proteins | sample flu12Cox44000170_FD_204666 | JGI IMG/M metagenome (GOLD analysis project Ga0306920, IMG submission 204666) | Lab enrichment of tropical soil microbial communities from Luquillo Experimental Forest, Puerto Rico - flux4day.12C.oxic.44.000.170 (v2)... | ecosystem: Environmental > Terrestrial >...
AGCAATAACGGCCACGCGACGGACGAGGTCAGCCATGAGCGACGGCAGACGATCGTATTGGCCGTCAAGCCAATGGTACTCCACCGTGACGTTTTGACCCTCGACGTAGCCGGTTTCGTTGAGGCCACCATGGAATGCAGCGGCACGGCGCGCATTTGACGACCCGCCATCGACGAATCCGACGATCGGCGTCTGCGACTGCTGTCCCCGCACCGCGAGCGGCCAAGTGAGAGCCGCACTGCCGAGCAGCGTGATGAACTCGCGTCTTTTCAGCTGATCGAATTGCATTCCGTGCCTGCCAGCGCCGCATTGCACGATATAGAATTCGCTGGGATTAGTCAGCGGACGGGATGACCAAAATGGACAGCCTCGGGGATGGGACTAGGGAAAGGCGCGTGGTGAATTTCCTCGGTTCAAATTTATCGCTGCCGGCCCCACCGCGCAGACCGACAGCTCCGCCCCAAAGGCATTGTCCGGCTTGAGTCCGCTGCTCACTTGATAGCAGTCATAAAGGGCACCTAACGGCACTTCGGGTCCGTGCCAATTCCAGACCTGAGCAGGTGCAGCAATGTGCGTGGACGAGACTACAGTTACTCGATCACCTCGTCGGCGCGAGCTAGCAGCAGTGGCGAAATCGCAAGCCCGAGCGTCTTGGCAGTATTCAGGTTGATGACCAGCTCGAACCGGGTCGGCTGCTCTACCGGGAGCTCCGCCGGATTGGCGCCTTTGAGGACCCGCGCAAGGTGGCGGGCAAGGCCTTGATAGACGTCAGTGCGAAACGGACCGTAAGAGAGAAGTGCGCCTTCTCTAGCGGACTCTCCCCACTGATAGATTGCGGGCAGCCGACGCGTTGCCGCCTGCTCGATGATGGGCCTGCGCAAGGCATGAAGTGTCGGTGAGGCGAGCACGTTCATGCCCTCCACGCGCCAACTCTGCGCCGCATCGAGTGCTTTGATCAGGTTTTCGCTCCCGGTCACCTCATGCACCTGCAGCTCTATGCCCAGCGTTTGAGCCACATTCCGCAGCGTGGACAGATGAAACGTGCCCGTGGCGGGATCCCAAAGCACCAGGACGCGAGACGCCGAAGGCACGGCCTCCTTGAGCACCTCGAGCCGTTTCGAATTGAGCTCTGACGCGAGAATGCTGATTCCAGTCACGTTCCCGCCCGGATGAGAGAGACTGACAGCATGTCCCTCACCGACAAGATCATCGGTAGCCGCAACGATCGGCACCGTTGCAGTCCCGGCTCGAAGCGCCCGGATTGCGACATCGCCGATGGCGACGATCGCATCGAGGTTGAGACCAACGAGATCGGCTGCCAGACCTGGGATGCGTTCGATATGACCTTCGGCGTAGCGCCACTCAACGAGAATGTCGCGACCCTCCACAATCCCGATGTCACGGAGCGCCTGCGACACTCTATAGCCGGGATCAGTGGCGGCATAGGGTTCGAGTACGCCCACTTTCGGCAGCTTGGTTGCAGACTGCTGCGCACGCGCCGCGAGCGGCCATGTAGCCGCCACGCCGCCAACGAGCGTGATGAACTCGCGCCGTTTCATCACTCGATCACCTCGTCGGCGAGACCGAGCAACCTGTCTGGGACTTGGATGCCGAGCGCCCTGGCGGTCTTCAGGTTGATGACCAGGTTGAATTTCGTCGGCTGCTGCACCGGCAAATCCCCGGGCTTTTCGCCCTTGAGAATACGTCCAACGTAGGTACCGGCCACCCGCGACGAGGCCAACGCGTCGGTCGCATAGCTGACCAATCCGCCGGCCACGACCTGCTCCCGTCTCGGATAGATCGCCGGTATGCGTAACCGCGCGACATGAGCGATCATCTGATCACGGTGACTGAAGAGGTTCGCATCAGCTACCACGAAGATCGCCGCTGGCCGATTTTGCGCCATGGCGGCAAATGCCGCGTCGATCTCCCGCTCGCTGGTCGCAGACAGCACTTGCAGCCGCAAGCCGAGCGCGCGAGCGGCGGTCTGCAAGTCGGCGGCGTCCATGTCGGCATTAGCATTGTTCGGATTGATCAGAACAGCGATGTCCACGGCATCCGGCACAAAATCGCGGAGCAGCTCCAGTCGCTTTGCCGTGATTACGTTGGAGAAAAACGTTATGCCGGTCACGTTGCCGCCCGGGTGATTCAGGCTTGCCACGAGCCCCAATTTGATCGGGTCGCCGCCGATCCGGAAGACGATCGGAATGCTGCTGGTCGCTGCCTTGGCCGCCTGCGCCACGGCGCTGCCACGGGCAGTGTAGATGACGGTCACGTTGCGGCGGACGAGATCGGCCGTCAGCGCCAGCAGCAGATCACGCTGCTCGCCGCTCCAGCGATAATCGATTTGGACGTTCTGACCTTCTACATAGCCGACTTCGCGCAGGCCCTGGTAAAATGCCGCAAGGTCGCCGGGCTCGGAATCGGGAGTGCCCTCGGCGAGCAAGCCGATAACCGGCATTCGCGTCTGTTGCGCGCCTGCCGCGAGCGGCCACGTCGCCGCGCCGCCGAGCAGCGTGATGATGGCGCGGCGATTCATTCAATGACCTCGTCGGCGCGGCCGAGCAGAGTGATCGGGACCGTGATGCCGAGCGCGTTGGCGGTCTTGAGGTTGATGAACAGCTCGATCTTCGTGGACTGCTGGACCGGGAGGTCGGCCGGCTTCTCGCCCTTGAGAATCCGCCCCGCATAGCCGCCGACTATGCGGTAGGAGTCGGTAAGGCTGTCGCCGTAGCTGATCAGGCCGCCGGCCGCGACGTAGTCGCGAAATGGGTACATCGTGGGCACCGCGTGGCGTGCCGCCAATGCCGCGAACTGCTGGGGGCGGCTGTTGAAAAAGGGGTCTGCCCCGACGACGAGCGCGTCGGCCCGCAGTTTGGGCAACGTCGCGAATGCCGTATCGAGATCACTTTCGCTGCTGGCCTGGATGACGTGGAGCTCAACGCCGCGGATGCGAGCCGCCGCCTGGAGTCCGCGCGACAGGGTGTCGGCCCTGGTGGGACTGGTCGGGTTGACGAGCAACGCAATGGTGCGGGCTGTGGGGACGAGTTCGTGCAGCACTTCCAGCTGCTTTACCCCCAACTCCACGGCGAGCGAGGTGACCCCTGTGATGTTGCCGCCTGAGTGACTCAAGCTGGCGACAAGTCCAGTCGCGACGGGGTCGTCCGAGGTCACGAAGAGGATCGGGATGGTCGAGGTCGCTGCCTTGGCCGCGAGCGCCGGGGGATTTCCGGCGACCGCGACGATCAAGGTCACCTTGCGGGAAACCAGCTCGGCCACTAGCGCCGACAACCTTTCGGATCGGCCCTCCGCCCAGCGATATTCCAACGCCACGTTGCGGCCCTCGACAAAACCCGTTTCGCGCAAGCCTTCGTGGAACGCGCGCAAACGTACCGCGTACAAATCGGCCGATTCGGCACCGAGGAATCCGATCACCGGCGTTGCCGGCTGCTGCGCGCGGGCCGCGACCGGCCACGCCACTGCACCGCCGACCAAAGAGATGAAATTGCGCCGCCTCATCGGCCCCTCAAGTCGAGAGGCCAACCCTACCACATCGGCGGGGTCAAAAACTGCCTTGTGCAGCACAGCAAATCGGGGCGCCGAATGTCCCAGTTGGGTCGACTCCGGAAGTCGCCGTCTATACTCTTATGTCAGCTTTCGCCGGCTGCGGACATAACACCGAAAATGCTTACCGCCGCTTGGTGCCACTTCAGTGCAACAAAATGGCAGAGTCATTCAAACACCTCGTCGGCGCGACCTGACAGCGGAAGCGGGACATTGAGGCCGAGTGCCTTGGCCGTCTTCAGGTTGATGTATAGCTCAACTTTTGTCGCTTGCTGGACCGGCAGGTCGGAGGGCTTGACACCCTTGAGCACCCGGCCGGTATAGACGCCGGCCAAGCGGTAAGAATCCACAAGGCTTGTTCCTTAGCTCATCAGACCCCCTGCCGCAGCGAACTCGCGCCCTTTGTAAACTGCGGGGACGGCACGGCGAGCCGTTAGCTCGCCGAGCTGTTCACTCCGGCTGCTGAATAGTGCATCTGCGCTGATCACCAGCCCACCTGCCTTTAATCCGATCAGTTTGGGGAAGATTCCATCGAAGTCAGTTTCGGCGCTGGCATTCAGGACATGGAGTTCCAGCCCCAGGGTGCCCGCCGCCGAGAGCGCCTCCCTTGTTTCGACCTCAGCGTTGGCAGGGTGGGTCGGATTGACGAGGAGTGCTACGACCCGCGCAGTCGACAGCATCTCGCGCAGCACTTCCAGCTGCTTCGGCACCAATCCGGTGGTTAGTTGGGTCACGCCGGTGATGTTGCCGCCCGGCCGGCCAAGGCTGGCCACGAGCCCAAGCCCGACCGGGTCGCCACCTATTTCAAAGACAATCGGAATGGTCGTTGTCGCCGCCTTTGCCGCGACCGCCGCTGAAGTGGTGGTCGCAGCAATCACTGTCACCCCACGATGAACCAAATCGGCCGCCATTGCCGGCAGGCGTTCGTCTCGTCCCTCCGCCCAACGATATTCGATCGCGACGTTCTGGCCCTCGACATATCCAGATTCTGCCAGGCCCCGACGGAATGCAGCCGCCATGGGCCTGTATCCTTCAGGCGATTCGACGTTGAGGAAGCCGACCACTGGCATCTGCTGCGCGGGCGCCGCGAGCGGCCAAGCAACCGCACCGCCGAGCGTGCCGATGAATTCTCGTCGCCGGATACGGATTGCCATGCGACCCTCCAAGTGGGTCATGCAACGGAGGGAAGGATATCACATCGGGACGTGCTACGCTGCGGGAGTTTGATTCGGCTTATGTCGCGTTGGGTCAAAAAGCACGCACTACCGCAGCGCAACAGCAATAGTCGGTTCACCTCGATCAGCAAACATAAGTTATGCGGCGAGTTGACCCCGGTGTTTTGCGGCTTGGTGGCACTACGCGGCGCATGGAAAATCCAACGGACCCCACGCAAGAGCGGTCAAGTTCAAAGTCTTCCAGACCGACCTGGACATGGCGCCGCTGGGGCCGCTCTCATTGCTGCCATTACTCCAATCACCAAGCAACCGACCCAGGCTGTGGTTGTGTCTCGGGTCGTGGCGCAGCTGTTAATTCAGTCAAGTAATTATTGATCGCCTTCTTGGCAGCGTTGTAACCCTCATGGCAACAGTGATCAAGATTGCTATGTGACCATTCGTAATTGATCGCGTTCGACGTTTCGACCTCGATAATCTTGACCGACCCTCCCTTCTCTTTCACATCGCGGCGAAACGATTCGGCAAGATCAGCACCGTGGGCACCGGCGGGCATCATCGGTAGATTGCCCATGGCACCCGTCATGTCCTCGGGCGTCCTCACTTGTGCATTGTCCACGATGGGCAAGGACCATACCTCATCCAGGTCCGGATGATTGATAAGCGGATCAAAATCCATCGGTCGAATCATCGCACCTTCACAGTACATCTCGCCATCCATTTCGATTGGCGCAAAGACGTAAGGCAGAGCCGAACACGCGCACAGCGTTTGCGCATCGATGATCTTGTAGTTGTCGATTCGATTGGTGAAATATTCCAATCGTCGCCGTGTCAGATTCCAGGCATTGTGATAGATGAGTGGACGGTCAGTGCGCAGCAAGCGCGTGAACTTCATCGCCTGCAAGAACGAACTATCAGGATAGTAGATGCGCGCCAGTCCGTTGGCGCTGGTGCGATAGATTGCAGACGTTAGAAAGCGTGTGAGTGGATGCGCGCCACTCAACTTCAGAGCCCATGCGTTGAAATCACCTTCCGTCCAGCGTCGGCTGTCGCGCACCATGTCGATAGTCTCGCGCCAGAAATCTATAATCTCGTGCGGCACCACTAATTGACGGTAGGTCTTGAGGCTCGTGAAGAATTCCAACATGGAAGTAACGCTTTTGCGTAGGTCCGGAGCGAACGCCGCATTGACCGGAAAGGCAGCGTGTACATCGTCAGGTCGAAACACCTTGCGGAAAAAGTGATACGTCTGTTCCGTTCGCTCGGCGGGAGTTCCCTCGAATTGATGATAAACCAATCCGACCCAAGCACCGATGCAAGACAGGGACCATACATCAAACTCAATTTCATGTTCCGCAAACGCTCGCAGCGCACCGATTTGCAGACCACAAGCCGGTCCCCCGCCGCCAAGAACAATCGCACGCTTCATGGCTAGTGCTCCGTTGGGTTTTCATCCCGCTTGGATTTCTGACAGCGCACCGATGCCTCCCGCGACAGTGGACGCTCGGGGAAATCCATTACCACGCAACCTCGGCGCCCTGGTTGCGCACGGAATCAAGGCTGGCCAGCAGTTCCCGGTTGATGACGCCGTGGATGAACGCCATATCGTCCACGACTGCGAAATGGGCACCCTCCCGGATGTGGACTTGCAGACGCGAGTTGGTGAAGCGTCCCCATCCCAGCCCGTGCCCGCGCGACACATACGGATCGCCTTTCGCTGCGAAGCACGTGATCGGAATTTCCCAAGGCGGTTCGCGCACAAATACGTAATTGGTCGCCATCTCAAATTCCGCGCGAATGACCGGCAACATCAGGCGCCGTAGCTCGGGATCGCTGAGAAGCTGTTCCGTCGCCTGAATATTGAAGTGACGAATAAGCTCCGCGAACACATCGTCGGGCTGTGCGTAGGCCGGCAGACCAATGCGGAATTCGGCCAGCTTCAACAAGTCGTGCATCACACGCTCTTCGAATGGGCCCTGGTCGCCGATGCGGTCGGGCGGACGCGCACCCGAAGTAAACAGATGGTCGGGGCGGAGCATGGTCGTATGAATGAGCCGACGAGTGGTCTCGTACATTGTCAAGGCGCCCAGACAGTGGCCGAAGAACGCGAACGGCCGGTCGAGTAGCTCTGCCATGTCCGGCAAGAGCTGATCGACGAACTCTTTCATGTTGGTGACCGGCGGTTCGGTGATACGGCCGAGGCGGCCGGGCGGCTCAATAGCGACCACCTCGATCGTCGGATCAATGAAGCGCTCCCAGCTTCGATAAACGGCGGAGCCTCCACCGGCGAACGGAAAACAGAACAACCGAAGTCTGGGGGCCGTCCGCGGACCCACAACAATGAGCCAACTGCGCGCCGAAGCCTTGGGCTCGATCACGATCGACGGGGCATGAACTTGATGGTCGGCCATTGGGTCCGGAGCGATCGGCCAGCCGCCAGCCGAGTCGCCAAGCTGGACGGGGGGCGCTGGCGTCAAGGCTTCGTTGTCAACCGTCGGATCCACGATAACAGGCCGACTGCCGGTACTACCCTCGAAATCGGGCACAGCCGAGTACATCACCGTTTGATCACCGGCCCCTGTCAGTTCCGGAAGGATGTCGTCGACAAACTGCTCGATGCTGGGGCCCTGAATCAATTTGACTGTCGATATCTTGATACCAAGCACCGGTTCCAGGCGATTGACGAGGGTCACCGCCATCATGGAATCGAGGCCGAGCTCGTGAAGTGGGCGAACTGCATCGATCGCTTCGGTGACGCCTAATGTCGCCATTGCGTCCCGTCGGACGAATTCGATCAGTAATTCGCGGCGTCTCGCTCGGTCCGCTTCCCTCAGCTCGGACCTCATTGCTGCCGCATCCGTGCTGCGCCTCGTGTTTCGGATCGGTGGGCCGACCTCCGCAGCTTGATCACCCGAAGCGCCCGTTCCCGTCATGACAGGCGGTCTCAACGCCTCCGGCGACAAGAGCTTCAACGACAATCCTTCGATCGCCGCCGCGAACTGGCCATCGGTCTGGTGGAGCACGATGTCCACGGTGAATAAGTGTTGGTTGCCGCTTGGATGCTGTCGGCGTACACCGTGTACCCACACTTCACGGGCCTGACCCCCGGCGCAGCGGAAACGCTCGACGCCGACCGGTAAGTATGCGTGCCGCGGCTCGGCTGCTCGTGTGAAATCTCCGTAGGCGTCGGCCAAAGCCGGATAGAGGTGCAAGCCGGCGTCGAGCAGCGCCGGATGCAACCCAAATTGGCCGTCGATCGAGAGATTCGGAGGCAGCCGAACTCGCGTCAGGATCTCGCCGCTACCCCGCTGCAGCATGTCGATGGCGCGAAACGACGGGCCATATTCCAGTCCAGAGGCGCGCAAGGTCTCATAGTAGCGCTCGACCGGGATCGAGCCGGCGCATCGTTGCCTGATGCGATCAAGTTGGAATGGGGAGGGAGCGCTCCGCACGGGGCTCTCCTTGCGCGCCACGCCGACCATGTGGGTTCGCCACGTGTCCGCGACATTGGCACCGATGCTGGCGAAGCGAAGCTCCACCGCCGAACCGTCCAACGGCGTCAGTATCGACTGCACGATGCGATCGCCGCTCTCCGGCAAGACCATGGCCTCGCGGTACTGCAGATTGGCAATCTCGACCGCGTCCGAGCCAAAATATTGGCGCGCGGCATCGCGCAAAGCTGTCAGGCCGACGGTTGTCGGCAACACCGGCATGCCGTAGATGCGATGATCGTCGAGATACGGGAAGCGCTCCAAGCTGTAGCTGCTCTCGAATTGGACCTCTGGCAGCGCCGAGCGCAAGCGCTTGCCCGTCAGCCCATCGGAAAAAGACTCTGGCGATCGCGCCGTCGCACCGGCCTCGATCCAGAAGCTGCGGTGCTCGAAGGGATAGGTCGGCAGGGACGCGAGCCTGCCCGGATTGGAACGGCTGAACCCATTCCAATCGACGTCGTAACCGCGGCGGTAAAGCTCGCCGAGGCTCGTCAACACCCTCCTCAACTCGCCCCGGCTGCTGAGCGATCCAAGCCACGCCACGCCGCCTTCGTTCACGGATTGCCGCCCAAGCGCAAGCAAGGTATTGCCCGGCCCGATCTCGACGAAGTCGGAAACGGCGTACCGGCCCAACGCCCGCATTGCCTCGACGAAACGCACGGGCTTAAGCGTGTGGTCGCGCCAATATTCCGCATCCGGCGGTTCCTGCATCGAAGCCGCCGACACGGTCGATATCCAATCGATCATCGGCGCCCGAGCCTGCACGGCAGACACGATGCGGGCGAGCTCATTCGCGGCGGGCAGCATCAATGGAGAGTGGAAGGCATGGGACACCGTCAATTGCTGGCAGCGAACGCCTAGAGATTCGAAATGCGCGACGAGGGCCGCCACGGCGTCGCGCGCGCCCGAAACGACCGTGTTCTGCGGTCCGTTCAGCGCGGCGATCGCAATGTCCTTGCGGCCACCTTGCCCGATTGCAGCCGCCACGGCCGCTTCCTCGGCAAAGATCGCGCTCATCGCGCCGTCCCGCGGCAGAGCCTGCATGAGAGCGGCACGATCGACGACCAAGTCGAGCGCTTGCTCGAGGGTGTAGACGCCTGCGCAATAAGCCGCCGCGAGCTCGCCGACGCTGTGTCCCAGCACGACATCCGGAACGATGCCCCAGGACTGCCACAAAGCGGCGAGGCCGGCCTGCACCGCGAACAGCGCCGGCTGCGTGTAGGCGGTGTCATTGATCAGGCTCGACTCCTTATCGTCGCCGAGGAGCACGTCCATGAGTGGCCGCCCCAGGCGTTTGCCCACGACCTCGGCGCAGCGGTCGACAGCCTCGCGAAATATTTGCTGCTGCCGGTAAAGCTCCGCTCCCATGTGCGCATATTGCGACGCCTGCCCGGAGAACAGGAAAGCCACTCGGCGCTCGCCGGCGGGAGGAGAGGCGGCGGCGCTGGTCAGCTCGGCAGCAAGCGCTTCGCTCAACTGCTCCTTCGAGCCGACGACCGCAGCAAACCGAGCCGGAAAGTGAGATCGACCAACGGTGCTGGTAAAACAGATGTCAGCCAATGATGCTCGATCGCGCGCGAGCCACGCGAAGTGACGCTCGATCAATCCGCGCAACGCGGTAGGCGTCCTGGCGGAAAGCGTGAACAAGAGCGCTTCCGGTCCGTCCTTCTGCGCGGTCACCGCAGGCGGCTCTTCGAGCACGACGAAGGCATTGGTGCCTCCCAAGCCGAGCGAATTGACCGCGGCGAGCCGGGGCCGATCGCCGGCGGGCCAGTCGCGGCAGTGCGTATTGACGAAAAATGGACTCGCGGCAAAATCGGCCTTCGGGTTGGGGTGCCGGAAGTTGAGGCTGGGCGGGATCTTGCCGTGTTTCAACATCAGCGCGGTCTTGATCAGAGCAGCAAGCCCCGCGGTCTGCTCGAGGTGTCCGATGTTGGTCTTCACGGAGCCGATGGCGCAGAAGCCGCTTCGCTTCGTTCCGGTGCGGAACGAGCGCGTCAATGCATCAATCTCCAGCGGATCGCCGACGACGGTACCGGCTCCATGACACTCGACATAGGCAATGTCATCCGGCGACGCGTCCGCAATCTGCAAAGCCTCGACCATCGCGCGTGCCTGGCCCGCGACGCTCGAAGCCGTGTAGCTGACCTTCTCGGCACCATCATTGTTGATCGCCGATCCTCGAATGACCGCATAGATGTGATTGCCGTCAGCGACCGCCGACGCGACATCCTTGAGCAGGACAGCGCCGACACCGCTTCCGAAAATCGTGCCCTGCGCATCGGCATCGAAGGCACGACAATGTCCGTCGGGTGACAGAATGCCCCCTTGCACGCGCGCATAGCCGATGCGCTGAGGCACGCGCACGCTCGCAGCTCCCGCCAAGGCCATGTCGCATTCGCCCGCAAGGATCGCCTGGCAAGCAAGGTGCACGGCGACCAAGGAGGTCGAGCAGGCGGTCTGCACGTTGATGCTCGGGCCGGTAAGGTTGAGCTTGTAGGAAATCCGAGTGCTTGGAAAATCCTTGTCGTTGCCGAGGTGCGTGAGACTGCCGGTGTAGCCGGGCAGATCTGCGCTGAACGGCAGTCGATCGACGAGGTAACTGCTCACCACTCCGCCCAGCCCCGTGAAAACGCCGATTGGCCGAGCCGCGCCACCCACCGGTTGCCCGGCGTCCTCGAACGCCTCCCACGCCACCTCCAGAAGCAGCCGCTGCTGGGGATCCATGAGTCGCGCTTCCTGGGGCGAATACTCGAAGAAGGAAGCGTCGAACTGATCGATATCCGCAAGCAACGAGGCGGCCTTCACGTAGGACGGATCACGCAACGCCTCGGCAGGGACACCCGACGCCAGCAGCTCCTCGTCGCTCAATGTGCTGACCGATTCGACGCTGCTACAGAGATTTTGCCAAAAGGTTGCCTGATCGGGGGCGCCCGGAAAGCGGCAGGCGATACCGACGATAGCGACGCCCGTGGAGCAGTCCACGCGGGTCATCTCGGCTTCCTTCGCGCCTGCCTGGTCCGAGCCCGTTCAACTCCCGCCGCGATCACACCATCCTCCCCGCCGCGCCGAAGCTCCGGAAAGAACGCCTGTTGATAAGCCCGCACGAGGTCGCTCACCGATCGGACGCTGGTGATTGAAACGAGCTTCGCGAACGGATCGACGCCAAGCTCCGCTTCCAATTCGGCCACAAGAAGCGCCAAGTCGAGCGAGCTGAGGCCAAGCGTTGCGCTGAGCTTCTCAGCACCGGCCAATGGAGGGATCTCCTCGCCGCGCTCCGCCAAGACCTGCCGGATTCTGCCATGTACGACCAATTCGACCTGCGCGAGCGTCGGCGTCGTCAGCACGTGATGCCTCCATCTACTACGAGAATCTGTCCAGTGATGAAGGATGCTTCGTCCGAAATCAGGAAGTGAACGGCGTTCGCGACCTCATCGATGCGTGCCAATCGCCCGAGCGGGGTGCGTCCGGCGATGCGTTGTCTGTGCTCCTCGGCCATGCCCCTTGTCATGTCCCTGTCAAAATAGCCGGGCGCACTGAATTCACCCTGATCTGACGTGGGCCGACCTCGAGGGCGAGACTGCGCGTGAAGCCAGCGAGCGCTGCTTTGGTCGCATGGTCATCGTGTCCTGACGCTCCACCAGCTTACGACGCGGCGACCTCTCGGCAGGCCTCTGAATTCACGTTCGACTGCGCGACTTCTTAAAACGCTCAGTGTGGTGATCTTTCACGACCACATCGATGATCGCGGGCACTTTGTAACGCTCGAGCCGGGCGTGGCAGAATTGACGAACTCGCCGCTTCAGGGTGCCGGGATCCTCCGGCACAAGGAGCGTGATCTTGGCCGCAACGACCTCGCCGGTAACCGGGTTGGGTTGACCTCGCACAGTGACGTCTTTGACGTTGTCCATTTGGAGCACAACGTTCTCGATTTCGGTCGGATGCACTTTCTCACCGCCCACGTTGATCAGCTCCGACTTGCGCCCGAGAATGCGAATATACTCGCCGTCTCTTTCGACAAGATCCTGTGTGTTAAACCACCCGTCGGCATCGAAAGGAGACGGCGCGTTCAAATATCCGAGCATCGCGCTCGGCGATCTGATCCATAGCACGCCGTCAACGATCTTGTGCTCGAAACCGGAATTGCCGAGCTTGATCCACACCGAGCCGGGATCGCGCGATTGGGTCGGCAGGATGCCGAGCTCCGACAGCCCATAGGTTTGCTTGAACCTCACCCACGGCAACGCTGCGCGGGCCGCTGCAAGCGTGCTGGGGGGCATCGGCTCCGTGCCGTATGTGACGATCTCGAGCGACGAGAGGTCATAGCGCGGGATGGTGTCGGCGATCACCAATATACGCAGGAAGGTCGGGGTCGTAGGCAGCAGCTGGATCCGATGCGCCTCGATCGCCGCACATACCGCTTCGGGGCTACGGTCGTGCGTCGTAACGATGGTCCCGCCGTGACAGAGGCCGTGCAACAGCGTGTTGATCCCGCCGATGTGGTCGAGCAGGAGGAAGACGAGCGTGCAATAGGCCGGCCGCGGG
>Ga0306920_100009867_pt1 | contig 12771 bp, 12 predicted proteins | sample flu12Cox44000170_FD_204666 | JGI IMG/M metagenome (GOLD analysis project Ga0306920, IMG submission 204666) | Lab enrichment of tropical soil microbial communities from Luquillo Experimental Forest, Puerto Rico - flux4day.12C.oxic.44.000.170 (v2)... | ecosystem: Environmental > Terrestrial >...
CCTTTGCCGCCCTTCAAATTCAGCCAGACGGGGAAGCAATGGCCGAACAGCGCTACCACTCCGGCGACCATCATGAGAGTTGCGGTGCGGTCCGGGTAGTGTCCCGCGAGCCAAACGGCAAACGCGCCTTTTCCCGCGTCGAGAACTAGCGTAAGAATGCCCGCGGCTGGACCGACGACGCGCGCTACGTTGGTGGCGCCGATGTTGCCGCTCCCCGATTTGCGGATATCCCTGCCGCCAAAGAGTTTCGCGAGCATTAAACCGAAGGGGATCGAACCGAGCAAATAGGCTACCGCCAGAAGCGCTAGATTCATCGGTGTGAGAAAGGACATGCGGCGCTAGCCCCCCGGAGCGAAGCGAACCGTTTGCACGGTAGTGTACTCCGCTCCGGCCGGTTTCAGTTTGCTTTCGATGAGGTGAAATTCGGTGGCGGTCAGAGAGCCGAAGCTGTCGAGCGTTCGCAGGCGAACTACATTCAGCAGCTTCGGAGAGACTTCCGGCGGCTCGAAACGGGCCAACGTGAGATGGGGAACAAAGGGCCGCCGCTCGAGAGGAAAGTTTAGGCCGTGCATTGCCTCGTCAATACGAGCGGCGAGCTCTGCGAGATTCGAGCTTGCTTGCAAACCCGCCCAGAAGACGCGCGGTTTCTTTTCGTTTGGGAAAAAACCCGAACCACGAAATTCAAGGTGCACAGACTGTTCCGAGCGAATCGGTGAGAGGGCGGTCTGCACAGCCTGGAGCTTCTCGGGTTCCGTGTTTCCCAAAAACTTCAGGGTGACATGGAGATTTTCCGCGCGCACCCACTTTGCTTGCGGCTGTGCGATGCGGAGTTCCTTGATAAAGACACCGAAGGCCACCCGAATATCGGCTGGAATCTCGATGGCAACGAAGAGCCGCATGGCCGCCGAGCTTCAATTGCCGGGATGGACGCGGCGCGGCGGCTTGCCGTCGTAGAGGTAATAGATGCGGACCATGTCGAGTGCAAGTTGAGAGGCGTGGAAGCGGATCATTTCGCGGTCGCCCGGCAGATGAACGAGCCGCTCTTTGGTGGCGTTGGGAGCGGCCAGGGCGATATGCACCGTGCCGACCGGTTTCTCCTCGCTGCCGCCGCCGGGGCCGGCGATTCCGGTGATGCCGACGCCGAAAGTGCTGCCGACGCTGCGGCGAATGCCTTCGGCAAGCGCGATCGCCACTTCGGAGCTGACGGCCCCTTTGGCGGCGATCATTTCGGCAGGCACTTCGGTCCAAACAGTCTTGCGTTCGTTGCTGTAGGAGACGACGCCGCCGAGGAAATAGTTGGAGCTGCCAGGAATCCGTGTGAGGCGCTCGGCCAAAAGGCCCCCGGTGCAGCTTTCGGCAGTGGCTATGGTGGCACGATTGGTGGTGAGCAGTTCAGCGATGACCTCTTCAAGGGGCACACCCTTTTGTGCAAAGATGCGATCACCCAATGCCAGTTCGAAACTGCGGACGATCTCTTCGAGGGTGGTTTCGGCTTGCCTGCCATCATCGGTCCAGACGCGCAGGTGGATCTGGACTTCGCCCGGCGCGGCCAGGATTGTGGTGTTCACATTGGTGTAGCGCGTGTATATCGGGCGGATGCGCTCTTCCACATGCGATTCGCCCATGCCGGTCACACGGAGTTCGCGCGAAAACATGCGTACACCGGAAATGTGGCGACGCAGGCGGGGGAGTACCTGTTCGATGAAGAGAGGTTTTAATTCGCGCGGCGGGCCGGGAAGCAAGGCGACCATACGGCCCTTGTCTTCGATCCACAGGCCCGGGGCAGTTCCGCGTGGATTCTCAAGGACCTCGGCGCCTTCGGGAACCATGGCCTGGCGGAGGTTTACGGCGGGCATGTCGCGTTTGAAGCTCCGGAAGCGTGCTTCGATGGCTTGGACCACTTCTTCGCTGCGCTGCAAGCGACGGCCGAGGAGATCAGCGACCGTTTCACGCGTGAGGTCGTCTTCGGTGGGCCCGAGTCCCCCGCTGGCGATGACCACAGGCACGCGATTCAACGCATCGCGAAAGGCTTCGGCAAGGAGTTCACGATTGTCGCCGACAATCGTCTTGCGAAGAACCTCGATGCCCAACTTGTTCAGTTCGTCGGTGAGGAAAAGGGAATTGGTATCCAGGCGATCCGGGGTGAGAAGCTCCGAGCCAACGGCGATGATTTCCGCTTTCATGGGAAATATTGTAGCTCAGTGAGCGAAGCCTTTTGGTTGAACATAGCTTTCATCACTGGGTCGTGAGCGACTTTGTCTGTGCCGAAATCGTAGGTCGCCAAGCCCAGCGAAACAGTGAATGTTCTAGCCTAGCAGCGGAAGGCCGCGAACGCTCCAATCGATTGTGAACAGCGAGCTATTGGCTGCGAGGATACCGCGGCCGCTCGGGAGTAGTGCGAGACCCACCAGGGCCGGCCCGCTGAGCACGTGTTCGGCGTGGCCCTGCGGCGAGATGCGTACGACGCCGCGACGTCCACCAAGGGAAGCAACCACGTAGAGATTGAAAGTCTGGTCGAAGGCGAGTCCTTGCGGGCGGCCGAGTCCGCGATAGAAGACATGCAGCTCGCCGTTTTGCGTAATGCGGTAGACGCGATCGTAGCTCGAAGTGGTCGGGCCGCTGACGTAGAGTTCACCGCTCGGATGAAACGCAAGGTGGTACGCGGCCACCGAAGGCTCGAGGGTAGCGAAAACGAAAACTTCGCGCTCCGGACTGATCTTGAAAATCGTGCCGCTGCGATCCCCGACAAAGAGATTGCCCTTCGGATCGAACGCCAATCCAGTGGCGATGCCCATGCCCTCTATCCATTGTTCGCTGCGGCCGTCGGGAGTGACGCGGTGAATGGTGCCGTCATGGCGGCAGGAAACAAACAGATCGCCGTTCGGGCCAAGCGCAAGACCCGTCGGATTCACGAGCGAGGTAACGAACGGCTTGACCGTGTAACTCGAACTGATGCGGTAGAGCGACACCGGTACCCGTTGGCCCCGCGGGCCGCTGAAGGTCACGTAAATATTTCCTTCCGAACCCACCGCCGGATTGCCGACCGGGTGCAGATTGTCGGCGATCTGAAAACCCAGCGCGATCGGGAAGGGCTGGCTCTGGTTTTGCGCGCTGACGATTTTGATCGAACTGCCGTTGGCATCTTCGGGCACGCGAGCGATTAGGCGATTGCTGCTGGCCAGTGAGAGTGGCGCTTCGGCCTCGCCGAAGCACACCTGTGGCCGGCCCCCGTGCCGCGTGGTAAAGCCGCTGCCGTAAATCGCTACTTCGCCGCCCGGAATCGCTGCCGCGGGCGCAATCCTCTCGATATGCGGAATCCCGTTTTTCTCGGTCGTGGAGCCGAACCCAAATTTCATCAGTCTTGCCTGTACCCTGCAACCGATGCCTACAGCCAATGAAAGTGTAACGCGAGACGCAAGCAAATGGCAGCGTAGACACCCGCCATCCAGTCGTCGGCCATGATGCCCCAACCGCCTGGAAGCTTTTCCAGGCGTCGGCAGGGAAAGGGTTTGGCGATGTCGAAGATGCGGAAGAGGAGGAAACCCGCACAAAGGAATTTCCAGTTCAAGATGCTGTAACCGGAGTAGAGCGCAAAGGTGACGGCGTCCTCGGGACGGACGAGCGTGAGCGGCGTGGCCGGCGCAAGTCCGAGGATGAGAGCCAGGTGCACGCCGGAAACTTCGTCGATCACGACATACTGTGGGTCCTTGTTGCCCGCGAACCTGGCGACCTGGCCGCCGGTTTGGACGCCAAGGCCTGCGAGAATGACCCACACAGCGATGGAGGGAACCAGAAGGAGGAGCGTGCCTCCGAAACTGGTGAATAGCGACGCGTTCCTGCCGACCACGACTTCGATTCCCTTGCCCAGCACCAGAAACCAGGTGAACGGATGTGAGATGACCGCTACGGCTATTCCGAAGAGCGAACCCCAAGTGCCCGGTCCGGGCACGAGATAACCGGTGCCGAGAGCCGTGGCAACGGCGTAGGCGAAGCGAGGTTTTGGCACAGGTGGTGGTGTGGGCGCCGCTTCAGTGGATGGTTTCATTGTTCTGGCGCACGCCCTCGCGAAGAGCTCGGCGGTCGGCTTCGGAGATTTCTTCTTCGTCGAAGATAGGGTCGGAGACGACGTATTTTTCCGCGGACCAGGCTCCAAGGTCCAGCGTGCGGCAGCGTTCGGAACAGAACGGGAACTCGGTGTCCTTGGTGGAGTCGATGGCCTTCTTACAGATAGGGCATTGATATTTCATGGCGAAGAGTATTTGTACCACCGATTGGCAAGAACTTGTAGCGCCCGGCCTCGGAAAGCCGGCGCTTTCCTATCCCAGTACTCGCAGCGCCGCCCCGGTGGCAATGCGAGTGAGCTTTTCTGCCGGTGCTGCTGGCGGGACGGGAGCGAACTCGCGGATCGCTGGACGCGGAGCGATCGCGACGACGCGGCCGATCAAGTCGTACGCGTCGGTCTTCGTGATTTCCACCTTCACCACGTCGCCAGCCAAGGGGACTTCACCGGTGGGCAGTTCGATGTCGGTGAGGTAAAGTTTGCCGTCAATATCGGGCGCCATGGATTCGAGACGCGCTTCCCAGACCAGCGGATTGTCTTTGGAGGGGCCTTCCACGAGTGCGGTTTCGGACAAACTCTTGAACCCGCGGAGGCGCTCGCGGGAGATTTTTTTCTGCAACGCCATCAGCCGGTTACGGCGGTCAGAAATCGTTTCCGGATCCACCTTGGCGTCGAGCGCGAAGCTTTCCGCGTTGTCAACGTCGGAATACTCGAAAACGCCCATCCAATCCAGTTTGGCCGCCGCGACGAAGTCGCAGAGTTCCTGAAAATCAGCTTCGGTTTCGCCGGGAAAACCGACAATGAAACTGGTGCGCAGCGCAACTCCGGGAATCGTCGTCCGCATGCGATCCAGTAGCCTCAAGAACACATCACCGTTGGAGCCCCGTTTCATGCGGGCGAGGACGTTACGACTGGCGTGTTGGAGAGGCATGTCAATGTAATTGGCAAGGCGCGCGTGTGCGGCAATGGTATCGAGCAGTTTTTGCGTAACACGGTTCGGATACGCGTAGAGGAAACGCACCCAGAGCAGACCATCCACCTGGGCAAGTGATTCGAGCAACCTAGCTAGGCCGTCGCGCAGGCCAAGGTCTTCGCCGTAGGATGTGGTGTCTTGGCCGATGAGGGTGACTTCACGTGTGCCCGCTGCGGCGAGATTTTCCGCTTCGCGCACCACCGATTCGAAGCGGCGGCTACGGAAGGCGCCACGGAGTTCCGGAATGATACAGAACGTGCAGGGGTGGTCGCATCCTTCGGCGATCTTGATGTAAGCCTGATGTTTGGGCGTGGTCAAAATACGCGGTGTAAGGTCGTGATAGAGAAACGCGGGCGGCTGCGCGGGCAGGACCTTTAGATCGCCCTCGACGGCCTCGACGATGCGCTCGACCTCACCGGTGCCGACGACTGCATCCACCTCCGGAATTTGCTCAAGGATTTGGTCGCGGTAACGCTCGACGAGGCAGCCGGCAACGATCAACTTCTTGGCTGATCCGAACTTCTTATGCTCCGCCATCTCCAGGATGGCATCCACCGACTCCTTCTGCGCGGGCTCGATAAAACTGCAGGTGTTAACGACCAGAATCTCGGCGTCATCGGCGCGCGGGGTGAGCTCGTAGCCTTCGCGCGACAAAATGCCCATCATCACCTCACTATCCACGAGGTTTTTGGGGCATCCCAGGGAGACAAATCCAACTTTACGCATACGGCCAGTTCGGCGCCTATGCGCCAATCTTGTTATTTTAGCATGAGCTCGTCCTTAACTTGCTTTGGGACTCGTTCGAATCTGTTGCAACAGCAAGCGCAAGCGCAGAGCGTCGCAGGCGGTGCCGCCAAAGCGTGCCCGCGCGTAAAGGGAGGTGAACTCGCCTACGGCTGCTGCCAGATGCGGCTGCCTGGCCAGGGTGGCCGCAAATTCGTCGGCTGTCTGCGACTCAGCGCGGCGATATCCCCGTTTCTCGAGGACGTGGAGCATTTCGGCGTAGAGCCGCGACGCCAGTTGCGGGTTGTTGCGCCGTTCAGGCGGCTTCCTTATCTGCAATGAAAAGCTCAGCAACCGAAACAAAGACACAAGCCACCCGAAACGCAGTACCACAAGCAGGAGAACCAGAACCGCCGGGAAGATCATGCGCAGGTAGGCGTGCGCTTCCTGCCAGGCCGCCAGACGGTCCATGCCACGCTCCTGCGTGCGCCGGAACCAGCGCCGCAGAGACTCGCTGTAGTCCGTGGAGCCTTGGCGGACATTCCGGGCAAGAAGCGATTGGTGCGACCAGTCGTAGTTCACCACCCACTCGTTCCAATTCAATTGCATCCAGTCAAGATACAAATTGAGACGCGAAAAGAGTCCGCCCTCGTAACCGGCCCCTATCGGAGTCGGATCGAAGGTGACCCAGCCGCTGCCTGGAAAATACGCTTCCACCCAGCTGTGCGCATCGCTGGCGCGCACGATGTAATCTCCAGCAACATCGTTGAATTCACCGGGTAGAAAGCCGTTCACTTCGCGGGAGGGGATATTCAGAGTGCGCAGCATAACGGCCATAGCCGAAGCGAAGTACTCACAGTGTCCGGCTTTGGTAACGAAAAGAAACTGCGGGAGAGGGTCCGCGCCAGGCTTGCCCGCAAGATTCAGTGTGTAGCCGTAGGTGCGCTGCAGGTAGCTTTCGAGTACCACGGTTTTGTCGAAGGGATTCCTCGCCGTGGCGGTGATTTTCCGCGCCAGTTCCGGGATGCGCCGATCGAGATTGTCCGGCAGCTGCAAATAAGTTTCGCGGATTTCGTCCGGATAATCTGTTCCCGCCTTGCGCGCCTGTGCTGGTCGCGCGACTGGGAGCAAGGAGATTCCCTCGTAGCGGATCTGCACATAATTTCGCGCGGGATTGTAGATGGAACCTGCCGAATCGATGCTAAGGGCGCTCGAGCGGGGGGTCACCGAATAGCGGCTGGAATCTCCTGCGAAGTTGCCGCGCAATTGCATGACCTGCGCCGGAGCGAAAACGGCGTCGCTTGCTAGAGGTTGCAGTAGGGCGACGAACCGTACCTGCCCCGCAATGGGCACCTGCATATCGAAGGGCGAGCCGAAGGTCACCCAGCCATCGGGTCCCGGCGTGCGAACTTTGTGTCCGCGGTCTTTTGCGTACCAGCGCTTGCCATCGAAGGTCGAAAGGGCAATGCCGCGCCAGCGCAGCAGGGGATAGTTCACCGGCGCGCCGGTTTTCAGCCGCATCACCACGCTATTATTTTTCTTGATTTCGCCGATCTGGCCTAGTTCCACGCTGTCGCTGAAGCCGGTCATCAAAGAGGGCTGAAAACCAGTGCGCGCAAAATAACCGGCGCTGACGCGTGGGAAAAAGAAAAATAGCAATGAGCCCAACAAAATGGCACCGATGCTTGCCGACAGGGCCGCTAGCGACAGTGCGCGATAAAAACGCCGCTCGCGGGAGTCTTCAACCTGGTTCGCAGGAAATATTGTCCCGAGTGCGCTACGGCGAATCTCGAGGCCGAGAAAAGTGGCCACGGCAAACAGAAGATACGCTGCGAACAAGAAAAAGAAATTTGTGTCGATGGTGAACACCGCCGAAGCGAGCACAGCAGCAAAGGAGAGCATCGCCAGGAAGATGGCGTCCCGATCCGTACTGGCGCTGTAGAGCCGCAACACGGTGACAAGGAGAAGGAAGTGCACCGCGGCCAGCAGCGAGGAGTACAGCGCGGTGTTGACAGCCGCATCAACCAAGTTGTGGGAAATGAACAGCGCGTCGAATGGCAACGCGAACAGAAAGATGAGGACCAAACGAGTCGCCGTGGTCTGGCGGAGTTCCGGGCTACGGCCGCGCCACCACCGGAATCCTTTGTAGAGAACCACCAGGGGAGCGACGATGGTGGTGAGGAGATCAAGTTTCCCGGTGCTTACCAGAGCAAGCACAGAAGTGAGCACGAGGAAAAACAGCGATGCGCGGAAGAAGGACTCCGCGGGGAGGCGCTGCGAAGAACTGGAGGCAGAGGAGGCCATCGGCTGAATCCCTAGAATAGCACTCGCCCGGGGATGGGCTGGTCTGCAGGCGCCAAAGGATAAAGACGAATATAGTTAGACGGACCAGGGCACGGACCGTGCCACTTTACGGGTTAAGTTCGATATGTGCAATGTGGAGAGCTCGGTAAGAGGCAGCGCCTGTGCTCCCGCAATTTTAGGGAGCTTCTGTAACCTTGCCGCGAAAGGCAGAACCGTGACGGACCGGTAAGTGACCGCGTGCCGTACTCGCTTGAGGGGGACAAGCTCCACGTTGAGAGCTTTGCCGCTAAACAATGTTGTTTCGGCGAACTTTCTCAGCGTCGATTCGGGGGACGCCGCCTCAACAGAGACTGTGGGGAAATGCCACGTACGCGATACAAGCGTGGCCACATCATCTGCAGCATAAGGCTTTCCTGTTTCCTTCGGTGGGGGAAGAAGCAAGGTCTCACCCCTCTTGGTGAGTAGAACCAACGAGGCGAGCGTGATCTGAACCGTATTTCGCTTAACGCGCTTCGCGGGAATTACCCCGGTCAAGCCTTTCCTGCGCGCCTCACAGAATTCACTGACAGGGCAAATAAGACATTGCGGTGAATGCGGTGTACAAAGCGTGGCGCCGAGTTCCATCATGGCTTGGTTCCAATCACCCGGTGATTCCGCGTCGAGTAGATGGTCCGCGGTCTTCTGGAGTTCGAGCCAGGTGCCGTTGCCACGGAGCTCGCTGCGGATGGCGCCAAGTCTAGCGATGACGCGCGCGACGTTTCCGTCAAGCGCCGCGTGTTTTTGCCGGTACGCAATGCTGAGTATGGCTGCGGCCGTGTACGCGCCAATCCCGGGAAGAGTGAGCGCGCTTTCCAACTCGCGGGGGAAAACGCCGCCATGTTTGGAGGCGATTTGCTGCGCGGCCCTGTGCAGATTCCGCGCACGCGAGTAATAGCCGAGCCCCGACCAGAGACGAAGCACTTCGTCTTGAGGGGCATCGGCCAACGATTCCACCGCCGGGAAGTGTTCGAGGAAACGTTCATAGTAGGGAACCACGGCAACGACCCGCGTTTGCTGCAGCATGATTTCCGAAATCCAGATGCGATACGGATCGTTGGTACGCCGCCACGGCAGTTCCCGCCGGAACTGCCTGAACCACACCAATAGATTTTTTCGAAAACGCTTCAGCTCCAGAACAGTCACCATGACCTTATCAGTGTCGCACAGCATGCTGCGAAACTCAGCCGGCCAGGTCGCTTGCGAAAACGATGTAGGAGGTGTTCCAAAGCTCCGAGGGGATGGAGCCGCGGGGTTGCGAAGTCACGATGATTTTGAAGGATTCCGGATCGGCCGCGAGTTGGTTTAGCAGTTCCGGCTGCGAGTTTGGCGCTACGGGCTGCACCAGGGCCAGGTGACGAAGAATCGCAAAGATGTTTTCCGACATCGGACCGAGTGGAGTCACCGCATCCGCGCTGCGGAATTCCAATAACGCGTTGCGTTCGTGAAAGTTCCAAGCAAGCGCCGCACAGAAAGTAACGGCTCGCTCGAAACGCTCTTTTTCCTGCGACGCGCCCATGGATTGTGCGGCGGTGCTCTGAGGATCGAAGACCAGCAGCACGCGGCACTCGTCTTCGCGCGCGAATTCCCGCACCATCAGCTCGCCAAATCGTGCGGAAGCTTTCCAGTGTACGTGGCGGGAGCTATCGTTTGGTAAATACCCACGCAGAGCGTAAAGGTCCTGGCCACGGCCTTTCACATAACTCTCCATAGCACCTTGCAAGCCGGGGAGGACTTCAAGGAATTCCGACGAGGCAGCAACTGCTGGATAAACGAGGGCTTCTGTGGTCAGGTCCACGCGACGGGCTTTCTGCAAAAAACCAAAGGGGAAGCGCGTGATGATCCGAAAGGCTTCCTGGCGGTATACACCACGCTCGAGAAAGAGCAGGGGCACGCTCTGTTTTAGCGACTTCTGTCGCGGCAGATAGGGAAAGTAGACGGGGGTTTCCAGGAACGCGGCAGCGCGCTGGCTTTTCTTTTTTGCCGCTTCCACACGCAGAGAGAACGAGGGCAACGTAAGCTTTTCGTTTCGGAGGTCCACCGAGGCGCGGATGGATTGTCCCGCGAAGATGTGCTCCGGAAGATGCAGTCCCAGTTCCACACCAGCCAGAGTGATCGAAGACAGGATGCCGGACATGAGGATAGAAGCGACGAGGCTGGCGAGAATCAGAAACAGGAGATTGTTGCCGGTATTGATCGCCGCCAGAGCAACCAGCACGATGCCAAGAATGTAAACCCATCCTGCCCGAGTGATGCGATACTCCATACGGTAACCGATCCAGCGAAGAGGCGTGCGCTTGGCAAGGGTCGGTACCAGGGTAACGGCTACCCAACCGGCCACGACCAGCGCTGTGAGAGCCGAAGCGCTGGCCAGGAACAAGTTGCCAAGCCGCGCCGCGGCACCGGAATAGAGTGCGAGAAGCAGGGCGATGGTCAGCGCAGCCATGGAAAGAAGAAAGGCGCGGACACCGGGGCGGCCTGATTTGGCGAGCAACGAATTGATCATGGAAGTTGGCGCAGCCATGACACGCAACGGACTTAATCCCAAGAACTCAAACTAGCTACTCAAAGCTACTTCACAGCGGCACACGCACAGAGTCGACAATCTCCCTCAGCACGTTTTCCGTGGTCTCTGATTTCTTCTGAAGCGACGCATGGCGTGCGCTGGCGACGACGCGGTGCGAAAACACCGCAACTGCCAGCCGCTTGAAATCGTCTGGAATGCAGAAATCGCGTCCTTCCAAATACGCGCGGGCTTGCGCAGCGCGCTGAAGCATTAGAGTACCGCGGGGGCTCACACCAAGGGCGAGCTGATCGGATTTTCGGGTCCGATTAACGATTTCGAGTGCGTAATCAAGAAGGCTAGAATCGACTCTTATCTTTGCAACTGCCTGCTGCATGGCCAGCACATCGGAAACATCGGCGACTGGTTCGATCGAGCTGCTGGGATCCTCGAGCGAGCGGCTGCGCAGAATCTCCTTTTCAATTTCGTGGGACGGATAGCCCATCTTGATGCGCATCAAGAAGCGGTCGAGCTGGGATTCCGGGAGCGGATAGGTGCCGTGATGCTCCACGGGGTTTTGCGTGGCGATCACCAGAAACGGCTGCGGCAGGGGCAGGGAACGCCCGTCCACCGTGACCTGGGCCTCATTCATCGCTTCGAGCAATGCGGATTGCGTACGCGGCGTGGTGCGATTGATTTCATCGGCAAGGACGACATTGGCAAAAATCGGGCCGTGGCGGAATTCGAATTCGCGGGTTTCCGGGTTATAGACGCTCACGCCCAGGACGTCGCTTGGCAAAAGATCGGACGTGAACTGGACGCGCTGAAAGGTGCACTGAAAAGACCTCGCGAGGGCGTGCGCCAGGGTGGTCTTCCCGGTTCCGGGAACGTCTTCGATCAACAGGTGGCCGCGCGCTAGCAGGGTCACCAGTGCCAGTTGGATGACGTCTTCCTTCCCGTAGATGGCCCGGGCTATGGAGCGCTGAAGTTGCGAGACCACTTGTGACGTGGCAATCGGCATCGGTTGAAAACCCCAAGTGTTCCTGCTTAAATAGATCAGCGGCGTTGCGGCAGCGCTTCGCCGGAACTCGCCCCTTGCAAAAGGGGCTACCCGTTAAAGACGGGCGATTAGCTCAGTGGTTAGAGCGCTCGCCTCACACGCGAGAGGTCAAAGGTTCAAGTCCTTTATCGCCCACCACTTTTCCTCCTCATTCTACCGAAATCGCACCAACCCAGCTGTGCTGCGTGTGATCGAGTTTCTATGTCTGCGCTAGGACAATCGGTTTGACTTAAGAAAGGCTCCGCGGGGAGGACAGCCGCCTAGGTCAGTTTCAATTCCGGAAAATCCTGTTCGTATCGCGTCGGATCGAGCGTCATCAGACGATCTGCCTGGGCTAGCGCATGCGATCCGATGATGAAATCAGCAAGCAAGCGCCGCGCACCTGTCTGTGCGGTCTTGCGTCTCCGCTTTGCATAGCGTGCGAAACGCCTGCCAGCTTCGAGCCAAACGGGTTGTTCAAACACGAAGTCAACGACGATGCCAGTATCCGCTAGGAAGCGATTCACGAAAGTTTCTGTGGCTTTGGGATGGGCCAGCAATTCGGCGTAAACAGGCGCTCCCACAACCAAACCTCCTTCCGTCTTGGCATTGCCGAGTTTCCGAGCTATCTCCCCAGCTAGCGGTTCCTTGGACCACAGGGCAGAGAGCACGTTGGTATCGATCGCCGTTCTCATTACTCGTCAACTTTCTCGTCACGCAGATTTCGCATCCACCTGTTGATTTCAGATACATCGGAAAAGGCTGGCAATGCGCCGACATATCTCAGAAATGGATTCTCAGGGCCGCGTGCGGGGCGGATGGTCGTTCGATCATCCTCGACGACAAATTCGACGCGGTCTCCCTCTTTCAACCCGAGGCGATTGCGGATCTCAAGAGGTACGGTGATCTGACCCTTACTGCTGATGGTGCTGGAGCGCGTCATCTTTACTCAACCTCTTTACAGTAAGAATAGCATGATTTGATCCTTCATGGAAGAGTGCGAGAGCCAACCGGAATGACGTTAAGGCTTACCCACAACCATTCACGCCAAAGAGTTCCTCCGGAGGCCGAATATCGGCAGTGTATTGCTCAAAATGCTTTGTTGGTCTGCAGGCGCCGAGAGACTTGGCCGG
>Ga0306920_100009868_pt1 | contig 12771 bp, 11 predicted proteins | sample flu12Cox44000170_FD_204666 | JGI IMG/M metagenome (GOLD analysis project Ga0306920, IMG submission 204666) | Lab enrichment of tropical soil microbial communities from Luquillo Experimental Forest, Puerto Rico - flux4day.12C.oxic.44.000.170 (v2)... | ecosystem: Environmental > Terrestrial >...
ATGAGCTCCCCCATTTGCCCGCCGGTTCGCAATGGCCACCATTGATCGCCCCAAAAAAAACGTAACGGACAACGCGCGGCGAGCCCACGCTGAGTGGCATAACTGCCCAACTTTACTTGCGGTGCAAATTTTTTGGCCATACGCGATCAGATCTTCAACCTCTCGCTGACCCGCACCGCGACCAAGATGCTGGTTGCTCACGGCGCGAAAGGGCGACGCCGAGACGGAGCAGATGCTGCCACAGCCGGTCGACGGTGAGCGGGCAACGCTGACGCACGCGCACGTCGATGCCAAGAAGACGCAGCCGCCGCCGCGCTACAATGAGGGCACGCTGGTCGATGCCATGCAGAACGTCTGGCGGTTCGTGACCGACGACGCTCTGCGCGAGCGACTGAAGGAGGCCAAGGGCATCGGCACGCCGGCGACGCGCGCCGAGATCATCAAGGGCCTCAAGCGGCAACACATGCTCGCTGCCGATGCAAGCTGGTAGTACCGACGCCGGCCGGGCTGCAGCTATTCGAGCTGCTCAAGGGCGCCGCGCCAGCCCTCGTTGATCCGGGCATGACCGCGGTGTGGGAGATGAGGCTTGACGAGGTCGTCACAGGGCGGGTGCACTTCAAAGGCGTGAGCGACGAGATCGCGGCCGAGGCGGGCAAGCTGATCGCCGTCTTGCGCCAGCATACGGGCGCCTTGATGGATCTGAGCCGGCCGGCGCCGATCGCGGCGAGGCGCCACGTCAAAGCGCAACGCAAGCGCAATGCGGACAAGACCGCACCACGCACCTCGGTTTCGAACTCGCTGAAGCCGGAGCCACGACGGGCGCGCAAGACGAAGGCGACTACGCCGAACGGAGGAGCACCAACGCGCGCAACGGCCGCACGATCGGTACATCCTTCCGCTCGGATGGTTGCGTTCGCCGAGAAGCTCGCCAAGGAGAAGAGGGTGAGTCTGCCGGCCGGCTATGCAAAGGACTTCGAGATCTGCCGCCGCTTCCTCGACGACCACGCCGGACCTCGAGGAGCGCCAAAGTGACGGATCTTGGCCTCATCGGGTGTCTCACCCACAGTTGAAGTACGTCCGTTCCAATCCCGGACGTATTCAGAGCGGCCGTCCGGCGCGATCGCTCGGAGAACCAGAAGCTGGGTGAGGGTTGGACAAGCCGTCCGCGGATGTCCCCAACGAAAAGCGCCAGCTCACGGCGCGCTTCACTTCTTTAGTGCTGGAGGTGGCCTATGCCTTTGGCGTGCACGAGACGACGTTCTGCCGCTGCCTGTTGGCCTCCGATGTGCTACGGCGTAGGCCACGGCGTACCAAAAGCGACAAATGCTAGATGCAGCTCGATCATGGTATAATCGCGTTGGGAGGCGGAGAAACGCCATGAGCCACTCTCGGAGCGTGGGCCTAGGCTTGCTGTTGTGGTCGCTCGTCGCGTTCGGCTCGGAGGGCCCCACGCTCGCCCAGACCAAGCCCGAGGGCGAGATGCGATGGGCCTTGTACGTAACCCTTCCGCCGGCCTGGTTCGACCCGGCTGAGGTGCCGCCCGGCACCATCACGCCATTCTGGGTGCTCTATGCGCTGCACGATGCGCTCGTCAAACCGATGCCCGGCAATCAGTTGGCGCCGAGCCTGGCCCTGTCCTGGGCCATCAGCGCCGACCAGAAAGTCTACGAGTTCAAGCTGCGCGAGGGGGTCAAGTTCCACAACGGCGACGACTTCACCGCCGAGGACGTGAAGTTCAGCTTCCTACGCGCCAAGGGCAAGCTGCTCCACGACAAGGTCCAGGAGGTCGAGATCGTCGATCCCCATAGGGTGCGCTTCATCCTTAAGGAGCCGTGGCCTGACTTCATGACCTTCTATGGCACTCTTGCCTCGGCCGCGGGCTGGATCGTGCCGAAAAAATACACAGAGGCGGTGGGCGAAGACGGCTTCAAGAAGCACCCCATCGGCGCTGGACCCTACAAGTTCGTGTCCAGCACGCCGGGCATCGAGCTCGTCATGGAGGCCTACGAGGGCTATTGGCGAAAGATGCCGTCGGTGAAGCGGCTTGTCTACCGGAGCGTTCCGGAGGCTACGACCCGGCTCGCCATGCTCAAGCGCGGCGAGGTCGATCTCGCCTACCTGCTCGACACGCCGATGGCCCTCGAGATCAAGCGCGATCCGACGCTGAAGCTTGCCTTCTCGGGCGGCATCGGAACCTACTTCATCGACTTCCTCGACATGTGGGATCCGAAATCGCCGTGGGCAGACCAGCGCGTACGACTCGCGGCCAGCCTTGCCATCGACCGCAAGGGGCTGAGCGAGGCGGAGACAGTCGGCGCCTCCCCGCCAACCGGCAATGTCGTGCCGGCCAGCTTCGAGTTTGCGCTGCCGCTCGAGCCCCATCCCTACGATCCCGCGAAGGCCAAAAAGCTGCTGGCTGAGGCCGGCTACCCAAACGGCTTCGATGGCGGCGACCTTTATCCTTGGCCGCCCTATTTCTCGGCCGGCGAGGCCATCGCCAACGACCTCGCGGCGGTCAGCATCAAGACGCGGCTGCGCACGATGGAGCGGGCGGCGATGTTTGCCGCCCTGGCCACGAAGAAGCTCAAGGGCCTATGCATGTGCGTCAATGCCGTGTACGGCAATGCCGCCTCGCGCCTGTCGGAGACGGTGCCGCACGAGGGGGCATTCGCCTATGGCAGCTTCCCGGACATCGACGAGCTCTATCGCCGACAGGCGCTCGAGAGTGACAGCAAACAGCGAGAGGCCTTGCTGCAACAGATCCAGCGCCTGCTCTACGAGCGCGTGCGGTTTGCGCCGATCTTCGACTATGTCTGGCCGAGCGGGGTGGGCCCGCGCGTGGCCGAGCCCGCGCTGATGCTGATCAACCCCTATCCCTGGTCGGCGCCGCTGGAGGAGGTGCGCTTGAGGGCAAACTGAGGCATCCCTGGTGGCGGTCGCCGGATCTTCGTCTCACAATTCAGGAACAATGCGACAGAGCTTGACCGTAGCGGTATCAACACCTTGTGTGTCGCATATACTCGGCTACGCCCGCGTTAGCACCGCGGGTCAGGATCTGTCGCGGCAAGTGCGTGCACTAAAGGCGGAACGATGCAGCCGGATTTTCACAGACACCGCCTCGGGCAAGACCTTGGAGCGGCGGCCTGAACTCGGAAGGGATCGCTGTTCTGGCGCCAGGTGACGTCTTGGTGCTGGCGGAGTGGGACAGAGCCACGCGATCGATGTGGGACGGGTTACAGATCGTCAAGCAGGTGCTCGACGCCGGTGCCACAATCCGCGTCCTCGATTTCCCTTCCCTGGATCTGACCACCTCCGAGGGTCGCGGATTCCTCGCGCTGTTTTCAGCGATGGCTGAGCGCGAACGCATGAGGATAGTAAAACGCACTCAGGAAGGACGCCGTCTAGCCATTGAAGCCGGCAAGCGCATGGGCCGCAAGCCGAAGCTTACAACTCACCAACAACGCTTGGTGCGTACCCGCTTGACCAGGGGGGAGAGCACCCGGGACATCGCCAAGGATTTTGCCGTCCATCATGCGACCATAGCTCGGCTCCGATAGGAGCAGGCCACGCACGGGCCGGGACTTTAGTCCGCCTACCAATAGGACCCGGCTGCACCGCCGGTACGCCATTTCCCGCGATCTCGCGCCTTGGCGCTTTTCCGACGCCTGGCGCGTGCTGCGTGCAGACCCTGTTGAACGACCACCGTATTTGCCCATGAAGCTGCGCATTTTGGTCACGATGGGGTGAGAAAGTGAGCGGCCTTGTTGCGTGCGGCGGGTGAGCATGGCGTCAGCTTTGGCGAAGTGCCGTCTTGGGCGGCTGATGGCGGCCGGTCTGCTGCTCGTTGCGGCCTACTCCGTGCACGCCATTGCCGAGACGGAAGATCTCGAGCGCCTCCGCGAACGCGCCAATCGGCTCTACCAGATCGGCAAGTCCATCGAAGCCTTGCCGCTCGCGCAACGCGTGCTCGCAATCTCGGAGGAGAGGTTCGGGTCCGAAAGTGCGGATGTGGGCGTCGCGTTGAACACGCTTGGCATTATTTACTACAACCTAGGGCGTTACGCCGATGCCGAGTCCACCTTAAGGCGGGCAATCGCAATCGCAGAGGCCACGTTGGGCGCCAGCGACTGGACGATAGGAGCCCGACTCAACAACCTCGGCATGGCCTTGGCGGCACAAGGCCACTACGGCGAGTCCGAGAAGGCATACAAGCGGGCGGTGCTGATAGCAGAGAGCGCTTTTGGCCCCAATGGCGTCGAAGTCGCAAGGGCGCTCACCAATTCGGCGATCGCCCTATACAAGCAGGGTCGACTGGCCGAGGCCGAAGCATTCTGCAAGCGCGCCCTCAGCATCAGGGAGTCGGCGCTAGGCCCCGAACACCCTGACGTTGCGCATACCCTGAACTCACTAGCTCTGGTCTATAGTGACCAGGGCCGCTATGCCGACGCCGAGCCGGTCGCACGACGTGCCCTGGCGATCGACGAAGCCGCGTACGGGCCGAACCATCCGAATATGGTGTCGCGGCTCAACAATCTCGCCGATATCTATCGACTGGAAGGCCGGTATGGCGATGCCGAGGCCCTGTATAAGCGGGCGGTTGCCGTCGCCGAGCAGAGCGGAAACGATCATTTCGTCCGGGCCATCCTGAACAATCTGGCCTGGCTCTACTGGGTGCAGCAACGGTACGGCGAGGCGGAGCCTCACTATTTGAGATCGCTCGGAATTGCCGAGCGTCTGTTGGGTGCCGATCATCCCGACCTCCTAACACATTTGCAGAATCTGGCGGCCCTTCGCCGCGTCCAAGGCCGCACTGCAGACGCCGAGGCGCTGCTCAACCGAGCGCTGGCTATCGGCGAGAAGGCCGGTGGCAATCACCCGCATTTCGCGAAGGCCTTGAACAATCTCGCACTCGTCTATCAGGAACAGGGCCGCTATGCCGAAGCCGAAGCCTTGTTCGAACGCGCGTTCGCTACCGCCGAGAAGGTGCTTGGACCCGATCACCCCGACTGCGGAACTTACCTCGGCAATATGGGCGCGCTGCAAGCCGTGCAAGGCAACTGGACCGCGGCCGCGAAACACCTGCAACAAAGTGCCAGGATCGCGATCGCCCGACATCGGCGCATGGCCGGCGCCACGGGCACCGTCACAAGCGGCGCGGCGGCGGCCGAACTCGACCGTCCCGGTGCCAAACTCGCGCTGCTCGTCAAGGTCCTGGCGCGGCTCTCGTCGCCAACCGGAGGGCAGAACGCGATAGCGCCAGAGATGTATGAAGCTGCGCAGTGGGCGCACGGCTCCCAAGCCGCGATGTCCATCGGACAGATGGCGGCGCGGCAAGCCAAGCAGGATACTGCGCTGGCCGCCATCGTGCGCGAACGGCAGGATTTGTGGAGTGAGTGGCAGGCTCGTGACAAGCTCTTGGTCGCCGCCGTGTCTCGGCCACCTGAGCGCCGCGACGGCGCAGCAGAGACGAAGCTGCGCGACCGACTTGCCGCAATCGATCGCCGCATCGCTGATATCGATACGACGCTTGCCAAGCGGTTTCCAGAATATGCGGCCCTCGCAAATCCAGAGCCGCTCTCCATTGAGGCGTCTCAAGCTCAGCTCGGCGCCGACGAGGCGCTGGTACTTGTCATTGACGCACCCGACTTGGGCCGTGCGCCGGAAGAGGCCTTTGTCTTGGTGGTAACGAAGCACGACACGCGCTGGGTGAGAAGCGAGCTCGGCACCAAGGCGCTGACGGCGCGCGTGGCTGCCTTGCGTTGCGGGCTCGATGCCACGCTATGGAATGACGGCGAGAGCGCAAACAGGTGCAAGGGTATGCTGGCAGCGATGCCCCACAGGGAAACGGTGACGGTTAGCGGCAAGGACCAGAGCGTGCCCGCTCTACCGTTCGACGTGGCCCGAGCCCATGAACTCTATCAAACGCTGCTTGGACCGGTCGAAGATATTGTCAAGAACAAGCGCCTCCTCCTGATACCATCGGGGCCGCTCACGGGACTGCCGTTCAGCGTATTGGTAATGCAGCCACCCAAGGAGGCGATCCCTGAGGCACTCGCACAATACCGCGATGTGGCCTGGCTGGGAACGCACACGACCATCACCGTTCTGCCCTCGATTGCTTCCCTCAAATCTCTGCGCCAGTTCGCCAGGACGAGCCGCGCGCGCAGACCCTATCTCGGCATCGGCAATCCGTTACTCGATGGTCCGCAGGACGATCCCGTCTGGGGCGCCTACTATCGGGAGCGGGCCGAGCTCGCCCGCAAGAGGCGCTGTTCGCGGCAGATCAACCTCCCACGGATTGCTTTGGCACGGGGGCCATCGCTCGTTCGCAGCTTCCCAGCAGTGTTTCGCGGGCCTCACGTCGATATCGAGCAGATTCGTGAACAGGTCGCGCTGCCCGAGACGGCCGATGAGCTATGCGAGGTTGCCCGCCGCTTGGGCGTCCCCTCAAGCGAGATCCTACTCGGGGCCGACGCCACCGAGGCGCGTCTGAAATACCTGTCCGAGCACGATCGCTTGGCCGACTATGCCATCTTGCACTTCGCCACGCATGGGACGCTTACCGGTGAGGTCAAGGGCTCCGCCGAGCCGGGCCTGATCCTGACGCCGCCGCCCAAGGGCACCCGCGATCCGCAGGCGTTGGAGCGCGATGACGGCTTCCTCACGGCCTCCGAGATCGCCACCCTTAAGCTCGATGCCGATTGGGTCATCTTATCCGCCTGCAACACGGCCGGCGCGCAAGGCGAAGGGGCGGAGGCGCTGTCCGGCATGGCGCGCGCCTTCTTCTATGCCGGCGCCAGGGCGCTCTTGGTTTCGCACTGGGAAGTGGACTCCGATGCTGCGGTCAAGCTGACCACGCGCACCTTCGCCGAATTGAAGGCCCACCCCGAGATCGGCCGCGCTGAGGCGTTCCGGCTGTCAATGCGGGAGCTAATCGAGAAGGGCGATGCACACGAGGCGCATCCCTCGCATTGGGCGCCGTTCGTCATCGTCGGCGAGGGCGCAGCACCTCCCTAGCTCGCCTTCTGAGGTCGGAACAAATCCGCTCGCGTCCGCGCTCGCGCGAGGCCGCGGCACTCGCGCCTTTTTGGCCTGCGGGGGGACTGTGAGCGCCGCAAGGCGGTGTAGCCATCTTGCTCATACATTTTGCGCTGGCTGCCAAATTTGAATTTTGCTCCTTGGCTAGGCGGCCACCAGTAAGCCACGCGAAGCCGTTTCGAGGTCAATTCTGGAATCCGGCGGGGCATTCTCGCGCCGAGCTAGCCCGCCGTCAGACAAAAATAGAGCACAGCGCCGATCGCCGTGGACAAAGCGCAACCCGCCAGGAAGCCCGCGATGTCCAAGCCACCTCGCTCCCGTCGGGCGGCTCGCCGCAGGATTAACTGCAATGAGGACTCCATCGACATTTACTCCTTAGCCGTGGGTGGCGCTCCCCGGAATCCTGATGGGGCAATCCAACGCCAAGGGTGCGCTTGCATTCTCAGACCGGAGGAGAGAGGACCGGCAATGCGGTCAAGAGCAGGCCCCCCGAGCGGTAGACCTCGTTGCGGAGATTTAGATGCAGGTCTACCCGCCCCAAAAACAATCTACCCGCGCTTCCGCTCCCCGTTATCTCATTGCCCCGCTTGGCCATCCCAATTCGTTTGCAGATAGGTCGCGTCGATCCTGCGAGCGACAAAGAATAGGCGCCGGAGATTGTGGATTGAGCTTGGGCAGGGGCATTTGCCGATGTTTCGCTGCTCTCGATGGTCCCTTCTTCCGGCTCTTGCAGCTTGTCTCTGGGCAGCCTCTGCGAGGGCTGGGCTGAGTTCAAGCCGCTCTCCTCTAAACCCTTCAGCCGTGTGTTGAGACGGCGTCCCTCGATGGAAATAGAATCGTCAGCCCATTCCGGGAACAGCACAGTGACATGAGCCACGGTCGCGTCCAATCTTGTTGCCTTTGTTTCGCGCGGCTACGCTCCAAGTTTGTAACGGCAGCGCCGAGGTCCGTCTTATGCAGTGTTCAAAGTGCGGGCACGAAAATCTAAGCGGGGCAAAGTTTTGCGAGGAGTGCGCTGCGCCGCTGAACCGCTCGTGATCAGGGGATAGACTAGCAGCATACTGTGACGAGCGGCGACGTCGCACGTCTCGTTTAGAGCCCGTCCGGAATTTTCTTGAGTCGGGAGAATCGGTTGTGATTCTGTGCCCCCGTGCGCGTCGATTCGCGGGGACCGGACATGTGGACGAAGAAGAACCGTAGGCGCTACGAGCGCAGGGGTTTGCGGTACGAGAGCGACTTGACCGACGAGGAGTATGCGCTGATAGAGCAATTTCTTCCGCCCGAACGCAGCATTTCCCGCCGCTCACTCATCAACGGCATACTCTACATACTTACCACCGGGTGCCAATGGCGACAGCTGCCCAAGGACTTCCCGCCCAAAAGCACGACGCATGACTACTTCGTCGAACTGCATTGCACCGGTGTGCTTACAAGGATCCATCATGCACTCTATGCCACAGCGCGAGAACTGGAAGGCAAGGACCCAACACCGACCCTCGCAATCGTCGATAGCCAAAAAGGGGGGCAAAGATTGATTCGGCCGGATATGACGCGGGTAAGAAAATCAAGGGCAAGAAACGACACACGGCTGTCGATACGCTCGGTCTCCTGATCAATTTCGCGGTCTCACCTGGCGACGTGCAGGACCGCAACATGATCGCACCGCTCTTGGCCATTGCGTGCAAGCGGTTCCCCTCGCTCGAGAAGGCCATCGCCGATGGCGGCTACCAAGGCAAGCCGACAGCCGACGATGTAAAAGAACAGGCCAGCATTCCGCTCGAGATCGTCAAGCGCTCCGACACAGCCAAAGGGTTCTACGTGTTGCCGAAGCGTTGGATCGCTGAACGCACTTACGGCTGGCTTAACCGCTGCCGACGGCTTGTCAAAGACTACGAAAATCTCACCCGCAATCACGCAGCGTTCATCATTCTCGCGATGATCCGGCTGATGCTGCGTCGAATTGTAAGGCACGTGGGCGCAACGTAAAATGTCCGGACGGACTCTTACATTTTCTCGCGCAAATGGTCGGCGAACTGCGATACGAGTTTACTGATGAGGGCACGGACTCGGCGTCGGCGCGTGTCCGCCCGCTTGCAAAACGAACCAGAGGTCGGCCTCCCAGTGATGGCTCAGCTGAAGGGCTAGGATGCGGTTCCCGACAGCCAATTCAGCACGAGTTCCGCAAGAAGTTGCTGTGCTAAGGTGTTGTTGGGCTGGGAAGGCCCACTCGGTTTGAGCGAAACATTGCAAGTGCGGGGCGTAGACGGTGGCCGGAAACAATCGAGCCAGCGCATTGAACAGGGAGAATGTCATGGCTGCGGAGTTCGATTTTATCGTCGTGGGCGGCGGGTCCGCCGGGGCGGTCATCGCCTCGCGTCTCTCTGAAGACCCCGGGTGCCGGGTGGCGCTGATCGAGGCGGGCGAGCGGCCACCCGAAATCTCTTCTCTGCCGATAGCGCCAGCAGCGATGCAACTGAACCCAACGACGGACTGGATGTACACCGCTGACCCTGGAAAAGCCGGACTTGGCCTCAACGGCCGGCGGATTCCAGTGCCGCGCGGCAAGATGCTCGGCGGCTCGTCCGGTATCAACTACATGGTCTATGTGCGCGGCCACCCCGGCGACTTCGATTCCTGGGCGGAAGGCGGCGCCACCGGCTGGAGTTACGCCGACGTGTTGCCGTATTTCCGCAAGAGCGAGGGTTTGGCATCCAGCGATGAGATCGTCGTCGATGCGCCGGCGCACAACACCACGGGACCGCTTGGCGTCTCCGTCCGGGCTCCGGTGCTGCCGGCCGCCCAGCAATTCGTCGAGGCGGCGGTCGCCGCGGGCATCCCGCGCGGCGACTATAACGGCCGCGACCGCGGGGGTGCCGCCGGCTTCGTATCGCTGACCCAGACGACGACACGCGGCGGCAAGCGGTCAAGCACCTATGTTGCGTTTCTTGCAGGAGAGCCGGAGAGCAGGTCAAACCTGACGATCATCACCGGCTCGCTGGCGACGCGCATACTTTTCGAAGGCGAGAGCGGACAAATCACCGCTACCGGCGTCGAATACCGTACCGCCGCCGGCGAGACCATGGTTGCGCGTGCCGCCAAGGAGGTAATCTTGAGCGCCGGCGCTGTCGGCTCACCGCAATTGCTGTTGCTGTCCGGGATCGGGCCGCGGCAGGAACTTGAGGCCCTCGGAGTTTCCTGTCTCCTCGACTCACCCCATGTCGGCAAGCATTTAAGGGACCATCTGATGTGTCCTCTGGTTTATCCCGCCCCGGGTATTGGCGTGCCTGTGAGCGAAATCGGGCTATCCATGGGGCCCGATGCGCTGCGTGCTCCTGCCGGGCCGCTGCCCGCCGATCCAGCCGACGATGCAAAGCTTTCACCCGAACTCCAAACATTGAAGCAGGAAGCAGAACGGCGGCTCACCGAGTGGCAGGCAACCGGACGCGGCCTAGCCTCGTCCTCGCTTGTCGATGCCGTCGTCTTCTGTTCGACCGGCCTCGGCGACCTGCACAGTCACGACACGGAGATCATGTGCTTTGTGACCGGGGCCAATGACGACTTCTTGCGCTTAATCCTGAACATCGACACCGCGCGATTTTTCGACGACGTGTCGAAACGCCTGGCGCCCGACGCGGAAAATCTGGTCCTACTCGCCAATCCGGTATTGCCGCACAGCCAAGGCGAGATCACCCTCGCCAGCGCCGATCCCAGCGCTCACCCGACCATACGCATGAACTACTATGACGATCCGCACGACATGAAGGTCATGGTGGCAGCAATCCGCCGTTCCCTCGACATTGCGGCTCACTGGCCGGGGAACCGCAAGCTCGGCCTGCTGATAGTGCCGCCGTTCCTGGCGGAAAAGCACGACTACGAACCAGGCACAAACCCCAGCGACGCGTTGCTCGAAGATTTCGCTCTGCATTTCTCGCTGACCGTCTACCACCCGACATCGACCTGCCGGATCGGCGATGTCGTCGATCCACGGCTGCGGGTCCGCGGCGTGGGACAATTGCGGGTGGCGGATGCCAGCGTGATGCCAAATGTGATCAGCGGCAATACCAATGCACCGTCGATCATGATCGGCGAGAAGGCGGCCGAAATGATCGCCGCCGAGCATGGCGTCAGGATCGCCGAGTTCGTCGGCGAGCACAGTTCGAGGCATCACTGAGGGATCGTCCATTTCAATCGCACGTACGTGGCGACAAACAGCAGCTGACTACGCATGGCGGGGATAGTAATGTCTCAACGTTGGGATTGGTGTCACGGATCCGTTGTACCACCAGATAGCTGACGCAGTTGCTGCGGTGCCGAGATCGTCGGCCCTGTGCCACGAGCTGCCGTGAGCAGGTGCAGCAAGGCGCGTATTGAGCTTTAACGCCACGCGCCGTGCACGAACTCGGCGAGCTCGTGGTTGAAGCGTGGCGCGTTCTCCCAGAACGGCGCGTGGCTGATGTTTTCGTAGAGCGAGAGCTTCGCGCCTTTCACTGTCGTAAACTTACCCGTGGTGTCGAGCGCGATCTGGTCCTTCGTGCCGTGCGTGACCAGTATCGGCACGTCGATGCCGGCGATGAGATCGCCGGGATTGGGCGGGCGCCCGCCCACGCAGACACCCACGCTCGCGTTAGTTACTTGCCGCGCTCCCTCTGCGCGTTGTCGGCACTGACCGCAGGCCCTGCCAATAAGGCGCCCGCCACAACGAATGTGCTAACAACGGCGGAAACGATGTGAGCGCGCATATACGTCTCGTTATCCCTCGGCCGCCTAAGCCACAATAAATCGCAAATGAAGTTCTGACCTCCCCCAAATAGGGGATGGTGCTGACATGAGCAGCGAAGCAATTTTGCCGAATATCCAATGAGTTGAGTGTCCTCATGCCATCTGAAGTTTCGACGGTCCGTGGCGATCAATCGGTGGAAGAGCTGAGTCGCGAGCTCGCCGAGGCGCGGGAGCAGCAGGCCGCCACCGCGGAGATCTTGAAGGTGATCTCAAGCTCTCCTATGGACCTGCAACGCGTGTTCGCAGTGATCGCGGCGATCGCCGCTCGCCTCTGCGATGCCCATGACGCGGTGATCCGCCAAGTGGACGGCGAATGTCTCCGACGTGTCGCGCACCATGGACCGATTCCCGCCGCCGGTACGTTGCCCCTGGCGCGTAGGTTTCCCTTAGGACGTGCGGTCCTCGACCAGCGAACGATTCATATCGCCGGTTTGCAGGCGGAGTTGGAGGAGTAACCCGAGGGCAACGACATTGCGCGAAGCCTTGGCTTCCGCACTGTATTGGCCGTCCCACTGCTCCGTGGGGGTGAAGCGATTGGTGTGATTGTCATCCGACGCACCGAAGCCAGGCTGTTCAGTGACAGGCAAGTCGCTCTCCTCGAAACCTTTGCGAACCAAGCCGTCATCGCCATCGAGAACACACGGCTCTTCGAAGCCGAGCAGGCTCGCACGAAGGAACTTGCCGAGGCGCTCGAGCGGCAGACGGCGACCTCCGAAGTGCTTAGTGTCATTTCAAGCTCGCACGGTGAGCTGGAGCCGGTCTTCCAGGCCATGTTGGCGAACGCTGTGCGCATTTGCGAAGCCAAGATCGGTCAGCTGTTTCGTCACGACCACGGCGCATTTCAGCGGGTCGCGTCGGTTGGCGTTCAATCTGAGTTCGCGTGGTACAGCGAACATATGCAGGACCGGGGGTTTCGCCCGGCACCCTTAGGCACTCTCGACCGTCTGCTACGGA
>Ga0306920_100009869_pt1 | contig 12770 bp, 10 predicted proteins | sample flu12Cox44000170_FD_204666 | JGI IMG/M metagenome (GOLD analysis project Ga0306920, IMG submission 204666) | Lab enrichment of tropical soil microbial communities from Luquillo Experimental Forest, Puerto Rico - flux4day.12C.oxic.44.000.170 (v2)... | ecosystem: Environmental > Terrestrial >...
ACCGGCCTCGAGTAGGCGTGTCGGTCCGATGGCTCGTCCTGCTACATTCACAAGTGGTTTTGATGCCTTCAGCCCATTCCCCCGAACATAAACCCGCTGTTGAGGTCTTTTTCTCAAACACGCTCTGCAAAGCTGATCCTGAACTCGCCGCGGCGATCGCCCGCGAGCGCGAACGCCAGCAGTCTCAGATCGAGCTGATAGCAAGCGAAAACATCGTTTCGCGGGCAGTGCTCGAAGCCCAGGGCTCGGTGCTGACCAACAAATATGCCGAGGGTTATCCGGGTCGCCGCTATTACGGCGGCTGCGAATTTGTCGATGTCGCCGAAACGCTTGCGATTGAGCGCGCAAAGCAGCTTTTCGGATGCCGTTACGCCAATGTGCAGCCTCATTCGGGGGCGCAGGCGAACCAGGCGGTATTTGTCGCGCTGCTCCAACCAGGCGATACGCTTCTTGGGATGGCGCTGGCCGCGGGTGGCCATTTGACTCACGGAGCCCGGCCTAATTTATCCGGCAAATGGTTCAATGCGATCGCCTATGGCGTCCGGCCCGACGACGGCTGCATCGATTTCGATGAGGTCGACAAGCTCGCCCAGCAACATCGGCCGAAACTGATCATCGCCGGCGGTAGTGCCTATTCGCGAATTATTGACTTCGCTCAGTTTCGTGCGATTGCCGAAAGTGTTGGCGCCTATCTGATGGTCGATATGGCGCACTTTGCCGGACTGGTCGCCGGCGGCGTCTACCCGAGCCCGATGCCGCACGCGCACGTCGTGACGACAACGACGCATAAGACGTTACGCGGGCCGCGGGGAGGGCTTATCCTCACCAATGACGAGGAGATCGGCAAACGAATCAACGCGGCGGTGTTCCCGGCGCTGCAGGGCGGACCGCTGATGCACGTGATTGCAGCCAAGGCAGTCGCGCTGCACGAGGCTCTGCAGCCCGAGTTCGAGCTCTACGCCCGGGGTGTTGTCGAGAATGCGAAGGTTCTCGCTGCCACGCTCATCGAGGCCGGGCTCGACATCGTGTCGGGCGGGACAGATTCGCATCTGATGCTGGTCGATCTGCGGCCGCTAGGTCTGACCGGCCGGGGCGCCGAGACCAGCCTCGGGCGAGCCGGTATCACGTGCAATAAGAACGCGATTCCCCTCGACCCGCAAAAGCCGACCGTAACCTCCGGCATCCGCCTCGGTTCGCCCGCAGCAACGACGCGCGGTTTCGGACTGACCGAGTTCCGGACGGTCGGAAACTACATCGTCGAGGTATTAAGTGCGCTCGCACAAGGAGCGGCGGAGAACGGCGCAACGGAGGCGCGAGTCCGGGAGAATGCCCGGGAGCTCTGTGCCCGCTTCCCGATTTATCGCAAACCCGGCGCGAAGCACGAACAAGATTGATGGCGTTGTCCACCGGATCGGGAGGAGCAGATGCGCTGCCCGTTTTGCGGAGCCGATGATACCCAGGTCAAAGATTCCCGACCGACCGATGATCGCGGCGCGATTCGACGACGGCGTTTCTGCCCGAATTGTGCCGCCCGCTTCACCACCTTCGAACGCGTGCAGTTGCGAGACCTGACCGTCATCAAGAAGAACGGACAACGTGAGCCGTTCGACCGGGACAAGCTCGCCCGCTCGATCTATATCGCCCTGCGCAAGCGGCCGGTTGAGCCCGAGCGAGTGGAGCGGATGATCAACTCATTGGTGCGGCAGCTGGAAAGCTCGGGCGAGACCGACATCCCGAGCGATATGATCGGCGGCCTCGTCATGGAGGCGCTGTCGAGCCTCGACCAAGTTGCCTATATCCGTTTCGCGTCGGTCTACCGCAACTTCCGCGAAGCCAAGGATTTCGGCGAGTTCGTCGGCCGGATCGCTGCGGATGGCGATTGAGGGTCGGGCACTTGCAAACTCGCCGAGTGCTCGGGATCTCGATCTGCGCTCGATGCGGGCGGCGCTGGCGCTGGCGCGCCGCGGTCTCGGGACGGTGTGGCCCAATCCAGCGGTGGGTTGCGTCATCGTCAAGGAGGGACGAGTGGTCGGGCGCGGGTGGACCCAGCCAGGCGGACGGCCGCATGGCGAGACAGAGGCGCTTCGGCGCGCCGGCGAAGGCGCTATCAGCGCCACCGCCTATGTCAGTCTCGAGCCGTGCTGTCATTGGGGCCGCACCCCACCTTGCGTCGAGGCGCTGATCGCCGCCGGGGTGCAGCGCGCCGTCGTTGCGCTCGAAGACCCCGACCCACGCGTCGCCGGCCAAGGTCTGCATCGGTTGAAGACAGCGGGGCTTGACGTCGAAACCGGTCTGTGCGCCGCCGAGGCCGCGGAGGTTAATGCCGGTTTCTTCAGCCGCCTTCGCCTGGGCCGTCCGCTTGTCACGCTGAAGCTCGGCACCTCTCTCGACGGCCGCATTGCTACGGCGAGTGGGGAGAGCCAGTGGATTACCGGACCGCCAGCGCGGGAGCGCGCCCATGCACTACGCGCGACCCACGACGCCATCATGGTCGGAACCGGCACGGCTCTCGCCGACGATCCTCAGCTCACCTGCCGCCTGCCCGGCCTTGCACAGCGATCGCCGGTGCGGATCGTCATCGACCGGCATCTGCGCATGCCGCCAAGCATACAACTCATCGCCAGCGCGCGGGAGGTTCCTACTTGGGTGCTCACATCGCCTTCGGCGGATCGGTTGCGCCGGCAGGCACTTACCGACGGCGGCGTTACGCTCATCGAGATCGATGGCGACTCCAATGGAGAAATTGATCTTGCCACCGCATTGGCGGCGGTCGGTGAGCGCGGCATCACTCGGTTGCTCGTCGAAGGCGGCGGGCGGCTCGCGGCAGCGCTAGTACGCGCCCGCCTTGTGGACCGGCTAGTCTGGGCCCATGCGCCACTGCTGATCGGCAATGATGGCGTTCCCGCGATCGCCGATCTCGGCCTCGAAGTGCTCGCCGATGCACCGCATTTCGAGCGTCTATCCACGGAAATAGTCGGAGACGACGTGTTGACCATATTCAGGGCTCGCGCCTAGCCAAACTGGCCGGCGCGGGAAAGATGCTGGTCTCAATGGCTTCCCTCCTACAGTCGCGGATCGCGGCCTACACGAAAGGATAGAGATACCAAAGGCCGATCGACGGCCTCCGGCGCTAACGAGTCGGCGCGTCACTCGCAGCGCTGACGATCGGCGTCGGGGTCTTCTGGCTCAGCCTTGGATAAGCTGGCGCCAGCCGTGCCGGCTTGATATACGCCTATTATGACCGCAATCGGAGAATCGGTCCTCCGGCTCGAAGATCCGCCCCTTCTGACCGGGCGCGGGTGTTTTGTCGCCGACCTCTCGTTCCCGCACCAGTTACACATGCGTGTCGTGCGCTCGGCCCGCGCGCATGGCCGGATCCGCGTAATCGACACCGCCGCGGCTCTGGCGACGCCTGGAGTTGTCGCGGTATGGACCCATCGCGAGCTTGCGGACCTGCCGCCGATCGGATTGCGCGGGGGCATCGGCACAAGCCAGGCCGATGTCGCGCGGCTCGCGCCATATCTGCAGCCTGTGCTGGCGCGGGAGCGGGTGCGCTATATCGGCGAGCCGGTCGCCGCCGTCTTTGCCGAGGACCCGTATGTCGCCGAGGACGCGGCCGATCTCGTCACCACCGAGATCGAGGAATTGCCGGTCCGGTTGGCCGCCGAGGGCGCGCCGGGCGAGTTCGACTTTGGTCACCTCAGCGAAGCCGACACGATCCGCAAGGGGTATGGCAACGTCGAAATCGCGTTCGACACCGCGGACGCGGTTGTCGAACTCGACCTGTTAGTCGGGCGCCACTCCGGGGTTCCTCTCGAAACTCGCGGCGCCCTCGCCTGCTATAATCCCTCAGCGGACGTAATCGAGCTGCATGGCGCCGCCAAGGTGCCGCATGCAACCCGGGACGTGCTCGCCCGCGTGCTCGGGCGCAGTCCCGTCTCGGTGCATCTGTGCGAAAGCCATGTCGGCGGCGGCTTCGGCATCCGCGGCGAGCTCTATCCCGAGGATGTACTGGTCTCCCTCGCTGCATTGCGCCTCGGGCGCCCGGTCAAGTGGATCGAGGACCGGCGCGAGCACCTGATGGCCGCCAACCACTCCCGCGAGCAGCGCCATCGGGTCCGCGCGGCGGTCGATCGTGAGGGCCGGATCCTCGCCCTCGACGACGAGTTTTTCCATGATCAGGGAGCCTATCTGCGTACCCACGGGACACGGGTGGCGGATCTGACGGCCGGCATGCTGCCGGGGCCTTATCGCGTGCCGGCGTACCGGGTCGTCGGGCATGTCCGGCTGACCAACAAGACCCCGGCGGCAACCTATCGCGCCCCGGGCCGCTACGAGGGCACCTTTGTCCGCGAGCGGCTGCTTGACGCGATCGCAGACAGGCTCGGGATCGACCGGATCGAAGTCAGACGGCGAAATCTGCTCGGCGACGCCGAGATGCCCTATGAGCGCCCGCTCGATGCGCTCGGGGGCGATATTGTCTACGATTCGGGCGACTACGCCGGTCTGCTCGACAAGGCACTGGCCGCCGTCGGATGGGATGAGGTGCAAGCGGCGCTGAAGGAAGGCCGAAAGGCCGGTGAGGCGGTCGGCGCCGGTCTCGCCTTTTTTGTCGAGAAAAGCGGTCTCGGACCGTCAGACAGGGTCACGATCTCGGTCGACGGTGAAGGCGCCGTCGAACTGGTCACCGGCGGTGCCTCTATGGGCCAGGGGTTCGAGACGGTCATGGCGCAGATTTGCGCCGAGGCGCTGGGCGCCGATTATCGCCGGGTGCGGGTCGTGCACGGGCGGACTGACCGCATCGAGCATGGCATCGGAGCGCACGCCTCGCGTGCCACGGTGATGACTGGCTCGGCGACCCACATTGCCGCCCTCAATCTCAGGGCCAAGGCGCTCGAGACTGCGGCTGGGCTGATGCAGCTCCCCGCCGCTGCCCTCGACCTCGTCGACGGAAAGGTGATCCACAAGGACAGGTCCGATGGACCCTCGGTCACTCTCGGCGAAATCGTCAAAAATACCCCGGCCGGTCTGTCGGCTGAGGGACGATACACCACCGACCACATGAACTACCCCTATGGGGTTCAAATCGCCGTGGTCCGGGTCGACCGAGACACTGGCGGGGTCGAGATCGAGCGCTTCCTCGCCGCCTACGACATTGGACGCGCGGTCAACCCGATGTTCGTTGAAGGCCAGATGGCGGGCGGCTTCGCCCAAGGGGTGGGCGGCGCGCTGTTCGAGGAGTTCGTCTATGACGAGAAGGGAGAGCCCCTTTCCGTCACTTTCGCCGACTATCTTCTCCCCACGGCCCGCGAGGTGCCGGCGCTCGAGGTGCTCCTGACCGAAGACGCGCCGAGCCCGCTCAACACGCTCGGCCTCAAGGGCGCAGGCGAGGCCGGGATCAATGGCGTCGGCGCGGCCATCGCGGCTGCGATCGACGATGCGATCGACATTCCGGGCGCCATCACCCAGCTCCCCGTCCCACCGCGGCGGCTGCGGGACATCTTGAACACCCGGCCTGCGCCTTAAGCTCGGATGATTTTCACCCTCTTCTTGGTCGCCATGCCGCCGCGATCAGGTTAGTTTGGGCCCACAAAAGCCATCAGGGAGAAGAGGCTATGCTGCAGATGGCCGGACGCATGGGCGTGCTCGGGACCGAGACTGCCTTCGAGGTACTCGCTCGCGCCAATGCGCTCGCGGCGAAAGGCCGCTCGGTCGTCAATCTCGGCATCGGCCAGCCCGATTTTCCGACCCCCGAGCACGTCGTCGAAGCCGGCCGCAAGGCGCTCGACGACGGCCACCATGGTTATACGCCGGCCAACGGCATCCCGCAGCTCCGCGCGGCGGTCGCCGCCGATCTTCACCGCCGCCACGGGGTCGAGATTTCACCGGACCTGGTCCTGGTTGTCCCCGGCGGCAAAGTCACAATGTTTTTCGCGATCCTGATGTTCGGCGAGCCCGGCGTCGAAATCCTCTATCCCAACCCGGGCTTCCCGATTTACGAGAGTGTGATCCGGTTTTCCGGCGCCACTCCGGTACCGATCCCGCTGCACGAAGCTGCAGGATTTTCGTTCAGCGCCGATGAGGTGTTGGAGAAGATCACGCCGCGCACCCGGCTGATCATCGTGAACAGCCCTGCCAACCCGACCGGCGGCGTCGTTCCGCGGCACGAGCTCGACCGCCTCGTCGCCGGGCTCGAGCGGCACCAGCACGTCGTGGTGCTCAGCGACGAGATCTACGGCGAGATCCTTTATGACGGCGCCGAGCACTGGAGTCTTCTCCGGTACCCGTCGCTGCGCGACCGGCTGATTCTGCTCGACGGCTGGAGCAAGACCTATGCGATGACGGGTTGGCGTCTCGGCTATGGCGTGTGGCCAAAACCGCTGTTCGCCCACGCCGAGCGGCTGGCGATCAATTGCCATTCCTGTGTCAACGCTGCCGCGCAGTTCGCCGGGATATCGGCCCTTACCGGGCCGCGCGAGCCGGTCCGCCGCATGGTTGCGGCTTTTGCTGAGCGGCGCGAATTGATCGTCGCATCGTTGAACCGGCTGCCCGGGGTACGCTGCGCGCGACCGGGGGGCGCCTTCTATACCTTCCCCAATATCACCGGGACTGGCGGCGACGCCCGCACCCTGCAAGGGCAACTGCTCGAAAAGGCCGGGGTCGCAACGATCGCCGGCACCAGTTTTGGCGAATTCGGAGAGGGTTTTTTGCGCTTTTCCTATGCCGCCAGCCAAGAAGCGATTGGTGAAGCGATCGAACGCATCGATAAGTTTCTTACTGCTTTCTCGACCGGTTTACCGACCAAAAATTAGGCAAATTTCTGCCGGATCGGCAGGCAAATCGACAGTCGGCGTTGGGAATTTAGATTTCCATCGTCGCCGAATGCCGGTGGCATGGGTTATGCTGGATGCACGGCGAGCACGGTGCTCCGGCCGAGAAAGACGAGACGTCGATGAAGAAAATCGAAGCGATCATCAAGCCCTTCAAGCTCGATGAGGTGAAGGAGGCGCTTCACGAAGTCGGGATCCAAGGGATCACCGTCACCGAGGCCAAGGGTTTTGGCCGCCAGAAAGGCCACACCGAGCTCTATCGCGGGGCCGAATACGTCGTCGACTTTCTCCCGAAGGTAAAAATAGAAGTCGTCATGGAAGATTCCCTCGTCGATCGCGCGATCGACGCGATCCAGCAGTCGGCTCATACCGGCCGGATCGGTGACGGCAAGATCTTTGTGACGACTATCGACGAGGCAATCCGCATTCGCACCGGCGAGCGCGGACCGGATGCGATCTGAAATCGCCTCGGCCATTTCTCGGCCTCACTGGATGTGAGTAAAGGGAGACCCCCCGATGACTTATGACCTCAAGACACCCGAGGACGTCCTGCGCGCGATCAAGGACGACAAGATCGCGATGATCGATCTGCGGTTCACCGACGTTCCCGGTCTCTGGCAGCACTTCTCGGTCCCGCCGAGCGCACTCGACAGCGACAGCTTCGAGGACGGAGTGGGGTTCGACGGTTCTTCGATCCGCGGATTTCAGGAGATCCAGGAAAGCGACATGCTGGTGATCCCGGACCCGACATCAGCATTCCTCGATCCGTTCACCGAAGCTCCGACCCTGGTGTTGATCTGCAACATCCGCGATCCCGTCACGGGCCAAGCCTATAGCCGCGACGCGCGCTACATAGCGCAAAAGGCCGAGGCCTATCTGCGTTCGACGCGGATCGGCGACACCGCGTATTTCGGGCCTGAGCTCGAGCACTTCGTGTTCAACCAGGTGCGCTACGACCAGAGCACCAATTACGGCTATTACGAAATCGACGCCGTCGAGGCGAACTGGAGCGCGGCGCGGCGTGAGGGGCCGGGGCTCGGGCACATCCTGCGCCCGAAAGAGGGGTATTTCCCGGTGCCGCCTGCCGACGTCCTGCAGGACGCGCGGACGGAAATGGTCTCAACGCTCGAGCGGCTCGGCATCCGGGTCGAGGCCCATCACCACGAAGTCGCCACCGGCGGTCAGGGTGAGATCGACATGCGTTTCGCGCCGCTGGCGCGCATGGCCGACAACGTGATGATCTACAAATACGTGGTCAAAAATGTCGCGCGCAAACGCGGCATGACCGCCACTTTCATGCCGAAGCCGCTGTTCGGCGACAACGGCTCGGGAATGCATGTCCACCAGAGCATCTGGCAGAGTGAGCGACCGCTCTTTGCCGGCGATGGCTATGCCGGATCGAGCGATGTCATGCTCCACTACATCGGCGGGCTGTTGAAGCACGCGCCGGCGTTGCTCGCGATATGCGCGCCGACTGTGAACTCCTACCGCCGCCTCGTGCCCGGCTTTGAAGCGCCGGTCAACCTAGGCTATTCACAACGCAATCGCTCGGCGGCCTGCCGCATTCCGATGTACTCACCCGATCCCAAAGCAAAACGCATCGAGTTCCGGTGCCCCGATCCCTCCTGTAACCCCTATTTGGCGTTTGCTGCGATGCTGATGGCCGGACTCGATGGCGTGCAGAACCGCATGCATCCGGGCGAGCCGATCGACAAAAACCTTTACGATTTGCTGCCGGAAGAGCTGGCAAAGGTCCCCTCCGCGCCGGGGTCGCTCGAGGAAGCGCTGGATGCGCTCGAATCCGACCACACGTTCCTGCTCAAGGGTGACGTGTTCACGCCGGACGTCGTCAAAACCCATCTGAGCTACAAGCGGGCGCGCGAAGTCGACGAAATGCGCCTGCGTCCGCATCCCTATGAGTTCTTCCTCTATTACGACGTGTAGCTGCGACGCAAGAACACGCGCCACCCACGCGAACCCGCCGCGGGTGCCGCTCTCATCTTGCCACGCAACAAGCATGATATTTTCGTGGCGCCGCGAGAACGCTAAAGCGTGCTCCTCGACCCGAGTAGTGGTTCTGAATAAGGAAACGGAAACGAGTGATGTCTGATACCCAAAAAGTCATTGAGATGATCAAGGAGCACGACGTTAAATACGTCGACTTCCGGTTTACCGACCCGCGCGGCAAATGGCAGCATCTCGCCCATCACGTTAGAACGATCAACGAGGACTTTCTCGACGAAGGTGTAATGTTCGACGGGTCGTCGATCGCCGGCTGGAAGGCGATCAACGAATCGGACATGATGCTGGCGCCCGACTGCACGACAGCGGTCCTCGACCCGTTTGCGGCGCAGACCTCGCTCATCGTCTTCTGCGATGTGCACGAGCCGTTGACCGGCCAGCCTTACGCCCGCGACCCGCGCTCGATCGCCAAAAAGGCCGAGCAATACCTCGTTTCCAGCGGCACCGGTGACAAGGCCTATTTCGGGCCGGAAGCCGAGTTTTTCGTGTTCGACGATGTGCGCTACGCGGCGACCATGAAAGGGGCGATGTACGAGATCGACAGCGAAGAGGGCCCCTACGTCAGCGACCGCAAATTCCCCGACGGCAATACCGGTCATCGGCCGCCCATCAAGGGCGGTTACTTTCCGGTGCCGCCGGTCGACAGCCTCTCCGACATGCGCGCCGAGATGCTATCGGTGATGGCCGATATGGGCCTTGCCGTCGAGAAACATCACCACGAGGTCGCGCCGGCGCAGAACGAGCTCGGTTTTCTTTATTCGACGCTGGTGCGCACCGCCGACAACATGCAGATCTATAAATACGTCGTGCAGAATGTCGCGCACCAATACGGCAAGACCGCGACCTTCATGCCGAAGCCGGTCATGGGCGACAACGGCTCGGGTATGCACACCCACCAATCGCTATGGAAGGGCGAGCGCCCGATTTTCGCCGGCAATCTTTACGCCGACCTCTCCGAGACCGCCCTCCATTACATCGGCGGCGTCATCCGCCACGCCAAGGCGATCAACGCCTTTACCAATCCGACGACGAACAGCTACAAGCGGCTGATCCCCGGCTTTGAGGCTCCGGTACTGTTAGCGTATTCCTCACGCAACCGCTCCGCGGCGTGCCGCATCCCTTATGTGTCGAGCCCCAAAGGCAAGCGCGTCGAAGTGCGGTATCCCGACCCCGCCGCGAACCCCTATCTCGCCTTCGCGGCAATGCTGATGGCGGGGCTGGACGGCATTCAGAACAAGATCCATCCCGGCGACCCGATCGACAAGAACCTTTACGATTTGCCGCCCGAGGAATTGAGCGACGTGCCGGTGGTCTGCGGCTCGCTGCGCGAAGCGCTCGGCGAGTTGCGCGACGACCACGCCTTCCTGTTGAGGGGCGACGTTTTCAGCATGGACCAGATCGAGGCCTACATGGAATTGAAGTGGGAGGAGGTGTACGCGTTCGAGCACACCCCCCACCCGATCGAATTCCAGATGTATTACTCCGTTTGACCATTAAGCTACTGATACAAAAATCATTTTCCGGATCACGTTAGACTCATCCATCGCCCCGAACCGCCTCTGAAAGCCGCAGAAAGTCTAGGGCCAAAGTCGCGAGTCTAACGCGTCCCTTGGCGAGAGTGTGGCTGTTGTCGTTGCATTCTTGCCATACCCCTATTGCCGTCGCCGGGGCATTACAGCCGATAGAATTTCTGCCAGGCCGAAGAGGCCGATCCGAAAGCCGCGACCTGAAACTCTACCGTGCCGCGCACGATCTCGGTGACGATCGCCGCGCTGAAGGCCAACGATATCGCGATCAGTCAGGGATCGGTCAGCTTCAGAGAAGCGGCCACGTTTCGGTGATCGTGCGCGACCCCGATTGCAACGTCATAGAATTGCGCGGTCGCGATCAGGGCGAGGTCGAGGGCGTCACCCGCTACCTGCCGTAACCCCGCGGCGTCGAGCCTTTCCATTTCCATGCCCTTGTCGCAATCTGGTGCGATAAAAAGCCTGCTGACTTCCCGGCGGTCCAGCCGACGTTGTTCGAACTCGCCTTCAACGTCAAGACGGCAAAGACACTGGGCATCGCGATCCCGCCCCACGATCGCCGCTCGCGCCGACAAAGTAATCGAATAACTTCGTCTGACGGCGGACCCCCGGTCGTCCTTCAGGCATGAGATCCGTATCTTGCCGTCGTCGATCATACGGTGGGCTCCTGGCCGATCAGTGTCTCGATCGCGTAATCAACTCGCGTATTCCTGCAGGCCCCACTTGCAGGCGTTTGGGCGATGAATGGGGCTCTCTTTTGCCCGCCGCCAGCGCACCTGCTGAACTTCCGCTTCCCACCGAGGCTGTGCGAAAACTCAGGCGTTCATCGTGGGCGTAGAAAGTCCTTCTCGATTTCGTCAATCTGAAAACCAAAAGTTCCGGTGGCGCTATCGCGAGAAGGCAATAAAGAAAAACCATTCTCCGCCTTCTTGGCCTGCGCACGTTTTCACACAGGCTGCACCCGACTCAGCCGTTTGGGGCGGCGGCCGGGTAACGGCCGGATAGGGCATCAACACCCAAAGCTGCTGGCCGACACGCACCGACCGCTTTGGGGTCGAGAGCGATCTGTTTGGGGAATTCTCGGCGAGTCCCCGAAAATTGTCGAGCTGCTTACCAGGCCGGAGGTGCGGTGGTGGCGACGGTGGTTCGGGGCGTGACGCTCGATTTCGGGAAAACCGGCCTCGTCCGGGGTCCTTGACCGCTGTCCCAGCGCATCGCTGCAGCGGTATCCGGTGCTGCCCGCGGTACGGGGAAAATCTGCTTCGCGCGGGGATCAGGGAAAAATGTAGGCGACCCGCGCCAGAAGGCGCACGGAAAGATCGAGCCGGTCAACCGCCTCGATGACGGCAAGACCAGCGCGCACCGCACCCTCGGCGTCGTCCTCATGCGCTTGCGGGTAGCCGAAATAGACCAAAACGCCGTCGCCCATGTACTTGGCGACGAAGCCATCGAGCCCGGCGACGACTTCGGCGACGGCACGGTGATAAGCAGCGATGACCTCGCGCAAATCTTCAGGATCGAGACGCGCCGACAGAGCGGTCGAGCCGACCAGATCGCAGAACATCGCCGTCAGCTGGCGACGCTCGGCCTCAGGGGTAGCAGCAGAGGGGAGCGGCCGCAACGGGCGTGGCTTTAGCTGCGGGTAGACCATCACTGAGAGCGGCGATCGCGTCGAGCAACCGTCGACGATGGCCTATCGGCACCACGCCGATCTCCCTGAGATCCTCGGACGTCAGGCTGGGCAGCACCCCTTCGTCGATCTCGTTGGCGCGGAACGCCGGCTCGTATTGCTCGAGCCCGAGACTGCGGAGCCATGCCGCAATGTCCACGCTCGTCTCCCCGACCGGTCAATGCCGCGCTCTCACCGTACTTCAAACTGTCGCTGTGCGCGAATACTCGATGGAAGTTGGTGCGGCTCAGGTCTGCGTCACGGGGGCGCTAACATACCTCGCATCCGCAACACCGGCGCGACGGCTCGATGATGCAAGTGACTCGAAAACGACGCGGCATCGGCATAGCCCGGTACGGGGAAAACCGGGGCACGCGGGGAGGGTTGCGAGAAATTACGCGGTGCGGCCCGCCGCATCGATCACCCGTCGCGCCTCATCGGGCGAGAGATACTTCCTCTTGGGCGCAACATTCGTGTTTCCGCCGCAAACCAGGTGCTTGGCCGGACCTTTGAAGTCGAGGATTTGTGCGGTTATCGACACGGCTGACCTTCGCTCAATCGTGTTTCTGGGTGAAAGTACGAATGTTTGCCGGCTTTGGACTGTCCACGGTTTCTCATTTCGAAGCGACTTCGGCGCCATAGCGATTCCAGTCGACCTTGAGCAGATCGGCGGCCAGGCGCTCGGTCACCGAGGCGATGACGTGTTGGCGATTATAGGCGCGG
>Ga0306920_100009870_pt1 | contig 12770 bp, 12 predicted proteins | sample flu12Cox44000170_FD_204666 | JGI IMG/M metagenome (GOLD analysis project Ga0306920, IMG submission 204666) | Lab enrichment of tropical soil microbial communities from Luquillo Experimental Forest, Puerto Rico - flux4day.12C.oxic.44.000.170 (v2)... | ecosystem: Environmental > Terrestrial >...
AGGCCTGGGGATGGCATCGAACGCCGCCAGCACCGAGGAGAGGGTGCTGGTGCTCCCGCGCCGAAGGAACGCGGTGATCTGGTGGTGCGCTCCGCGGCCGTCGCGGTTGGAGAGCGAGAGCGCCGGGTGGGCCTCCACGGTCGGCCCGTTCCGCCCGAGCGCCCGGGAGAGTGCGACGGCGTCCGCCTCGTCGCCCACGAGCACGAGGTCCGCACGCGCGACGGTGTCCGCGAGGCCGGCCGGCCGCCCGACGCTCGTCCGCGGCAGGCTCGCGATCGCGACGACCGTCGTGATCCCGGCGTTGCGGGCGATCTGGACGAACGGCTTCACCCACGAGTTGTCGATGCCGGGCCACGCGTACGCGATGGCGGTTCGCACGTCACCGCCCAACCACTCGCGGAACGCCTGGACGCGGAACCTCGCGCTGTCGGGCGCGCGCAACGATGCGACCCGGGACGCGCCGTCGGCGCGGTGCGCGACGGCGAGCGACGGCGCACGGTGCAGCCCGACGGTGTAGTCGAGGCCGAGGTCGACCTCGACCCTCGTGACCGGTGCGAACGTGGAGACCGCGTGCACGATCTCCGAGACGATGATCCCAGGGATCGTCGTGTGCCGTCCGGGACCGGCGACGACGACCGCGGTGCGATCGCTGTCGAGTCGGGCCTGGACGCCGACGGGCTCCTCAGCCCGGCGGAACACGGTACCTCCGAAGTCGCTCGCGGAGGATCACGCGGAAGCAGCGGAGGCCGTCACTGAGCGCGTTCAGGTTGCTCCGGCCGTGGATGCGGTCGGTCTCGAAGCAGGCGACCTCGGCGGTGCGCAAGCCGCCGCGGTGTGCGCGAATGTCGATGAGGAGCTCGACCTCGAACCCGTCGGTGTCGATCTGGATCGTGTCCAGCGAGCTCCGCCACATCCCCTTGAACCCGTAGGTCCCATCGGTGTACCGAGCCCCGAAGAAGAGCCACACGAGCAGGCAGATGCCCGCGTCGCCAACCCTCCGCAGACGGGTGATGTCGGTCGATCCGCCACCGTCGCGGAATCGGCTGCCCTTCACATACTCGGCGCCCTCGAGCAACGCGTCGCGGAACTTCTCGATGTCGGCCCCGTCCATCGAGCCGTCCGCGTCCATGATGATGAGGAGGTCGCCCCGCGCGGACTCGAGCCCGGAGCGAAGCGCCGCGCCCTTGCCCTTGCGGACCTGGTGCACGATCCTCGCGTCGGGTCGCAGCACCCGTGCGACGCGCGCGGTGTCGTCGCTCGATCGTCCGTCGACGATGACGATCTCGTCGACCCATCGCGGGATCGTGTTGAGGACGTAGGGGAGGTTCCCCGCCTCGTTGAGCGTCGGGATGACGACAGAGATCGTCGGCGCCGTGCGGGCGGGCGAGGCCGTCGTGCGGACCGATCCGTGCCCTGCCGCGTCACCTAGGTAGTCCGACAGAAGCGCAGGGCTGGCCGTGCGCACCGTGCTCCTCCTCATCGGCCCGTCGCTCGCTCAAGCCTTGCCGAGACCAATTTTCTTGTCAATTGCCAGTGATCTAGTCGGAATTGTGCTCGACGCCTCGAGCGCACGGGGCCGACGTACCCAGAGCTCGCCGCGAGCTCACACGCTATGCGCGTGGCGCCACACCGCGCGCGCCTCTCCCGCGACGTCGGCCGGACCGCTCCGCGGTGCGTCAAGGCCGGTGCGTCGAGCATGCCACCGACGGTTGCATCGCCACGGAGCGCGCCACCTCCGTCCGCGAGCAGCGTGCCCATGGCGCGCACCGGCTCAGGGCTGGTACTCCGCGACCCAGTCCACCTGGAGCGACTGCGGCGCCGTGGGGCACGCCCAGAAGGACGCGCACCAGGTCTGCTGCGTGAGATCCAGGGTCATCGGCTGGGCCGGGATCTCCGAGGGCAGGCGGATCGCGCCCCACGCCCGGCCGTCCAGGGTGTAGAGGATCGACGACGGCGACCAGATCACGCCCCAGGTGTGCCACTGGGTCATGTCGACCCTCACCCGCTTCTGGTCCTGGTGGTTGGCCGCGGTGAAGTGGACGGTGGCCGTGGTCAGCCCCACGCTCCCGTCGGTCTCGTTGAAGTCGATCTCGGGCGGCCACCCCTTGGTGGGCCAGAGCAGCTGGACCTGGGTCGGGCCGCCGCCGGTCACCCTCGAGCGGACGAAGTAGGCGCCGTAGACGTGGGCGACGCCGCACTGGCAGAGGCCGCCGGCCACCCACTCGTCGCCGTAGGCGGCGTCCTTCCAGGTGTTGAGGCTGAGCAGCCCGCTGCCGACCGTCACGTGCGAGGCGGCCCACTGCGCCCCGGGGTCGCCGCCCGGGTTGCCCGTGAAGACGTCCCATCCATCGGGGAGCCCGCCGCCGCCGAAGTCCTGGACGTAGCTCTGCGAGTACCCGGGCAGGGCGTCCGCGGTCGGGGGGGCCATCCCGGAGGGCTCGGAGCCGTCCGGGACCCCCAACGGGAACGGCGTGGGAGGCACCGTGGTCGTGGTGGTCGGCGCGGAGAGCGTCGTGGGCGGTGCGAGCGCGGGCGGGCGTCCGTTGTGCGCCGCCGTGCGACCGAACCTCGACGACGCCGAGTCGAACCTCGCGGCTTGGAGCGCGCGGAGGCTCGCGCGCTCGACGGCGAGCCTGGTCGCGAGGCGGCGCTCCCCCATGAGGCTGTGCGAGGTCCTCTTTGACCCGAACCCGGTCACGCCCGCGAGCGCGCCGGTGTCGGTGATCGCGACGAGCATGCCGATCGCGACGCCGAGCGCCGCGACCTGCCGGAGCCGCGCCGCGGTGAGCCCCCGGCTGGGGGCGTGCCCGAGCCAGGCGGGCGTGCGCCGACGGGCACCACGGACGTGATTCATGTGCGGCTCGTGCGCCTCGCTAGTCATGAGGCATGCAACGTGGCACCCCGAGGTCACGGCGCTGCCCATCGATCGACAACTCCGACCCAACTCGAACGCGACGCACCGCGGGCGCGGTGCACCGTCGGCGAGCCGACGCGTTGTGGTGTGGCAGCAGATGCGCGCGGGGTGCGGAGGGCCACGCATCGGTGCCCTCGGCACAATGGCCCGGTGCGCGACGACCCGGTGACCTCGGACCGTGCGCCCGGTGTCGGGCGGATCATCAGCGGAGGGCAGACCGGCGCCGATCGCGCGGCGACCGACTTCGCGATCGCGCACGCCATCCCGACGGGTGGGTGGGTCCCGCGTGGCGGGTGGGCGGAGGACTTCCCCGTCGCCCCCGGGCTGCTCGCCGTCTACCCGGGGTTCATCGCGACCGCGAGCGACGACCCCTCGGAGCGGACCCGTCGGAACGTCGAGAGCGCCGACGCGACGCTGGTGTTGGTGCTCACGGCCGCGTCGTCACCGGGCACGGCCGTCACGCGGTCGCACGCGGCGGCGCTCGGCGCGCCGATCTCGGTCGTCGACCTCTCCTCCCCGACCGCGGACGCGATGCTTGTCGCGTTCGTGGCGTCGCTGCCGAGCGGGTGCACGCTCAACGTCGCCGGCCCGCGAGAGAGCGAGCAGCCCGGGATCTACGACGCGGCACGCGCCATCCTCGAGCGCAACGCCGCCTCGCTCGTCGGCGCTTCCCGCCGGTGAGCCCCGAGCCGCGTGGCGAAGCGGCCGCTCCAGGTCGCCGTCGGACGGCGAGCCTCGTCAGGCGGCCACCGGCTCGGCGACCCGCGCCTCCCGCGGGAGCGGGACCGTCGCACCCGGTCGGGCCGGGAGAAGGACGGCCGCGACCACGGCGCCGACGAGGGCGGCTGTCGCGCCCACCAGGCACCCGATCGACATGGCGTGGACGAAGCTGTGCCACGCGTCGTGCCGCACGGTGCCCGCGAGCGTGAGCCGGCCAGACGCCGCGAGCCGGTGGGCGACACCGAGCGCGGCGCCGACGGACTGGTGCGCCACGGACGTGAGCGGTGCCGGCAGGTGTGCGGGCAGCGTGGTCGCGAGCGCGTTCGAGTACGCCGACGCGGAGACGCTGCCGATGACCGCGACGCCGAGCGCGGCGCCGAAGAGCCGCGTCGCGTCGTTGACGGCCGATCCGACGCCCGCCTTCTCCTTGGGGACGACGCCGAGGATCGCCTCGGTCGCCGGCGCGGTGATGAGGCCCATGCCCCCGCCGGCGACGACCATCTGGAGCGCGATCACGCCGTAGGAGGTCGTTGCGTCGTTCGTGCTGATCCACAGGAGCCCTAGCCCGAACGCCGCCAGCCCTGCCGCGACCACCGCCTTGTTGCCGAGCCTCGGGGTGAGCCGCGTGCCGACGATCGCGGTCGTCGCGACCGCGACGGCCACCGGAAGGATTCGAACGCCGGTGCCGAGCGGGGTGAAGCCGCGCACGAACTGGAAGTACTGGGTCACCAGGAACGTGAAGCCCGCGAGCGCGAAGAAGCTGATCGTGACGGATCCGCTCGCGGCGGTGAAGCGGAGGTTTCGGAACAGCCGTACGTCGAGCATGGGGTGCCGGAGCCGCCGCTCGACCAGCACGAAGCCGACGAGGATCGCGAGCCCGGAGGCCAGCGCGCCGAGCGTCGCGCCGCTGCTCCAGCCCCAGCTCGGTCCCTGGATGATGCCGAGCAGCACGAGCGCCATCCCCGTCGTCGAGAGCACCAGGCCGGTGCGATCGATCGGGGGCGTCGAGGGGTCTCGCGACGTCGGCACGGCCAGGGCCACCATCGCCGCGACGACGGCTGCCAGCGGCACCATGAAGAGGAAGACGCTCCCCCACCAGAAGTGTGCGAGGAGCCACCCGCCGAGGATCGGTCCGATCGCGATCCCGACGCCCGTCGTCGCACCCCACGCGCCGATCGCCTTCACGCGCTCAGCGCGCGCCGTGAACACGTTGGAGAGGATCGACAGGGTCGACGGGAAGATGGCCGCGGCACCGATCCCCATCACGACGCGTGAGGCGATGAGCTCCCCGGAGGTGTGGCTGAGCGCGCCCGCCAGGCTCCCCGCGGCGAAGACGGCGAGCCCCGCGAGCAGCAGCCCCTTGCGGCCCAACCTGTCGCTGAGGCTTCCGGCGGCGAGGATCAGCGAGGCGAAGACCAGCGTGTACGCGTCGACCACCCACTGCAAGGTGGCCGTCGCGGCGTGCAGCTCTCGGACGAGGCTCGGCAGGGTGACGTTCACGATCGTCACGTCGACGTTGATGATGAGCGCGCCGAGGCAGAGCGCAACGAGGATCGCGCGCTTGTCAGCGCGGTCGTGGACCGTCGTCCGGGGTACAAGATCGGTAACCATCGGTGACTCCCTCTGCCCGCCTGCTGCTGGACAACATAAAGGTAAGACTTGATTATGTCAAGGTCTTACTTGAATTAATTGAGCAGGGTGGTACGATCCACCCATGCGCTCCTACGAGCAGTACTGCAGCCTCGCCAAGGCCCTCGACGTCGTGGGCGACCGCTGGACGTTGCTCATCGTCCGCGAGCTGCTCAGCAGAGGGACCTGCCGGTACACCGATCTGCAGCGGGGGTTGCCTGGGATCGCGACGAACCTGCTGGCCGAGCGGCTCCGACACCTGGAGGAGCACGGCATCGTCACCAAGTCGAAGGCACCGCCGCCCGTCGCGACGACGGTGTTCCGCCTGACGCCTCGAGGAGAGGAGCTCCAGTCGGTCGTCTTCGCCCTCGGACGGTGGGGCCTGCCGCTCCTGCCGCGGCAGCCCTCAGGGGAGGTGTTCCAGTCGCACTGGTTCGCGCTGCCGCTCCGCAGGGTGCTCGGCGAGCGCACGATCGCCGGCCCGCCCACGACGCTCGAGGTGCGCACGGGTGACGAGCCGATCACGATCACGTCGTCGGCGTCGGGGGTCGAGGTGCACGTGGGCGAAGCCCACGCGCCAGACGCCGTGCTCACCGGCACGCCCGCCCTCGTCATGGAGCTCCTGCTCGGTGTGTCGACGCTTGACGGGGTGCGCGCGCAGGGCCTCGTCATCGAGGGGAGCGAGGACGCGATCGTCGGGTTCCTCCCGACGAGCGACGCTGCGTCCGCGGCACCCCGCCCGCTCGTTGCCACCGATCCCCGGCGATGACCACCGCCGTGCACGGCGGCGAGAACTCGAGGTCGTCGCGCCCATGGTCGTCGCACGGGGGCGGAGCTGTGCTGGGCGAGCACGCACCCGCTCGCTGTCGCGTGGAAGCCAACGGTCGGTGGGCGCTGAGGGACTCGAACCCCCGGCCTGCTGGGTGTAAGCCAGCTGCTCTGACCAACTGAGCTAAGCGCCCGGCCCGCTGACCCTACGGCGCACCCGTCCCGCCTCGCTCGATGAACCCGCGCAGCTCGTCGCGCAGCGGCGCGTTGCACGCGGCGAGCACCCGTCGCCCCGCGCGGTCCGCGCTGACGAGCGGCTTGCCGTCGAGCTCGATCACGGTCCCGCCGGCCTCCTCCACGACCTGCAGCCCGCCGAGGTAGTCCCACGGGCTCAGCCGGGACGCCGCGGCCACCGCGAACCCGTCGAGGGAGCCGTCGGCGACCGCGCACAGCTCGAGGGACGCCGAGCCCAGCGCGCGGAACTGGGCCCATGGCCCGCGGGTCGAAGGCAGCCCCGAGAACGAGATGATCGCCTCGCGCATCGCAGTCACGCTCGACGGCCGGATCGGCTCGCCGTCCCGCGTCGCGCCACGCCCCCGCAGCGCCTCGTACCACGTGTCCGTCGCGTGGTTGACGACGACGCTGCATCGCAGGCCGTCGTCGTCGAGCGCGCACGCGCTCGTCGCGTAGAACGGGATGCCACGGTCGAAGTTCGTCGACCCGTCGATCGGGTCGAGGACGCAGGTGACCTCGCCATCCCCGCTCACGCCCGACTCCTCGGAGAGCACGGTGAGGCCACCGGCTACGAGGACCGAGACCGCCGCCTCGTCGGCGACGAGGTCGGCGTGGTACTGCGACGGACGACCGCCCGAGAGGCCCCGCCGCTGCTCGCCGATGATCGCGTCTCGGACCGCGTTCGCGGCCGCGCGGAGGAGCTGCAGGACGTCCTCGTCGTGCACCACGGGAGGCTACCGTCGGCCGGTCTCGAGACCCCGGCGGTAGTGTCCGGTCGTGGCAGCCATCGACGTCGCTGGGTACGTCGCTGACCTCAAGGATCACTCCGTCGACCACGGGTTCCACGTCCACGACGAGCGGCACTTCGTCGAGACGTACTCGCTCCGCCAGGTCTGGGAGGTGGACCTCCACCCCGAGGACGGGTGCGGCGGCCCGCTCGACCTGCACCTCGCGCTCGACGTCGACCCCCGCATCCTGCTCAGCTTCGAGGACGCGGTGCTCGGGCTCCCCGAGGACGAGGAGCCGCCCGACGAGTTCCACTTCCCGATCACCTTCACCTGGGCGCTCCCGCCGCTGCCGCACGCCCCGGACCTGCTGCGCCTTGCGATCGACCTCGCGCCGGTGGGGGGCATCGTGCTCCCGCTCGAGGTCTCGGCGACCGACTCGTACGCGTCGGCCACCGACGGGTCGGAGCGCCGCGTGACGATCGTGGCCCGGCACCCCGTCTCGCTGGCGGCGGTCCTCAAGGGCGAGGAGCTGCTCTGCGACGTCTTCGACCGATGCCGCGACGTGAGCGAGTTCCTGCTGGAGCGTGCAGAGGCGTGGCTGGACTGACCCGTCGCGCGGGGGCTGCCGCGCTCGTCGTCGCCGCGGCCGTCGGCCTCGCGGCCTGCGGCGGGGGTTCCAACGGTGACGCGATCGCGACGTGCAAGGGGGTCCGCCTCGCGCTCGCCGACTACGCGCGCTCGCAGCACGCGCCGACCGCGCAGGCCCGCCAGGACGACCTCCGCGCGGCGCACCACCAGATCGCCCTCGTGCAGTCCGACGCCGCGCTCGCGAACTCAGCAGACGGCTCCTACGACGCGCTGATGACGCTCGTCCAGGAGGCCGCGGTGATGCCGTTCCGCTACGTCGCGCCGGCGCTGCGAGTGACGTGCGCGGCGGTGGACTCCTCCACGAGCTACCTCTGAGCGCGCTGCGCCATCGCGAGCCTGCCCTCGGCGACGAGCACGCTCAGCACCCTCGGTGCGAGGTAGGGCCCCGCGGTGCGCGCGAAGTGCACCCCGTCTGGTGACCGGACGGTCACGCCGTCGATGACCTGCTGGTACTGCCCGCCGGGGCACACGATCGCGTCGAGGTCGAGGACGGTCGAGTGCGTCTGCTTGGCGATCCCGCGGAGGATCCGGTTGTAGATCGCGAGGCGCGCGGGCGAGTCCTCCGGCCAGGGCTGCCCGTTCGGCCGCTCCCCGCTGCTCGCGCAAGCCTGGGTCATCAGCACGACGCGCGCCCCGTCCGACGAGGCGATCCGGACCGCGCGCGCGAGCCCCGCGGCGACGTCGCGCTGGAACCCGCGCTGGGTGATCTCGACCCGGCGACCGTTGCGCAGCACCGTGTGGACCTCCCAGCGCCCCGCGAGGATCGCGACGACGTCGGGGCGGAAGGTCGCGACGTCCTGGCGCCACAGCTCGAAGATCGTGGGGTGGGCGCCGGGGTGCGTGCGGCACGGCCACGCCGTCGGGATCGGGATGCCGTGCTCGATCTGCGCGTCGGAGAACGTCACGCCGCACCCGAGGCTCGCCTGGTCGCTCTGGTTGACGTCGTAGAGGTAGGTCCAGGGCGCGATCGCGATCCCGAGCGTGAGCGCGGTCGAGTCGCCGAGGATGAGCGCGCGCACCGGGTTGTGGAAGGGGAGCCGGGGCGGCGGGGCTGCGGCGGACGGCGCGGCGGCGGCGAGTGACGTGGAGAGGACGATCGCGACCGTCGCGGTGACCGCGGCGAGCGTGGAGGCGACGGCGGACGCGCCGCGGAGCACGAGCCCGTGCCGGATCGGGCGCTCGACGAGGAAGAAGGACGCCGACGCGACGACGAGGGTGACCACGGCGCGCACGGCGAGCAGCCGCAGCCCGTACAGGCCGGTGCGCTCGTGGTCGAGCCAGATGAAGATCGGGTAGTGCCACAGGTACAGCCCGTAGGAGATCCGTCCGACGTACCGGATCGGCGCGAACGAGAGCAGCATCCCGAGCGGCCCGCGCGGGACGGTCACCACACTCAGGATGACCGCGGCGGTCGCCACGCCGGTGAGGAGGAACCCGCCCTTGTACAGCCACGCCGTGGTCCCCGTCACCTTGAGCGCCATGGCGGTCAGCACGAGCGCGCCGACCACGCCCGCCGCCTCCAGGACCCAGGCCACCGCGCCGCGCGCGCGGAGCACCGTCGGGTCCGCGCCACGCGCCACCATGGCGAGCACAGCGGCGAGCACCGCGCCGGTCAGCATCGTCATGGCGTGCGTGTCGGTGCCGTAGTAGAGCCGGGTGGGGTCCGAGTACGAGCCGTGCAGCGCCGCCATCCACACCGTCGAGGCGACCGCGCCCACCGATGCGACGACGAGGACCCCGGTCACCGGGCGACGGAGCCGGATGAGGGCGAGCACGACGAGCGGCCAGACCAGGTAGAACTGCTCCTCGATCGCCAGCGACCAGGTGTGGGTGAGCGGCGACGGCGCGAGCGCCGCTTGGAAGTAGCTCGACCCTTCGAGGATGAAGTGCCAGTTGGAGACGTAGAAGAGCGTCGCCAGCGAGTCGAGCCGCAGCCCGGGGTACGCCCCGGGGGGTGCGGCGAGCCAGGCGAAGAGTCCGACGAAGCAGAGCACGAGGAAGAGCGCCGGGAGCAGCCGCCGCGCGCGGCGGGCCCAGAACGCCCCGAGCCGGATCGTGCCGGTCCGGCGCGCCTCACCGAGCAGCAGCGAGGTGATGAGGAACCCGGAGAGGCAGAAGAACGCGTCGACACCGAGGAACCCGCCGGTGACGTGGGTGGCGCCGGCGTGGAACGCCATCACGGCGGCGACGGCGAAGGCGCGGATGCCGTCGAGCGCGCCGACGTAGCCGAGCCGCTGTCCGATCGGCGAGGCGTCGGGGTCTGCCGGTCCCGGCTCGGCGAGCGCGACGCCGCCGCGCTCCTGCGCCCGCCCGGGGGCGCGGCTCACGGGACGGGGTAGCCGCTCAGCCGCGCGCGGAGCCAGGCGACCGAGTTGGGCGACGCCACCTCGTCCTCCCAGCCCTGGAGAGCCTGGTGCACCTCGTCCACCGTCGGCACCGAGGCCACGAGCTCGACGGTGAGCTCGTCCACCGGCTCCTCGGGATCGACGGCGATGTCGCCGAACGGGTCCTCGATGAGCTCGGCCCCGGGCATGGCCATCAGATAGAGCTCGCCCGTGTCGACGACGTAGTTGAGCTCGTAGACGTTGCCTCGCTCGTCGCGCCACTCCGACCCGAGCTCGATCTCCTCGCTCTCACGGCGACGCTCGTCCGCGTCGTAGAACTCCTCGATGTCCACCGCGGGCACGCTACTTCGCGCGCTCACGGACCTCCCGTCCTGGGGAACGAGCGGGGGAGCGGTCTTTCGGACAATCTCGCGATGTCCCATCGCGATCCGCCGGACGTCCTCGCCGCCCTCCGGGAGGAGTGGCGGCGGCTCGGTCGATCGTCGGAGGCGCGGCGGGCGCTCGCGCGGCTGCGGGCAACCGCTGGGCGCGTCGTGCCACCGGGGGTGACCGACCTCTGTGACCTCGTCACGTCCCTCGAGCCCCGCGGGGGCCTCACGCCGGTCGAGCGGGCGCGCGTCGTGGCCGCGCTGCTCTCGGTCGCCGACGACGCCGTGCTGCGACGGTGCCTGCTGCAGACCCTGCTCCCGGGGATCGTCTCGGTCGCGCGCGCCCTCGGCTTCGGCGCCGGCGTCGCCGACGACCCCCGCACCTTCCTCGCCGACACGCTCGGGGAGGCGGTCGAGCTGCTCGAGGAGTGGGCCGGGCAGCGCCGCCCCTACGCCGCGCCCGATCTGCTCGGCGCCCTGCGCTGCCGGATGCGCCGGCGCCTCCTGGCAGAGAAGGCGAGGCGCGTCGAGCTGACGAGGGTGCCCGAGCGCCCCGCGCGCGCCGACCCGATCGGCGACGCGCTCGTCCGAGCGCTCGGTCGGGCGGCCGCCGCGGGCGTAACCGATGTGGACCTCGTCTACGCGCGGTGCGTCCTCGGGTTCGGCGCGACCGAGCTCGCGACCGCCGCCGGCGTGACGACCGGCGTGCTGCGGCGACGGCTCGCAAGGGCGGCTCGGACCTTCGTTGCGACGCCGTCGTAACCTCCACGCGATGCGCCGACGGCGGCTCCCGACCGGGGGGTTGGTGTCGCTCGCGGTCGTGCTCGCCGCGCTCGCCGTTGTCGTCGTCGCCGGGGCGCCGACGCCGCGCACGCGTGTCGTCGTCGAGCAGCGCACGCACACGATCTGGCGCACGACGACGCGGGGCGTGTCCGAGCGCGGGCAGCGCCGACCACATCGCGCCACCAGGGAGTGGGCGCGTGCGTACGCGGTCGTGGCCCACGACGGTTCGACCGGCGCACGACGCCCGCCCGAGGGGCACGTCGCGGCGCCCGCTCCACCTGAACCGACGACGTCGCCGACGGCCACGACCACGACGACCACGACCACAGGCCCCCCGGCGACGACCACCACCACCGTGCCGGCACCTGCACCAGCCCCCGCTCCGACCTCCCGCGACGGGGTGTTCGAAGGGGGCGCGACGAGCGCCTCCGCACGCGTCGACGCGGTCCACGCGGTGACGGTGGTCGTGCCGGCTGGCATCCAGGTCTCGCTCTCCGTCGTCTGCGGCCTCGCCACCTGGTCGACGACGTCGATGACGAAGGCGACGGTCCACGTGCTGAGCGGCGGCGCCGCCTGCACCGCGACGTTCTCCATCCCGACCTCCGCGCCGCAGCCCGCGCGCTGGCGGCTGACGACGGCGTGAGGCCGCGATGACCGCGCGCCGCCGGATCGGGGTGCTCGAGGGCGCCCTGGTCGTCGCGGCGCTCGGGTGCGTCCCGTTGGCCCTCGCCGCCGCGCTCCGCGCCCCGGTCGTCGAGTCGCTCCACGGCCTCGTCGACGCGTTGGTCGTCCTCGCAGCCGTGACGTGGGTGACGGTGACGGTCGGGCTCGGTCGCCTCGTCGTGCACCGCGTCCGCGGCGGTGCCGTCGAGCCGGGGCCGATGGGATGGGCGGCGGTCCGCGTCGCCGCGGTGGTCCTCCTCGTCGCGCCGTTCCTCGACTCGTCGACCGGTGTCGCCGCCCCGCACCGCTCGAGCCCCGGCGGCGACGTGGCGGGACGGGGGGCCATCGCGACCGCCGTCGCTGCGCCGAGCCACACCGTCAGCTCGGCGACGCCGGCTGACCGTGCGGTGCGGTGGGCCCGGCGACCGCACGGTGCACGCTGCCGGCACGCGCGCTCGACGCCCGCGCTGCTCGGCACCGGGGTGCTCCTCGTCGCGCTCGCCGCGGACGCCCGTCGGCGCAGCCGGCTCTCCCGACGGGTCGGGCTCGACACCGCCGCCGCGGTGGACCTCGAGACGGCGCTCCTGGCCGGACGGGCCGCGCCGTGGCCACGCCTGGCATCGGTCGCCTCGGCGCTGGGTGCGTGCGGTCGGCTCGACGCAGCCGTCCATCTCGTGCTCGCCCACGGCGAGGCCGCGCTGGCGGACGGCACGTGGCGGTTCGACCCGGCGACCGCGCACCGGGAGGTGCGGGGCCTCGTGATCCCGCTCGGCGAGCTGGACGGTGCCGTGCACGTGCTCCTCGTCCCCCGGGGTGTGGCCCTCCCCCTGGCGGGGCCGGGCGCGCGAAGCTGCGTCGAGGACGCCGTCCGTGTCGGCGCCGCGTCGGGCCTCGGGCGCACGACGCTCGCCGGCCAAGCGAGCCTCGAGCGTGCGCTCGCCCTTCGGGCCGACGATGAGGTCGTCGTCTG
>Ga0306920_100009871_pt1 | contig 12768 bp, 13 predicted proteins | sample flu12Cox44000170_FD_204666 | JGI IMG/M metagenome (GOLD analysis project Ga0306920, IMG submission 204666) | Lab enrichment of tropical soil microbial communities from Luquillo Experimental Forest, Puerto Rico - flux4day.12C.oxic.44.000.170 (v2)... | ecosystem: Environmental > Terrestrial >...
CGGCGGCGCAGCCACAGCGCCGCCTGCCGGCGCGCGATCCCCCACAGCCAGCCGCCCGCGGAACCCGGCCGGTAGCCGCCCGCGCCGCGCCACACCGCGAGGAACGTCTCCTGCAAGACGTCCTCGACCTCGGCGGCGGGCAGGACACCGCGCAGGCGGCCAGCCAGCCACGGCGCGTGCCGCTGGAATAGCTCCCGCAGCGCGACGTCGTCGCGGCGGGCCACGGCGGCGATCAGCTCATCGTCGTCCATCGCTTCTCTATTGCGTCCCGGCGGCACCTGGTTCCCCGAGGCGGAAAAAGCGAACTGACCAGGCTGGGTGACCTCGGGTGCATCCTGAGCTCAATTCTGGCCGGCCGGCCGCGCGCTGACGCCGGGTGGCGTGGTAACCGGGATCGCTACCCCGGGGTCACCGCGGCTCCCGGCTCGCGGCGCGCGGGCGGCCCGGTCGATGAGGAGCGCGGTCAGCAGCACCATCCCGATGGCGACCGCCGTTCCCGCGACGGTGTCGGTGAAGTAGTGGTAGCCCAGGGCCACCATGGCGGTGGCGACGGCGGCTGCGATGAGCGCGGCACCGAGTACCAACAGCAGCCGCACGACGCCGGGCAGGCGCGGGCGCGCCGGGCCGGCCAGCAGCACTGTGCAGGTGGCGGCGAGCGCGAACAAGGCGGTGGCGTGCCCGCTGGGGAAACAGGGGTAGCCGCCGATGGTTCGCCCGACGAGCGGCTTGAGAACGTACTCGGTCAGCGCCACCGCCGCGGGCACCGCAAGGCCGGCCAGTACCGCCCCGCGCCACCGGCGGGTCGCCAGGCAGGCCAGCACCAGCGCGGCGGTCAGCACGGTGACCGGGCCCAGGCCCCCCAGGCCGGCCAGCAGGTGCGTCTGCGCCCCGTACCGGCCGAGGGCGCTACGGACGTGGGCGTCCACGACCGCGTCCAGGCCATCGGGGCGCGCCTGGCCGGCGAACGCCAGCGCGAGGGATGCCGTCACCGCGGCGCACCCGGTCACCAGTACGGCAGCCGGGCTGCGCAGCGCCGGGGGCAGCAGCGGCCGCGGCGCCGCTTGCCGTCGTAGCTTCGTAGCCCGAGGCATCAGCCCAGCCTACGGGGACGCCGCGGCGGCCAGGGCCACTGCTTCGCGGTTACAGGCCGCTCGGCCAGGTGATCGACCCGGGAGCGACCAGGGGAGTGCCGACCTCGAGCTGGATCTGGGCGTGCTTGGTCAGCGGGATGTCGCGCGGGTCGCCGTGGTAGACCTTGCCGTTGTAGATGGCCGTGACGTGCCCCTGGGCCGGGCCGGCCTGGCTCGGCCCCAGCGGCTGCCCCCATACGTTGAAGAAGTTGCCCAGCGTGAAGGTCCGGTGGACCGGCGACTCGATGTGGATGATGCCGTCGGCGGCGTGCGTATGCAGCCAGTAGAAGCACTTCCCGCCGCTGATGAACGTGCCCTGCGGGGTGTTCTGGGCCTGCGCCCCGGCTATTCCGAGGCCGGCCGGTATCTGGCGCGGCGAGCCGTTCACAACGACGGTCAGATGAGCGTGGATGTGGAACAACACCTGCTCGCTGGTGTCGCAGCGGATGCCATCCACCGGCGCGCCGGTGGCCTGGGTGGCGGTGCCGGCCAGCGGGGGGGCGCTCGGGACGGGAACGCCCTCGGGGCCGTTCGGGCCCGGGGGCGGAGCGGGCTTGAGCGTGCCCAGCGTGCTCAGCGAGGTGAGCTTCGGCGACGACGACGATCCGGAGCCTCCGCCGCTGGCCGCCGAGCCGCCGGACGTGACCGCGAGCGTGATGCCGACGGCCGCGCCCCCGGCGATCACCACCGCGCCGAGCGTGACCAGCCAGCGCTGCCGCCGGCGGCGCCGTGTTTCGGCCGCTCTGGCCTCAGCGATTTTCTGGCGGGCCTGCTGCTGCCTGTTCCTGTTGCTCTTGGACACGGCACCGTTTCGTGATCGGGCGGGAGTCGGTGATCATGCACATGGTATGGGATCACGACGGCCCGGTGACCGCGCGCGTGCTTTTCGACGAACTGCGCCAGGAGCGGTCGATCGCCTACACCACGGTGATGAGCACGATGGACAACCTGCACCGGAAAGGCTGGCTGGCCCGGGCCAAAGCGGGCAAGGCCTACCGGTACACGGCGACCGCCAGCCGCGAGGAGTACAGCGCCCGGCTGATGCGGGAGGCGCTGGCCGGCGGGGGGGTCACCAAGGCGGTGCTGAGCCACTTCGTGGCCCGGATGGACGGTCCGAGTCCGAGGCGCTCCGCACGGTCATGCGCCGCCTGGCGAGCGGGCGACGGGGATGAGGTACCCGTTGCCGGCCCCAGCAGCGGCACGCCGCAGCCGCTGGGCCGAACACGCCCGCGGTCAGCGGCCGAGCAGGTAACCGGCGAGCCGGCCGGGCTCGGCCAGAGCGATGAGGTGGCCGCCGGGCAGTAGGTCCGCCGGGACGCCGAGCCGGTCGGCGGCCAGCCGCTGCTGGAAGCCGGGCGGGAAGAACCGGTCGCGGTTGCCCGCCACGGCCCGGAGCGGGACGGCGGGCCATTCGCCGAAGTCGCACACCGACCCGAACACCACGTCGGCCTCGGGCCGCTGATAGGGCAGGCCGGCCTCCGCCACCTCCGGCGGCACGTCGTGGAGGAAGTAGGTGCCGAGGTCGAACTCCGGACTGTAGCCGCCGGTCAGCGCCGCGTCGATCCGCGCCTGCTCCCACCCGGTGTTGCCCCACCACGCTCCCGGGGTCTCACCCGGCACCGGGATCATCGCGTTGACAAAGACCAGTGCGCGGACGCCGGACCGCGCGGCCGCCAGCGGCGCGGTGAACCCGCCGAGTGACTGTGCGACGAGCACCACGTCGTCGCGGCCGCTGATGGCGCTGGTGACCAGGCCGGCGTACTCGGGGAGCCCGGCGGTCTCGTCATCGCCGGGCAGGTCCACCGCGATCGCCTCGTGCCCGGCCTCGCGCAGCAACGGGACGACGCGGTGCCAGTACCAGGCCGAGCCGCCTGCGCCGGGAATCAGCACAAAGCTGGTCACGACAATCCCAGCGCCGGGGCCAGCGCGCGGTACCCCGGCAGCGGGTCCGCGCCCTCTTCGGTGATGAGCTGAAGGCAGACGTGGTCGGCTCCCGCGTCCAGGTGCCGGGTGAGCTGGGCCGCGATCTCGGCCGGGCTGCCGTGCGCGACCAGCGCATCGATCAGCGCATCGCTGCCGCCGCCGCTGAGGTCAGCGTCGCCCCAGCCCAGCCGGCGCAGGTTACTGGTGTAGTTGACCAGGCCCAGATACGGGCGCTGCACCCGGGTCCGGCCGAGCGCGCGGGCCCGGCCCGGGTCGGTGTCCAGCACCACCTTGTGCTCGGGCGCGAGCAGCGGGCCCGGGCCCAGCACGGCCCGCGCCTGGCGGGTGTGCTCGGGCGGGACCAGATAAGGGATGGCGCCCGCGGCGCGGTCCCTGGCGAGGCCGAGCGCCCTGGGGCCCAGGGCGGCCAGCACCAGGCTGTCGCGGGGGACGCCCCCGGCCCGGAGCACATCCACGTAGCGGGCAAGTGTCTCGGACGGCCTGGCGTACCGCCGCGTCGCCTCGCGGTGGCCCGCGCTCACCCCCAGCAGGAACCGGCCGGGGTGGCGCCGCTGCACGCGGGTGAACGAGCGCGCTACGTCCTCCGGCCGGTCCTGCCACATGTTCACGATGCTGGTAGCGAGCGTCAGCGTGGTGGTCGCGCCGAGGAGTTCCTCGGCGCGGACCAGGTCCCCGGTCGGCGAGGAGCCCAGCCAGAGCGCGCCGAAGCCGAGCCGCTCGATGCCCACGGAAAGCTCCGGTGTCACCAGGCTCGCGCTGCGCCAGACCCCGAACCGTCCCAGCCGCCTGGCTTGCGTCATGCGGTCACTCTAGTGACGGTGCGGCGGGTGCTGTAGCTGGCCACACCCGGCACGCACCGTCCGGTAACGTGTGCGCCACCAACGGAGGGGGTCCGGTGAGGGACGCGGCGTCGGTGCATCAGCGCGAGGTGCGCGAGGCGCTGACCGGCCGCGGCAGCCCGAGCCACGCCGGCCGCGGGACGGTCGCCGGCCGATGACCGAGACCCTGATGCCGGGGGGCGGCGTCGCCCGGCGGCCGCTGCACTTCATCGTGGCTGGCTCGATCCGGTGACCGAGATGGCCGCACCAGGTGCCGGGCTGCCCGCGGGCGAGCCCGGGCAGGCCGCGCCGGGCCGCGCGGGCGGATGGCAGGCCGTCACCGCCACCGAGCGCGGCGCGGCGCACCGCGTGGCGGGCATCCCCAACCAGGACGCCGTCGCGACCACCCCGCTGGAGAACGGCGGGATGGTCGTCGCGGTGGCCGACGGCCATGGTCATAGCCGCCACTTCCGCAGCGCCCGGGGGGCGCGGCTGGCGGTGTCGATCGCCTGCCGGGCCGCCCGCGACCTCGCCGCCCGGCCGGGCGGCCTGCCGGGGCCCGGCCACGAAGAGGAGGAACTGCGGAGCGTACTGGTACCGGGCATCGTCGCCCGGTGGCGGGACGCGGTGCTGGCCGACGTGGCCGCCGAGCCGTTCACCGGCCCGGAGGATGCGGTGCGCCGCGGCGATGACGCGACCATCCCGTACGGCGCCACGCTGCTGCTCGCTGTCGGGCGGGGGGAGCGGCTGTTGCTGGCGCAGATCGGTGACGGCGACATCCTCGGCATCGGGCCGGACGGCACGGCGGTGCTGCCGGTGCCGGGCGACCCGCTGCTGGACGGCCGGCACACCACGAGCCTGTGCTCACCGCGAGCGGCCGGGTCGTTCCGGGTCGCCGCGGTCGGCCTGGCGGCAACGCCGCTGCTTGGCGTCCTGCTGGCCACCGACGGGTACGGCAACGCCCAGGTGGCCCGGGCGTGGGAAGCCGCGGTGAGTGCCGACCTGGCCGGGCTGATCCTCGCGCATCCCGCGTCGCGGCTGGCCAGCAAGCTGCCGGAGTGGGCGGCCCGGTGCGCCTCGCTGGACGGCAGCGGCGATGACACGACCCTGGCGCTGCTGCTCGCCCCGGCCGCGGGGGCGTTCCGGGAGCGCGGGGCCGGCGGGTCATGACCGGCCCGCCGGCGTCGCTGGAAGGCCGTACCGTGGTCATGCGGCCGACGGGGAAAGGCGAACGGTGAACGAGCTTCAGGTCAGTTGCGAGGGCCACCGGTACAACTTTGAGCCGGAGCAGGTCGTCAGGATCGGCCGGAGCACGGACAACGACGTCGTGGTCAGCGATCCCACGGTGTCCCGGCAGCATGCCCGACTGGCCTTCGGCCGGGACGGGTGGGTGTTCGAGGGCCTGGGCCGGGCCGGCACGTTCCAGCGCGGCAGCGCGGTCACCAGGCTCCTGCTGCGCGAGCCGGTGGAACTGGCCCTGGCCTCGCCGCAGGGCCCGGTGATCCGGTTCGAGCCACCCGGGTCGGCCAGCCCTCCGGCGGAGACGGACCCCGGGAAGCCAGTTCCGGCTCCGGCGGATACCGACGGGGCGGCGGCGGCCGGTGCCAGCCAGGCCGGGCCCGTCCCGGCCGCGATGCCGCGCAGCCCGGCGCCGCCGCGGATCGGCGGCGCCGCGGAGGCGCGCGACGAACTGGCCTCGGCGTTCCAGATCCTGGTCCCGGTCCGTAGCTGGCTGACGGACCCCGGGTGGCGCCAGGGCTTGCGGCTGCTGGTCATTGCGTACTCGCTGCTGCCGCTGGTGTTCTTGGCGCTGTTCGCCTCGTCGGGGAACCTGACCACCCCGGGCTGGGCGTACAGCCTTTACGTCGCGCCGCTGTGGGGGGTGGCGTTCTGGCTGCTGATCCGTCCGCCGGAGCCGCATGGCAAGCGAGAACTGCTGATCGGGCTGGGCATCGTCGTCTGGGTCATGATCTGGATGAGCCTGGTCACCATCCACCTCAACGCCGGGCTCAACCCCAAGGGCTTCGGCGACGCGCTCCTGGTCGGGTTCAACGAGGAGATCACCAAGGCGCTGCCGATCCTGGTGGCCGCGCTGCTGCTGCTCCGGTTGCGCGGGGTGAAGCTGGACGTCCGGATGTGGATGTTCTTCGGCACGATCGCCGGGCTCACGTTCGGCGTCCGGGAAGCGTCCGAGTACACCACCCTCGCCATCGAGCGCATCGCCGCCGCGGCGGTGCACCATTCCGCCAATGCCGCGGTCCTCGGGGCGCTGAGTTTCGCGTACCGCGTGTTCGTCGACGGCTTCCAGCACGCCATCTGGGCCGGGGTCGCCGCGTTTTTCATCGGCATCGCGGTGAACTACCCGCGTCGGCGGGTGCAGCTCATCGTCTTCGGCGTGACCATCGCCGCGGTGCTGCACGCGCTGAACGACTGGTACCTGTCCAACTTCTCCTCGCCGTGGCCGTGGATCGTGCTGCAGGCGCTGTCCTTGCTGCTCTTCCTCGGTTACACGATGTCGGCCGGCTCGATCGAGCGCAACGTGCGCCGGACGCCGTTGTTCCGCGGCGAGTCCATGATCATGGACAGGTTCTCCGAGACGGGGGACCATCCCCGTTCCTGACCACGCAGGTGAACGCGGTCAATGCGCGTCGGACAGCCAGTACATTACTACAGCTCTATCTTTTCATGGTGTCATTTTGACTCTTACTCGCGTACGGTCGCGCAGACCGTCACAGACACGACAGAAGCGTGAGGCCGGCCAATTCTGCCGTGGCTGCACCCACTGACGAAGGAGCCCGAATGCTACGCAGATGGTGCATCCCGCTGGCTGGGCTGGCCCTGGCCGGTGGCCCGCTCGCCGCGCCCGCCCCCGCGGCCGCGGCGAGCCACCCAGCCAGGCCCACCATCCACCTGATCAGGCCGGCCATGCACGGCACCGGGCCCATGGCCGTTCGGGGCCGGCCCGCCAACGCCGTAGGGTCCCAGAACTGGTCCGGGTACGCGGCCCACGGCAAGACCGACAAGAAGATCTCGGCCAGCTGGGTCGAGCCCACGGGCCATTGCGGCAGCAGTGGCACGTTCTCCAGCTTCTGGGTCGGCCTCGACGGCTTCGCCAGCCCGACCGTCGAACAGACCGGGAGCGAGGTGGACTGCAGGGCCGGCCGGGCCCGGTACTTTGCCTGGTTCGAGATGTTCCCGGCACCCCCGGTGAACTTCAGCAACCCCGTGCACCCGGGTGACCACTTCACCGGCTCGGTCACCTTCACCGGCAGCGGCCACTACACCCTGGTGCTGCAGGACACCACCCAGGGCTGGTCGCACACCGTCAACAAGACGCGCAACGGCGCCAAGAACTCCTCGGCCGAGGTCATCGCCGAGGCGCCCTCGGCCGGCACCATCTTGCCGCTGACCAACTTCGGCACGGTTCACTTCAGCAACGCCACGGTGAACGGGGCGGCGATGGGCAACGCCAAGCCCACCAAGATCATCATGGTCAACGGCAGCGGCCGCGCCAAGGACTCGGTGTCCGCGCTCTCCGGCGGGACGGCGTTCAGCGTGAAGTGGCTGCACAGCACCTGAGAGACGGCGCTGCCCCGGGCGGCGCGCGGGCCCCCCCAGCGCGGAGGACCTGTCGGTCTTATCCCGGGCGGGTGCGGCGCAGAGTGCGCCGGAGCGCCACGGCGAACACCGCCGCCGCGACCGCGGCGGCCACGCCCAGGCTCCACGGCTCGCCCGCGCCGACGCCGCGCTGGGTCATCTCGGTGTCGAACGCCGTGCCGAAGCAGGCCACCGCGGCCACCGCAGCCAGGGCCGCGCCCAGTGCCTCCGCCGTCCCGGCGGGCAAGGCGGTGAGCGTCGCCCGGTCTCGCCAGCGCCGGCGCAGCGCGAAATAGCCGGCCAGGCCGAGCAGCCCGAGCAGCCCGGCCGCCGTGGCCTCCAGCAGGAAGTCACCCGCGTGGTCGGCGAGCATCGCCGCGACGCAGGAGTGCGTGCCGGGGGTGCCGGCCAGCCACCGCGCACAATCGGCCCGCGTGTAGCTGGCCTGCGGCCAGGGCGCGGTGAGGAACGCGTCGCCCTTCGCCGCCAGCAGCGGGCGGGCGACCAGCCCGGCTCCGCCGATCGCCACGAAACCGGCCGCGCCGATCAGGGCGGCGGTCAGCATCAGGCGGCGGGCCAGCGCCAGCGATGGCCGGGCCAGGCCCGTCCGTGGCCCGGCGACCCCGGTCACCGGGCCCATTCGCCGCACCGCCTGCGCCTGCGCTTCCGGTTCGGTCAGCCCGGCCGCCATGCCCTCGGCCACCGCGTCGCGCAGGTGCGCCTCCACCTCGGCCAGCGTGTGCCGGACCTGGCGCGGGCTGCCGCTCAGCGTGACCAGCAGGCGATCCAGGTAGTCCTCGATGGCATCGCCGGGGGCATCGGCGGCGTGGCGGGTCATGCCGGCGCCCCGCGCCGGAGCGGCCGCCACGTCACGCCCGCCGCGGGCGTGCCGAGCACCCGGGCGACCGACCCGCTGAACTCCCGCCACTGCTCGGCCTGCTCGGCCAGGGCCGCCGCGCCCGCGGGAGTGAGCCGGTAGATGCGCCGCCGCCGCCCGGACACCACGTCCCACGCGCTGGCCAGCAGGCCGGTCTCCTCCAGCCGGTGCAGCGCCGGGTAGACCGTCCCTTCGGGCAGCTCGAACGCGCCGTCGCTGCGCTCGCGCAACCGGGTGATGACCTCGTAGCCGTGGCCGGGCCCACGGCTGAGCACCGACATCAGCAGTAGGTCCAGATGCCCCTTCAGTCGCTCGGATCGCATACCTAGCTATACTAGGTATGGTCGGTCCGGCCGTCAAACCGCCCCGCCGGCGTACCGGCCCCGGGACCGGGCTATGGGTGGAGGGTGAGGCCGCGGCAGACCTTGTCGACGGCGTTGCGCGGGCCGTAGACGGCGATCCCGGCCACGACCAGCGACTCCGCGGGCACGGCGCGCACGGCGGCCCGGTTGGCGTCGTCATCGCCGGTGGCAAACAACTCCTCGGTGTAGATGGCGGCCGGCATGTCCCGGGCGACCGCCCGCTGCCGGACTGCGGCGAGCACCTCGGCCGGGCCGGTGTAGACGAGCACGGGCTGGCGGAACATCTCCAGGTAGCGGTGGCCCGAACCGTCCTCGTACGGCTTGCCCGCCACCTCGGCGATGCCCGCGGCGATCCCGCTCGCCAGGAACGCCGTCACGTTCAGCTTCTGCCACACCGCGAGGTCGGAGCGGACCGCGATGGCGATCTTCGTATCAAAGCGCATGGGCGCAGGATCACCCGCCGCCGCCACCGGTGTCTTGAACGCTGGAGCGCGCCTGGTGGACCCGGCGGGCCGCATACTGGGCGGGTGAGGCGTGATGAGCCGGGGGACTGGGCGCGGTACTGGCGGTCGCCGGACGGTCGGCTCGAAACGATGCACGCCCATTTCAGCGGGCACGTCTACCACCGGCACAGCCACGAGACCTACTCGCTCGGGGTGACCGAGTCCGGGGCGCAGGGGTTCACTTGCCGCGGCACCGGGCACGTCAGCACGGCCGGCCTGGTCATGGCCTTCAATCCCGACGATCCGCATGACGGGCATGCCGCCACCGGGAACGGGTTCACCTACCGGATGATCCACATGACCCCGGACGTGCTCACGGACATGCTCGCCGACCTCGCCGGCGCGCCGGCCCCCATGCCACTGTTCGCCGCGCCGGTCATCACCGATCCCGCGCTCGCGGGCGCGGTCCGGCGGCTGCACCGCTCGCTCACCGGTTCCGCCACCCCGCTGGAACGCTCCGAGCGGCTCGCCGCGGTAGCCGCCCTGGCCGCCCGGCACTCGGCCGGGCCGGGCCACGCGAGTCGCGCGGGCGCCGGCGCGGCCGGGCTTACGGCCAAGGACCGGGCGCGCGCCGCGGCACGGGTCCGCGCGTTCCTGTCCGGCGGGGACGCCGCCCAGGCCACGCTCACCGACCTCGCCGACGTCGCGGGGTGCAGCCGGTTCGCCGCCTACCGGGCCTTCCGCAGCCGCTTCGGCCTGTCGCCCAGCGACTACCAGCGCCAGCTACGGCTGCGCGCGGCCCGCCGCGCCCTGGCGGGCGGGGCGGCCGTCGCCGACGCCGCGGCGGCGACCGGGTTCGCCGACCAGGCCCACCTCACCCGGTGGTTCCGCCGCTGCTACGGGATCACGCCGGGCGCCTACCGGGCCGCGGGTGGCTGACCCCGCGCGGCGGGTGAGCGTTCTGGCATCACGCCACCGGGTTCAGGTTGCCGTGTTACCGGTTAGTACCATACGTTCGCGGTGACCCAATGCAGGCACGGCGTGACGGGGCCGCGCTTCGGGCCGTTCCGCCGTGACTGTCCGCTCTCGCGAAGGAGCCCGAATGGTACGCAGATGGTGCATCCCCCTCGCCGGGGCCGTCCTGGTCGTCGGCTCGGTGGCCGCCAGCGCTCCGGCCGCGGCCGCCGGCACGGCGTCGCACGCTCCCGCCGTGCGCCAGGTCCGGCCCGGCGGCCGCATGATCAGTCCAGGTAGTCCGTTGACCGGGCGCAGCTCCCCGCAGCACGCATCTCAGTCGACGAACTGGTCCGGGTACGCGGCCACCGGGAGCTTCCACAGCGTGTCCGCGAACTGGACCGAGCCGACCGGGCGCTGCACGAGCGCCACGCGGTATGCCAGTTTCTGGGTCGGCCTGGACGGCCTCAACAGCAGCACCGTCGAGCAGACCGGGAGCGAGGTGGACTGCTCCGGCGGCAGCCCGGTGTACTACTCCTGGTATGAGATGTACCCGGCCTTCCCGCACAACTTCAGCAACACGGTGCGGCCCGGTGATCACTTCTCCGGATCGGTCACCTACAACGGCGGCAGCAGCTACACCCTGGTGCTGCAGGACATCACCCAGGGCTGGAAGCACACCGTGAACAAGTCGCTCAGCGGCGCGGCGAACTCCTCGGCCGAGGTCATCGCCGAGGCGCCCTCCTCGAACTCCGGAGTCCTGCCCCTGGCCAACTTCGGCACGGTGAACTTCAGCAACTCCGCCGCGAACGGCTCGCCGATTGGCAACTTCGCCCCCACGCGGATCGTCATGGTGGACAACAGCGGCCGGCCGAAGGACTCGGTGTCCTCGCTGACCGGCGGCGGCAGCTTCAGCGCCACCTGGCTGCGCGCTAACTGATCACGCCGCGGCCCTGCCCGGGCTCCCTTGGCTCCCAGGGCAGGGCCGCGCGGCGTGCTCAGCGGGCCCGGGTCAGGTCGTACACGGTCACCCCGCCGACGGTCTCGGCCGTGAAGTGGGCTCGCACCCAGGCGGTGATCTGCGCGGCGGCGCCAGAACCGCCGAAGCTGGCCTGGTTGGCGCCCACGAAGTAGTGGATCGCACCGGCGGCCACCAGGCGCTGGAACTCGGCCAGGGTCGGTGCGCCGTCGGTGCCGTTGAAACCGCCGATCGCCATGACCGGATCGCCGCTGGCCAGTTGCAAGGGGGCCGCGCTCTCCGCGCCCACCGTCGCGGCGGCCCACCGGTAGCCGGCGGCGCCATCGCGGAGCAGCCTGGTCAGCCTGGCCGCCGCGGCGGTGTGGCCGGCCAGGCCGGCGGGGCCGCCCGCCTGGCCCCGGGCACCGGGAAAGCCCCGCGCCCCCGTCCCGCCCGCGCCGCCGGGGAACTGGCCGGGGGGCCCGCCCGCGGCGCCCGTCCCGCCGCGGGCGGTGCCACCCCCCGCTATGCGCGCTCCGCCGGGACCGGTCCCGCCCGGGCCGCCACCGCCGGGGCCGCCGAACGAGGCCACGGCCGGGCCGGCCGATGGGAGGGCACCGGTGTGGGCCGTCGCGGCGGTGCCGAGGCTGTAGGCGGCCGGCCCGGCCAGCGCGGAGACCAGCGCGAGCGGCACGGCCAGGGCGGCCAGCGCCCCCAAGCGGACCCGGCCCGGCGGCGGTACAGGGGCGGTCCGCCGGGCCAGCGCGGGGGCCGCGAGGACCAGCGCGGCGGCCAGCGCCCCGGTGACCACGACCAGGCCACGCAGCCAGGGCAGCCAGCCGGGTGTCCGGTCCAGCAGCACGTATCCCCAGGCCGCCGTGACCAGGGTCGCGCCCGCCAGGGTCAGCCGTGCCCACGAGCGGTCCCTTTCTCTCCACAGCAGCACGGCACCGATCCCGGTCAGCGCCCCGATCGGGGGAACCAGGGCGACGGTGTAGTACGGGTGGATGATGCCGGCCATGAAGCTGAACACACCGCCGGTGACCAGCAGCCAGCCGCCCCACAGCAGCGCCGCGGCGCGGACCCGGTCGGTGCGCGCGGCCCGCCAGCTCACCCAGGCCATCGCGGCGAGCGCGATCAGCGCGGCCGGCAGCAGCCAGCTCACCTGCCCGCCCATGTCGCCCGCGAACAGCCTGGCCAGCCCGGCTGACCCGGCGAACCTCGGGCCCGCGCCGCCGCCGAAGCCGACCGAGCCGGTCTCGTTGCCGTCCAGCCGGCCGAGACCGTTGTAGCCCAGGGCAAGCTGCAGCACGCTGTTGGTCGTGGAACCGCCGATGTAGGGCCGGTCGGCCGCGGGGGTGAGTTCCACGATCGCGACCCACCACCCGGCGCCCGCGACCAGGGCAGCCGCGCCGGCCAGCAGCTGCCACAGCCGCCGGCCCAGCCGGGGCGGCCCGGCAACCAGGTAGGCCAGCGCGAACGCCGGGACCACCAGGAACCCCTGCAGCATCTTGGTGAGGAACGCGAACCCGAGCAGGCCGCCGGTCAGCACCAGCCACCGGGTGCGGCCCGACTCGATCGCCCGCGCGGTGGCGTAGGCGGCGCCGGTCATCAGCAGCACCAGCAGCGCGTCGGGGTTGTCGTACCGGAACATCAGGGCGGCCACCGGGGTGAGCGCGGCGGCG
>Ga0306920_100009872_pt1 | contig 12767 bp, 13 predicted proteins | sample flu12Cox44000170_FD_204666 | JGI IMG/M metagenome (GOLD analysis project Ga0306920, IMG submission 204666) | Lab enrichment of tropical soil microbial communities from Luquillo Experimental Forest, Puerto Rico - flux4day.12C.oxic.44.000.170 (v2)... | ecosystem: Environmental > Terrestrial >...
GCCCGTCACCAGGATCACCTTGCCGTCGAATTCGCCCATCCACCCTCTCCCAAAAAAGGTCACAGACCGCCTTTGACGTCGCAACGCTACGCTCGCGCCACGTCGGTGCCAAGCCGTGCTTGAAGAAGGATGCCGGGCCCCGCGGGGTCAGATGCCTAAGGATCCGGTTTGCGCAGCTTGCGCCGGGCGTCGGCCACGATCCTGGCATGATCGAATGCCAGGTCCAGCCTCGACCAATGCCTTACCCATTCGGCGCCTGCGGCGTCGTCGCCCGCTTTCGGTCTGCCACGAGCAAGGCGCGCCAAGAAGGCCACGGAGCACGTGTGGCCGCGCGGATCGCGCCCGGGATCGGAGTAGATGCCGATGAGCTCGAGCCGATCCGCCTTGATCCCGGTCTCTTCCATCAGCTCGCGCCGGCACGCGTCCTCCACGGTCTCGCCGACGTCCACGAAGCCGCCCGGCAACGCATACTTGCCGGCGTAGGGTGGGTTCTTGCGCCGGATTAGCAGCAGCCGCCCCTCGCCGTCGATCGCGACGCAGTCCACGGTCAGTGCCGGAGTTCTTGGGAAGGGCATTGAGATCAGCCCCGCGATCAAAAGGGTCGGTCCTCGGTCTACCCGCGTCCATACCCGGCGACCGAACCGTTGTTGATGCAGCTGTCGGCGCGCTGCCGCATCATGATGGGCGCGGCGTGCATCATGCCTAGTCGCCGACCGCACCACCACCGCCAGAGGGCCTCTGGCGGGATGGTCAATGCAGCCCCCTGGCGGGCCGATCGGCCCGTGCCTGGCGCCGTCTCAACAGGGGGCCGCACCCCTCGAATATTAGACCCTTGCGGCAACCCGCAACAATCTCTCCTCGCCGGCCCGCGCCATTGCATCTGATCGTGGACGCGGCAGCTGCCTCAGGGCCGAGCGATAGACGTGCCCGCTCCCAAGGTCGGGACCGGGACGATGAGCCCGCCCTGCTGCGCGCGCAAGTCGACGCGTAGGGCGTCCATTACCTTGCGCGTAATGGGAGCGGCCTCGTCCCCGTGCTATTGTTGCCCGATGACCGCAATGGCCCAACCGGTTGGCGACCTCCTGCGCGAGTGGCGGCAGCGCCGGCGCATGAGCCAGCTCGACCTCGCCTGCGACGCCGAGATTTCCACCCGCCACCTGAGCTTCCTTGAGACCGGCCGTGCGCAGCCGTCACGCGAGATGGTGCTGCACTTGGCTGAACGCCTGGCGGTGCCCCTGCGCGAACGCAACGTCCTCTTGGTGGCGGCCGGCTTTGCTCCCGTATTCGCCGAGCGCTCGCTCGAGGACCCGGCGCTTCACTCCTCACGCAAGGCAGTCGATCTGGTGCTTGCCGGGCACGAGCCCTACCCTGCGCTTGCGGTCGATCGTCATTGGACTCTGATTGCCGCCAACGGTGCGGTGGGCCGGCTGATCGGCGGCGCCGACGCCGCGCTTCTGCAGCCGCCCGTCAACGTGCTGCGTCTGAGCCTGCATCCCCAGGGGCTCGCCCCGCGCATCGCCAACCTGCCGGAATGGCGCGCGCACTTGCTCGCCCGATTGCGCCAGCAAATTGAAGTCTCGGCCGACCCCACCCTCGCCGAGCTGTTGCGCGAGCTTAGCGACTATCCGCTGTCGGGCAGCGCGCAAGCCGGCAAACCCGACGGCTTGCGCGGGCCCGTGGGCGTGGTCGTGCCCCTGCGGCTCACCACAGAGCAGGGAACATTGTCCCTCATCAGCACGACGACCGTGTTCGGCACGCCCCTTGATGTCACCCTGGCGGAGCTGGCCCTCGAATCCTTCTTCCCCGCCGACGCTTCTACCGCCGACGCGCTCCGTCGCCTCGCCGCACCGGCCAAGTGACCATCGCGCAACCGAGAGGTGGTGCTATCCACACAGCCGTCGCGAGGCAATGCGAGCACCCTCGACCAGGGCGGCAAGCTTGGACCACACCACGTCTTCGGCAACGCGGCCCATCCCGGCAGACGTGTCGAAACCGCAATCGGTGCCGGCCATCACACGCGTCGGATCGCCGACGACCTCGACGATGCGCTCGATCCGGTCGGCCACTACCTCCGGATGCTCAATGTAGTTGGTCACGGTATCTATCACGCCGGCCACGAGCACCTGGCTGTCGGCCAGAGGCATACGCATCAGCACCTTGTATTCGTGGGCGTGCCGCGGATTGGCGAACGGCAAATACATGCCGCCGACCTTGGCCTTCTGCAGGATCGGCAGGATGTCGACGAGCGGCACATCCTGATCGTGTGGCCCCTCGTAATTGCCCCAGCAGACATGCAGCCGCACCTTCTCCTGCGGCACGTTGATGAGCGCCCTGTTGAGCGCGGCGATCACTACCTCCACGAATTGCTGGAAGTCTGCGATCGGCCGCTGGGCAAATGCCACATGGCGCTCAAGCGCCAGATCGGGCGCATCGATCTGCAGATTGAAGCCGTTGCCGACGATGGTCTCGTACTCGATCTGCAGGGCGGCGGCGATGGCGTCGATGTAGGCCTCGAAGCTGGCGTAGTGTTCGTTCTTGACGATGCTCGCGAGGATGCCGGGCGAGGCGGCCGTGAAGAAGGGAGCCACCGCCCCCTTCGCGTGCACGGCGTAGGCGGCTTTGAACGTGGCGCACTCCGCATCGAGTTCGGTCTTGCCAATGTAATCAACGGGGCCGACGCACTTGGGCAGAAGCGCCACATTGCTGACGGCCTGCCGTGCGGCCAGAAAACGTGTGCGCTCTTGCTTGAACTTCGGATAGTGCTCGATGTCGGCAAACGGTGCGCGATCGCCCTGCCCACCGATGCCGCTCAGGCGGCGGCGCAGATAGAGCACGAAGGACTCCCGCTGCTGCTCCCCGTTCGAGATCACGTCGATGCCGATTGCGCGCTGCTTGGCGACCACCCAGGCGACCGCCTCTCGCCCGGCAGCGGCGAGCGCCTCCTCGTCGACGCTTTTGCCGAGCGAACGCTGCGTGAACAGCCCCGTCAGCTCGGGTGGCCGCGGCAGGCTGCCTGCGTGCGTCGTCAGGATCCGTGCGTCACCCATCTGCCGTGCTCGCTGGTTTGGGCCTGTTTGCTGATCAGCTCTAACAGGGTCTTCGCTGCGCAACCAGACCGCTGCGTGCCGGTGGTCTCCCAAAGCGGCCCACCGGTTCGCTGCGGCCGCAAGTGCCGGAGCCAATCTCTGCCCGCCGCTCGCCACTCCGCGCGCAAGCCCGCGAAGGCCTCGGGGCACCGCCAGAAGCCACAGCCACCGCGCCAGGTCCGCGACGCACACGCTGATGGTGACGCGCCGGCTCCACATGCGTAAAACCCGTGTCGCTCATGCGCGTAAGAACCGCTGCCGCCAGCAACGTGCCCGCCAGCGAAAGGCCGATGCCCGCCAGGTACGCCCACCACGGAATGGTCACGTCGAATGTTGCCGCCAGCGCGCCGAAGTAGAGGATGCGGTAGACGTGCCCCGACACCTGGGTCGCCGCCTTGGTGGCCACGACGGCCTTGCGGTCGAGTGGGCTTCGCTGGAAGAACACGGCAAGAATGTGGCCGGCGGCACCCGCCAACAGCTGCAGGACCGTGATGAGCGCACCGGCCGCATAAGCCACTCCCGGCCGCGCAATGTCGAGGCTCACCCGTTGCGGCACCAGGTCGGCGAGGAACGGCAGCAGCCCGAGCGTCAGATCGACGGTGGCCTTGCTCGGCAGCAGCGCTAGGGAGCCCATGAGCCGGAATGATAGGGTCGAGCCGGCGAGAAAGCGCCAAACGATGGCCCAGTCCACGCAGCGGAACCACAGCGCGCTGCGCCAGCCGTTCGACGCCATCTGGATGACGCCGAATAGAACCATCCCCGGCGCGACGTCCATGAATAGGAGCAGCACGCCGAGCAGGATCATGCCACCGGCCATGCCGAAAATGCCGGATACGATGGACGCGCCGAGCACCGCCATGGCGACGGCGGCAATGGCAAAGGGCCCGAGCGTCATCGCACCGCCACCCAACAGGCTTCGCCAGTCGCTCGGACAGCTGGGAAACGGCGCAGAACCTGCGGTTCTGTTCATCGCGATGCACGGCCGATCCCGCAGGTCGCCACGACCTCGCCCGTCTTCCTGTGCATGGCGCGCTCAAAGCGCACGCACTTTCCGCCAACCTCGCGCAGCCGCTCGCCAACCGCATCGCCAAGGCAGCACCTGCCGGCAGGTGATGTGGCGCGCGACGAGGGCGCGCTCGCTGATGGTGCCACTTCGGCGGGCCATGGTCCCGCATTGCTATGCGGTTTGGCTCTGGACGTGACGCAGCGCGGCCGCCAGCCTAGACCGACCACGTTGTGCCAACAACGCGAGCTCAAGCATTGCCGGCATGCGCTGTGGCATCCGGGCGGGCGGCGGCGTAGACTTCCGGCAATGACCGACGTCTTGGAAAACATCATCGCCTACAAGCTCAAGGAGATCGCCGACGCGGCAGCAAGGCAGCCGCTCGCGGCCGTCGAGGTGGCCGCACGCAAGGCGCCGCCGGTGCGCGGCTTTGCGACAGCGCTCAACGCCAAGATCGCCGCGGGCGAGCCGGCACTCATCGCCGAGATCAAGAAGGCGAGCCCCTCCAAGGGCCTAATCCGCGCCGACTTTTGTCCGCCCGCACTGGCTCGCGCCTACGAGGCGGGCGGCGCGGCGTGCCTCTCCGTGCTCACCGACCGCCCGTCCTTTCAGGGTGCGCCCGAGCACCTCGGTCAGGCGCGCGCTGCCACGCTGCTGCCCGTGCTGCGCAAGGACTTTATGCTCGACCGCTACCAGGTGGCCGAAGCGCGCGCCCTCGGCGCCGACTGCATCCTCATCATCATGGCAGCCGTCGACGACGTGATGGCCGGTACGCTGTGCGCCTACGCCACCGCCTGGGGCATGGACGCCATCGCCGAGGTGCACAGCAAGACCGAGCTCGACCGCGCCCTGGCGCTCGACTGCAGGCTGATCGGGATCAACAACCGCGACCTCAAGACCTTCGCCACCACGCTCGAGACGACCGCGGAGCTCGCTCCGCGCGTGCCGAAGACCCGCACCGTCATCGCCGAGAGCGGGATCGCCAGCCCTGCCGATCTTGTGCGCTTAGGCAAGGTCGGCGTGCACGCGTTCCTGGTTGGCGAGAGCCTGATGCGCGCGCCCGACGTCGCCGGTGCCACGCGCGCGTTGTTGGGGAGGCAAATGCCATGATCTACGCACCGCCGAGCCGCGCACCGACCACTTCTCGCCTCCCCCTTGCGGGCAAGGATCAGGGGTGGGAACGCGTGCGATATCCGTCCGTGGTGGGAGGAATGTCGGTCGGCGCGCTGGGCAGGCGCATCGCCCCATGAGCAAGCTCTCGCATCTCGACGACAAGGGCGCAGCGCGCATGGTCGACGTCTCCGACAAGCCCGCCACCCACCGCGCGGCGCGCGCGGAGGGCTTTGTCGCCATGGCGCCGGCCACTCTGGCGCTGGTCGAGGGGGGTGGCACCAACAAGGGTGACGTGCTGGCCGTTGCGCGGATTGCCGGCATCATGGCGGCGAAAAAGACGGCCGATCTCATCCCCCTCTGCCACCCGCTTCCCATCACCAATGCGCGCGTCGTGCTCGAGCCCTCGCGCAACCCGCCCGGCATCCGCGTGACGGCCGAGGTGAAGGTGGCGGGGCAAACCGGTGTGGAGATGGAGGCCCTAACCGCCGTCGCGGTGGCCTGCCTCACGATCTACGACATGCTCAAAGCCGCAGACAAAGCCATGGTGCTGGAAGGCGTCCGCCTCATCGAGAAGACCGGCGGCCGGTCCGGCACGTATCGGGTGGCGGACGACAAGAGGGAGCGGTGAGCGTGCCCCACTCCACGTGGATAGTGCCATGTCCCCAATCCGGGCCGCGGCATGCCATCAGAAGTGTCGCGAAGTCTCCGCACGGCGATCAGGGTGGGCTTGAGTGATGTCCCCGCCGCTATCCGTCGATGAGGCCCTCGCGCACATCTTGGATGGCGTCGAGCCGACGCCCGTCGAACGAGTGGCCATCGAGGCGGCCCACAGGCGCACGCTGGCCGAACCGCTGGCCGCGCTCCTCACCCAGCCGCCGTTCGACGCCTCCGCCATGGACGGCTATGCCGTGCGTGCAGCCGATGTCGCCGGGCTGCCGGCGACGCTCGCCCTGATCGGCATCGCGGCTGCGGGGCATCCCTTTGCCGGCAGCGTGGAAGCAGGCGAGGCGGTGCGCATCTTTACCGGCGCTCCGTTGCCGGCCGGAGCCGATGCCGTCGTCATCCAGGAAAACGCGGTCGCGGAACCGACGGGGAGCGCTGGGACCACGGTCATCGTGCGCGAAGGCGTCCCCGACTTAGACAACGTCCGCCCCACCGGCTTTGATTTCCGCGCGGGCGAGGTGCTGCTCGGTCCTGCCCGGCGGCTCGGTCCCCGCGAGCTGTCGCTCGCTGCCGCTATGGGCCACAGCAGCCTGCCGGTGCGGCGGCGTCCGCGCGTTGCAATCATCTCCACTGGTGACGAGCTGCTGCTCCCGGGAAGCCGGCCGGGCCCCGGCCAGATCATTTCCTCCAACCACCTCGGCGTGGCCGCGCTGGCGCAAAGCGCGGGCGCGCAGGCCCACTTCGTCGGCATCGCCCGGGACACCCGCGAAAGCCTGGAGGAGCATTTTGCCCAGGCAGACGGCGCCGAAGTCATCGTCACCATTGGTGGCGCCTCGGTCGGCGACCACGACCTGGTCGGGCCCGTGCTCCGCGCCCGCGGCATGGTGCTATCGTTTTGGAAGATTGCCATGCGACCCGGCAAACCGCTCATGTTCGGCCGGCTCGGAACGGCCCGCGTGTTGGGCCTACCCGGTAATCCGGTTTCCTCGCTGGTGTGTGCACGCGTATTCCTGGTGCCCCTGCTGCGCGCGCTGCTGGGCGAGCCCGCGCACGACGCGCGCCCCCTCGAAGCGCGCGCCGGGGTGGCGCTGGAACCCAACGGGCCGCGCCAGCACTACATGCGCGCCACCACCGCCGCCGGAGGAGACGGCTTGCCCGTCGTGATACCGGTACGCTCCCAGGATAGCTCGCTGCTGGCGCCGTTGGCACAGGCCGATTGCCTGCTCATCAGGCCCCCGCACGCGCCGATCGCCCCTGAGGGCGCGCTCGTGCCAATCCTGCCGCTGGATTTTTGAAAAGCGTCACACTTGGTCACACTTGGGGCCGGTCCGGGACGCCCGTCGGCATTCCCCGCGCCGGCCAGGCTCTTTTTTGCACACATTCGTGTTGCGGAACATCCCCGGAACATCTATGGTGTTCTCGGTTTGTACGTCGAGCCTCGCCGGCAACCTGCAAGACCCGGGGATCCTCATGCTCACGACCAAACAGAAAGAACTGCTCGTCTTCATCAACGCACGCCTGCAGGAGACGGGAGTACCTCCCTCCTTTGACGAGATGAAGGAGGCGCTGGCGCTGCAGTCGAAATCGGGCGTCCACCGCTTGATCATCGCGCTAGAGGAGCGCGGCTTCATCCGCCGCCTGCCGCATCGTGCCCGCGCCATCGAGATTATCAAGCTGCCCGAGGCCATGACCGACGCCAGCCAGCAGCGCCGCACAGGCTTTTCGCCCAACGTCATCGAGGGCAGTGCACGCCGCGCGCCGCAGCTTGCATCTCCCCCACCAGGCTACGCGGACATCCGTTCCGGCAGCGTGCCGCTGATGGGCCGCATCGCCGCCGGCGTGCCGATCAGCGCCATCCAGAACCACACCCAGGACATCTGCGTGCCGCCCGAGATGGTGGGCGGCGGCGAGCATTTCGCGCTGGAAGTGAAAGGCGACTCGATGATCGATGCCGGCATCAACGAGGGCGACATCATCATCTGCAAGCGCTGTGACACGGCCGAGAACGGCGACATCGTCGTGGCGCTGGTAGAAAAGGAGGAAGCCACCCTCAAGCGCCTGCGCAAGAAGGGCGCCTCCATCGCCCTCGAGGCCGCCAATCCGAACTACGAGACGCGAATCTTCGGTCCCGACCAGGTCGATATTCAGGGTAAACTGGTGGGACTGATTCGCAAGTTCTGAGCATCGTTGCGGTCTTCAGGGCGTCGGGCGGCAAGGTTGTTGCTTTGCCCCACGGATGCAGAGACAGCGCTTGCCCTCATTTCGCTCTGCATGGATAGGGAGACTTGTCGGAAGGAGTGATTCGCGCGTCCGAACCAAAAGCAGGGGGTTCTTGCATGACGAAGATGGTCCAGCTCGTCGAGGAGATGCGTGCACGTCTCAGCCAGATCGCAGACTCCGAGCAGGCGCTGGTGCGGGCGCTGGGCGAGGCGCTGAGCCTTGTCGATCAGAAGCTGCTGCAGGACGTGCGCAGCTTAACCACCGACCACGAGGCCCGGCGCGCCGCCATCCTGTACGAGCTACAGGGGCTGGCGTCTCGCATCGGGGCGTTCCCCACGGCGCAGACTGAGCCGGCACCGGGGCTCGACTATGCAGATCCCACGGTGGTCGCGATCGGAGCGGCACACAGCGGCACGGCGATAAACGGAAGCCCGCGGCCGTTCTCCCGCGGCGATTGGCGCCAGGCCGCCAGCAACATCGAGGACGGGCTCGACGTCTACTTCCAGGACCGAGCCGCATCGCACTGATGAGCCCCGTGCAGCACTGATCCAGCGCCGCCCCCGCGCGGGCCAGCCGTCGTCGGCATCGCTGGGGGTGAGCTCGCTCCCAAGGTCGTTCGCAAGGCCGGTGCGCAAACGCAGTCGGCGGCGGTGGCTCGGTCTCCCCGATCGATGCGCGGGCCAGCCCGCTTGGCGGCAGGGGCCGCAATGACCGGCCCAACTGGCGATCCCCGATTGGCGCAGAAAAGGTGCTTCGGTTCCCACGCGGGGCTGCCGTCACGGAGACAGCACGTCGGCGAAAAAGCCAATGCCAGGGGGCTTCGGGGACTACTTCTCAACGCCCGGCAGCAGCGGCGGCGGCGGCAGCATCTCGAGCAGCTTCTTTTCCACATCTTGCGTGCTAAGCGGCGGGCCGACAATCCCGCGCGCTTGGGAATCCGGCGGCTCCAGCAGATGCACGATGCGTGGGAAGCTCAGCGTGAGCACCATGACGAGCGCCTGCACGGCCAGAAATGGAGCCAAAGACCGAGCGAAGGTCCCAATCGGCGCCGACGAGCCCAATAGTCCGCGCGTCATCATCAGCGCGTAGCCAACCGGCGGCAGAAGAAAGCTCGCCTGCAGCGTCAGCAGGACCAGCGCGGCGACCCAGACAGCATCGGGGATCCGGATCAGAAGCGGTGGGATGAGGATCGGCACCGCCACGAAGATGATCTCGAAGGCGTCGAGAACGAATGCCGCGATGAAAATCGCGGCCAGGACCGCCGCGCATACCGCAACGTCACCCCCGGCGAACCCGTTGATCCAGCCCTCGATCAACTTGTCGGTTCCCAGCAGGCGCAGGGCGAGCGTGAAGGTGGTGGCGGCCAGCAAGGGCGCAAAAAGGGTGCCCGCCGTGGCCATGGTCTCCGACAGCATGGAGCCGAGTTGGCGATGCTCGATGCGGCGCGTCAGCACGCCGGCGGCAAGCAGCATGACCGCCCCGGTGGCCGCCCCTTCCACGGCAAAGATGTATCCGCCGGCAACTCCGCCCAGCAGCAGGGCGAGGAAAACAACGGCGAGGATACTCAATGCGACCTCGCCCCAAGTCGGCGGCCCTTCGCCGGTTGAGGGTGACGTGCCAGCCGCGCTGCGATCGGCCGAGATCCACCCGACGGCGAAGCTCAACAGCAGGAACAGAGCCGCAGGAACGATCGCGGCACGCAGCACGTCCTGCGTGTTGATGACGCGATCTGCCCGTGCGGTCGCGTTGATTGCCAGCGTATGGGCCGAGAGCATCGCGTCACCCAGCAATATGAGGACCAGCGACGGCGGCACGACCACGCCCAGCGTGCCCGCTACCGCAATGGTTGCCTGACGCAGTGGAGCCGGTACACCCGCAGCGCAAAGGCTGGGCTCCACCGCGCGCGCCAACGCCAGGATGCTGGCGCCCACCGATCCGCTCATGGGGCCCAGCAGCGCACCCAATCCCAGACCCGCGACCAGCGGGGCTCCCGGACGTTTCGGCAACAGCCACAGCAGCGTGCGAAACACGGCCGGCGCCACGCTCATGCGGTTGAGCAGCACCCCCATCAAGACGAACAGCGGCAGAGCCTGCAGCAGATCGCTCTCGAGCAGGTTGACAAGCCGCGCGGACAAGGACCCGAGCACGGCCACGGAAACGCCGCCGATCAAGACGGCGCCGCAAGCCCCAATGACGGCGGCAAAGATGAGGACGCAGTAGGCGGGCAAACCCGTCAGGACCAGCACCAGGCCAACCACGGCGATCAGTCCAAGACCGAAGATGCCCATCAGCCCTCGTCCTTATCCCCGATGTGCAACAGCTCGATGGCGATGCTGGCGAGAACGGCTCCGGCCAGGAGCCAAAGCGAGGCTTTGACGAGGAAATAGCCGGGGTTGCCGGTATCGGGAAATCGTTCCCGGTGGCCGATCGAGGCAATGATCGTCGGCGTGGCGGCCACAATGACGAAGATCGCCCACGGTGCGAGCGCCACCGCGTCGCAAACGCGCGCCAGCAGACGCCGCACCCAAGCGGGGTAGCGCCTGGCCAGCGTGTCGACAGCCAGATGCGTCCCTGCGCGTGTTGCCGCCGTCACGGCGGCCGCCACATAAAGCGCAAACAGCCACTGCCCCAGGTCATTGGCCTCGCGCGAATAGGCCTGGAAGTAGTCCCTCAGGGGCCACTGCAAAAACAGCAGCAGACTGATCGGAATAGCCAGCCACTTCAGCGCTGAGAGCGTCAGGCTCAGCACCCCATCCAGCAATTCCGCAAGCCGCTCCACGCCCTCCCCTTTCGCCCGCACGCGCGTTGACCTCTGCCCGCACAGCTGCTGGTCATCCCAGCGCTCCGGCCGCCACCTTGGCCCACGTGTCGCGCAAGCCAACCGTGCGATTGAATACCGGGCGGCCAGGCTTGGAGAGAGCGTCCCGGCAGAAGTAGCCCTGCCGCTCAAACTGCACGGCGTCGGCCGCGTTGCTGGCAGCCAGTGCCGGCTCCAGCCGAGCGTCCTTTAGCACCTCAAGCGAGTTGGGGTTGAGGTCGGCGGCAAAGTCGGCCGTGTTGGGGTCGGGTCGGGTGAACAGTGGATTGTAGAGCCGCACCTCGGCGGGCACCGAATCGACTGCCGACACCCAGTGCAGGGTTGCCTGCACCTTGCGTCCGTCGGGCGGCGAATTGCCCCCTCTGGTCGCGGGATCGTAGGTGCAGCGCAACTCGACGATGTCGCCCGCCGCGTTCTTCACTGCCTCACGGCATTTCACGAAAAAGGCGTAGCGCAAGCGCACCTCTTTGCCCGGCGTGAGGCGGTAGAACTTCTTGGGCGCGTTCTCCATGAAGTCGTCGCGCTCCACGTAAAGCTCGCGGCAAAAGCGCAACTTGCGCGAACCCGCGCTCGCATCGTCAGGATGGTTGGCGGCGTCGAGCTCCTCGCTCTGCCCCTCGGGATAGTTCTCGATCACCACCTTAAGGGGCCGCAGTACGGCCATGCGGCGCTGGGCCGTCCGGTTCAGGACCTCGCGTACCGAAAACTCGAACAGACCCACATCGACCAGGCTGTTCGCCTTGGCCACGCCGATGCGTTTGACGAAATCGCGGATCGCCTCCGGCGGCACGCCGCGGCGGCGCAAGCCGGCGAGCGTCGGCATGCGCGGGTCGTCCCAGCCCGACACGTGGCCGCCCCGGACCAACTCCGTAAGCACGCGCTTGGAAAGCACCGTGTAGCTCAAGTTGAGCCGCGCGAACTCGTACTGCCGCGGCCGCGACGGCACGGGCAGGTTCTCCAGGAACCAGTCATAGAGCGGTCGGTGGTCCTCGAACTCCAGCGTGCAGATCGAGTGAGTTATGCCCTCGATGGCGTCCGATTGGCCGTGCGCGTAGTCGTAGCTCGGATAGATGCACCACTTGGTCCCGGTGCGGGGATGAGCTGCGTGCAGGATGCGGTAGAGCACTGGATCGCGCAGGTTGATGTTGCCGGCGGCCATGTCGATCTTGGCGCGCAGCACGCGCGCCCCGTTGGGGAATTCACCGGCGCGCATGCGACGCAACAGGTCCAGGTTCTCATCCACGCTGCGGTCGCGGAAGGGGCTGTTCTTGCCGGCTTGGGTGAGGGTGCCGCGATTGGCGCGCATCTCCTCCTGGGTCTGGTCGTCGACGTAGGCCTTGCCGGCCATGATCAGGTACTCCGCCCAAGCGTAGAGCTCATCGAAGTAATCCGACGCGTGATAGAGGTGCTCGCCCCAGTCGAACCCAAGCCAGCGCACGTCGCGCTCGATGGCGTCGATGTATTCCTGCTCCTCCTTGGCAGGGTTGGTGTCGTCGAAGCGCAGGTGGCAGCGGCCGCCATACTCCTGCGCCAGCCCGAAGTTGAGCGAGATCGACTTGGCGTGGCCGATATGCAGGTAGCCGTTGGGCTCGGGCGGGAAGCGCGTGATGATCGTCTTGTGGCGCCCCGCCTTGAGGTCGGCCTCGACGATGTCGCGAATGAAGTCGCGACCGGGCTCGCGTACTGTCGCCGTGTCGGCGTTTGCCATTTGCTTTCACCCGCAGGTTCGCCTTCTGCCGCCTATCTGCCAAATCCGCCCTCGCCCGCCAAGCGGCGATTAGCGGCGACCTGCCGGCGGCAGACACCGATCAGCCTCCCCTGGCGGGAGCGGCGCGGGGATCGGGCAAGCTCGCCGGCCAAGCTC
>Ga0306920_100009875_pt1 | contig 12766 bp, 14 predicted proteins | sample flu12Cox44000170_FD_204666 | JGI IMG/M metagenome (GOLD analysis project Ga0306920, IMG submission 204666) | Lab enrichment of tropical soil microbial communities from Luquillo Experimental Forest, Puerto Rico - flux4day.12C.oxic.44.000.170 (v2)... | ecosystem: Environmental > Terrestrial >...
AACCTCGCATCGTCGTTTGCCAGCCGAATTGCGTCATCGCGCGTTCGAAAACGGTCGGCCACAGCAAACCAGCGACGTATTGCCCTGACCAAATCAGGGCGACCGCAGTGCCGCGTCGCCGGTCGAACCAGCGGCTGATATAGACCACCAGCGGCGGCAGATGGGCACTGTTGCCCAACAGACCAATCAGCACAGCATGCCCGAAAAAGAGCGCCCAGACCTGACCGGTCGTCGAGACCGCCAAGCCGAGCGCGGTCATCAAAGCTCCAAAGACTACCGTCGGCCTGACGCCGATCCGGTCGGCCACCCAGCCCATGACGATGCCGCCCATTCCGGTCCCGACCCAGACCAGGGCGGCAGCCAACGCCACGACCGACCGCTCGGTGCCGAGGGAGGCGGTGATCGGCTTGAGCCCGACGACGACGAGCAGCGGCGCGCCGTAGGAAATCGCCAATATGGCGGTCGTGATCGCCGCTGCTACCCAGGACGAGCGGTTTTCGATGCTGTCGGGAAACCGGCTCGCGCTCATCAAGGCACCCTAGCAACTTTGGCAGACAGGCGACACCTGGCGGAATGTGGATGCAATCATGCGCAGGGCGAGGGCAAGATCGTCGACGATGGCGGTTTCGATCAAAGGAGCTCGCAATGTCGGTCCTCTACGAGAAGCGCAACCATGTCGGCTGGCTCACCTTGAGCCGGCCCGAGAGCCGCAACGCCTGGGGAGAGGATTTCAACGAGGATATCGCCCGGCGCTGCGACGAGATGGCGTCAGATCCCGAAATCAGGGTCGCCGTGTTGACCGGCGACGAGGCTGGCGGCGCGTTCTCGGCCGGTGCCAATCTGAAGAGCCCGCGGACGCACGCGCAGGGCTCGATGGCGGAATTCATCGAGGGCTTGCCGCAGCGGCACCACTCGGCCGGCCAAATCCTGACCGAGTTTTCCAAGCCGGTCATCGCCACGGTCAACGGCTATGCCGTCGGCATCGGCTGCATCGTGACCTATTGCTGCGATCTGATCATCGCCTCCGACCGCGCCGAATGGCGGCTGCCGCAGGTGGCTCTCGGGATCCTGCCAAACCACGGCGGTATCGTTCGCTTGGCGCGCTGGGTGGGCAAGGGGCAGGCGATGAAGGTCGCGATGGGCTACCCGATGAAGGCAGACGAAGCGTTCCGCTTTGGCCTCGCCCAGTGGCTGGTGCCGCACACCGAGCTCATTACGCAGACCACAGCAATTGCCGAGCGGCTGGCTGAGCTGCCGCCGCTCGCCTCTCGACTGGCCAAGGAATCCTCGAACCGAGGGCTAGACATGTCCAACATCGCCGACGCCGCCTACATCGATCTCTATAGATTTATGGCCTTGTCGATGACCGAGGACGCCAAGGAGAGCCATGCCGCTTGGCCCGAGAGGCGTCGTCCAGCCGTTCGTGGCGCTTGAGCCCCAACTGTGCTGGCGCCGACACCCGGCCGCGGCCTAGAGTGTTGCCGTATGACGGAAAAAGAGAGCAACACATGACCGTCTTCACCTACGACCACATCCATCTGCGCAGCCCCGATGTGGAGGCGACCGCGCGCTGGTATGAGAAGATGTTTGGGGCCGAGATCATCCGCTCGGTGCAGTCGGACGGCAGGCCGCGGCTCGACCTCAATCTCGGCGGAGTAGCGGTTTTCATCGCCCAGGTTCCGCCGGAGCAGGCGGTCGCTGCACCCCCGCAACCCCCCTATCTCGGGCTCGAGCATATCGGGCTGCGCGTCAGCAGGATCGACGATGTCGTCGCCGAGCTAAAGAGCAAGGGCGCAGAATTCACGGTGGAGCCAAAGACCATCCGGCCAGGTGTGCGGATCGCCTTTTTGCGCGGTCCGCAGAATGTCCATATCGAGCTGCTCGACCGCGACGCCGCCTGAGTAAGCGCCCCTGGTCGACCTCTAGCGCGGGAGAGGGACGATCGGGGCGAGAGTAGTCTAAAGCTCCGGCGCGGGTCACGCCGGAGCGTGAGTTACGCTAGACGAACTCTGACGGCTTCGGGTCCCTTGCGCCCTTCGGCGATGTCGATCACGACACGCTGGCCCTCGTTGAGGGTGCCGATCCCGGATCGCTCGAGCACCGAGGCGTGCACAAAGGCATCCTTGCCGCCGCCTTCGCGGACGATGAAGCCAAAGCCCTTCTGCGCATTGAACCACTTCACCGTGCCCACTTCTTCAACGGCGGTCTCGGACGGCGGCAGGTTCGCGGCGGGATAAGCCGATCGGCGGGCCATCGGCGCCGCCGCCGTGCTGCTATCGACGCTGAGGACCTCGGTGACCTGCGGTCCCTTCTGCCCGGGCGCTACGCGGACCTCGAGCGTTTCGCCCGGCTGCACCGCTGCAATGCTGTTGCGTTCCAAGACGGTGGCGTGAAGGAACGCATCCCCCGAGCCGTCCGACAGCTCGACAAATCCGAACCCCCGCTCGGGTTTGAACCATTTGACGACAGCACGTACCGGCGGTCCCGAAGGGGCCTCGAACCGCGCTGTGGGAAAGCGCGGCGTGCCTCCGAATTCGCGCAAATGCGGATCGTACCCGTCATCCTCGAAGTCGCGGCGTCGGGGCTGACGAAAATTCCTATCTCTGATCAAGTCGGCTTCCTGTCGAGTCGGTTTACGGCCCAGTCGAGGCCGCGCGAACGGATTGTTTCAAAAAATCGCGCCGGGCGCGAGCGGATAAATTTTTCGGCCAGATAAAGATCGCTCGGCTCTAATCGCAGAGTGCCCGCGAGTTCTTTGGCGACGTCAACGACCATCCGACCTCGAAGTTCACCTTATCTGATCGATGTGGCAAATTCTCCGTAGGTCGGAGCGGGCGATAGCCGACTCGCTAAACGTTGAGTCGAGGAGCGACAAACCCGTGAAACGTGAGGTGAGGAAACCGTGGCGCTGGGGCGCGGAACCAAGTTATATGACGCGACGTTGAGGTGTGGCACCTCAACCGCCGGAATTGCAAGCAGGAGACAGACGGAATGCTCAAAAAACTCGCGGTAGCGATTGGTGCGCTCAGTCTCGCGACCGGCGCTTTGACGCTGGCAAGCACGGCGCAGGCGCAGGGCGTAAAAGCCGGCGCGCTGACCTGCAACGTGGCCGGCGGCTTCGGCTTCATCTTCGGCTCGTCGCGGTCGGTCAATTGCAACTTCGCACCCGTGGGCGGTGGTCCTCCGCAACACTATGTCGGATCGATCGACAAGTTTGGCGTCGATATCGGCTTTACCAGAGGCGGTGTGCTGATTTGGACGGTGTTTGCGCCGACCACCTCGCCGGCGCCCGGCGCTCTAGCCGGAGCCTTTGGCGGCGCCACCGCGAGCGCCACGGTCGGGATAGGTCTCGGCGCCAATGTTCTTGTCGGCGGCTCCGGGAGCACGATCTCGCTGCAGCCGCTCAGCATCGAAGGCAATACCGGCCTCAATGTCGCGGCCGGCGTTGCAGCGCTGACCCTGACGTATCAGCCCGGATAGAAAGCAGCGCAGGTGATCGTCGTCTGACGGGAGAATCGTGATGCCGGTCTTCCTGGGCTCGCCCGGTGTGCAATTGCACTACCTCGTCGACGACTTCACCGACCCCTGGCGACAGCCGGAAACGATCCTGCTGTTGCATGGCAATGCCGAGAGCGGGGCCGCGTGGTATGGCTGGGTGCCCACGCTTGCGCGCCACTTTCGCGTCGTCCGCCCGGACATGCGCGGCTTTGGCGCATCGACGCCGATGCCGGGCGACTATCCGTGGACGCTCGACATCGTCGTTGACGATTTCGTGCGGCTGATGGATTCGCTCGGCGTCGAGCGATTTCACCTGGTCGGCGCCAAGATCGGCGGGACCATCGCACGAGCCTTTGCCGCGCGTCGCCCCGAGCGGGTGATGACCTTGACCGTGGTCGGCACACCGCCGCCGATGCGCGAGGGTGCGGCCGAACGCGCGCCCGAATTGGCCGAGGAATTCGAGCGCCACGGGGTGGAGCACTGGGCGCGGCGGACGATGGCGGGGCGGCTCGGCACCACCTTCCCCGCCGAAGGGGTCGAGTGGTGGATCAAGTTGATGGGCCGCACTGTGGTGTCGACGCAAATCGGCTTCATGAAGACGATCGCTTGCGCCGACATCAGGCCCGACTTGCCAAAAATCAGGTGCCCGACCTTGGTCATTACCACCGACGGGAGCGGGCTGGCCTCGGTTGACGAGACCCGGGCGTGGCAGCAGCAGATCGCGAATTCCAGTCTGCTGGTGTTGCCGGGCAACTCCTACCATGTCGCGGCGAGTCATGCCGAGCGCTGCGCCGCCGCGACGCTCGATTTCACCGCAAAAAACAGCGACACCTGATTCACGAAAAGTTCAGCGCACCTTGTGCTCGTTGACCCGGGTCGCCGTCGACGGATCGTTGCGGTCGTCGCGCCAGGTCGGATGCGTGAAATGGATGACGAAGTCGCCATTATAAGACGCGACGGCGTTATCAAAAATCAGTCGTCCAATGCGCCACCAATTCGAAAAGCTGCGCCGTTGGAAAAAATTCGGCCCTCGCGTCGATCCTTGATCGGTCACTTCGATGTGAAAGGTTAGTGTCCGTTTGGCGACCGGGTCGCCGCGGTCGAATATATGCGCCATGATTTCGTCGCGAAAATCCAGTGCTTCGCCGGCAATCCTGGGCTGTCCGGGATCGACGAGCAGACGCATGAACTCCGGCGCCCGCGTCGGTTCGCGCTCGGGCTTGCCGAGCTCGGCAACCTGATACAGCTGTCGCTGCGTCGGCTGCTTGTCGGTCTTCTCAAATAGGATCGCTTCAATCAGCAGAACCGGAACCCCAAACCCGCGACGCGAGCTCGTCGTATTGGGAGCATTGCGCAGCTCGGCGTCATTGATGTAGTCGGTGCGGTCGCCGCCGATATCCTGCTGCGTGATGAAATTCGCCGTGTTCAGCAGCTCGCTATGGCTCGGGTCCGTCGTGGGAAAGAGTTTGCCGACCAGCGACAATGAGCGTTTTCGGCCGCGTCGCGTCTCCGTGCAGCAGGTGGAATAACGGCCGATCACCAGCGCCCGACTGTCCTTTTGGAAATACCCGGAATAAGGCGTTTGCTCTGAAATCTCCCACAACCCGGTCAGACAAATACCGTTCGGATGGATGATGCGCCGGAATCCCTTGCGATCTGTGCCCCAGCGTAAATCGGCCCGCGAATCGACGGCTCTGGCGACGGCCTGCTGGAAAAAATAGGGCGAACCCAGCGTCAGGATACCTCGCAGCGCGCTCGGCAAGCTGACGCTATATACGGGTAATGGCGGCTCGCTAGCGCGGCCCCAAACCCTTTGGTAGGGGTTGGCAAAGATGGCGTCCCGCACTTCGGAGAAGCGCGAGCCCTGATAGGCGCGGTCTTCCTCGGTAACCTGCTCAGTCCCAAAAAAACCGGGCTCCACGCCGCCGCCCCCACACCAAACCAGCCGGCTTATTTTGGCAGCAGAGCCGCTCCGGGCGGGACCGGAACGTCGAACACGTTGAGGGTCACCGACACAAACGAGTAGTACCCGATCAGACCGGTCAGATCGACCAGCCCGCGCTCGCCAAAGCGCTGCTTGACCTTCTCGAACAACCCGTCATCGACGGCGTGGTCCCGGTAGAACGTGCTGCAGAAATCATAAACAAGCTGTTCGTCGGGGTTGGTGAATGCCGGCCTCCGCCGCTCCGCGATGGCGTCGATGATCTCCTGGGCGAGACCGGCCAGGCGGGCGAGACGGGCATGGGCTTGCCATTCGAACTGAGCGGTCCAGTAGCGCGCCGTAACCAGGATCGCGATCTCGGTCAGCAGTGGCGAGAGATCCGTCCCGAACCGGACATGAGCGCCGAGCTTATGGGCATGGTCGGCGAGGCCGGGGCTGTCGAGCCAGACATGGGCCGGCGGTGGCACGGCATGACGTGGGCCGGCGACGACGTCGTCCCACACGCGACGTTGTGCCTCATCCAGTTCGTCATACTTAAGCTCTCTGTATCGGCTCATCATCGTCTCCGGAGCGCGAGCGCGGCTCAATGGAGCCGCGGCTGCACCTTCTCGCACAGCAATTGCATAGAACGCATCACCCGCTCGTGCGGGATTAGGCCGCCGGTATTGAGCTCGGCGAGAATGCCGGCGAGGCCGAGTTGATCTCTGAGGCTCGCGAGATTGTCGGCAACGATCTCTGGGGTGCCGACAATCGCACGGCCGCGCCGCGCCTCGTCCCAAGTGAGGCTCTGCAGCCGCTGGGCGCCCTCGATCCGCCGCGCGGTGTCGAAAATACCGGCGCTGTTAGCCGATTCCTCGAGGCGCGCACCCAGATAGCGGTAGAAATTCATCAGGCTTTCCTGGGGATCGGAGACTGCCTGCTCGGCGGTGTCGCCGACATAGACCGGGGCGCGCAGGTAGACCTCGCCCTCGCCCGGGTGCCCCGCAGCCTTCCAGGCCTCACGGTAGGTGTGCAAATTCGGCAGAACCTCGTCGAATGTGCCACGCCGTGCACCGACAAAGATCGCATAACCCTGCTTGGCGGCGGCAATGAACGTATCCTCGCGATTGGCTGCGATGCGGATCGGCGGATGCGGCTTGCGGTAGGGCTTTGGCACGATGCAGACGTTTTCGTAATTGTAGTATTTGCCGGCGAACGAAAACTTTTCCTCGGTCCACGCGCGCTTGACGATTTCGAGCACTTCGGCAAAGCGTTCAGGGCTCTCGCCATAGGGAATGCCGTAGGCTTCGTACGCGCGCGGAAAGCCGCTGCGGCCGACCCCGAAAATCAGCCGGCCATGGCTGATATGATCGACGGTGGCGCTGTCTTCGGCCAGCCGCAACGGCTGGCACAATGGCAAAACCTGGACGCCGGTACCGATCTTGATGTTCTTGGTACGGGCGGCGATCGCGCTCGCGATCGTCATCGGGACCGAACAGACCGACCGTTCGGGCGCCATGTGGATCTCGGCCAGCCAGATAGCGTCGAGACCCCAGCGCTCGGCGGCATCAACCTGATCAAAGGCGGTGGTGAACGCCTCAGCCTCGGTCTGGCCCGGACGCCGCTGAAACTCGTGGAACACGCCAAATTCGAAACCCATCGAAGGTCCTCCTGCTACTTTGCCGCCACGACTTGCATCTGCGGCTCGCCGGCGAAGGCCGGCATGATGTCACGGGCAAAGCGGCGGATCTGCTCGCGCGACCCGCCGAAATTGATGATGACGTATTCTACGCCGCCCTTCCGCAGTTTTTCGAGTTTGTTCATGATCTCGTCGGGAGAGCCGAAAAGGGCGCTTTCGGCGCTTTCGTGGCGCGCTTCCCTTTCATCGTCGAGGATGTAACGGGTCCGCGTCTCACCGTCCGGGCGGCGCGCCAGCGCATTGATCCGCATGTGGCCCTGATAGCGCCGCTCGATCGCTGCGGCTTTCTCCGCATCGCTCTCGGCAATGTAGACGGCGCGGGCGACCCCGACCTGCATCGGATCAAAGGGGCGCCCCAAGGCCTCGACTTCCCGGCGGAACTGAGCCACTTGCGCGAGGGTTTCTTCGGCGAGCGCGTGCTGCCCCAGCAGCATGTTGTAGCCGCGGCGGACGACCTCGTGCACCGAGTTCGGGCTGCCCGCCCCCATCCAGAACGGCGGATGCGGCTTCTGCGCGGTCGGCGGCTCGACGATGATGTTGTCGAATTGCCAGTACTTGCCGCGATGCGAGAACGGGATTTCCGAGGTGAAGGCCTTGGTGATGACCTCGACCGCCTCCTCGAAGCGCGCGTCGGCTTCCTCCAAGGGTATGCAGAACCCGGCGAATTCATTGTGCCGGTAGCCCTTGCCGATCCCGAAATCGAGCCTGCCGCCGGACAGGAGATCGAGGGTCGCGGCCTGCTCGGCCAGCAGCACCGGATTATGCCAGGGTAATACCAGCACCGCCGTGCCAAGGCGCAGATGGCGTGTGCGGGCGCCGAGCCAGGTCAGCAAGTTGAGGCTCGCCGAGACCTGGCCAAAACCGGTGAAATGGTGCTCGACCAGAAAGGTGCTGTAATAGCCGCGCGCCTCGGCTTCGACATTGTTTTCGATGAACTCGCGGAAGCCCTGGCTGCTGTCGGTGTCGGGGCCGCTGCGCCTAGCCTGTGCACTGCCAAAAAGTCCAAATCGCATTGGTTTGATCTCCTGGGTCCAGGGCTCGGGAACAGGGTTACGGCCAGAACTCTCGGGAGGCGAGACGCGCGCCTTCCGCCAGACTGGCGAGCTTTGCCCATACGATGCGCGGATCGACCGCAGCCTGGCCCACCCAGGTGCCGTAGCCGCAATCGCTCCCGGCGATGACGTTCTCGCGGCCGACGAGCCTGGCATAGCGGCCGATGCGCTGCGCGATCAGCTCGGGATGTTCGATGAAATTGGTCTTCGACTCGATCACGCCGGGAACCAGCACCTTGCCATCCGGCAATTTTATCTCTTCGAACACCGTCCATTCATGCGCGTGGCGCGGGTTGGCCGCCTCAAAGGAGAGGCCGCACGGCTTAGCGAGAAAGACGGTCTCAATGATGTCTCTCAGCGGAACGTCGCAATGGTGCGGGCCTTCGTAATTGCCCCAGCAGAGGTGCAGGCGCAGCCGGTCTGCGGGAATATTTTGCAGCGCATGATTGAGCGCCTCGATGTGGAGCCGCGCCTGGCGGCGGAATTCGGCGAGGCTCAATTGGGCGTATTGGATATGCCGCCCCATCGCCAGGTCCGGGCAGTCGATCTGCAGGATCAGGCCGGCCTCGACGACGGTCTCGTATTCCTGCCGCATGGCCTCGGCGATCGCGTAGAGATAAGCCTCTTGGCTCGGATAATGCCCGTTATGAAAGAACAGCGAGACCACACCCGGTGAGGCGGCGCTGAGAAAGGCTTCCTCCGCGTGCGCTCGCGCCAGCGCCGCGGTGAGATTGGCGACGTCGATTTCGGCGGCCGCGGGATCGCGTACGCTGATCGGACCGTTGCAACCGGGTGTCTTGCGCCGCGAGCGGCCAGGGTCGCCAAAAACCCGCCCGGCAAATTCCGGAAAGCCGACGAGGTCCTGGTATACGAGCGGGTGGCTCTCGCCGCCAAACCCATTGAGCCGGTCCTTGATGTAGGTGGCGTAGCTCGGCTTGCTCATCTCGCCGTCATTGACGACGTCGATGCCGGCCTCGGCCTGCTTTTCGACAACCGCCGCCACCGCCGAGCGGATATTCGCCTTGAGCGCCGCCATATCGACCGGCACGCCCTCTTCCCGGGCGAACATCGCGCGCACGAGATCTTCCGGACGCGGCAGGCTGCCGGTATGCGTCGTCAGGAACCGCTCGGTGCTGCGTTTCATTTGCGGTCAGCACCTCAATGCAGGCGGGGCATGACCTTCTCGCACAGCAGCTGCAACGACCGGGTCATCGGCTCGGGCGGGATCAACGCCCCGAAATTGAGCTCCGCGAGAATACCGTTCAAACCAAGCTCCTCATGCAGCTGCTGCAGCCGATCGGCAACGCTTTCCGGCCCGCCGATGATGACTTTGTCGCGCCTGACCTCCTCATAGGAGATGGTCTTGACCGCTTGCGCCTCGGCCGCACGCCGCCGATTGGGCGAATTTTCGAGGCGGGTGCTCAGGGTCCGGTAGCCGGACATGATGCTCGTCTCGGCTTCGTCCAAGGCCTGCCGGTCGGTGTCTGCGATGTGCAGGGTCAGCCGCAGATATACCTCGCCCTCGCCGGGGTGGCCGGCCGCTCTGTAGGCTTGGCGGTAGGCTGCGAGATCGGGCGCCAGACCCGAAAGCGAGCCGCTGCGCACCGCGACAAAGATCGGATAGCCGGCCTCGCCAAGCGACGGGAAGGTCTCTTCACTGGCGGCGGCGACGCGGATCGGCGGGCACGGCTTCTGATAGGGTTGCGGGACGGCCGAGGCGTTGTTGAAGCTGTAATATTTGCCTTCATAGGAGAAGGTGGGCTGCGTCCAGGCGCGCTTGACGATCTCGAGCGTCTCCAAGAAACGCTCGCGGCTTTCCGAATAGGGCACACCATAGGCGACATAGGATCGCGGATTGCCGCTGCGCCCGACCCCAAAGAGCAGCCGGCCGTTGCTGATCTGGTCGATCGTGGCGGTCTCTTCGGCGAGCCGCAGCGGATGACAAAGCGGCAGAACCTGAACGCCGGTGCCGATCTTGATGTGCCGGGTGCGCGCGGCAATCGCGCTGGCGACGGTCAGCGGTGAGGTCAGCACCGAGCGGCGCGCCTGCTGGTGGATTTCGGCGAGCCAGATGGCATCGAGCCCCCAGCGGTCTGCCGCCTCAACCTGAGCCAGCGCCTCGGCGAACGCCGCTGCCGCGGTCTGATCCGGCCGGCAATGGAATTCATGGTAGACGCCGACCTCCATCGCCCGCTCCTCGTCTATTCTATGTGCTGAAGGACGGTAATTTCGATCTCTTCATCTAACAAATGCCGATTTCCGATCACCGTAATGCCGCCCCGGCATGACAGGATATTCGGCGGACCTCCCTCCCGGATTCGCTCGTTGCGCTCTCGGCACTGTGGCACCTGCCGACGCGATGCCTGGGACGTCTCCATCGGCTTAGTTGGCCATGTTTCCCTCACAGCAGGGAGAAAAATCTAACCGCATCTTTCGCTCCGCAGAAATAATTTTATAATCAGTTGGTTATCTCCAAAATGGCGATCACGCAGCAGGGAAGCATTTTGCGGCGCTGAGGGAGCGAGCAGGGAAGGGTACGCTCGCGCAGTCGCACTGCTTCCATCTCCGCTGTCGCGATATTATCGTGCCATTACAGAATTTTCGATATTGACAAATGCATATCTGATCTGCTACAAATCCGTCGCTTTCACCGATGCCGGCGGGCCCCGGCGAGGCGCAGGCCGCCGCTCGGCGCGAGCTCACTTCGCGAAGCCGGAGCGACGGCCGGTCGAGCGGGAATATGTTTGGGGTGACGCGGTGGCGGGTTGCCAGCGCAAGGACGGTTCCTGTTCGCCCCTTCAATCGATCGAGGAGAGCGGTGCCGATTTACTCGCAAGCCGGCGCACAATCTCGATCAGCTGGCTGTGCGCGTTGCTGGTGGGATCGCGAAATTCGGCGAGGGTATGCTTGTCGGCAAGCCGGCTCAGATGGGCGAGTTCGCGAATCCGCTGCCGCCGGTTCAGCTGCAGGTTTGATGCCCGGTAGGTGAGAAAAATGCGCTTGAGCTCGCCATGGCCAAAGAGTTGATTGAGTTCTGACCCCGTCACGTAAATCAAAAACAGCACGAATATCCAGATTTGGACCGCCGCAAAGTGATGCCAGCTGAAGGTCGAAGCCAAATGCGGCAGGAACTCGCGGAGCGGATGACCGTGCATGAGGAACTCGACCAGGCCCTCGAGCAGGCGGGCGATGAAAACGAAGACCCAGTACACGAACGTCTTGAAGAGAATCGGCTCGAGCAGCGGCGCCCGATCGTAGCGGCGCAGAAAGGGCATCGCATCGGCGACCAGAACCGCCTTGCCGACAACGAGGGCCCCAGTGGTGGCGAGCATGAAGCTGCCGACGGCCGCGGAGTAATCGGCGAGGATCAAATTCGTCGTCAACACGATCAGGTTGAAGCCGACAAAAAAGAAGATCACTGGTGGCAGGATGTCATACAGCTCGTGCAGAGACCAGGCGCCCACCCGGCGAATACCCGAGGCAGGGGCTGGCTCCGCCGCTGTTGCTGATGTCCGCCCACTGCTGGGAGATATACTCCCGGTACCGGAAGCCATCTCATCGCTCATAGGCTGCTCCTACCTTAACAAGTGAGCTTGTCGCGTCGAGCCTCGGCTTGACAATGTGCGCGGCAACGATATTCGGCTCCTGATGATCCGCTACAGACCGACGCTGCCGTGCATGATACCACCATCGGCAAAGATCGTGGTTGCGGTGAGATAGCTCGCGCCATCTCCTGCGAGGAAGCCGACCACCCGAGCGATTTCCTCCGGTCGCGCCATGCGCCCCACCGGTATCGCCTGGCTCAGCTGGGCGAGCTTTGATGGATCTTGCATTGTCCCGACATTGATCGGCGTTGCTACCGCGCCAGGGCCGACCCCGATCACGAGAATGTTGTGTTTGGCGAGCTCGACACCCGCTGTACGCGTCAGCATGCGCATGCCGCCTTTGGACAGGCAATAAGCGGTATTGCCGGGCATCGGCCAGTCCTCATGCACCGAGGTGATGTTGATGATACGGCCGCCACTCCCCTGCTTGATCATCTGCTTGCCGGCAATTTGCGTGCCGAAGAAGGCGCTCTTGAGATTTATCGCCATCACCTTTTCGTACTGATCTTCGGTCGTGTCGAGGATCGAGCTGCGCGTTTCTACGCCGGCATTGTTGACCATGATGTCCACCCGGCCAAACTTGCTGACCGCCTGATCGACGAGCATCTGCAGATCGGCGATTTTGCTGACATCGGCTTCGACGCCAATCGACTGATCACCGAGCTTGCTGACCTGCTGCTCGAGCGCCTCGGTCGCCTCCGGGTGACACACATAGTCAATGACGACATTGGCGCGTTGCCGGGCGAGCTCGAGAACGATCGCCTGGCCGATCCCGCTATTGCCACCCGTGATGATGGCGACCTTGTCTTTTAACGGCATCGCTCACTCCCCAGATTCCGGTGCTTTGCGAATCCCGATATTCATCAGAGCTCAAAGGCTGCCTCCCGCCCGTGTTCGAGATAGGTTTGGGCATCGAGGTGGCCGAAGATCTCGATCAGCGGCGCCACAACTCCGGTCCACCCGGTTTGATGGCTGGCGCCGATGCCGGCGC
>Ga0306920_100009881_pt1 | contig 12762 bp, 8 predicted proteins | sample flu12Cox44000170_FD_204666 | JGI IMG/M metagenome (GOLD analysis project Ga0306920, IMG submission 204666) | Lab enrichment of tropical soil microbial communities from Luquillo Experimental Forest, Puerto Rico - flux4day.12C.oxic.44.000.170 (v2)... | ecosystem: Environmental > Terrestrial >...
TATGGTTGAACTGGAACCGGTAAGTGCTTGTCGGTAAATGAACAGCCATCACTTTCGCGAACAGGTGATCACACACCCATTAATCATCCTGATTACTGGTAGCATCGAAACATTGGGGTCCAGGAGCAACGAACAGAAGCCTCAATTAAGCCGCCATCTCCGAGAGCCGGTCGATGGCTGCATTGTGGACGCTGACGCTGACGGCGACCTCTCTGACGGATTTCCCCCGTTGACGAGCTGGCGCGCCAGCTTTGTCTGCTCCGGTTGAGTTTTCGTAGGCGCCCTTAATGGGACCGAGCATCTAATCGATTCATTTGCCGGCACTGATCCATTCCCGCATCGGGTCGCGTTCAAAACTAGCCTTATATAACCTAGCGAAGCCCGATTTTCGGCAAGGTAGAGACCCTTCAAAGCTGTCCTAAAACCGCGCTGAAGCTCACGAGAATCTCGCTTTTCCCATTTGACCACACACCTTGTACCGATTTTGGCCGCTTTTTCAGTGGAGTTTGGTCATCAGGAGCGTTCAAAACTTCGGCTAAGCTATTTCCGCGCACTTTCCAGCTACTCCAGCGCCTTGTTCTTATGACTTCCGGCTGGAAGGACGACTATCCTGGCACTATTTTTAGGCCTTCAGAGTGCCGCTACTTTGCCGGAAAATCGCCCTTCACTAGGATAACGCCTATTTCGTAGCGTAAGCGCCTTCCTCGCTCTAGAATCGATTACTATCAGTGGTGGCTATGTCAGAATCGAGGGCCAAGCGCTGAGTTGGTACCGTAAACTTCTAGGAAGAGCAAACCTCATGAACAACCTGACGGTCTGGCGTGGCAGGCCGTATCCACTTGGCGCGACCTGGGACGGAGAAGGTGTCAAATTTTCATTATTTTCGGAACACGCCGACAAAGTAGAGCTGTATTTGTTTGATCAGGGCGGACGGCATGAAATCGCCGTGCCTCGGTGAGATGGCAGATTGATCAAATATGGCACTGCTATCTGCCCGAATTGCGTCCGGGGCAACTCTATGGCTACCGAGTGTTTGGTCCTAATGAGCCTCGCAACGGCCTGCGTTTCAATCCCAACAAGTTGTTGCTCTATCCATACGCCAAGCAGCTCGTCGGACAGCTTGTGTGGAGTGATGCTCTGTTTGGTCGGCGCAAGATTCCCGCTGCTGGGACGTTTGCTCGCCCTGCTGATTAGGTCCAAACAAGCTCTGCGAATGAAGGATGCGCATGGTGTGCCGGCGTCAGTAATCAAGAGCACCTAGGCTGAGCAGAGCTCTGACAGCGCATGAGAGAGTGGCAATTGTTAGACCCCAATCTGTTGTGCAAAATACCGATCTGCTACAATGAGGCACTGGTTCGCGGTACTGGAGGTTCGCTCGATTACAGGGATCTCGGGACCGAGTCATCTCATCCGCGCCAGCGTTTTTCGGATTGTTCCTTCGCCGCGGCTCAAGGTAAAAGATTTTCTAGTTAGGGCTATGGACGACCGACATTCGCCCAGTTGTATTAAGGCAGAGTTCCCCCCGCATGCACCTGCGATTCGGCTCGCTCGGCATATGATTGAGGCAGTCTCGCCTAGCGTTGATGGCGGGAGATTTCCGGTAAAGCGGATTGCGGGTGAGGATTGCGTGGTTGAGGCCGACATATTCCGTGATGGCCATGAAGTGATTCGGGCAGTAGTAAAGTGGCGTCGCAAGCAGGACGCCATTTTCGATCAGGCGCCCATGATACCTATTGGCAACGATCGTTGGCGCGGCCGATTCCCATTGCGTGAAAATACCCGGTACTTGTTTACGATTGAAGCATGGACCGACCGTTACGCCTCGTGGGTACAGGATTTCGTCAAAAAAGCCCTCAGCGGACGCGAAGTTACCTCTGATTTGATCGAAGGGATCCGGCTGTTGCAGGAACTGGCCGCGCGGACAACCGGTGCGGCGCGCGACACCCTCGAAACGGCGCTGGAGAAAGCCCGCCAATGCCTCACGACACGGCCGGCCGACGCCGCGGATTTCCTCGGTGCGGCCGAAATCGACGCTCTAACCGCGCAGCACGGCGAACGATTTGAAGCGAACAGTTACTCACTCACACTGGAAGTTATTGCTGATCGCCCGCGTGCACGCTTTGGCGCATGGTACGAGATATTTCCGCGCTCGCTTGGAAAGACAGGGCAGCCGGGAACCCTGCGCGCCGCGGAACAGCACCTCCCATACATTCGGGATCTCGGATTCGATGTGGTGTATCTGACTCCGATCCATCCCATCGGTCACACTAACCGTAAAGGTCCCAATAATCGCCTCGCGGCTGACGGCTCATCGCCCGGCAGTCCGTGGGCTATCGGCAGCCCCGCCGGAGGCCACACGGCGATCGAACCATCGCTGGGAACACTGGCCGATTTCGAGCATTTTGTCGCTACGGCGAATCATCTGGATCTTGAAATCGCGCTAGATTTCGCTATCCAGGCCTCTCCTGACCACCCCTGGGTCCGCGAGCACCCTGAATGGTTTCGGCATCGGCCAGATGGTTCGATCAAGTATGCCGAGAATCCTCCCAAGGAATACCAGGATATTTATCCGATCGACTTCGACACCGCGCATCAGCTCGAACTCATCGACGAACTGCTCGCGACGGTGATGTTTTGGGTCGGGCATGGCGTGAAGATCTTTCGCGTCGACAACCCCCATACCAAACCCGTGCGGTTCTGGGAATGGCTGATCAGCGCGGTGCAGGAGCGCAATCCCGAGGTGATTTTTCTGTCGGAGGCGTTTACGCGGCCCAAAATGATGCAGATGCTGGCGAAAGCAGGTTTCTCTCAATCGTATACTTATTTTACCTGGCGGAACAGAAAGTCAGAAATTACCGAGTATTTGACTGAACTAGCGCACAGCGAGCTGAATGAGTATTTTCGTCCGAATTTCTTTGCTAACACTCCGGATATTCTCACTGACATTCTGCAGGCCGGCGGGCGGCCAGCCTTCAAGATGCGGCTAGTGCTGGCCGCGACCTTGTCACCATCTTATGGAATATATAGCGGCTACGAATTATGCGAGAACACGGCAGTACATGGAACTGAGGAATATCAGGATTCGGAGAAATATCAGATAAAGTCGCGCAATTGGGACCGACCGGGGAACATCAAGGAATACATTGCTCTGCTCAATCGGATTCGCAGCAATAACCCCGCGCTTCATCAATTGGCTAACGTCCAGTTCCTGTCGGCGGATAATGATCAGATCCTATTTTATGCGAAAAGCACCGCCGACCGCAGCAATGTGCTTTTGATCGTGGTCAACCTCGATCCGGGGCAATGGCATGAATGCACCGTGACAGTTCCGCCCAGCTTGCTGGGAATAGCGCCCGGACAAAGCTATCGCGTGGTCGATCTGCTTACTGGTTCGGCATATACATGGAGCGAGCACAATTACGTGAAACTCGAACCACAGACAGAACCGGCGCATATCATGAGGGTCGAGAGGGGGGCATGAAGCACCGTAACGACATTCCCGAACAGCCGCTTTGGTACAAGGATGCGATCTTCTACGAAGTTCGCGTGCGTTCCTTCTACGATGCTTCCGGCGACGGCATCGGCGATTTCGCGGGACTGACGCACAAGCTGGATTATCTGCGCGACCTGGGTGTCACGGCGCTGTGGCTGCTACCATTCTATCCCTCACCGTTGAGAGACGACGGTTACGACATTTCCGATTACATGGACGTGCATCCCGATTGTGGGAGCATTCACGAATTCAAAACCTTTCTGCGGGAAGCGCACCGGCGCGGTCTGCGGGTCATCACCGAACTCGTGATTAATCATACCTCGGATCAGCATCCATGGTTCCAACGCGCACGGCGTGCGCCCACGGGTGATCCGGCTCGTGACTTTTTCGTCTGGAGTGATACGGCAGAGCGCTACGCCGGCGCACGCATCATTTTTCAGGATTTTGAGCCGTCGAACTGGACCTGGGATCAGCGGGCGAAAGCGTATTATTGGCATCGTTTTTATTCTCATCAGCCGGATTTGAACTTCGATAATCCAGAGGTGCGCAAGGAGGTGATGCGGATTCTGGAGTTCTGGCTGGAGATGGGAGTGGACGGACTGCGCCTCGACGCTGTGCCTTATCTGTACGAGCGAGAGGGCACCAGTTGCGAGAATCTGCCGGAGACTCACGGCTTCCTGCGAGAACTGCGTAGCCATCTCGACCGCGAGTTTCACGACCGAATGCTGCTGGCCGAGGCCAACCAATGGCCCGAGGACGCGGTTGCCTATTTAGGCGAAGGACGCGAATGCCATATGGCATTCCATTTTCCGCTGATGCCGCGAATCTTCATGGCGGTACGAATGGAAGACCGCTTTCCGATAACGGATATCTGGGCACAGACTCCGGCAATTGATGAAAGCTGCCAGTGGGCCTTGTTCCTGCGCAATCACGATGAACTTACGCTCGAAATGGTCACCGATGAAGAGCGCGATTACATGTACCGCGCCTATGCCCAGGAATCGCGCATGCGCATTAACCTTGGCATCCGGCGCCGGCTCGCACCGCTGCTGGGCAATAATCGGCGCGCCATCGAATTAGTTCACGGACTGCTATTCGCACTACCTGGAACCCCGGTACTCTACTATGGCGATGAGATTGGGATGGGCGACAATGTGTATCTTGGTGATCGCGACGGAGTGCGCACACCTATGCAATGGAGCGGCGATCGTAATGCTGGCTTCTCCATCGCCGAGTCACAGCGTCTGATCCTCCCGTTAATAATTGATCACGAGTACCATTATCAAACCATCAATGTAGAGGCGCAGGAACGTAATCGGCATTCGCTATTATGGTGGATACGGCGCCTGATTGCTATGCGCAAACAGTTTAAAGCGTTTGGCCGGGGCACGATCGAATTTTTGTCACCCGAAAATCCACGAGTGCTGGCTTTCATCCGCAGTTTTGGCAATGAGCAAATTTTGGTTGTCGCTAACCTGTCGCGTTTCGTGCAATACGTGGAGCTCGATTTGTCTCGGTTCAAGGGAAGCGCGCCGATTGAACTATTCGGACGTACGCAGTTTCCCTTCATCGGTGATCTGCCTTATCTGCTGACTCTCGGCCCCCACATGTTTGATTGGTTTTCGATAGAACGGCGTGAAGATACTGCGCATTTCGATATTCGCCCGCATCATGTGCCTTCGCTGGAGGTGACGGAGACCTGGGAACACTTCATTCGCGGCGACGACCGTGAACGGCTGGAAGCGATCCTGCCCGGTTACTTGCCACATTGCCGCTGGTTCCGCAGCAAAGCGAGACAGCTCAAGAGTGCTCGAATTGCTGAGGTCCTGCCCATTGGAGAGGATGGCTCGAATTCGTACCTAAGCCTAGTCGACGTCGAATTCAGCGATAGCGAACCCGAAACTTATGTGCTCCCGCTGGCCGCGATTGATAGCCACAATGCTCGACATCATGCGATAGCCAGTAATGCCGCGCTCACTCACCTGCGATCGACCGGGCACAACGGCAATGCTGGAAAGCATAATGGCTATACTGAGCAGGTCATCTTTGACGCCACTGGTGACAAGCAATTCGAAAAGGCAATGCTCGGCGTCATTGAGCATCGCCGGCGCTTGCGAGGAATGCGCGGTGAGGCGCTGGGCGTCACCTCGAGTGCTTACCACTCGATCAGGCCAGCGGGCGAGCCGCATCTCTTGAAAGTCGAACAGACCAACTCCTCCATCGCCTATGGTCATGAGTTGATCTTCAAGCTCTTTCGCCGGATTGAGCCAGGGATTAGCCCCGACCTCGAAGTCAGCCGCTTCCTGACCGAGCGCGTGGGCTTCCCCCATACGCCCAGGCTCATGGGATGGCTTGAGTATCGTGTGGGACGGGGAGAACCGCTCACAATGGGTGTGATGCACAGCTTCGTGCACAACCATGGCGATGCCTGGGAATATACGCGGCGCGAATTGAATCGCTACTTCGAGCGCGCCGCGACGCGGACGCAACTGGTGCCACCCCCGGGTAAACCTCTCATAGAACTGTTGGCTGAAGACTCCCCAGATAGCGCCGGCGCCGACATGGTCGGCGTGTATCTCGACGTGGCGCGATTGCTCGGTAATCGGACCGCCGAACTCCACCTCGCGCTATCCTCCGAAGAGGAAGATAGCGCTTTTACGCCCGAACCATTTTTGCCTCAACTGCGCTCGACTTATCAGTCAATGAGAAATCTTGCCGGCCGTACACTCCGGCTTTTGCGCGACCGGCTCTTAACACTGCCTGAAGATACCAGGAAGCAGGCGACGCTGCTGAGCGAGCATCAAGGCCGACTCGACGCCTGTTTCGACGCGATGCTCAAACGCCCCAGCAGCATCGTACGTATTCGCACCCACGGCGACCTCCATCTCGGCCAGGTGCTGTATACCGGCAAAGACTTCGTAATAATTGATTTCGAAGGCGAGCCCGCGCGTCCGCTCACTGAACGCCGCCGCAAGCGCCCCGGCCTTCGCGACGTGGCCGGAATGCTGCGCTCGTTTCATTACGCCGCTTTTGGAACCTTGCTGGAGGAAATCGGCAGCGGCGCGTTGGGTGGCCGTGATTTCGTCTCGATGGAACCATGGGCGAGGCTATGGCAGGAGTGGACCTCGTGGGCCTTTCTCAAGGCTTACCTCGAAACCGCAGGCGAATCGCCGATAGTGCCAAAAGATCGAGACGAGCTCAAGGTGTTGCTCGACGCCTTTTTGCTGGACAAAGCGATTTACGAATTGGGCTACGAACTAAACAACCGACCCGACTGGGTAACCATACCGCTGCACGGAATTGAACAGATCATGGGGGCATTCGACAAATGAAAGAATTCGCGCGTCCGCGCCAGCGATGGTGGGATCATCGAATCGCCCAAAACTAACCACACACGCGGAGCGCAGAACGGCCTAAAAATACTCAGTTAAGGCTTAGTCAGCCTCGCTTCGCGTCTGCACTACTTTCCTCATCCTCTGTTCCCATACATTATATTATCTTTCGATTTCTGATAGAAAAACGTGGATAGTTTTGGTCGGATACTATGTTTCTGCTTGGCATGTAACTAGCTGCACTAGCCCTCCTAATAGACAAAATTTTTGTGTGTCGGCCTCGCAACCTGAGGCGGCTCCGCTTTGTCGTGGCTTGTGTTGGATCATCGGACGCAGTGGTACTTGTTCGGATAATAGAAATCCTCAAGGCAGCAAACAAAGCGGCCTAGTTGTGTTGGCATAGTCCAGTCTGAGCGATTCATAACGAAATAGGTTGAAAAAGTCCCTGATTGGGCGCTCAAGCACATTGTGATTGAGGACGTGTCATTGTCTGTCGAGGGTAGCCGCCATCCGGTTAAACGCGTGGTCGGCGATCCTGTGTGGTCGAGGCGGATATTTTTCGCGCTGGTCATCAGATAACTCGCACCGTCATTCGTGCACGGATATCTCGATGCCACAAATGGCGCGCTGTGCGTGCCAAAAGATCACGATGAGCTCAAGGCACTGCTCGATGCCTTCGTGATGGAAAAGGCTGTGTATAAGTTCGGCTAGGAACTGGAACAATCGGCTGGAATGGGTTTTCCTGCCTCTCAATGGCATCTAACATGCTCTTGTACTCGGAGCTGTCAGTCCCGAGCTAAGCACGTCAGGGGGAAGGAGCTAACCGGGCATGGATGAGACGCTGCGCGAGCCGGAAACGACTTTCCTGTCTACTACAGCGACCAATGGTCTCTCGGAACTGCCGCAGGAAGAACTCCGGCGCCTGATCGCCCTGCGCCATTACGATCCGCATTCGATTCTCGGTGCACACACAACCCCTAGTGGGGTGATCGTGCGCACCTATCGGCCTGGCGCACGCAAGATATTCCTGCTCATTGATCACAAAACCCGACGCGAAATGATGCCACGTCCAGAGGAGGGACTGTTCGAAATCCTGGTCAGTGACCGGCGCGAAGTCTTCCCGTATCGACTCGAAGTGCATTACGCCGATGAGCGTGAATTCACTATTCACTCGCCCTATTCATTTCTGCCCACGCTCAGCGAAGTCGATCTCTATTTGCTTGGCGAACAGAAGCACGAGCGTCCGTACGACAAGCTCGGCGCGCATCTGTGTGAGATGAACGGCGTCACTGGAATTGGTTTCGCGGTCTGGGCACCGAACGCGGCAGGAGTCAGTGTGGTAGGCGATTTCAATGGATGGGATGGACGGCTTCATATGATGCGGTTGCTGGGCAGCTCAGGCATCTGGGAGATATTCGTGCCTGAGCTCGAGCCAGGGGCTCGGTACAAGTACGAAATCCGAACACCCAACGGCGGAGTAATGCTCAAGACTGATCCCTATGCGAGCGCGATGGAATGTCCGCCGTCAACTGCTTCTATCGTATTCCAATCGAAATATCAGTTCGGCGACGACTCCTGGTTGGAATCGCGACGAAAGCGCGACCCCTTGCGCTCGCCGCTGTCGATTTACGAAGTCCACCTCGGATCCTGGCGCAGGGTGCCGGAGGAGCAAAACCGCGCACTTACTTATCGTGAGATGGCTGAGCAGCTCGTCGACTATGTATCGGATATGGGGTTCACGCACGTCGAGCTGATGCCCATTATGGAGCATCCGTTCACCGGCTCCTGGGGCTATGAGGTGAGCGGATATTTTGCGCCGACCGCGCGCTTCGGCAGCCCCGATGATTTTCGCCACCTGGTAGATTCGTTTCATCGCCGCGGCATTGGTGTGATCCTTGATTGGGTGCCTGCGCATTTCCCGACAGATTCATTCAGCCTCGGCCGCTTCGACGGCACCGCGCTCTATGAACATCTCGATCCGCGCCAGGGACACCATCCGGAGTGGGACACTTATGTCTTCAACTTGGGGCGCACCGAGGTTCGTAATTTCCTGTTCGCCAGCGCGAGCAATTGGCTCGCCGACTATCACAGCGATGGCCTACGCATGGATGCAGTCTCCTCGATGCTCTATCTCGACTACGGACGCAAAGAGGGCGAGTGGATCCCAAACCTCCATGGTGGGCGCGAGAATCTCGACGCGATCTCATTCCTGCAGGAAGTCAATCGCTCCGAGTTCGCGCGTTTTCCAGGTACGCTTATGATTGCCGAGGAATCCACCTCATGGCCTGCCGTCAGCCGTCCCGTCTACATCGGCGGCCTCGGCTTCAACTTCAAGTGGGACATGGGCTGGATGCATGATACGTTGCTATATTTTGGCAAGGACCCTGTGCACCGCCGGTTTCATCACAACAATCTGACCTTCGGCATAATGTACGCGTGGAGTGAAAACTTCATCATGCCCCTCTCCCACGATGAAGTTGTTTACGGCAAGCGGTCGTTGATCGACAAAATGCCGGGTGACCGCTGGCAGAAGTTTGCCAACCTGCGTTCGTTGTTCGGTTACATGTGGGCCCGATGCGGAAAGAAGCTGCTCTTCATGGGAGGGGAATTCGGCCAATGGCGTGAATGGAATCACGATACGAGTCTCGACTGGCATCTGCTCGACGAACCTGACCATCGCGGCCTGCAGCAGCTGGTGCGCGACCTCAACCGGATCTATCGCGAAGAGCCTGCGCTGTGGGAAGCGGATGTCGAGCAGTCCGGCTACCGGTGGATCGACGCGAACAACGCGGACGACAATGTGATTGCTTTCATGCGCCTCGCGCCTTCTTCAAATCGTCGAATCATATGCTTGTGTAACTTTTCTCCCGTGGTCCGATACGAATACCGGGTCGGAGCGCCAGCGGCCGGCATTTACCGCGAAATTCTCAATACTGACTCTGCGTTTTATGGAGGAAGCAATGTCGGCAATGCCGGGGCTGTTACCGCGGATGATCGGCCGTGGCACGGGCTGCCTTTCTCCCTTACGGTCACACTGCCGCCGCTCGCAAGCGTATGGTTCGAAGCGCCTCGGGGCTGATTAGACCCGCGTCATGAAATGATCAGGTCGTGCGTGTTAGCCGATGGCCACATACCAGGTCCAACTACATTCCGAGTTCGACTTACCGGCCACTGCAGAAGTCCCTCAACCTGATTGAAAAGCATAGCGGCGGCATTGAAGAGCTAAAACCGGGTGTCGACAATCGCAACGCGGTTGATGTGACATGAACTCACGAAGCTGAACGACCAACTTCTGATTTCCGGTGGTTTGTCGATCCGCCTACGGAGAAAAAGACTTGAAGTCGCGCGCAAAAGCCTGGCTCCGAAGCTTTGCCGCTTAATGTGAAGTTAAAATGACGCGGCACCTTTAATCAGAAAGGTCTTGATCTGAGATGGCCGCACCTATGGGGCATCAAGCTCCGTTGATGCTGGCCCTAGAGTAAGCGCTTACACTTTCCGCTTTGTTAAAAATAACGGCTATCGTAACCTGAATGCGCTTACACCAGGCGTTGAGCTACCGCGTCCCGCGCCAGGTCTTCGAGGAGGCGCTGCGGGTTGCCAAGCTTGGGCGCGGCAGAAAAACCGCTGGTGCCGATCGTGAGCTCGCGGCACAATGAGACATTAAATCCGGGCAGGATTTTGTACCTTAAGATCGGCCGTTCGCTGTTGCGATAATTGGGTCCACCTCACCGCAAACTGGAAAGCGAATTCGCGTGGACCTTTAGGTTCACCGGCGCCGAATTGGATGCACTTGAACGGTTGATGCAGCCGGCCGAACGCATTGTCGAGATTAAGCCCCGCGAAGTGATTACCGACCGAAGGTCGATCGCGCGCGCCGATCTACCCTGACCCCGATTGGCTACCTTCACCGAAGAACGCTGGGAGAATTACCTGCGCAACTTCCCCGCGGAAGCATCCCTGGCTGAAGTCGAGCACAACTACGAAGTCAATCAGCGTGCCCGCGAGGCTGCCCATTAAGCCGCGCCGCGCTCGGCCGAGCAAGCTGCCGCAGCACAGCGCCCAGCGACGTTGTCTAGGGTATGATTCTCGAACTGCTCGAGCGCCGAGTGGGGGATCCGGTGCGAGTGACCGGATCAGAACTGATGGGACGACTCCGCGACGACACCAGTCGCGAACGGTGCGGGGCGTCTATCCGGTGGATGACCCCTGCATGAGAATTCTATGCGCCATTCTCGTGGTGAGCGTGTTTACCATGGGTTTCCCGGGGCCGGTGGCCTGGATAGCCTGGTACGCCTTCATTCGGCCGCTGTTATGGACGCTGATGACTCTTTGCCGGAGTGCGGTTACCGTTGAGCAAGAACATTTGCGGCGGACCGGCCCAGATGGCCCAATATTTCCGCGCCCCTTTCTCTAAAAATCCCGCCTAAGCGGTGTTTCATGCCTTCTTAAGCGCTTCGGCGAGCGACAGCTTTTCGGTATAGACCGCCTTAGCCAATGCGGGGTGATCAGTTTCGAGCATGCGCAGCGCCAGCCACGTATTTACCAACTGGTTAGCCAGGCGCCAGTCACCCCGGTCCAGTCGTTGGCTGACGTCGCGCAGTAGTTGGCTGAACATGGACTGGGTCTGGTTTAGGTGGTGGGCCTCATGTTCCGCTAGCTCGGGTTTGGTGACTTTTGCCATGCCCTAAAACACACCGCAGGCTATGCTCCCAAGTCAAGCTAGAAAACGGTTACTAGCGCGACCCAAAGGCTAAGGCAGGCGCGGGTTACTTTGCCGAATCTGTGTCCATTTCGGCAAAACTGTCGCAGCCGAGATCAATCAACTCAAACACAAACGGTGCAGCAGTGAACCTGCTCCAACGTCCCTTTTCGGCAAAAACGCGCGGATTGCCACCCATCAAGCAGCCCAACAAGGCCCGGCGCGGCCGCGAGTATCTCACTCCCGGCGAAGTCGAGAAGATGATTGACGCTGCTCGTGGCGCTGGCGGTTCTTTGGCTCAGCGTGATGCCCTGCTTATTCTCGAGGCCGCACGCCATGGTTTCAGGGCGGCCGAGCTGGTGGCGCTGCGCTGGGACCAGTTCGACTTTGCGGCTGGCACGCTGCTCGTGGAACGCGTCAAGCACGGCTCGCCGGCGACTCATTATCTGCAGGGTCCGGAGACCCGTGCGCTGAAGGCCTGGCGCAGACAGCAGGGCGAGAGTGCTTATGTATTTACCACGCTTAGCGGCAAGCCGATGACTACGCGCACCGTCCATCACGTGGTCGCCGAGGCGGGCAAGGCGGCCGGCATCCCGTTCCCGACACACCCACATTCCTTGCGCCACGCTTGCGGCTACCGGCTGGCCAACGAAGGCCGCGCCACGCGCGACATCCAGGGCTATCTCGGCCACCGCAACTATCGCCACACGGTTATCTACACCGAGCTTAGCACTACGCGGTTCAAGGGATTCTGACCATGCCGCCAGTAATGATGGAGAAAATCTACGACGCCCTGCGCGCCGCCAACGTGCCCGAGCCGCAGGCCCGTTCGGCAGCAGTCGAAGCCGCCGAGCATGAAAGCCGCCTGGCCACGATCGACGCACGGCTCAGCGGGATCGAAGCGCGCATGAGTTCGCTGGAGGCCCGCACGATGATCACGATGTTGGCGCTGGGGCTCAATCTCGCGCTGACCCTGGCGGTGCTGGCCAAGCTGTTCGCAATGCACTGATGGCGCGGCGCCGGCCGCTATTTATCCAGCCCGCCCCGAGCCGAGAAACCTGAGGTGGACCCAATTATTGCGACAGCGATCGGCCGATCTTAAGGTACAAAGTCCTGCCCGAGTTTGACGCCCCATTATTGTGCCGCTAGCTCGCGATTAGCGCCAGCGGCGTTTGTCGGGATAGAATCCGGGCGCGCGACACACGTTAGGCGGAGAGTGACCATCGCCACCCTTTCGG
>Ga0306920_100009882_pt1 | contig 12762 bp, 13 predicted proteins | sample flu12Cox44000170_FD_204666 | JGI IMG/M metagenome (GOLD analysis project Ga0306920, IMG submission 204666) | Lab enrichment of tropical soil microbial communities from Luquillo Experimental Forest, Puerto Rico - flux4day.12C.oxic.44.000.170 (v2)... | ecosystem: Environmental > Terrestrial >...
GGGAGCGGTGATCGCCCTGACGCGGGCGATGGCGGTCGATCACGGTCCGGACGGCATCCGCGTCAATTGCGTGGCGCCGGGGCCGGTCTATACGCCGATGGTCTATTCTCGGCAAATGACGGCCGCCGGGCGCGAAGCCCGCCGTAAGGCCTCGGTGCTGGGTCTCGAAGGCACCGGCTGGGACATCGGCCGTGCGGTCCGCTTCTTGTTGTCGGCCGAGGCGCGTTATATCACCGGGCAAACCCTGGTGGTCGACGGCGGCGCCACATTGGTTGGCCCGGCGAGGGCACCCGACTGACGCGAGCCGCGGGGAGGAATCGAAATGGCGCGCCTGCCCTATCTGGATAAATCCGATCTCTTGCCCGAGCACCAGGATCTGCTGGCGCGAAACCTCAACCTCTACCGCGTTCTCGCCCACAGCCCGCGCGCCGCTCGCAGCCTCAACACCTTGGCGCGCTTTATTCGCGACGGCAGCCGCCTCGACCCGAGGCTGCGCGAGCTGGCGATCCTCCAGGTCAGCTATCTGACGCGCTCGGCCTGGGGGTTCTCACATCATGTCAGAATCGGCCGCGAAGTCGGTCTTTCGGACGACGAGATCCGCGCGGTTGCCGGTGAGACCGACGGGCTCCGGACGGCACTCGATCCGCTCGCCAAGGCTGTGTTGCGGGCCGCCCGCGAGATGACAATCGAGCGCGCTGTGTCGGACGAGACCTTCGCCGCGCTGCAGCGGGGGCTCGACAATGAGCGCCTGACCGATCTCGTCGTAACGATATCCTTCTACAATGGCTTGGTGCGCCTGCTCGCGACGATGCAGGTGGATGTCGAGGAGGATTATCTCCCATACCTCGACGAGTTCCCGCTGCCTAAACCATAATCATAGCGGAAACCATAACAATAGCGGACCAGGGAGAGAGCGATGCCTCAATTGCCGCAAGTCGATGCGTTGCTCAAGGCCGCGACCGACCGCGGCGATGTGCCGGGTGTGGTCGCAATGGCCGCAACGCGAGAGGGCCCGGTTTATCAAGGTGCCTTTGGCAAGCGCGCCTTGCCCGGCGGCCCGGCGGTGACCCTCGATACGGTGTTTTGGATCGCCTCGATGACCAAGGCGATCACCTCGACGGCGGCGATGCGGCTCGTCGAACAAGGAAAGCTATCGCTCGACTGGCCGATCTCCGAGGTATTGCCGGAACTCGCAGCACCACAAGTGCTAGAAGGGTTCGACGCTACCGGCGAGCCGATGCTGCGCCCGGCGCGGCAGCGGATAACTTTGCGGCATCTGCTTACCCATACCGCAGGGTTCGTCTACGACATCTGGAACCCCGATATGGGCCGCTACATGGAGAAGATGCATGTGCCAGGCATCATCTCCTGCCAGAACGCTGCGCTGATGCTGCCGCTGGTGTTCGACCCGGGCGACATGTGGGACTACGGCATCAACATCGACTGGGCCGGCAAGGCGGTCGAGCGGGCGAGCGGCCAGTCGCTCGGCGACTTTTTCGCGGAGCACATCTTCGCGCCGGTCGGGATGACGGACACCGGCTTCGCCCTGGCCCCGGACCGTCGTGCGCGGCTTGTTGGCATGCATGCACGCGCCGCGGACGGGACGCTCGGCCCCATTCCCTTCGAGCTCCCACAAGACCCGGAATTCCAAATGGGGGGTGGCGGGCTCTACGGCACGGCGGCGGACTATCTCGCATTTGAGCGGCTGTTCCTCAACCAGGGCCGCGTCAATGGTCGGCAGATATTGCGCCCCGAGACGGTCCGGCTGATGTCACAGAACGCCATTGGCGAGCTCGAGGTGCGGCTGCTCGAGACCGCCGTTCCGGCCTACTCGAACAACGCCGAGTTCTTCCCGGGAATGAGAAAGAAATGGGGCCTCGGCTTTATGATCTCGCCCGAGCCGGTGCCGGGCGGGCGCGGCCCCGGCAGCCTCGCCTGGGCCGGGCTGGGCAACACTTATTTCTGGATCGATCCGGCGAAGGGGGTTGCCGGCGTCATCCTGATGCAGCTGATCCCGTTTGCCGATCCCAAGGCCCTGGCGCTGCTGGACGGTTTTGAGAAGACGCTCTACGCAGCGTTAGGCTAGCCGTCGGGTCAGCGGCTCGCCAGCGCCCGGGCGAGCTGGCTCACCGCCTCCTGATGCCTTTCGTTTCGGATCTCCGCGAAATTGCGGGCGATCTCGAGTAGCATGCGCTGGTGTGGCGTGACCTGCCGCGGACCTTCCTGACCGATCCCCTCGTAGAAATAGCTGATCGGAGCGCTCAAGGCGCGGGCGATCTCAAACAGCCTTCCCGCCGAGACCCGGTTGATCCCGCGCTCGTATTTGTGCGCTTGCTGATACGTAACGCCGATCATTTCGGCGAGCTGCTGCTGGGTCAGCCCCAACATGATGCGGCGCTCGCGAATCCGTGCCCCCACGTGATCGTCGATGGCGGCGGTGGACCGCCCTCTCTTCGGCTTAGCCATGCTCCTCACCTGTGTTCTCTACCCAAAACGCGCCGATCTTGGCCTTCATCGCGATCAACACGATAGCGACCGATTAATTCCAACGGTTCGGCCGAGCGGCCATAAGCTATCGGGGGCGCCCAACCCCGTGACAATTAGCGAGAGCGGGAGTTAGAGCTTCCGATAATCGCCAAAATGGTAATCCCCCGGTTCCATGACAAGGGCGTTCTTGTTGATGCGATGCTTGCTTGCAGCGACACTGTGGCGGCAAGGTGGAGGTGGATTTTGCCGAGGAAACCTATGACCCAGCCGGTTGGCTTGGCCCGCGGGCTCACCAATTACGGCGACCCCGATTTCGCGCTTTATCTGCGACGTTCCTTTGCTCGATCGATGGGCTATTCGAGCGAGCTCCTGGCCCGTCCAGTGATCGGGATCGCCGACAGCTCTTCTGGGTTCAACAATTGCCATCGGCATTTTCCCGAGCTGATCGAGGCGGTGAAGCGCGGCGTACTGGCGATGGGCGGCTTGCCATTGACGTTTCCGACGATCTCGCTTGGCGAGGTGTTCTTGAATCCCACCAGCCTGATGTTTCGCAATTTAATGGCGATGGACACGGAGGAGATGATCCGCGCTCAGCCGATGGATGCAGTCGTGCTGATCGGCGGCTGCGACAAGACCGTGCCGGCCCAGCTGATGGGCGCGATTTCGGCGAATAGGCCGACAATAGGACTCGTTGCCGGACCGATGATGACCTCGCGCTGGCATGGTGAGCGGCTCGGCGCCTGCACCGATTGCCGTCGCTTTTGGGCCAGATACCGAGCCGGAGAGATCGACGCCGATGAAATCCGGGAGATTGAAGGCAATCTCGCGACCACTGCCGGGACCTGCGCGGTGATGGGCACGGCGAGCACAATGGCGTCGATCGCCGAGGCCCTCGGTATGATCCTGCCGGGAAGTGCCGCGATTCCTGCGGTGCACGCCGACCGGCTGCGCGCTGCCGAGGCAACCGGCCGCACCGCGATGCAGCTCGCGCAAAGCGGGCTCCTCCCGGATTGCATCGTCACCCGGCAATCGGTCGAGAACGCCCTGCGCGTGCTGATGGCGATCGGCGGCTCGACCAACGCGGTGCTGCATCTGACCGCGATCGCTGGCAGAGCCGGCATTGATCTCGACCTTCGCTGGTTGAACGAGATCAGCGACTCGACCCCGGTCCTGGTCGATCTGAAGCCGACCGGTCCGCATTACATGGAGGACCTGGTCGCAGCCGGTGGCATCGGCGCGGTGCTGCGCGAACTGAAGCCGCTGCTGCATCTCGATTGCATGACGGTAGCCGCTGAGACGCTCGGTCAGCGGCTTGCGGTGGAAACCGGGCGCGTCGACCGTTCGGTGGTCAAGCCGTTCGCCGATCCTCTGCAGCCGAAGGGCGGGCTCGTAGCGCTATTCGGCTCGCTGGCGCCAAAAGGTGCGATTTTCAAACGCTCGGCGGCCGACCCCAAGCTGTTCGAGAAGGAAGGGCGCGCTATCGTCTTCTCCTCGCTCGAAGACCTCTCGTCACGGATCGACGACCCCGCTCTCGACGTCACCCCGGACGACTTCCTCGTTTTGCAGAATGCCGGTCCGCTGAGCGCCTCGGGCATGCCTGAGGCCGGGTACTTGCCGATCCCGGGCAAACTAGCGCGAGCCGGGATCAAGGACATGGTGCGCATCTCCGACGCACGCATGAGCGGCACGGCTTATGGCTCGATCGTACTGCACGTGACTCCGGACGCGGCGAGCGGCGGTCCGCTCGCCAAAGTCAAGAATGGCGACCGCATCCGGCTCTCGGTCGCCGAGCGCCGCCTCGACCTGCTGGTCGCCCCGGAGGAGCTCGCGCGTCGCCCGTTCACACCGCCTCCGGTCCCCGAGCGCGGCTATGCAGCCCTCTATCGGCGTGAAATCCTGCAGGCGGACCGCGGCTGCGACTTCGACTTTCTACGCAAGCAGCCGCTCGGAAAGCCAGCCCGATAAGCAACCAACACGGATGGCGTATTTTCTGCAGCAGCTGATCAATGGGCTGACCTTGGGATCGATCTATGGGTTGATAGCGATCGGCTACACGATGGTGTACGGCATCATCGGCATGATCAATTTCGCGCATGGCGAAATCTACATGATCGGCGCTTTTGTCTCGATCATCGCCTTGCTGGTGCTGGGGTTGGCCGGGATCAGCTATGTTCCGCTCGCCTTAGCGCTCGTCTTGCTGACGACGATGTTCTTCACTTCGATCTATGGCTGGACCGTGGAGCGCCTCGCCTACCGGCCCTTGCGCGGGTCGCACCGGCTCGCCCCGCTGATCTCGGCGATCGGCATGTCGATCTTTCTCCAGAACTACGTGCAGATCCTGCAGGGCGCCCGGGAAAAGCCGATGCCGCCGCTTGTCCAGGGCGGGTTCACGGTGTTCGAAAGCGGCGGCTTTGCTGTTCGGCTTAGTTACCTGCAGCTCTTTATCATCCTGCTGACCTTGGTGCTGATGACCGGGTTCACAACGCTGATAGCCGCGACACGGCTAGGGCGCGCGCAGCGCGCCTGCGCGCAGGACATAAGGATGGCGGCGCTTCTCGGGGTCGATGTCGACCGGGTGATCTCGACGACTTTTGTGATGGGTGCCGCATTGGCGGCAGTCGCCGGTTTAATGGTAACCCTTTATTACGGTGTGGTTGATTTCTTCATTGGCTTTCTGGCGGGGGTGAAGGCGTTTACCGCCGCCGTGCTGGGGGGCATCGGCTCCCTGCCGGGCGCCATGCTGGGCGGTATCCTAATCGGGCTGATCGAGGCGTTCTGGTCCGGATATTTCTCGGCTGAATACAAGGATGTCTCGGTCTTCGTGGTTTTGATTCTCGTGCTGGTGTTTCGTCCGACGGGTCTGCTCGGCCAGCCCGAATTGGAGAAGGTGTAGTGACGGCTGCCGCAGGGCTTGCCGTCGAGAAGCCAGCTCGCACGCCCCTTTACTGGTCGGCGCTCTTCAAGGACGCCATCTTGGCGGCGCTGGTCGCCACGCTTTTGGCACTGCCGCTGGTCGGGATGCAAACCTATGACATCGGCGGCGGCGCGCTCGGCATCCGCACGCATTTTGATTGGGTCGCCACAGCCGCGGCCGCGGTCTTCGCCGGTCGACTGGCGTGGCACCTCAGACCGCGTCACCCCCGCCGCGCGGAAGCCGGCGGCGACAAGGTGTTTTCCCGCCTTGCGACCTGGAGCAGCCGCCGGACACCACTGGTAGCCGCGGCCGGTATCGCGTTTGCCGTCGTCCTGCCATTTCTGCCGTTCTCCTCGCGCTATTTGATCGATCTCGGCACCACCGTGCTGATCTACGTCATGCTCGGCTGGGGCCTCAATGTCGTCGTCGGGCTCGCAGGTCTGCTCGATCTCGGCTACGTCGCGTTCTACGCCGTGGGCGCCTATACCTGTGCGCTCCTGGCGCGCGACCTAGGGCTCACTTTCTGGGAGGCGCTGCCGTTCTCGGGTCTGGTAGCGGCCGGCTTCGGGGTCATCTTGGGCTTTCCAGTGCTGCGGTTGCGTGGCGACTATCTCGCGATCGTCACGCTCGGCTTCGGCGAGATCATCCGCATCGTCTTGCTGAACTGGTCGCCGGTCACTGGTGGCCCGAACGGGATCTCGGACATACCGCGGCCTTCGTTCTTTGGTTTGCCCTTCGCTCGCTCGGCGCCCGAGGGCGTCACGACATTCCATCAGTTCTTCGGGATCGAGTTCTCACCCAATCAGCGCGTCGTGTTCCTCTATCTCGTGATCCTGGCGTTAGCGCTGGTTACCAACCTGTTTACCCTGCGTCTACGCAAGCTGCCGATCGGACGCGCCTGGGAGGCCCTTCGGGAGGACGAGATCGCCTGTCGCGCGCTCGGCATCAACCCGACCAATGTCAAGCTCTCGGCCTTTGGCATCGGCGCGATGCTTGGCGGCTTTGCCGGCTCCTTCTTCGCGACGCGGCAAGGTTTCATCAGCCCCGAGAGCTTCACTTTTACGGAGTCGGCGACGATTCTCGCTATCGTCGTGCTCGGCGGCATGGGCAGCCAGATGGGAGTCGTGCTCGCCGCGATCCTGCTGGTAACCTTGCCCGAATTTGGGCGTGCGTTCGCCGAGTTCCGCATGCTGCTGTTTGGTGCTGCGATGGTCGCGATCATGGTATGGCGGCCACGCGGGCTGCTCGCGCATCGCGAGCCCTCGCTCCGCCTGGCACCGCACGAGAGCGGGGGTGCTTTGCGGTGACCGGCGCCAGCGAAATCCGGCAGCCGCTGCTCGCTGTCGAGCACCTGACGATGCACTTTGACGGGCTGCTCGCGATCGATGATCTCTCCTTCGCCGCTTACCCAAAAGAGATCACCGCGATCATCGGGCCGAACGGCGCCGGCAAGACCACCGTGTTTAACTGCCTGACCGGCTTCTACCGGCCGACCAGCGGCCGTCTGGCGATGCGCGCTGAAGGCGAAATATTGCTGCTCGAGCGGATCGACGGCTTCAAAATCGCGCGCCAGGCCGGCGTCGCCCGCACCTTTCAAAACATACGCCTATTTGCCGGGATGACGGTTCTCGAAAACCTGATCGTCGCCCAGCACAACGCGTTGATGTCGGCGAGCGTGTTTTCGATTGCCGGGCTCCTCGGGTTGCCGCGTTACCGGGCGGCCGAGCGGGCTGCCGTCGAGCGCGCCCGCCATTGGCTCGACAAGGTCGGACTGACCGAGCGCGCCGACTGGTTGGCCGGGACATTGCCCTATGGCGCGCAGCGCCGTCTGGAGATCGCCCGAGCGCTGTGCACCGGGCCGGCGCTGCTGTGCCTCGACGAGCCCGCCGCCGGACTCAACCCGCGCGAGTCGGGAGAGCTCAACGAGCTTCTACTGTCCGTGCGCGCCGAGCAGGAGATCGCGATTTTGCTGATCGAGCACGACATGAGCGTGGTGATGGGGATTTCCGACCACATCATCGTTCTTGACTACGGCCGCAAGATTGCCGACGCGACGCCGGCCGCGGTGCGGGTCGATCCCGCTGTCGTCAGAGCCTATCTCGGCGAGGATGAAACCGGAAAGCTGGCTGCGGCGCGTGTGGCCGATCCCGCGGCCCGGCACGCCCGAGCGCCTGATTCGAGATGAAATCAAGACACCTCAAAGGTTACCGTCACTGCCGCGAAAGCGGGAGACCGGTGAAGCAAGCGCAGGTGCCTACGGCCCTTGGTTTCCGCTTTCGCGGAAACAACGAATCAAGTAGGGCGCAGTTCGACTTGACGGGGACCGTATCGGCCCGCGCACGATGCTGAGGATCTCCGGCGTCCATGCCTCCTACGGCAACATCGAGGCTCTGCGGGGGGTCGATCTAGAGGTTGCCGCGGGGGAAATCGTCGCCTTGATCGGTGCCAACGGGGCCGGCAAATCGACGTTGCTGATGACGGTTTGCGGGGCGCCGCGCGCGGCGCGCGGGGAGATCCTGTTCGAGGGTCGCGACATTACGCGGCTTGCGACGTTCGAGATCGTTCGGCTCGGGGTTGCACAGGCGCCCGAGGGCCGGCGGATCTTCTCGCGCATGACAGTGCTCGAGAACCTGCAGATGGGAGCGACAGTCGCCGATCCGAGCTGTTTCGACGAGGATCTGGCGCTCATCTTCGATTTATTTCCAATTCTCGAGGAGCGGCGAGGGCAGCGCGGGGGTACCCTTTCCGGCGGTGAGCAGCAGATGCTGGCGATCGCCCGCGCGCTGATGAGCAGGCCGCGGTTGCTGCTGCTCGACGAACCCTCGCTCGGATTGGCCCCACTGGTTGTCAAACAGATCTTCGGGGCGATCCGCCAAGTCAACGAGAGCCGTAAGGTGACCGTGTTCCTGGTCGAGCAGAACGCCCACCATGCGCTGCGCCTGGCTGATCGAGGCTACGTTATGCAAACTGGGCGCATCATTCTGAGCGGCACCGGAGCCGAGCTGTCGGCCAACCCCGAGATACGCGCCGCCTATCTCGGGGGAGGGCAGCAGCTGTGACCGCGTTGCTCGGCGCCGAGAGCGGGCCATACTTCGCAGTGACGGTGGTTGTTTTTGGCGGCGCCGCTTTTCTGACCGGCAGGGCGCTGGCCCAGAATTGGCGGCCTGCTTGGCAGATCCTGCCTGCCGCGGCGCTGCTGGCGGCAGGGGACCGGTTTCTCCTCCACACATTGTTCGGTGCCGAGTTTGCTGGGTTCGTCGGCTTCTCGATTGCCGTGGCGATCCTCGCGGCGATTGCCGCCATTGCTTACTATTTCATCCGCGCGCACAGGATGGTGCAGCAGTATCCGTGGCTCTACGAGCGCCGTGGGCCGTTCGGCTGGCACCAAAAATAGTCCGAGCGCGTTGCACCCGAGCGACCACGCGTTCGCGTGCCGCGCCGACGATGGCCGACCGTGTTAGAGTAATGGCAAGCACGCACAGAAGGGAGGGAACGTTTGATGAATCGCCTTATCCGTGGTGTCACTCTGGCAGCGGCGCTCACGCTCAACGCCGGCGGCGTCAGAGCGCAGGACATACCAATTGCGGTCGTTGGACCGGTCACCGGGTCCAACGCCGCTCTGGGCGAGCAGATGACGCGTGGCGCCAATATGGCGGTGGCCGACATCAACGCCAAGGGCGGGGTGCTCGGCAAGAAGCTTGCTCTGATCATCGCCGACGACGCTTGCGATCCGAAGCAGGCAGTTTCCGCCGCGAACGACGTGGTCGGCAAGAACGTCGTGTTCGTCGCCGGGCATTACTGCTCATCGTCGTCGATCCCGGCCTCTGCGGTCTACCATGAGGCCGGCATACTGCAGATCACGCCGGCCTCGACAAATCCGGCCCTGACTGACGATGCGGCGAAGAAGGGTTGGAACAATGTGTTCCGGTCCTGCGGGCGCGACGATGTTCAGGGTGGCATCGCCGGCAAGTATCTCGCCGATCATTTCAAGGGAAAGCGGGTGGCGATCATCCACGACAAGACCGCCTACGGCAAAGGGATCGCCGACGAAACCAAGAAGGCGATGAATGCGGCCGGGCTGACCGAGGCGATGTATGAAGCAATCACCCAGGGTGACAAAGACTTCTCGGCGCTGATCAGCAAGATGAAGCAGGCGAATATCGATGCCATCTATTTTGGTGGTTATCAGACCGAGGCCGGGCTGATCGTGCGCCAGGCGCGGGAGCAGGGATTAAAGGCGCAGTTTATCGGTGCCGACGCGCTGGTGACCGAGGAATTCTGGAAGATTTCCGGGCCGGCGGGCGACGGAACATTGATGACGTTTCCGCCCGATCCGCGCAATGTGCCGGCAGCAAAGGCGGTCGTCGACAAATTTATGGCCGAAGGATACAACCCCGAGGGCTACACGCTTTACACCTATGCCGCTATTCAAGCCTTTGCTGCAGCGGCTAATAAAGCCAAATCGCTAAAGGTCGACGACCTGTCAAATGCGCTGAAGTCTATGACCGTCGACACGGTCATCGGACCGCTGAGTTGGGACAAGAAAGGTGATGTGACCGACCCGAAATACGTCTTTTACATTTGGAAGGACGGAAAATACGCCGAGATGTGAGGGATCGGCTGGACGCCCCGAGAGCTAGTTCTTCGCCCGAGCTGCTTGGCGGCCGGTGCCGCGTCCCAATCCAATTTTTTTGGCAAACTCGGAGCGCCGCTCGGCATAGTTTGGCGCCACCATCGGATAATCCGGCGCGAGACCCCATTTCGAACGGTATTCGTCTGGCGTCATATTGTAGGTGGACCGCAGATGCCGTTTCAGCATCTTTAGCTTCTTGCCGTCTTCTAGACAAATCAGGAATTCCGGGGTGACCGATTTTCGGATCGGCACCGCCGGCTTCAGCGGCTCCGGCTGAACCTGCGCCACCTGGCCTTCCAGCGACTTTAGAGAGCCGTAAACGGCGTTGATGACTTCAGCCAGCTGCGCTGTCGGCAACGTATTGTTGCTGACATAGGCGGCAACCACATCCGTCGTCATCCGCAACAACTCTTCCTCCGCTATCTTCGGCGCTACCGTTTCTGCCATCTGTCGCCCCGACTTCTCGAACGTTCAACCTAGCGTTCATAATCGCAGCACGAATTTCTTGTGTCAACTGATACTTCTAGGACAAAAAAAGTACTGGTCATTTTGAGGTTGAAAGAGTCGTCTCTGTCTGCTTCGCGCCGAGGTTAGGGCAAGTGTCATTTGCCAACGCGATTTGTAGTAGGCGGCTGGTGCCTCTGGTCGAGATGTGGTAGAAGATGGCGGTCACAAGCTCGTCGCGCGAGACGGGTTGGGAATGATTGCGTCTAATTATGAACCAGCCTCCGCGACGCCCTCGGCGCGGCGGCCAATCCGACCACTCCAACAAGCGGTCCTTTGATGCCCTCAACGTCAGTTTCCTCCTCGGGGTCCGCCATTGATGGCTGCTGTGCGGCGGCCCTGTTCGAAGCCGATCCCGAGCTGGCGGAGGCGATCGATCGCGAGCGCGATCGCCAGCAATGGCAAATCGAGTTGATCGCCAGCGAGAACATCGTCTCGCGCGCGGTGCTGGAGGCGCAGGGCTCGGTGCTGACCAACAAGTACGCCGAAGGTTATCCCGGTAGACGCTATTACGGCGGTTGCGAGTTCGTCGATGCCGCCGAAAGGCTCGCGATCGAGCGTGCCAAGCGGCTTTTTGGATGCACGTGCGCGAATGTCCAACCGCATTCGGGGGCCCAGGCAAATCAGGCGGTGTTCCTGGCTCTACTGCGGCCGGGGGACACCATTCTTGGGATGGCGCTTGCGGCGGGCGGGCACCTGACACACGGCGCGCGGCCAAACCTTTCGGGAAAGTGGTTCCATGCGCTCTCCTATGGTGTACGGCCCGAGGATGGACGTATCGATTTCGACGAGGTCGAGCGTTTGGCCGAAACCCACCGTCCGCAGCTGATCATTGCCGGCGGCAGTGCGTATTCCCGGATCATAGACTTCGCCCGGTTCCGTGCGATCGCCGATGCGATCGGTGCTTATTTGATGGTCGATATGGCGCATTTCGCCGGGCTGGTCGCTGGCGGGGTTTACCCGAGCCCCTTGCCATTCGCGCATGTCGTGACGACCACCACGCACAAGACCTTGCGAGGGCCGAGAGGTGGTTTGATCCTGTCCAACGACGAGGAGACAGGCAGGCGGATCGACGCGGCGGTCTTCCCCGGGCTGCAGGGCGGTCCGCTGATGCATGTGATCGCCGCCAAAGCGGTCGCCTTGCGCGAGGCCTCGCAGCCGGCGTTCAGGCGCTACGCGGGTGAGGTCGTAGAGAATGCCAAAACGCTCGCGGCAACGCTCGCGGCAGCCGGGCTCGAGATAGTCTCCGGCGGGACCGACTCGCACCTGATGCTGGTGGATTTGCGGCCTTTGGGGATCACTGGCCGGGATGCCGAGAAGAGCCTCGAGCGCGCCGGGATTACCTGCAACAAGAATGGGATCCCGTTCGACCCACAGAAGCCAACGGTTACCTCCGGCATCCGTCTCGGCTCGGCGGCGGTGACAACGCGCGGCTTCGGGCAGGACGAGTTTCATACCGTCGGCCGATCCATCGTCGAAGTATTGCGTGGCTTGGCGCAAGGGCCCTGCGATAACGGTGGGGCCGAGGCATATGCGCAAAAAGAGGTCCACGAGCTGTGCGCCCGCTTCCCGATCTACGCGGAACTCCGAGCGGGTCGCGCGCGCAACAGGTAGCGTCGCTCGGTGCATTGGAGCGACCGAACAGGCGGAGGAGGAAATGCGCTGCCCGTTTTGCGGAACCGATGACACCCAGGTCAAGGATTCGCGTCCGACAGACGATCGCGGTGCGATCCGACGCCGGCGGTTCTGCCCAAATTGCGGAGCCCGCTTCACGACGTTCGAACGGGTGCAATTGCGCGAGCTGACCGTAATCAAGAAAAATGGGCACCGCGAGCCCTTCGACCGAGACAAGCTCGCCCGCTCGATCTACATCGCATTGCGAAAGCGGCCATTCGAGCCGGAGCGAGTAGAGCGGATCATCAATTCACTTGTGCGGCAGCTCGAGAGCTCGGGCGAGATCGACATCCCGAGCGATATGATCGGGGGGCTCGTCATGGAAGCGCTGTCGAGTCTCGATCAGGTTGCCTATATCCGCTTCGCCTCCGTCTACCGCAACTTCCGCGAAGCCAAGGATTTCGGAGATTTTGTGGGGCGGATCGCGGCGGATGGCGATTGAGGCCAGTGCACCTCCAGCTTCGGCGGGCGATCTCGGTGCGATGCGCGCCGCCCTGGCGCTCGCCCGTCGCGGGCTCGGTTCCGTCTGGCCCAATCCCGCGGTCGGATG
>Ga0306920_100009883_pt1 | contig 12760 bp, 10 predicted proteins | sample flu12Cox44000170_FD_204666 | JGI IMG/M metagenome (GOLD analysis project Ga0306920, IMG submission 204666) | Lab enrichment of tropical soil microbial communities from Luquillo Experimental Forest, Puerto Rico - flux4day.12C.oxic.44.000.170 (v2)... | ecosystem: Environmental > Terrestrial >...
TATGAGATCCGCCAGGGTATGGGCTTGAGCCGCCGTCTCACGTGGAGCCTCTCCCAGACCCGAAGTGTGGGTCATGATTTGAGCAATGGTGAGGTTTGCGGGTTTGCCTGATGGTGTCCGTAGTGCCGAAAACTCGGCAATAAACTTTGAAACCGGATCGGTCACCTTCAGCTTGCCTTCGTCTTGCAAAATAAGCAGGGCCACCGCGGTGATGGGTTTCGTCATTGAGGCGATCCAAAAAAGCGAATCCGGCGTCATCGGTTCATTTTTGGCAATATCGGCCAAGCCAAGCGCCTCGCAGTGAAGGATTCGATCTTTAGTCGCAACCACAGTTACGACGCCCGATACCTGATGCGTATCGACAATTGTCTTCATAGCTGCTGTGACCGCGGGCAGAGAAGCACTCCCGCCGGATGCGAGGAATGGCAGACAGAAAAGGATCAAACAGGATCGAAAAATAGTTTTCATGGTTGCACTCTGATTTGGCTATCATCACGACGTCCACGCGTGAGACAACAGGTTGAATCTGCCTCAGCAGTTAAACCAACTGTTTCAAGCCCGTCTACTATTTTCAAGCTGCTGCTCAGGGGCTGTCCTGCTAGCCGTGAACCGAACCATTCGCACCTCGGTACCGGGCTGCACCTTGTTTCATTGTGTTTGCAACAAAATCCAGCGTTTGTTTCCACGCCTCGTGAACTTCATGCGTAAAGCTGTCGCCCAGTATTTCCCTGAAAGTCTCGATTAGAGCTCTTGTGACGAGGTCGTAATGGTGGTCGCAAACACCGTAGACAACGTGACGGCGACCTAGCGCTTCGAGCACAGGAATTAGCGTCTCAGGATCCTCCAGTGTAGCAACCGCGTAGGTCAACGATTCCATCAACTTACGCGACTGCAAGTCGATGCTGGTCTGAAACAAAGACTTAAGCGACGGCTCCGAACGGAACAACGTTTGATAAAAAATAAGCCCTGCAATTCCACCTTGCTGTTCTATTTGCACAAAAGATTTGCGCAAAAGACGCAACCGCTTGGAGTCGAGCTTGCCCTTTGCTGAAATTGAGGTACTGCGTCCAATTTTACGCCTGCGTTGTGGTGCCCGTTTGTTTGATGCCAGGGCAGGTTGATTGGTCATTGATTTGCGCAAGCTTTGACGGCGTAAGTCATTCGCACTGGCCAAGTAACGAATGAAATCGCTTCGGTTCTATGCTAGCATCGGTTGAACAAACGGCCTATGCGACTTTGGTCTCCCTTCTGGAACTACGGGCTCGACTTAAAGCCAACCGTTGGTAATCTAAAGTGGTTCCCGTCACGCGAGAAAACCGTCGCTTTGTTGTCGTTTTAAAGTTGTGCCGAATCTGACCACCACTCAGTTTCTGAGGGTCGAACGCACCGAGGCGGCGTTGCGCCTAAGCGAGGCAACCAAGACCGCCATTCTTGAGGCTGCCCTGGATTGTATTGTCACGATCGATGCCAATGGGTTGGTCCTGGATTGGAATCCGGCCGCGGCTCGGACCTTCGGCTATTCGTGGGCCGAAGCAGTAGGGCGGGAAATGGCTGAACTCATCGTCCCACCACGATTGAGGGAGATGCACCGAAACGGGTTAGCCAGGGCTGTATCTTCGGGTCAGGACCGCATCACTGGCAAGCGGATTGAGATTACTGCCTGTCGAAAAAACGGGGAGGAATTTCCCGTGGAGCTGGCGATCACACGGATTGCGGCAGGCGCATCGCTACTGTTCACGGGTCACATCCGGGACATTTCCGCGCGCAAGGAGGCGGAGCAACGAAGAGCTGCTGAGCTCAGTGTAATCCGGACCCTCGCACAAGCCGGGAGCCTCTCCGAAGCCGCCCCTCAGGTATTGCAAGCAGTGTGCGAGAGCCTGCAATGGGACCTTGGCACGTTCTGGCGTCGTGATCCGTCCGCCGCAGTGTTGCATTGCGTTCACGTCTGGCATGCACCGCATCTGCAACTGGAAGCATTCGTCTCCGCTACGATCAACAGCAGATTTACCTTGGGCACCGGGCTACCCGGCCGGATTTGGGCCACTTGTCAGCCGGAATGGATACCGGATGTTACACAGGATCCAAATTTTCCACGTGCGTCGTTGGCGGCTGAAAATTCGCTTCATGCAGCCTTTGGATTCCCGATTCGCCTGGGCAAGGAGGTGCTCGGGGTGATCGAATTCTTCAGCCGCAAAATCCGCGAGCCGAACGCTGAAGTTCTCGAAACATTCTCCGCAATCGGCAGCCAAATCGGCCAGTTCATCGAACGCCATGAAGCCGAAGAGGCTATTTATCGGATGAACGCCGATTTGGAGAATCGGATCGCCGAAGCCACGGCCGAACTGCGTGCTTCGCAGGAACGTTTTCACAAAGCATTTCATGCATCGCCCGCCATGATGGCGCTCATCCGCCGCGTCGACTTGCGCTTCATCGATGTGAACGCGGCGTTTTGCAAACTGACCGAGTTCGCCGCCGGAGAGGTAGTTGGGCGCGCGAGCGACGAGCTGAACATTTGGATCCAGACAAAACAGTATCAACAATTCTTCGCGCAACTCAAAAGCCGGGGCGCGGTGCGAGAGCGGGAATTGGAATTGCGATCCTTAAGCGGTCGAACTCACCCGGTGTTGGCGACCGCTGAACGTATCGAAGTCGAACGCGAGCCACACTTGCTGATTGTGGCTTTGGATCTCAGCGCCCGCAAACGGGCGGAGGAGGAATTGCGCACTGCTCTGGTCCAGGAGAAAGAGCTTAGCCGGCTCAAAACCAACTTTGTTAATTTGGTCTCGCACGAATTTCGCACACCGCTAGGAGTGATCCTGTCCTCGACAGACATTCTGGCGAGCTATCAAGACCGGCTAAGCAAGGAGCAACGAGCTGACCATCTGCAGGACATCCGACACGCAACGCGCCACATGGCCTCCTTGATGGAAGAAGTTTTACTCCTCGGCCGGGTGGAGGCTGGCAAAATGCAATGCCACCCTCATTCCTTTAATCTCAACGAATTCTGCAAGCGGCTCATCGAGGAGCAGCTGTCAGCTTCCACGGCCAAATGCTCGGTTGTGCTGAATTTCACAGCCGGTGAAGACACGGTTCTAGGTGACGAAGGTCTTCTGCGCCATATATTGGCCAACCTGCTTTCCAACGCGATCAAATACTCCAAAGGCGGAAGTGACGTCAGCCTGTCCGTCTTCCGACAGGGCCGCAATGCTTTGTTCGAGGTTTGCGACCAGGGCATCGGGATTCCTCAGCAGGACCAGGCACGCTTGTTCGAAGCGTTTCATCGCGGGCAAAATGTCAGGGATATTCCCGGCACCGGGCTGGGCATGGTCATCGTGAAGCGATGCGTGGATTTGCACGGCGGAACCATCTCATTGAAAAGCCAGCCCGGCCACGGCACAACCGTCGCCTTTGCCATTCCGCTTTTCCGGCGTGGCGCGCGGAAATCCGCACCAAAACGGAAATCGCCAATCTCTAAAGCGAGGGCTGACATCTTGATGCGTAACTCTCACAGCGACGCCAGAAAGAAAAAATGAGTAAGATCCTAGTCATCGAGGACCAGGCGCAGATGCGAAAGAACCTGATGACCATTCTTCAAATGGAAGGTTTTGAAGTGTTAAGTGCTGACAACGGCCGAGAGGGTCTTGAACTTGCGCGTCGGCATCGCCCGGACCTCATCCTGTGTGACGTCATGATGCCCGAATTGGATGGGTTCGGAGTGGTCGAAGCTTTGCGCGCTGACAGCGACCTGGCGACCTTGCCCGTCATTTTCCTTACAGCCAAGGCAGATAAATCGGATGTACGCGCAGGCATGAACCTGGGAGCTGATGATTATCTGGTTAAGCCTGTCGCTCGCGAAGATTTGCTGGCGGCCGTGCGCGTCAGGTTGGCTCGACGCCAGGCACATTTGGCCGAGGTCGACTCCGCGAAATCCGAAGGCGGCTTTAACCCCAATTTCGAAAGTTCTATACCACTTGAATCGTTGGGCTTAACGCAGCGCGAAGCTGAAGTCCTGTTGTGGGTGGCTCAAGGAAAGAGTAACGGAGATATAGCCATTATTCTCAGCATGGCGGAAAAGACGGTGAAGAAACACATGACAAGCATTTTCAATAAGCTCGGCATAGAAGGCCGAAACGCCGCCACAGTGCGGGCCTTGGAAATCCTCAGCGGTCCCCCTGCCCCGCAGTCCTGAAGCAGCTCAGCGTAGGAATTGTTAGTTTTGGTAAAACACTGGCCGGCTTAGCTCGATCCGAAATCCTTCCGTTTTTCGCGTATTTACCGTATTTCGCGGTTAATTTCTCCGGGGACCAAAGTCGCATTGTTGGTTTCTGAAGCCGTGGTAAAACAACTCATTATCACTGCGAGAGACTAGCCGAAGAGTCGGCCAAGCCTCCGGTTAGGGCCGTCAAAACATTAAAACACTTATGAGTTGGATCGCTACAATCTTTGCAGGCCTGGTAGCTGGGGGCCTTGGGCTGTTCCTCGCCGGCCTGGTTGCGATAGGCTGTGTGGATTGGTATCGCATTTCCGGATTCGAAGGCAAGTCCGGCTATTTCGTGATCATGATCGGGCTGGCGGGCGGCATAGCAGGATGCCTGCTGGGCGTCGCCATCAGCCGCGCCGTGGGGGCAGGCGCTCCTTTGGACTTTTTAAGAGGGCTCGGCATCTCCTGCGGCATTATAGCGTTCACAGCCGGAATCGCGGCAGCCATTTCGTGGCTCCTTGCCGACATTCCTCCGAAGATTGGTGGTCAATATCTGAACCTCGAGGTGGAAATCAAGCTGCCGGCCGGAGAAACAAATCTACCAACAGCCAATGATGGAGCACCTAAATTCACTCTGGGTTCGGTGGTGAACCACGTCCAGCGCGCCTCTTCGAAAGGAGAATTGAAACTCGCCGAGGCGAGGTTGGAAAATGGGCGTTGGATCGTGCCTGCATCCGTGGATGTGTTCACAATGCGAGGCTTGCGTTCGATTGACGGACGGGTTGGGGACAAAATGCTGGGGGCATTTATTATCCCTCTTCCCGCGCGGCCGGCGCCTCGGTTCGAGAACTGGAGCGAATGGGGGCCTCGTCCACGCGGAGGCAATCCTCCCTGGCCCGATACCAAGCCATCCTATCGTTTTCGTGTGCAGCGCATTGTGCCACCTCCCCCGCCCCCTGATCCGAAGGTGGTTGAGGCCGAGAAGTTTGCCGCCCTCAAGCCAGAAGCTCCGTTGACAGAATGGCTCGCGTTCAAGCCCGAGGAAGCTCCCCAGGAGCGAACCAAATTGATCATGGAAGTGGTCGAGAAGAGGCCTGCTGAGCTTGCGGAATTGATTTGCTCAACTAATCGCACTGAGCGCGAGCCTGCCCTGGAGGTAGTACCTCACCTTAAAGAGATCACGCCCGAAATTCGCGACGCAGTGGTTGCGGAAGGCCACCTAATAACTGACGGCTTGCGACGGTTTAACGAGATGGAAAGCGATGACCCAAGTCTTTGGTCGACACAGTTGGAACTGCGCGCGCGCTTTGCTTACTGGAAACAAGCATGGTGGACAGTGCACCGAAGACTCGGGTTGGATGGAAGACCGCCAGTGCAGGAGATTTGCGACCTGGCCATGGTGCGCGCCAAGGATACCACCATGGATGAGGTCGTAGTAAATGCGAAGGCTATCCTCAACGCACTCAACCCAATTGCTCAGGGGGCTCAATGATCATTCCCAAAGATTACCAGAAGGATTTCGATGCATTCCCAGCCCGGTTGAAGCGATTACTGCAGGATGAGCTGGCCGCGGGCAACGAGGTTGCAGAGTTCGGTCACGGGTTCCCCGCACCGCCGGCCGGGGCTTACATCAAGCTCACTAAACCCCTGCTCTCCCGGCCGCGAGCGTCGGGCGGCGGCATTGATTTTTACGACCGCAATATGCCCAGCTACTCCGGTGAGATTACTGATTCAAAACGCTTCTTCTTTCTCCTGGAGCCACCCCGTCCGCCTGAACCGGAGCCCGACATGGACGCCATTCGTGAAGCCATTAGGGCCAAACAAGCGGCAGCCACAGAAGAAAAGCTGCGAAAACCTCAAAGACGGCGTGTGTCGAAAGTGACAACCAACTTACAACCCGAGGGCCCACCGATTCCATATCCGAGCGGGCCGCAAAGCGCTTTGACTCGATTCCTCCAAAGCATGGAGATGAATTATGAAAAGTGGCACGACGGCACAGGATACGACCTTGACATTCTGAAAACTGCAACCCCTGAGGAGTTGACTCAGATCGAGGATTTCCTCATCGCCCGGCAGGTGGTTGATTGGCGGGATGTCGAGGCTCTGGCGGCACTCGATACACCTCGAGCGCGAGATCTCTTGCGTAAAACCTTGAAAGGGCGAAACCGCGAACTGGCCACTGCTGTTACGGATTACGCCCCGCATCTAGTGTCAGAAAAGGAACAGGCACAAACGCTGGTGGCTGCATTGCAAGAAACCGACAGCTATACGGGACTTGTTCAAGCGCTTCTTCAGGTTGAAGACTTTCATCCGCCCGAGGTTGTTGACACTTTATTTCGCGGAGTACTAAGTCGCGACGGGGAGACGGCCGTGCATTTTGCCGCCATGCTGATGTTTGTTCATGGCAAGGCCGACTCTTCATTCGATTGGAGTCAGCGTCCATTTTTCCTGAAGTTCCACACCGAAGTGCCCGCCGAGCGCGAAGCGCTCTTTGGCGAGCTGTGCGAAAAGATCGGCATGAATGGAACCCGCTATTTGGCAGCGGCCAGGAGGGAATCCTCAAAGCGTCGCAGCCGTCGTTCTCCGAAGTAACCAGAAACCAAAACCTGTGGAAATACCGGCTTACGCGTCCAGAATGCGTGCCTAACACAAATCGAAACCGAAATAGATCAAATAAAACCAAAACCAGTATGAGTATTGCTACGAAACCATTAATCGAGGCACCGACAAGCGACAGTAATTATCGCTATGAAACTCTCGGCTACGTTGCCGCTTACGATGCGGTTCTGAACTGCGATTATGCATTTGTTGCTTACAAAGAAACCGACAACACCAGCGATTGGCGCGTTCGGATTCGGTCTTCCCAAACGGCCGGCGCTGTTTTTGAACAGGCTGCTATGCGCGGCAAGGCTCGCGAAGCCAGTGCCCAGGGCAAACCGTGGTTCCAATGGGGCTATTCGTTCGATCCGACCCCGGGTGATCCGCGTAACATTCAATTTCGCGTGCACGTGAATAATGGCCAACCGCGCGAGATCGAAATGTACGTGCAACTACGAAAATTCGACGGTTCGGCCGACGCGGCGCAGTCAGTGAAATTCTCCTGGCCACAGGCATAAGCAGCCAGGCTATTGACAGGGCGCAGACTGTTTTCGGCTGTTCCGATCGAAATCATGACTTTTCACAACGATTTCTTGCTGCATCAAAAACAGTTTGCGCCTCTTCTCGTTTTAACGCCTTTAACGTTTTTAACCTTTTTGACCCTTAGCGCATGTTCCATCCACACCCGAACTTAATGCTTGCGGCAGCGGCGTTACTAACGATTTTGCTGGGCATATTTTTTTGCATGCCAATGCCCTTGGGCCCTGACCGGGCGATGATAGGAATAAACTGCTTTTTCATCCAAATACCCAGGTGGATCATTATGGCGGGTCTGCTGGGACTGTGTGTATCGCGTGGGGCGTTTGGCTGGCCAACGGAACGCTGGGCTCAATATTTGGTGGTATTCACCGCTCACTTCGTGCTCGGGTTAGGCACGATCTGCGCTGCCATTGGTGGACTGGGTTTCACTTCGGGAATTCCAACGGTTCTCTCCCGTGCCCTGGCTGCCTTTACCGTCATTATACCGGCCATGCAGATCGTTTTCATAGGCTGGTTTCTTCACCCGAGCCTGTACAAAACTCTCGATGCTGACGCCGTGCGTCATATCACGAACATTTCGCTGGCCGTCTTTGGAACGACCGTTGCGCTGTTCGGATCAATTGGCATAACGGCGTGGGCTTTGAACAAGGCGGACACGTCGCGAAGCAGAGCGCAAATATTGGCGGAGCAGAAAACAAAAGAGGATTCCATGGAGGCTGAGGAAAGCCGTCAATTCGCAGCTTTGAAGCCGGACTCGCCCCTGGAGGAGTGGATGAAGTTTTTGGAGTACCCTTATTCTGAAATGCGGCGCAAGGCCGCGAAGCAAGCGATTTTGGCACGGCCCACCTTGGGCCGGGACCTGGCTGAAGTGATTGTTTCGGCGGACGCGGAGCTTTCAGCCAGAGCTATGTATCTGGTGGGCGAACTTACGCCACCACCCGGAGAGGTTGTGGAGGCCGTGCGTCGTAAGGTAAAACTGGTGATCGAGATTGCCGAGATGGTAGACCCTGCGAACCCGTCCAGCCGCAACATCCTTTACAAAAGAGTTCACCGGCTGGTATGCGGCGTAACGGCCGCCTCACGCGGATTATGGCGGATTGGCGTGGATATCCGACCCGAATTGCGCGCCATCGCCGCAGCTTGCGGCCCGCGGGAACAGGCTCCCCCTCACGATATCGAGGCCCAATGTAATCTGGTGATCAGGTACCTTACCGAAACCCCAAACCTTTTCGTGAAACCCTAACGCCACGTAGCATGCCGCGGCTGTAAGGTCGCGGAGAGAGCCGGTTCGGGAAAGCGTAGAGGATTGACATACCGGCCAAGTGCGTCCGCCGGCAACCAACAGGGAAAGAATTCTGTTGGGGGAATTTTTGGCTTGTATATTGCTGTTCTATGAACATTCAAATGCAGCTCGCCAAATTCCTTGCGTTGGTCAGCGCTGGTTGGTTCCTGTCCTTTGTAGCTTGTGGTGATACCCTGACGTTTGTCGCACAGCCTGGTGCCGGTGGCATCGATCATGATTGGTTTAACTCGCTCAATTGGTTCACCACGGACAACACCGGGACCCTGGTGCCTGCTGGCCGTGTACCGCTAGTGGATGAGGCTGCGATCATCACCGGCACGGTCGATTTGGGAGCCGGCGGGATTCGCGTTCAGACGCTGGTCGTGACTAACAATGCCACAATCACCAACGGCACAGTGGCGGCGGAAAACGTGCAACTGCTCACGTCGAGCAGCATCTATGATGCTACGGTAAACGTGCTCCAGGCGCTGACGGTTGCCGGGACCAATTGCGTTCTGAACGCGACGACCTCGAACATTCTCCCGTTTGCCGTAGCCACCCTTCAAGCGGGCATCGCGGGTACGGAAAGCTGGCTGGTCCTCACGCAGGGATCCATACTGCAAGTTGCGGGGGTGCTGAGCTTGACCGATCGCTCCAAGATCATGGGCGGTGGCTTGCCTCAGAGCACGTTAGTGATTCGAAGCAACGCATTTCTAATTTCGACCAATTCGGCTGAGGTTCGCGGGGCAGCCTCAGGCCATCTCATCATCGACAACAGCGGGATGGTGCGAGCAGATAGCGGAACCTTAAGCTTTAACGACGGGATTGACTGGCAATCCGTTGCTGGTGTGGAAGAGTTCCGCGCCGCCGGGCCTTCATCATCAATCCTTTTTAGCAGCCCTTTCCACGCGGACAGTAGTGTCATCAGCCTTTTCACCGGCGACGGCACCAACCGCTGGCTCAGCGGCGGAACCATTGATGGTGTCGCTCAAATCAGTACGGTTGATCCAGGCAGCCAATTGGCAGGACCCGGGCACCTCGAATTTCTCGATTCTGTCACCGGTGCCGGCTTGGTGCACATCCTGGGGACGGCCAATCAGGGAGGCGTCGGCAGCTGGTTAAACGGCACACTGGCCCTGCCCGGCGTCAGCGTCGATCCCGGAGCAACCCTTCTCATCGGCGGTACGAGCGGCACCAGCCGCCAACTCACCGGTTGTGTGATCACCAACCTGGGCCTATGCACCTTTCGGGGCGGCTCGCTGGACTTCGGCCAGAGCGCGGTTTTTAATAACCAGGCCGGAGCCACCTTCGTCGTCCAGTCCGATGGTACGTTCTCCAGTTCAGCGGGAGGAGGGACATTCAATAATGACGGAACATTTCAAAAAATCAGTACCGGAGTAACGCAGTTCGGCACGACCAACTCAACTCCTGGACCCGGATTCAACAACAGCGGCCTGCTTGATCTGCGCACAGGCCAACTCAACCTTCTCGATGGAACAAGCTCCGGAGAATTTCGTCTGGCGCAAGGTTCAGTTTTATGGTTCTGGGGAGGCATCCACACTCTGAACACGGGCGCCAGCTTTACTGGCAACGGCACCTCGCGGCTGCTCCAGGGGGCCTCTGCCGCGGAGTGGTTAGTCAACGACTCGATTACCGTTCCGCAATTGGAGCTGGGCGCAAACGGGACCCTCGATGCCTCGGGCACCCCAGCTACGACACCAATCCAACTAGGCACTTTGATAAGCCATGACGATGCGGTGATCACCAACGGCTCCTTCCAGGTCCAGACTTTCCAAATGCGCGATCAGACTCTCGTCGCACGGTCCGCGATCAACGTGCCGGGGACCCTGACTGTCATCGGCACGAACTGCACACTTAGTGGCACTACCCTCACCCTGCCGCCGGGGGCGTCTGGGATTCTGCAACCGTCCAGCGCCGGATTAGGGAGCACCCTAAACCTCACCCAGGGGGCCGTGGTCCAGGATGGAGGCCAGCTAAGTTTGACAGGCGGGTCGATCATTACCGGAGCCACATCGCCGCAAAGCAAACTGGTTATTCAAGCCGGCGCAATTCTCAGTTCTACCAACTCAAACTTTGTGCAGGGGTCGACAAACGCTCCGCTAATCATCGATAATAACGGGACCCTTCGGGTCGATGGTGGAATCCTCACTTTGACGGCAGACTTCAACAATTCGGGCCAGCTCGAGGTTCTCAACGGTGCCTTGGCTTTCCAAGGCGCGTGGACACAAGCGCAAGGGACTACCATCATTGACTCAGGCGCGACGCTCATTGGCCCCAATTTAAACGTTTTGGGTGGGACCGTCTCCGGATCGGGGACGCTCAATGCGAATGTTGTCAACACCGGCGGGACGATAAGTCCGGGAGACGGTGTGGGGAGCCTCGTGATGGGTCAGGGACAAAATTACCAGCAAGGCGCCTCTGCCAGTCTGTCAGTGGAGCTGGGCGGCACAAATTCGGGAGTTAATTATGATCAATTCGCAGTCGGCGGCAGCGCGTCCCTGGACGGCGAGCTTCTGGTCAGCCTGGTTAACGGATTTGTCCCTTCTCCGGGTCAAACATTCCAAGTGTTGAGATCCAGCTCCCTGAGCGGGAAATTCGCGAATATCACGACTCCAAGTGTGGCCGGGACAGCTTGGGTTCCGCGTTACAGCGCGACCGGTGTGACGCTGGTTTTCGCCGGAAACGTAAATCTTGCCCAACCTGTCGTCTCAAACGGAACGTTAAGCCTGTCGATCCAAACAACAACTGGACTGGTTTACGTAGTCCAGGCGACCGATGAGCTGAACCCGCCGAGCTGGCAAACTGCATCAACCATTGTCGGCGATGGCACCGTCAAGACCTTTTCGGAGGCCGCGACTCACGCCGATCGATTTTACCGCGTCCTTTTAGAATAATCGGCCGGCTCAAGCCCGTTCCAATTTGAGACACGGATGTCCCCAGCGGGTATCCCAGGAGCATCCAAGCACGCAGCCACGCCTCGCTAGTTGTGAAAACCGGCCAGGGGTGCAGGATTTTGCTGGCGGTGTGTTTTAATTCGGTTCTAATAGTTACCGTTGGCAATGTTTATGCATCGTTCGGGGTCTGTGGAACATGCTTCAAGTGATTTGACCAACCTCGGCGAATGCACGGTCTCAACAAATTTCGCATTTCTGGGAGAAGGATGGCTGGGAACCCCGCCGGGCGTGAAGAAAGCGCCGCTCGACGTACGTGTTCGGACCGGCGGCTGGGTTTTACCCTAATCGAGCTTTTAGTAGTTATTGCGATCATCGCTGTCCTGGCGGCTTTGCTGTTTCCTGTGCTGGCTCGTGCAAAAGAAGCCGCCCGGAGCACTCAATGCCGCAATAACCTGCGCCAGATCGGCATCGCTGCGCGCCTGTATGCCGATGACAACCGCGACACCTATTCCTGTCTCCAAGGCGGCTCGATCATTTACGGTGGACAGTGGACGCTCGGCCCGAATTCCACAACATTGCGGCAGCTGACTGATTTCCAGGGGTATTGGGCTCTGGGTTATTACCAATACTTCGCCGGCAACAAAAAACTGTTTGGCTGCCCGGACGGCACATTGGTCGATGACTATCGTGACCTTGGCTACAATTACCCGCACGAATACTGGGCCAACTCAACATATGGCCAGTGCCAGTACCTAACGATGCCTTATAGCGGACAAAATACCCAGTATGACCCCGCCGCGAGCGGGCCTCTGCGCATCACCAGCTACCTTAGCCCCACCAGCACCATCTTCTGCCAGGATTCGTTCGAGCCACTGATGACCGGACCCGATGACAGTTTGGGATTGTTCCCCGGAAGTTCGCGAATTCTGGATCGCTGGCAGCCGGGCTCGGCTTACGCGTCGCTTTATGCGCCCTTGGATCTGACCACGGCCTGGTGGCGTCATAACAAGGGCTGCATGACGGTATGGGTCGGCGGGCAAGTCAGCAGGATACCTTATACTCCTAAAGGGATCGACTATCGCTGGTACACAGGCGAGAAGCCGGACGGCATGCCTCGCTTTTAGGTCCCCGGATTGGTCGCATTCGCCAGCAAGCCGTTACGAATTTACATCTTTAAATTGATTGGCGTCAGTAAACTCCAAGCGCCTTCCCCATCCACCCCGT
>Ga0306920_100009885_pt1 | contig 12759 bp, 11 predicted proteins | sample flu12Cox44000170_FD_204666 | JGI IMG/M metagenome (GOLD analysis project Ga0306920, IMG submission 204666) | Lab enrichment of tropical soil microbial communities from Luquillo Experimental Forest, Puerto Rico - flux4day.12C.oxic.44.000.170 (v2)... | ecosystem: Environmental > Terrestrial >...
CAGCAGCTCCACCGAGCCGAGCCCGGCGGCGTCCACCAGGCGGACGCCCCCGCCGAGCAGCGCGGCGACCCGCCGTGCCTGGCGGGCCCGGGCCAGGGCCCGCCGGAGGCCGGCGACCGTCCAGCGCCCCGGGGGACCGGCCGGGCCGGGCCCGGAGTGCGGCTCGCCGTCCCCGGCGGGCAGCACGCTGACCCCGAAGGCCAGGCTGGCCGCGCCCGGGGCCGGCGCGGCCGTTTCCGGTGCCCCGTCACCGGGCCCGTGCGCCCCGGCCTGTTCTGGTGCCGCACTGCCGGGCGCGTGCGCCCCGGCCTGTTCTGGCGCCCCATTACCGGGCGGGTGCGCCCCGGCCTGTTCTGGCGCCCCGTCACCGGGCCGGTACGCCCCGGCCAGCGCACGGGCCACGTCCCGGATCTGGTCCAGGACCGCGGCGCCGCCCGGGCAGAGGGCCACCGCCTCGCCGCCGGTCACCCCGGCCACGGGCGCGGGCAGCATCTCCTCCAGCAGCACCCGGGCCACCTGCGGCCACTGCGGCTCCGGCCCCGCGTCCAGCCCCGCGGCGTCCGGCCCGGCGGGCCCGGCGGCCAGCGCGACGGCGACGAGCGGCGCGCGGGGGTCCAGGCCGCAGCGCCGGAGGGCGGCCGCGATCTCCGGGTCGCCCGGCCCGTCCCCGGCCGGGCGCGCCAGCACCCGCCCGAGCGCGTCATCGGCCGCCCGCCGCACCGCCCGCTGTGCCTCCTCGTGCCGGGCCCGGTGCCCGCCCGCCGCCGCGGCCAGTTCCGCGGCGATCGCGCGGCGGTCGGCGTCCCAGGCGGCCTCATCGCCGGCCAGGGCCACGAACCAGCCGGCCAGGCGGTGCGCCGGCTCGCCGGTGATGCCGAGCAGTGCGTAGGGCAGGCCATCGGCCAGCGCGGTGACCGGCAGCGCGGCCGCGCCAAGCCAGGCCCCGGCCAGCGCGGAGCGGGCCTGCCAGCCGGGTGCCCCGGCAGCGCCGGTCACCAGCCGCCCGGCCGCGGACAGCACCCAGCCCGGTGTGCCGTACTCGCGGGCCGCCACGGCGAACACCTCGGCCAGCCCGGCCGCGGCCCCTGCCCCGGACCCGGGCGCCCCCGCGCCGCCCCGCCCCGCGGCCAGCGCCCGCAGCCGGGCCACGGCGGGACCGGGCTCGGCGGCCCGCAGCCGGGCGGCCAGCACCTGCTCGGTGATGGCGGCGAAGGACACATCGACGGGCACCCCGAACAGCGGCAGCCCCTCTCGGCGGCAGGCGTCGACCAGGTCGCCGGGCACCGACCCGAACGCGGCGTCCCCCGCGGCCAGCGCGACGGCACCGGCCGCCACGACCGCGGCGACGAACGCCTCGGAGTCGGCCGGGCCGCGGTGCCACATCAAGCCGGTCAGCACGATCTCACCGCCGGTCAGGTACCGGCGCGGATCGAGCAGGTCCGTGGTGAACACCCCGTCCACCGGCCGGTCCAGGGCGTCCTCGCCGGCCAGCACCCGCAGCCGCAGGTCCGGCGCCTCGGCCAGGGCCCGCAGCAACACGGTCAGCCTCCCTGCGCGAGCCATCTCTGCCCTGATGCAACGACCGACCCGAGGGCGGCCGGCCAGATCCGGGCCCCCCCGCCCCGTGATCATGACTGTGATGTGCCTGGAGCAACACCACAGTCATGATCACGACGGTGCGTCGCGGGGGCCGGGCGTGATCATGGGGTTTTGGCCCCGGGAATGGCCAAAACACCATCATCACCATTGGCTGGGCTTAAGCCTAGAACCGGTTTGTAGGAAAAGACAAACGGCCGCCGGCCAACGGCCCCCGGTTTCGGTGTTTCTGTGCCTGGCTCCTGGCCACGGCGGGGGTTCTACTGTCCGACATGGAGTTTTTCCGGCCTGCGACCTGGGCGGACGCGCTCGCCATCAAGGCGGAGCGGCCCGGCGCCCGGGCAATCGCCGGGGGCACCGACGTGATGGTCGAGATCAACTTCGACCGGTCGCGGCCGGAGGCACTCCTCGACCTCACCGCCGTCCCCGACCTGGCCGAATGGTCGGCCGACGGCTCCGTTATCCGGCTCGGCGCGGGGGTGCCCTACACCCGGGTGATCGGCGAACTCGGCGGGCGGCTGCCCGGGCTGGCGATGGCCTCCCGCACGGTCGGCTCGCCGCAGATCCGCAACCGGGGCACGGTCGGCGGCAACCTGGGCTCGGCCTCCCCGGCCGGCGACGCCCATCCCCCGCTGCTGGCCGACGACACCGTGGTGGAGGCCGCCTCGGTCCGGGGCACCAGGGGCATCCCGGTCCGGGAGTTCTTCACCGGCGTGAAGCGCTCGGCGCTGGAACCCGACGAGCTGATCGCCGCGGTCCGCGTCCCGGCGGCGGACGGCCCGCAGCAGTTCTCGAAGGTGGGCGTGCGCAACGCGATGGTCATCGCGGTGTGCTCGTTCGCGGTCGCGCTGCACCCCGAGCGCGGCCGGGTGGGCACCGGCTTCGGCTCGGCCGCGCCCACGCCGCGCCCCGCGGCCGCCGCCGAGGACTTCCTCGCCGCGGAGCTGGCCGAACGCGGGCTGTGGGAGTCGCGCGGGCCGCTGGCCGAACCGGCGGTGCGGCGGTTCGGGGAGCTGGTCGCGGAGGCCGCCACGCCGATCGATGACGTGCGCGGCACGGCCGCCTACCGGCGGCATTCGCTCGCCGTGCTGGCCCGGCGCACCCTGGCCTGGGCCTGGCGGGACTACCAGGAGGAGCAGCGGCGATGCGCGTGACCTGCACGGTCAACGGCTCCGCCGCGACCGCCGAGGACGTCTGGGAGGGCGAGTCGCTGCTGTTCGTGCTGCGCGAGCGGCTCGGCCTGCCCGGCTCCAAGAACGCCTGCGAGCAGGGCGAATGCGGGTCCTGCACGGTCTACCTGGACGGCGTGGTGGTCTGCGCGTGCCTGGTCGCCGCCGGGCAGGCGCAGGGGCGGGACGTCCGCACCGTGGAGGGGGTCGCGGCCGGCGGCACGCTCGATGAGGTACAGCAGGCGTTCCTCGACGCCGGCGCGGTGCAGTGCGGGTTCTGCACGCCTGGGCTGGTCGTGGCCGCCGACGACCTGCTGCGCCGGGTTCCCCGGCCCGCCGACGCGGAGATCCGCGAGGCGCTAGCGGGCAACCTGTGCCGGTGCACCGGATATGAAAAGATCCTCGACGCCGTCCGGCTGGCGGCGGCGCGAAGGCCCGGCGGGGTGCCCGAAGGGGGTGCCGGGTGACCACCGCGCCCGGCGCCCCCGCACCCGCCGCCCCGCCCGGCGCCCCCGCACCCGCGGCCCCGCCCGGCGTCACCGGGCAGCCGACCGGCGGGGTGGGCGCCAGCGCGCTGCGCCCCGACGGCACGCTCAAGGTCACCGGCGAGTTCGCGTTCTCCTCCGATCTGTGGATGGCGGACATGGTGTGGGGCGCGACGCTGCGCAGCCCCCACCCCCGGGCCCGGATCCGGTCCATGGACATCTCCGACGCGCTGCGGATCCCCGGGGTGGCCGCCGTGCTGGACCATGACGACGTCCCGGGGCGCAAGACCTTCGGCCTCGAAACCGCCGACCAGCCGGTGCTGGCCGGCGACGAGACCCGCTATCAGGGCGAACCATTACTGATCATCGCGGCCGATCACCCGGAGACCGCCCGCCGCGCGGCCGCCGCGGTCAAGGTCGACTACGAGGTGCTCACCCCCGTCACCGACGCCGAGGACGCCCTACGGCCCGGCTCGGAACAGGTGCACACCGGCGGCAACCTGGTCAGGCACGTGCGAATCCGGAGGGGAGACCCGCACGCCCCGGCCGACATCGTGGTCCGCGGCCGCTACCAGGTCGGCATGCAGGACCAGGCGTTCCTCGGTCCCGAGTCCGGCCTGGCGGTGCCCGCCGAGGACGGCGGAGTGGAGCTCTACGTGGCCACCCAGTGGCTGCACGTGGACCGGGCGCAGGTCGCGGCGAGCCTGGGCCTGCCCGAGGACAAGGTGCGGCTGGCGCTGGCCGGCGTCGGCGGCGCGTTCGGCGCCCGCGAGGACCTGTCCATGCAGATCCACGCGTGCATGCTCGCGCTGCGCACCGGCCGGCCGGTGAAGATGGTCTACTCCCGCGAGGAGTCGTTCTTCGGCCACGTGCACCGGCACCCGGCGACGCTGGATTACGAGCACGGCATCACGGCGGACGGGCGGCTGGTCTCCGTTTCCGCGCGCGTCTACCTGGACGGCGGGGCGTACATGTCGAGTTCCACCGCGGTGGCGGCGAACGCGGCGACGCTCGGGGCCGGGCCGTACGAGGTGCCCAATTTCGCGATCGACGTGTACGCCGCGTACACCAACAACCCGCCGTGCGGGGCAATGCGCGGGTTCGGCGCCGTCCAGGCCTGTTTCGCCTACGAGTCGCAGATGGACGAGTGCGCCCGCCGGGCCGGCCTGGACCCGGTCGAGTTCCGCCTCCGCAACGCGATGTCACAGGGATCTGTCATGCCGACCGGGCAGGTGGTCGACTCGGCCGCCCCGGTCGCCGAATTGCTCCGCCGGGTGCGGGACGCGCCCCTGCCTGCCCGCCCGGTAACGGGCGGGCAGGCAGGCGCGGCCGCGCCGGACCTGCGGGACCTGCCCGGCGGGGTGTCCAACACGACGCACGGGGAGGGCGTGGCCCGCGGCGTCGGGTACGGCATCGGCATCAAGAACGTGGGCTTCTCCGAGGGGTTCGACGACTACTCGACGGCCCGGGTCCGGCTGGAGGTGGTGGCGGGCGAGCCCGTGGCCACCGTCCACTCGGCGGCCGCCGAGGTGGGCCAGGGCCTGGTGACCGTCCAGGCCCAGATCGCCCGGACCGAGCTGGGCGTGGAGCGGGTCGTCATCCATCCCGCCGACACCACGGTCGGCAGCGGGGGCTCGTCCTCGGCGTCCCGGCAGACCTACGTCACCGGCGGCGCGGTCCAGGCGGCCTGCGCCGCGGTGCGCACCGGGGTGTTCGCGCTGGCCGCGAGCCGGTTCGGGGTGCCGCCCGCTGACCTCACCCTGGCCGGGGGCAAGGTGGTGTCCCAGGCCGCCGGGGTGCTAAGCGACCTCGGGTCGCTGCTGGGCGACGAGGTGATCGAGGACACCGTCACCTGGCGGCACCGCCCGACGTTTCCGCTGGACCCGCGGACCGGGCAGGGCAACGCGCACGTCCAGTACGCGTTCGCCGCGCACCGCGCCGTCGTCGACGTGGACACCGAACTCGGCCTGGTCAAGGTGGTGGAGCTGGCCACCGCGCAGGACGTGGGCAAGGCGGTGAACCCGCTCGCGGTGGCCGGCCAGATCCACGGCGGCACGGCGCAGGGCCTCGGCCTGGCGCTGATGGAGGAGATCCAGGTGTCCGGCGGGGCGGTGCGCAACCCCTCGTTCACCGACTACCTGATCCCCACGATCCTGGACATGCCGCCCATGAAGCTGGACATCCTGGAGCTCGCCGACCCGCACGCCCCGTACGGCCTGCGCGGCGTCGGCGAGCCGCCGACGATCTCCTCCACCCCTGCGATCGTGGCCGCGATCCGGGCCGCGACCGGCCGGCCGCTGACCCGGATCCCGGTCCGCCCCGACGAGATCGTGCTGGCACTGCCAGCCCGGGGGGGCGACCCCCCGGAACCCCCCGCTGGCCCGCGGTCCCCGTGACTCCGTCACGGCGACCTTAGCCCGGCCGGCTCGCGCGCTCCTTGGTGCCGCTGGCCACGGACGGAAGGATGCGGCCGTGGTGCTGATGTTCTTGACCGGTGACGGGATGCGGGGCGGGCCGCTGCACCGGCACATCGAGGGCGCCGAGTTCCTCGGCGAGCGGCGCACGCTGCCCCGCTACCGGTTTTATTCGATCCGTAACGAATTTCCCGCGCTGCACCCGGTACCCGAGGGTGGCCGTGCCATCCTCGGCGAGCTGTACCAGGTGCCGATGCCGGCGCTGCACGGCCTGCTCGCCAGGGAACCGCCGGAGCTGGAACTGTCCATCGTGGAACTGGCCGCCGGGGGTCCGGCCGGCCCCTCGCTGACCGCGGGCGGCGGCGCGCCCGGGGGGGCGGGGGCGGCGGAGCTGTCGTTCGGCATGATCTTGCGGCGCGGGGAGGACACGCCGGGCCGCCACGCGGACATCAGCGACAGCGGCGGGTGGCGTGCCTACCGCGGGCGCCCGGCGCCGCCGGCGGTGTAGGCCCGCAGCCCGAGCGCGCCCTGGCTGGCGGTGAACAGGTAGCCGTCCGCGAACACCGGCTGGGCGAACGTGCTCGACGTGCCGTAGGAGACCGTGTGGAGGATCTTCCCGGTGGCGGCGTTGATCAGCCAGAGCCCGTTCTGCCCGCCGCGGGCGCCGTAGGTGGACGCGGCGATCACGCCCGCCCCGTCCATGCCCGGCGTGCCGATGATCTTCCCGGGCACGCCGGTCTGCCAGATGATCGCCCCGGTCGCCGGGTCGACCTCCCGGACCGAGCCGTCGTACTTGACGCCCTTGATCGTGGTGATCCCGCCGGCCAGGAACAGGTGCGTGCCGTCGGACAGCGGCGCCGCATCGCACTCACCGCCCTGGCCGAGCTTCCGCGTCCACACCGGCCCGGCCGACAGCGCCGCGGTATTGAGCGCGTAGAACGTGCCGTTCTTGTTGCACGCGCCGACCATCGGCGTCGGCACCCCGCCGATGGTGGCGGTCCACAGTCCCGGGGAGCCGCCGAAGTCATCGTCGTTGCCTAGTTCCGCGGGCGGCACGGTCCAGATGCCCTCCTCCGACAGCGACGGGCTGAGCTGGATGACCGAGACCGCGTCGCTGCCCGGGACGCCGTTGCCGGTGGTGATGTAGATCGACTGGCCGTCGGTCGCCGGGCTGGACCAGATGCTGGCGCCGACCGTGCCCGGCGGCGTGGTCCAGAACGTGCCCTCGTAGGCGCCGCTGGCCTGGCTGTACTCGGCGAGGCCGCCCTGCACCAGCGGCACGTCGCACATGGAGCTGATCCCCACGTAGATGTTGCCGCCGGTGACCAGCGGCGAGCTCCAGGCGTAGTAGTCGTTCACCGTGGTGGACGGGATGGCGACCACCGCCGGGGGCCACACGTCGGTCCCGTCGGCCGCGTTCATCGCGTACAGGTACCCGGTCGCGCCGTAGACGTAGATGGCCGGGTTCCCGGTCGTCGGGTCGGGGGCCACCGTGGCCGTGGACGCGAAGCCGCCCGCCCCGCAGGTCAGCTTCGGGACATAGCCGATGAACCGCTGCCAGATGATCGCGCCGGCGGCCTCGCTGAGGGCGTAGAAGTAGCCGTTCTTCGCGCCGATGTAGATGACGCCGTTGTAGACGACCGGGCTGGACAGGAAGCCGGCCAGGCTGCCGATCGGCGCCTTGGGCGGCTTGAACTGCCAGGCCGGCGTCAGGCTCGCGGCGTTCGCCGGGGTGATCGCCGTCGCCGCCAGGTTGGCGGACGTGTGTCCGGGCGAGTACAGGTACTGCGGCCAGTTGACGAACGTCGTGCCGGCGGCGCTGACCGCGCCCCCCGCGCCGAGCAGCCCCGCGGCCAGCATCCCCGCTGCCCCCGCCGACCCGAAAAGGCGCCACCGTCGCATGTGTCCCCCAGCCGCCGACCCCGTGTCGCAAGCTATCCCAGCGTAAAAGCGGGGCAAAGTCCAGGGCGCGGGCCCGGAGAGGTCAATCCATCTGGAGCACCGAGAGAATGTTGCCTGCCGGGTCCTTGAACCAGGCGATGAGCGGGCCGCCCTGCCGGTTGATCCCCTTGGGGTCGGTGAAGTCGTAGTGCTCGAACTCGACGCCCCGGGCCGTCAGCGCATCGACCGCCGCCTCGATGTCGCCCACCGGGAAGTTGAGGATGGTGAACGTTGCCGGGGTGTGGTCCGGCTTGGGGTAGACGAGCGTATCCCGGCCGCCGGCGATGTGCAGCGTGAGCATGCCGTGTTCCTCGGACACCGGGATGCCCAGCGTCTCGCCGTAGAACTTCGCCGCCGCCGGGATGTCGTCCGCGGAGAACCCGCTGAACGCCTTGGTCTGCTCGAACATCGTGGTTCCTCCTATGGCCCGGATGATTCTGTGTACCCCGGGTAAGACGCTATGCCCGGGGCGGAGTCATCGCGCGGCACGGATCCGCGGGCGCCGGTGGCGTGGCGGCATCCGCGCGATGACCGCCGGGCGGATCTCGCCGGCGGCGATGATTCCGTGGCCCGGCCGGCGTCAGAACGTCACAGTGCAGTGGTAGGACAGTGTCATCTGGGCCATGCTCCGGCCGGGACCGGCGGCGGCAGGGCGGCCGCGCGAAAGGAGAGCCGATGAGTCAGGTACGGGTACTGGTCGGGACGCGCAAGGGGGCGTTCGTGCTGAACGCCGACGGCAAGCGGGACCAGTGGGAGGTCAGCGGGCCGTTTTTCCCCGGCTGGGAGATTTATCACATGGCCGGATCCCCCGCCGAGCCGGACCGGCTGTTCGCCTCGCAGACCAGCGGCTGGTTCGGGCAGGTCATCCAGCGCTCCGACGACGGCGGGAAGACCTGGGAGCCGGTGGGCAACGAGTTCAAGTACGACGGCGCCACCGGCACCCACCAGTGGTACGACGGGACGCCGCACCCGTGGGAGTTCGCCCGGGTGTGGCACCTGGAGCCGGCGCCGGACGACCCGGACACGGTCTACGCCGGGGTGGAGGACGCCGGGCTGTTCAAGTCGACCGACGGCGGGCAGCACTGGACCGAGCTGCCCGGGCTGCGCACCCACAAGTCCGCCCCGGACTGGGCGCCGGGCGCGGGCGGGATGTGCCTGCACACGATCATCCTGGACCCGGCGCACCCGGGCCGGATGTACGCGGCCATCTCCGCGGCGGGCGCGTTCCGCTCCGATGACTCCGGCCAGACCTGGCAACCGATGAACCGGGGGCTGCGGTCGGAGGGTATCCCCGATGAGGACGCCGAGGTCGGCCACTGCGTGCACCGGCTGGCGATGCACCCCGCCCGGCCTGAGGTGCTGTACATGCAAAAGCACTGGGACGTGATGCGCACCGACGACGCCGCCGAGTCGTGGCACGAGGTCAGCGGCAACCTGCCCACCGACTTCGGGTTCCCGATCGGCGTGCACGCGCACGAGCCGGAGACCGTCTACGTGGTCCCGATCACCAGCGACTCCCATCACTTCCCGCCCGAGGGGAAGCTGCGGGTCTACCGCAGCCGGACCGGCGGGGATGACTGGGAGGCGCTCACCCGGGGGCTGCCGCAGGAGCACTGCTACGTCAACGTGCTGCGCGACGCGATGGCCGTGGACTCGATGGAGGACTGCGGGATCTACTTCGGCACTACCGGCGGCCAGGTCTACGGGTCAGCGGACGCCGGGGACAGCTGGGCGCCGATCGTACGGGACCTGCCAGCGGTGCTGTCTGTCGAGGTCCAGACGCTGCCATGATCCGGGTCGTGCTTCCGGCGCACCTGCGCACGCTCGCCCGCGTGAACGGCGAGGTGGAACTGCAGGTCGAGGACCCGGTCACCCAGCGGGCGGTGCTGGATGCGCTGGAGGCCCGCTACCCCATGCTGTGCGGCACGATCCGCGGGCACGGCGGCGGGCCGCGGCGGGCGTTCGTCCGGTTCTACGCGTGCGAGGAGGATCTGTCCCACGAGTCCCCGGACGACCCGCTCCCGGCCGCCGTCGCGGCCGGCGCGGAGCCCTACCTGATCGTGGGGGCCATGGCGGGCGGCTAGCGTTACTGAGAAACGCGAGTTACGCTGATTTCTAGCGAAACTCGGAGGCTGCCAATGGACGAAGCGGCGGTGGGACGCCTGACGGAGCAGTTCGATCAGCTGGTGCGGGAGCGCTTCCCCGGTGCTCCGATCGAGCGGGTCGCGGTCCTGCAGTACGGCGATGACCCGGAGGTCGAGCCGGGGCAGCTGATCGGCCGCGTGTACCTCACGGGCGGTCCCGACCAGGCTGCCCGTCGGCAGGCCATGGAGGACTTCCACCAGGCCCACCGCACGGCCATGCACGAGCTGCGCCGCGAGATAGACCGGCTGCCCGAGCTCGGGTTTCTCGAGTTCGTGGTCGAGGGCGACGAGGGTGCGGACCGCGGCCCCCGGATGCGGCTCGGGCCCAACGACCGCGGGCCGCTGGGCGGCGGCGAGGGCCTGGTCCCGGTGATGGCCCGGCTCGGGCCGACCGACCTGGAGACCGTGGATGTCCTGATCACCGCGGGGATCGCGGCCAACCGCGCGGACGCGGTGCGCTGGGCCCTGGCCCGGATCCGCGAGCGCCCGGCCTACGCGGAGCTGCAGCAGCGGGCGCGGGACATCGAGGAGCTGAAGACCCAGTTCTGAGCATGGCCCCGCCGCCCGTGCGCCGGGCGGCGGGACACGCTTCGCCCCGGTTACGGCTGGCCCTGCTCGCCCCGGGCTCCATGCTGCTCAGTACCGGGCGCCCTGCGGCGCGGGCAGGGCGTCGAGCTCGGCCAGGTCCGCCGCGCTCAGTTCGGTGTCCGCCGCGCCCGCGTTGTCCGCCAGGTATCTCGGGGTTTTAGTGCCCGGGATCGGCACCACGTGGCGCCCCCGGGCCAGCACCCACGCCAGGGCCACCTGCGCCGGGCTGGCCCCGGCCCGGGCGGCGATCTGGCGCACCTGCCCGGCGATGGCCAGGTTGGCGCGCAGCGCGTCCCGCTGGAAGCGCGGCAGCCCGCGGCGGAAGTCATCGGCGGGCAGGTCGTCGAACGAGGCGAACCGGCCGGCCAGGAACCCCCGGCCCAGCGGCGCGAACGCCAGGAATGCGATGCCCTGCTCCTGGCAGTACGGCAGGACCTCGGCCAGCGGGTCCCGGGTCCACAGCGACAGCTCGGACTGCACCGACGTCACCCGGTGCTCCGCCTGCGCCCGCCCGATCTCCGCCACCGTCACCTCGGACAGGCCGATGTGCCGCGCTTTGCCCGCCGTCACCGTCTCCGCCATCGCTCCCCAGGTCTCCTCCAGCGGCACCTGCGGGTCCACCCGGTGCAGCTGGTACAGGTCCACGTGATCGGTGCGCAGCCGCCGCAGGCTGCCGTCGATGGACCGCCGGACGTGCTCCGGGCGGCCGTTCCGGCCGGCCCCGGCCGAGCTGCCGCCCGGGGTCGCGACCTTGACGGAATCGGTGAGCAGGCCGACCTTCGTGGCCAGCACCGCCCGCTCGCGGTGGCCGCCGGTCAGCGCCCGGCCGACCAGTTCCTCGTTGGTGTAGGGCCCGTACGCGTCGGCGGTGTCGAGCAGCGTCATGCCCAGGTCGAGCGCCTGGTGGATGACCGCGATGGAGGTGGCCTCATCCCGCTGGGTCTCCATGTCGTAGGAGGCGGTCATGCCCATGCACCCCAGGCCGATGACGCCGGCCTGCGGCCCGTCGCCGCCGAGTGTGGTGGTCCGCATGCGTGCTCCTCTGCGCCTGGGTGGGGGGAACGGGGGACGACCTGTGTGCCGCTAGGCGGCCTTGCTGGCGCCCTGCGCGTCTTGTGCGAGGGCGCTGACCTCGCCGGGACCGGACTCACGGAACGAGGGGTGGGCTGGCCGCCAGTGGAGGTCGTCGCGGACGCGGGTGGCGTCGATGCGGAACGAGGTCACGAGCGACCCGACCAGCGGCCGGCCGGCGAACAGGGCCACCAGCCACGGCGGGCTGGTGCCGACCCGCGTGATCTGCATCGCGTCGGTGACCACGTTGGTCAGGTCCCGCAGCCGGATCGGCTCGCCGTCCGCGACTGCGTAATACGACCCCGGAGCGGCCGTGGTCAGGGCGGCCGCGTAAGCCCGGCCGAGATCGGCGACGTGCACGCAGCTCCACCAGTTCCGGCCGGGCCCGATGCACCGCAGCCGGCCTTTCCGTGCCTGGTCGATGAAGGCGGTCTTGAGCAGCCCGCCGGGGCCGTAGACGAAGCCCGGGTTCAGCCGCACGACGTCCAGTCCTTGCTCGTCGTGCAGCCGCTGCAATGCGGCGGCCTCGCGGGCGTGGCCCTGGCCCATCGGTGACGGCGACAGCGGCGTCTGCTCGGTGATCAGCTCCTCGCCGTGATCGCCCCAGTCGAAGCAGCCGCCGGTGTAGACCAGCCGCTTGTGCTGGTCCAGGCACGCCTGCGCCAGCGCGCTGGTCATGGTGTGCTCGGCGGCGAACACGGCCCGCGCCTTGGCGCGGGTGACCCGCCCGGCCGTGGACAGCTGGGCGGCCTGCACGACCGCGTCCACCTGCCCGACCAGCGGCACGTAGGTGCCGGGCTCGCGCATGTCGCCGGCGTGCAGCGAAACGCCGGCTTCCCGCAGGCCCCGTGCCGAGGCCGGATCCCGGACCAGGCCGTGCACCTCATGCCCGTCGCCGAGCAGCGCCATCGTCACGCTGCGCCCGACAAATCCGGTGGCACCGGTAACCAGTACTCGCATGCGATCACGTCCCTCGTCCTCTCGATGGGTTCATAGATCTTGCTGGCCGTGGTGGAGCCGCCGCAGCAGGTCGGCAAGCAGGAGTCGGTCCTGATGGCCCAGTGGGGCCAGGAAGCGCTGCTGCTGGCGGTCAAGGATGCCGATCGCGGCGGCCTTGGCCTGCTGCCCGTCGGGGGTGGCAGTGATCAGGAACGCCCGGCGGTCCCGGGGATGCCTGCGCCGTTCGGCCAGCCCCCGGGCCTCGAGGTCATCGACCAGGGCGACCATGGTGGTCCGGTCGATCCGCAGCGTGGTGCCGAGTGCCCTCTGGGTCATCGGCCCGCTTTCGGTGATCAAGGTCAAGATGCCGGCCTGCCGGGCGGTGAGCCCGATCTTGGCGAGCATCTGGTTG
>Ga0306920_100009886_pt1 | contig 12759 bp, 11 predicted proteins | sample flu12Cox44000170_FD_204666 | JGI IMG/M metagenome (GOLD analysis project Ga0306920, IMG submission 204666) | Lab enrichment of tropical soil microbial communities from Luquillo Experimental Forest, Puerto Rico - flux4day.12C.oxic.44.000.170 (v2)... | ecosystem: Environmental > Terrestrial >...
CTGAACGGGCCTCGCACGCCTCCGAACACCTTCACCACCTGGTCGACGACGGCGTGCTGATCGGCGGGAACGTCGGCCTTACCGGTCACCGGGGAGAGTCGCGGCATGATGGGCTCCTTTCGCGGGAAGGATGGCACAATCCGTTGACATTGCCTACCCGGCTCTCCACAATGCCGCGGCGAAAGGAGTCTCGCCCGATGGCCCGCCGCGTCGTCTCGCTCGTCTCGCTCTGCCTGCTGATCGCCGTGCCCGCCGCGGCGCAGGAGCCCGTGCGGCTCGGCGTCCTGACCATTCGCTCCGGGCCGATCGCGTCGTGCGGCCGCCAGATGGAGGAAGGTCTCCGGTGGGCACTCAAGGAGCGGATAACACCATCCATGAACCTCGAACAGAAAGACAGGGTATGGACCTCGAACTGAACGACAAGGTCGCGATCGTCGGTGGTGCTTCCAAGGGGCTCGGGCGGGCGTGCGCCGAGGTGCTGGCGCAGGAAGGCGTCAAGGTCGCGCTGTGCAGCCGCTCGCAGGCGGACCTCGACAAGGCCGCGAAAGAGATCCGCGGCACGACCGGGCGCGACGTGCTCGTGTACGCCGGCGACCTGGATCGCCGCGAGACCATCACGGACCTGGTCGCGAAGACCGTCGAGCGCTTCGGGCGCCTGGACATCATGGTCAACAACTCCGGCGGCCCGCCCCTGGCCCGCGCGCAGAACGCGACCGAGGAGCAGTGGGCAACGGCGGTGCAGCGCTCACTCCTGTTCTTCGCGCGGATGTCGCGCGAGGCGCTGCCGCATCTGAAGCGGCAGAAGGCCGGCCGCATCATCAACATCCTGGCCAGCACCGTGTACCAGCCGATTCCGAACCTGGCGCTCTCCGGCGCCACGCGCATGGGCGTCGTGGCGTTCGCCAAGAGCCTCGCCGACGAGGTCGGGCGCGACGGCATCCTGGTCAACAACGTGTGCCCCGGCTCCATCCTGAGCGAGCGCATGCTCTCGAACGTGACCAACCGCGCCAAGGAGCTCGGGATCTCGGTCGACGAGGCGCTGGCCCAGCGCGCGGCCGAGACCGCGGTGGGCCGCATCGGCGAGCCGAAGGAGCTGGCCTACCTCGTGGCGTTCCTCGCCTCGGGCAAGTCGAGCTACATCACCGGGACCACGATCCTCGTGGACGGCGGTCTCGTGCGTTCGGTGCTGTGAGCTTGGTGTCGTGAGTCTAGCCGCCGGCGGTGATCGACGCCGGAGACCAGTCAGCGCACGACGATCACGCGCTCCATCCTGATCCCGCGCCGGTCCAGCTTGATGTTGACGGTGTTACGGTCGGGATCGCGCAGCATCAGCACGAGGCTCGCAAAGGCGCCCCCGGCAGGCGGGGATCCATTGATCGAAAGAATCCGGTCACCGGCGTTGATGCCAAGGGCCGCGGTGACCTTCGGCTCCGTCACGGTAAAGCCATCAGACGTCAGGACCCCGTCGGCGAGGTCCGACTCGATCTCGTAGCCGAGATTCCCGGAATAGAACGTCGGCCGTACCCGGACCGTGCGGGGCGTGAGCGGCCAATCCACGTAGCGCGTGATGTCGGCGTCGTAGTACTCGACACGGGGCGACTCGATCCGGTCCGACTGTCGGCGCACCATGTGCTGGACGTCGGTGGCCCCCCGGCGGCCGACCTTCGGCGCCGTCCAGGCCCCGTCCGTGCCGCCCGGGGCTGTCGGTGCCTCGCTATCGCGATGAGCAGTGAGCACAGTGACGGCAGCGGTGAGGATCAGCACCACCAGCAGTGTGACGGCAAATGCCCTGAGCCTGGCCGCGACATCGCGGTGCGCCAGGGCGAACATGACGATCAGCGCCACCAGCGTGCTCCACGCGACCGCGAGCACGACGAAGGCGAGCCGAGGGCTCCAGAGCGCGAAGGCGGCGCCGACGATCAGGGGGCGCAGCGCGACACGGACGACGGCCTTGCGCGTCTCGCTCTCTTCGATGGCGCGTGCGATGGGCGGACTGACGCGGTAATACGCTCGCACGAGAGCGCGTCCGGCGGCGTTTTGGACGAGGATGTGGTCGCGAAATGCTCGGAGTACCGAAACTTCTCGCGCCAGCGGTGACCCAAACGCCGCGGTCGCGATCAAGCAGCCTCCGCCCCCGGCGCCACCACCGCCTCCGCCGGAGGCCGGAGGGTTGAAGCCGGTGATCTTCGCGACGAATCCGTCGACCACGCCGGCGAACGTCGGCTGCAATGTGTTGGCCGTGGCGAGGCCCGTCGTCGAAGTCGTTTGTCCGGCCAGGAATACATTCCCGGCGTCGTCAACGGCGAGCGCGAGCGCGAAATCGTCGCCCGGGCCGCCGACGAAAAATTCGGCGCTCGGCGCGGTTCCGGCGGCGCTGAACTGAATCACGAAGGCGTCGGTCTGGGGCGCGCCTCCCCGAATCTCGGAGCCGGCAACGTAGAGGTGTCCGGTACCGTCGCGGCCGATGCCGAGCCCGATCCCGGGCGTCGCCGGCAGGGCGTCGCGTAACTGCCCGGTCAGCTGCGCGCTGGTCGGCACCGATCGGGAAAACACCAGCGTGGTCGCGGTCGGGTTCAGCTCGGCGACGAAGGCCTGGAGCGCGCCCGTGAACGCCGCGAACCCCGTCGTGACCGGAAAGTCTGCGGACGCCGATCCGCCGGTCACGAAGGCGTTACCGAGCGCGTCGACGGCGATGCCCAGCCCTTCGTCAGCGCTGGTGCCTGCCAGAAACGTCGAGTAGCTGATGACTCCGGCCGGCGTGAGCCGAGTCACAAAGGCGTCCGTGACTCCCCCCGCCTGACCAGTCGGTCTGATGGGTTGCACGACGCCACCCGTGGTCGGGAAGTCGCCGGCAATCGAGCAGGGCGGACCAGCGCACGTCGTCGACCCCGTGACAAAGGCCGCGCCGGCGGTATCGACGGCGATCGCATTGCCGACGTCGTTGCCGGCGCCTCCGAGAAACGTCGAGTACAGGCGCGCCGTGCCGGTACCGTTGAGCTTGGCCACGAACGCGTCGCGGCCCCCGCCGAGGACCATCTGCGACATGCCGGCCGTGACCGGGAAGTCCGTCGAGAAAGTCCCGCCCGTCACGTACGCGCTGCCGGCCGCATCGATCGCGATGCCGAGACCGACATCCGAGCTCGTGCCACCGAGATACGTTCCATAGACCAGGGCAGAACCCTGCGGATTCAGCTTCACGACGAATGCGTCCGTGATCCCCGCTGGTTCGCCGGCCGGGCGGGTTTCCTGAGCCGCTCCAGACGTCGTCGGGAAGTTTGTCGAGTTCGTGAACCCGGTAACGTAGGCGTTGCCGACCACGTCCACCGCGATGGCCCGGCCCGCATCGTCACCCGAACCGCCCAGGAAGGTCGAGTAGACGCTGGCGGTCAACGCGCTGTTGAGCTTCATCACGAACGCGTCGATCCCGCCGTTGATCACCGTTTCGAAGCTACCCAGCTTCATCGGGAAATCGACCGACGTGGTGTTCCCGGTGAGGAAGATGCTGCCGTCGCTGCCCAGAGCAATCCCGAATACTTGATCGACCCCGCCCCCGCCGACATAGGTTGCGAGCGACACGGTCGGATCGATCACAAGCTCTGCAGTCGGGTCGTAGCTGCCGAGACGAAATCCAACGGTGCTCCCGTCCTCGAGCGTCCACGCTCCGGCGATGCGGCGCCGGCCGTCGGCCAACGTCTGATAGACGAGTGGTTTGCCGAACTGCAGCTGCGTCCCGCCGACGTGCAGCACGAGATCGCCACCGTCTCGGAGCTGCAGCCGATCCACACCCTCGAAGGTCAAGCGGATCACGCTGGGATCGGCGCCGGGCGCGACGACGAAGTCGTACTCGAGCCGGCGATCCTGGGTGCCGTAGTAGAGAAGGTCGATGCCGGGGTAGACGTCGCGAGACCGCACGCGAGCGTACGTCGGCGAGTTCGTGCGCCATCGGCTGGAGTCCCGGCCGATGAGCGAATGATTACGGCCCGGCAGCGGATCGATGCCCTGCGCGGCCGAATCCGGATTCGCGCCGACGAGCCGCATCCGCACGGCGCACCTGGTTGTGAGGAGCACCGCGTCCGTAGAGGTCAGAAACAGAGTCATGCCGCGGCTTCGTGCCAGGAACTTTACTCGCGGATCCGTCTGACCGAGATTCGGCTCGAAGCTGAAGGGCAGCGCCGGCAGGGTCGCGCTCACGTCGGAGGCACGCGCGGGTAGTGCCGGGGCAAAGACGGTCAGGAGGGCTGCGATGACGAGCGGGCGCCGGGCCAGCGACCAGATGGTCGTCTCCTTCCTTCGGAGGCCGCCTATAGGCGGCCTCCGAGGGGCTAGGATAGTGGCACGGTCGCGCCGCAGATTACAAGGGGGGCCCGGAAGTCCGGAATTGGCGGCCGCGGCCCAACCCCCCGAGCCCGGGCTACGAGCTCGACGTCTGCACGAGATGCGCGCTCTCGCCCGTCATGCGGGGCGCGGTCTTCGCCGCGCCGAGCGCTTCCGGATCATCCAGGCCCAGCCGCTTCACGGACGTCTCGAAGCGATCCTGCATGCGCGCGTCGTTCGCGTTCAGGTTGCGCGTGAAGCAGCAGAACTCGAGCTGGATCCCGTTGGGGTCCTTGAAGTAGATCGACTTCGCCCAGTCGTGGTCGACGACGTCCGTGACCTCGATGCCCTTTGCGATGAGCTCGTGGCGCTTCTCGTCGAGCGCCGCCTCCGAGCCCGCCTCGAACGCGAAGTGATAGAACGCGCTCGGCACCCCGAGCCCGCGGGTGATGCCGGCGTCGTAGCGGGCCGGCACGCCCGGCACGCCGCTCGCCTCCATGAAGGCGATGAGCTGGTCGCGCCCGGTGTCGAAGAAGATGTGGCGGATCTGGCCGCCCTCTTTCACCTTGATGATGTCGCAGCGGACCGGCTTGAACCCCAGCACGTTCTCGTAGAACTCGCGGGTGCGGTCCAGGTCCAGGGTCGAGAGACCGATGTGAGAGAAGCCCTTGTTGGTCATGCGCGCTCTCCTGTCTGTGTGGTGCCCGGCGTCGCCCTGTCGTCCATGACAAGGATAGCAGGTGACGCGCGCGCCCGGGCGGTAGCTCCAGACGGGGCAGTGGCTTATGCTACGGGCGGGCGCAACGAGGCGCCCGCCGATACCAAAAATACTCCGACATCGAAGAGGAGATCCGAATGACCGAAGCCGAGCAGACTGCAGTCACCCGGCGCGGCTTTCTGAAGGCCGGCGCGCTCGCCGCCGCCGCACCGCTCTTGGCCGACGTGCCGCTCGCCCTGGCCCAGAGCCCGGCGCGCAACGTCACCAAAGTCCACGACTTCCAGACCTCGGCGGACGTCGCCAAGGCCGAGCAAGAGGGCGAGGTCGTCTACTACGGCCACGACGGCGAGCAGGGCATCGCGACGTTGCTCGACGCCTTCAAGAAGGACTTCCCGAAGATCAAGACCAGCTACGTGCGGCTGCAGACCGGCGCGCTCTACGCGAAGATCACCGCCGAGCGCTCGTCCGGGCGCTTCGGCGTCGACGTGCTCCAGCTCTCCGACATCTCGCCGGCGATCGACTTCCAGAAGAAGGGCGGCTGGGAGCAGTACACGTCGCCCGAGTACGCCGCCTACAAACCGGAATATCAGTCGACGCCGGCCGGCTACTACGGCGTCCCGGGCGTCGGCTTCTCGGGGATCTCGTACAACCGCACCAAGGTGAAGCCCGAGCAGGCGCCGAAGACGTGGAAGGACATCAACAACCCGGCCTTCAAGGGCGGGATCAGCGCCAAGCTCGCCACCTCGGGCATGCAGCACGCGCAGTGGTACATCCTGCGCAAGATGTATGGCAACGACTTCTGGCAGGAGTTCGCCAAGCAGCAGCCCAAGGGCTTCGACGCGCGCGCGCAGCTCTTCGACCGGCTGGCCAAGGGCGAGGACCGCATCTGCGCGCTCGCCGAGTACGCCGGCTACACGCTCTACCAGGAAAAGGGCGCCGAGATCGAGTTCGTCGCGCCGCCCGAGGGCATGCCGGCCATCGCGATCTACATCGGCGTCGTCAGCAAGGCGCCGCATCCGGAGGCGGCGAAGCTCTTCGTCGACTGGGCCCTCTCCAAGCGCGGCCAGCTCGTTTACCAGAACCAGAAGATCCTCCTCTACGGCTCGCTGCGCCCCGACGCGGGCCCGATGCCCACCGGCAAGCGCCTGGCCGATTTCAAGCTGCTCTTCCCGACCGACTGGAACGACTACGTGGCGAGCCATCCCGTGTTCGTGAAGGAATGGAACTCGATCATGGGCTTGTGAGCGACACGCGCGCCCGGGGCGCGCCCCGGGTTCCTCACAGCGTGACGAGGGGCTGGGGGGCTTGGGGGGCGCCCGGAGCCACCCAAGTGGTGGTCAGCCTGCTGGTCGCCGGCGTCGCCGCGGTCCTGGTCCTCTATCCGATCGCCTTTCTGGTCCAGGCCTCGCTGAGCGTCGGCGACCCGCAGGCGCGCCCGCCCGAGGCGTACGGGCTCGACAACTTCACGGGCCTCGGCCGCTACGCCCACATCTTCGGGAACACGCTGCTCGTCGCGGCGCTGGCGACGGTGCTGGCGATCGTCGTCGGATTCACGATGGGCTGGATCCTCTCGCGCACCAACGTGCCCGGGCGCGCGGCGTTCGAGCAGCTCATGGCGCTGCCGTACTACGTGACGCCGCTCATGGGCGCCCTGGCCTGGGCGCTCATCGCCTCGCCCAGCAGCGGCTTCGTGAATCAGATCTGGCGCGCGCTCGGCGGCGAGAGCCACGTCGTCGACATCAACACGCCCTGGGGCATCGCCTGGGTGATGGCCCTCTTCGAGGGCTCCGTGGCCTTCGTGATGATCGGCGCCGTGATGAAGTCGATGGACCCGGCGATGGAGGAAGCCTCGCAGGTGCTGGGCGCCGGCCGCGCGCGCACGATGTCGAGAATCACCCTGCCGCTCGTGCTGCCGGGCGTGCTGGGCGCCGCGGTGTTCGTCTTCGCGGAGATGCTCGGCTCGTTCTCGGCGGCATTGGTGCTCGGGCTTCCCAGCCGCTTCTACGTCGTCACGACGGCGATGTACCAGCTCGTCTCGCAGTACCCGCCGCGCTTTCCGACGGCGGCGGCCATGGGCGTCTCGCTCTTCGCCGTCATGTTCGCGATGATCTGGATCTACCGCCGCATCATCAGCGCGGGCACCTACGTCACGATCACGGGCAAGGCCTTCCGGCCTCGCGCCATGGACGTCGGCGGCCTGCGCTGGCCGTTCCTCGCCATCTGCATCGCGTATCTCGCGGTCGCCGTGATCCTGCCCGTGCTGACGATCACGTACGCGTCGTTCCAGCACCTGACGAGCGCGTTCCCGCGCGCCGCCAACTTCACCCTGGTCAACTACCAGACCGCGCTCTCGCTGGACGCGGTGCGATCGGCGCTCGGCAACAGCCTGCTCCTCGGCCTGGCCACGGCCAGTATCGGCGTCCTGCTGATGGGCTTTCTCTCCTGGCTCATCTACCGTTCACGGCTGCCCGGCGCGGGGGCCATCGAGTATCTCCTGATGTTTCCGCAGGCGGTGCCGCGCCTCGTGTTCGCGTTCGGGATGCTCTGGGCATGGCTCATCTTCCCGATCCCGATCTACGGCACGCTCTGGCTGCTCCTGATCGCGTACCTCACGGTCTTCCTGCCGCTCGGCCTCCGCACGATCTCGGGCGTGATCCTCCAGATCGACCGCTCACTCGAGGAATCGGCCCAGATGTGCGGCGCGACGTGGGGTTATCGGCTCCGCACCGTGACGATGCCGCTGCTCAAGCCCGGGCTGATCGCGGCGTGGCTGCTCCTGTTCATCGCGAGCGTGCGCGAGCTGGGCGCGTCCATCTTGTTGATGGGCCCCAAGGCCAAGGTGATCACGCCGGCCATCGTCGAGTCGTGGTTCTCGACCAGCACCGAGCTCACGGCGGCCATGGCTTTATTACAGACCCTGGCAGTCGTCGCGGCGCTGGCACTCCTGTTCGCGGTCGCGCGCCGGGCGGTCCAGCAGGGAGGCGAGTAGGATGACGCGCGCGTCGATCGAGGTGCGCGACCTCGTCGTCCGCTACGGTGGCGTCGTCGCCGTGCGCGGCATCACGTTCACGGTCGGCGCCGGCGAGCACCTCACCCTGCTCGGCCCTTCCGGGTGCGGCAAGACGACCACCTTGCGGGCGATCGCGGGGCTCGAGAAGCCCGCCTCGGGCGAGATCCGGATCGGCGGCGCGCCGGTTTTCTCGTCCTCGCCTTCCGTGAACGTCCCGGCCGAGCGGCGCGGGCTCTCGATGGTCTTCCAGTCCTACGCGATCTGGCCGCACATGAGCGTGTTCGACAACGTCGCGTACGGCCTGCGCGTGCGCAAGCGGCCGGAGGCCGACGTGACGGCCAAGGTGCGCGAGGCGCTCGACCTGGTCCAGCTGGGCGAGCTCGGCGCGCGCAGCGCCTCGAAGCTTTCCGGGGGGCAGCAGCAGCGGGTCGCGCTCGCCCGGGCGTTCGTGTTCTCGCCGTCGGTACTCCTGTTCGACGAGCCCCTCTCGAATCTCGACGCGAAGCTGCGCGCCGAGATGCGCGTGGAGCTGAAGGAGCTGCAGCGCCGGCTCGACATCACCAGCGTGTACGTCACCCACGATCTGGAAGAAGCGCTCGCGATCTCCGACCGGATCGTCGTGATGCGCGACGGCGTGATCGAGCAGATCGGCAGCCCCGGCGAGATCTACGACCGGCCGCGCAACACCTTCGTCGCCGATTTCGTGGGCTCGGCCAACCTGATCCGCGGCCGGCGGCGCGCCGATCTCGAGCGCGACGGGCTCGTCGTCATCCAGACGCCCGGCGGCGCGCTGGTGCACGGCACCGCATCGGGCCGCCCGCCGGGTGACGAGGCGCTGATGGCGGTCCGCACCGTGCGCCTCCGGCTCGAGCGCGGGCGCCCGGCGGGGGAAACCAACGTATGGCCAGCCCGGATTCGCCGGCGCGTGTTCCAGGGCGACTTCACGCAGTACCACGTCGAGTGGGATGGCCGGGTGCTCGTCGTACGCCTGGCGACGTCGGATCCTCTGAGCGAGGGCGACGAGGTCTTCGTCAGCGCCGATCCGCGGTACTGTGTGCTGCTGGAGGAATGATGGGCCATCCGATCTCGCTCGCCCACCTCACCGTGCTGGACACCACGCCGCCGGAGCTCGTCACGGTGGCGGCGGCCGCCGGCTTTCGGACGATCGGCATCCGGCTGACCGCCACGCCGAGCGTGGGCGTGCCGCCGTACGACATCCTGCGCGACGGGCCGATCCTGCGCGAGACCCTGCTCCGTCTGGCCGACACGGGCGTGAGCGTGCTCGACACGGAGTTCCTCCGCTTCGAGCCCGACCGGCCGATCGGCGTGCCCGAAGGCTTTCTCGAGGTCTCGGCGCGCCTGGGCGCCAAGCACGTCCTCGTCATGAGCGCCGAGCCCGACGAGGCGCGCACGATCGAGCGCTTGGGCGAGCTCTGCGACGGCGCCGCGCAGTACGGGCTCAACGTGTGTCTCGAGTTCGCGATCTATACCGGTGTGCGCACGCTCGCCCACGCCGCAAGCCTTCTCGCCAAGGCGAAGCGATCGAACGCGTCGATCCTGATCGACGCCCTGCACTTCAGCCGATCCGGCGGGCTGCCCGTGCACGTCCAGCAGGTCGATCCGGCCCTTTTCCGCTACGCGCAGATCTGCGATGCTTCAGCCGACATGCCCGGCCCGACCGACACCCCGGCGCTGATCCGCGAGGCCCGCACGGGCCGCCTCCTGCCCGGCGAGGGCGTCTTGCCGCTGGCGGAGCTGATAGCGGCGCTCCCCGCGGGCGCTCCGCTGGCGATCGAAGCGCCGTGCCGGGCGACTGCCGATCTCCCCGCGCTCGAGCGCGCGAAGCGCGCGTACCGGGCGCTCACCAGTCTGGCAGGAGCGTGAGATGAACTTCGGGATCCACATCGGCGCCATGGGCGGCCCCCTGGACGAGATGCGCAAGCTGTGGAAGTTCGCCGACGCGAAGGGGTTCGACTGGTTCTCCGTGTCCGATCATTTCCAGGAGTCGCCGCCGCGCGGGGGCGACATGGACTGCTACGAGGCGATCGCGATCCTGACGGCGGTGGCGATGGACACGACGAAGATCCGGCTTGGCAGCGGCGTGTACTGCGTCGCCTACCGGAACCCCGGGCTCCTCGCCAAGTCGTTGACGACGATCGATCACCTCTCGAACGGACGCGTCGACTGCGGGCTCGGCGACGGCTGGCACGACGTCGAGGCCAGGGCGTTCGGGTACGCGTTTCCCTCGATCGGCCCGCGCGAGGACATGCTGGAAGAGTACGCGCAAATTCTGAGAATGTTGCTCGATCCCGAGCAGAAGCGGGCGAGCTTCCAGGGCCAGCACTTCCAGGTGTCGAACGCGCCGAACTATCCCAAGCCCTTGCAGCCGCGCATCCCGATCTGGATCGGCGGCCGCGGCGAGAAGCGCACGCTCCGCGCCGCCGCGAAGTACGCCGACGGCTGGAACGGCGCCTACATCGGCCCGGACGAGTGGAAGCACAAGGGCGAGGTGCTCGATCGCTGGTGCGAGACCGAAGGGCGCGATCCGCGGACGATCATGCGCAGCGTGAACCTCGGCTTCTACCTCGGAGCCGACGCCAGGGGCATCGCGCGCGCCGACGCGCTCTTCAACAGCCATTTCGGCGGCAGCCCGGCGCGCGCCGAGCGCACGGGCTATCTCCGGGGCTCCGTGAAAGACGCGCGCGAGATGGTGGAGCGGTTCCGGGCGCTCGGCTGCGTCCGGCTCAACATCGCGCTGCGCGAAGGACCGTACGACTGGGAGGCACTGGAGGCGTTCGCGGCCGAGATCGTCCGCGCGCGCTGAAAACGCGGCGGCATGGAGCATCGCGGTAACCTGACATCCAAAGGAGGGACTCGATGCTGAATCCGGGAGACAAGGCGCCGGACTTCGCCGGCAAGGACCACAACGGCAACACGGTCAAGCTGGGGGACTTCAAGGGCAAGACGATCGTGCTGTGGTTCTTCCCCAAGGCCGACACACCCGGTTGAACGGCCGAGGGTTGCGGGTTCCGCGACCTGAAAGCCGACTACGACCGGAAGAACGCGGTGATCCTGGGCGTGTCGTTCGACACCCCGGCCGACAACAAGAAGTTCGCCGAGAAGTTTCATTTCAACTTCCAGCTGATTTGCGACACGGATCGCAAGATCGGCACGGCCTACGGCGCCAACGTCGATCCCGCCAAGGGCGCCCAGCGAGTCGGCGTGATCATTGCTCCGGATGGAAAAATCAAAGAATGGCACGAGCGAGTCGACGCGCGAGCGTGGCCCGCGGAAGTGATCAAGACGATATAGCAGTACGTTTCGGCAAGAGACAAGCCGAGACGTGGCACGAGACTCGGGTCCGGTGGGCGGCGAAGGGATTAAGCCCTGCGTCGCGCTCCGGACCGAGCTCGCCTTTCTAACGATTCCTGGGTGGCGACACCGGAACGTAGCTAGAACGTGTGGACGAGCTCTCGGCCGGAATCGCTGGACGGAGACTCATCTTGGAGAACACCTGCCTGGCTCAGGACCACAGCGATCTCCTTCTGGATCATATCGACTGTGAATGGCTTTCTCAGCACGGGCCGTCCGGCCTCCTCCAGGAACTTCTGGGCTTCGGGACTCATCGTGTCTCCCGTCATGAAGATCACGCGTGACGCCATCTCCTGGCTTCGTTTCAGCACTCGGCGCCAGACCGCACTGCCGTGCATGTCCGGCAAGCGCAGATCCAACGTAATCAAATCGTAGTTCTGCCGCTCGATCCTCGCGATAGCCTCATGACCGGTGGCGGCCTCGTCCACCTGATGCCCCGAGCGGCTGAGGACGTCGTGGAGAATTTGGCGAAGGTTCTTTTCGTCGTCGACAACGAGGATGCGGGCTGCCCGCACGGACGAAAGGATCTCCGGCGCCGCAAGAGAGGGCGCAGCGGCCTGCTCCTCCAGGGGCAAAGTGATCACGAATCGCGCACCACTGCTCGGAAGATTCGCGACCGTCATCCTGCCTCCGTGTTCCGTGATGATTCCGAGCGCGAGGCTCAAACCAAGCCCGGTCCCTTCTCCCGCGGGCTTTGTCGTGAAGAATGGATCGAAGATCTTGGCCAGATGTTCTTCAGGAATGCCCGGCCCATCGTCGGTGATCTCCAGGTCGACCTCTCCTGCGCGTCGTGCCGTGCGCACGGTGAGGACGCCGCGGCCGTGAGCAGATTTCATCGCGTGGCCGGCATTCGAGTAGAGATTCAGTAACACTTGCTCGAGCTGATGGGAATCGGCCCACAAAGGCGGCAGGGCCGGTTCGAGTGCCTTGACGACACGGATGTTATCGAGATCGAGCGCGCGCGCCTGGCGGGACAACGCCATGTCCACGACCGCATTGAGGTCAATTCGCGCGCGTTCCGTTTCGTTGCGCCGGGCAAACGTCAGCATGTCGCGAATGATTCTCGACGCGCGGTCGCACTCGTCGCTGATGGCCTCGAGGCGACCTTGAATCTCCGGGGCGACATCGGGCTGCCGCTGTAAGAGCTGTGCACTCAAGCTGATCGTTGTCAGAGGGTTGTTGAGCTCGTGCGCGACCCCCGAGACCAGCGTGCCCAGGGCGGTCATCTTGCTGGCCTGGATCAGCTGGGCTTGTGTCTCCTTGAGACGCTGGAGGTTGCCCCGCAGCTCTGCGTAGAGCCATACTTGTTCGCGCAGCAGGCTGACGAAGACGATAGCGACGCCGA
>Ga0306920_100009887_pt1 | contig 12757 bp, 12 predicted proteins | sample flu12Cox44000170_FD_204666 | JGI IMG/M metagenome (GOLD analysis project Ga0306920, IMG submission 204666) | Lab enrichment of tropical soil microbial communities from Luquillo Experimental Forest, Puerto Rico - flux4day.12C.oxic.44.000.170 (v2)... | ecosystem: Environmental > Terrestrial >...
CGCTGGTCATCGGAATAGACCGCACGATCGATCTTCAGCGTCGAGTTGGGACCGAGCGCCAGCTTCGTGCTGTCAATCAATCCGATCCTGGCATCGCTGTCTTTGCTGGTACTGACGACTTCATCGCGCACCACCGTGTCGCCCACCGCAATCGGCAAGAGCCGGGCTCCGTCGACGCTCACGACCTCGTTGCGGATGACTTCGGCCTGGCCGACCTTGACCGCCTCGGCGCTGGCGACCGTCGTTGAAGCCAGGGCAGCGGCGAGGCAGACAGCCGTGAGGTCAAGATTCCGGGAATGTGCCAAGCTGTAGCTCCCTTGCAAAATCCGTCCGCTGATCGCCGCCCTTCATAGCATGCTTTCCGGACCGTGATGTCGTCTGGAACCGTTCATCACCAGGAAGATCAACCGCCGAAATCTTCCGCGTCCAGCACGATCGGTGATCCATGGGGCGTGCGGTCCGCGGCGCGGTCCCAGGCGTTGCGATAGCGATCGAGCGTTTCGGAGGAAGCCACGCCCTTGGTCGCTACCAGCCGCTCCAGCGTCGCAAGCCAGTGGCGGTAGTAGGTCTCGCCGGTGTCGAGATCGCCTTTTGCCTGCGCACGCTTGATCTCGTTTCCCAGGGCGTCCGACCATTCCGCCCAGGTGAAAACGCCGCGCGCGTGCAAGGTGAGCGCCATCGCGAAAGCCAGGGCTTCCCAGGGGGCACGAAACACCGGTCCGTCTTCATCGGTGGGAATGCCGGGGATCGCGCGCATCGCCTCAAGTGCCGTCTGGCGGTCCGACATCATTGGGCCGGCTCCAGATAGGATTCCCAGGCATCAACCGAGATTTCGAGCCCGGGATCGGACCTTTCGCCCCAGAGCTCGGCACCGTCAAAGGTGACGTTATAAAGCCATTGCGGCGCTTCGCCGGCGCCGGTGGCGTTGCTGTCAGGAAAGACGTGGAAGCCGATCACGCGCGCAATGGTTCCGCGGTGGCCGCGCACATAGCGCGGCAGCCGCGTATGGGTGGGCGGATGCATCACCTTGGCGCGCACGCGATCGCCCAGCGCGTAACGGGCGGGGCGGTTCGCCTCACGCTCGCTCGGCCTGGCCCTGTGTAGCTTCGCGGCGACGCCTTCGGTCGTGAGAATTCGCGCGACCGGCTTGGCCGGATGCAGTGACCTGCCGGCGGCAATTTCATCGCGCTCGACCAGGTGGCGTTCCAGCATCAGCCGTTCGAGCCCGGCAAGCCAAATCTGGTAATAGCTCCTGCTCAGATAGTCCTCCGGCGGCCAGTCTTCGCGGGCGAAGCGCTCCATGTCAAAATTCCAGCCACCCGGCCTGCCCATCGCGAGCGTGATCGCAAAGGCGCGCCGCTCCCATTCGGCATGAAACGTCGGTTCGTTCGGCTCCGCTTGCACCGGGGAGGACCATGGCACCCCGCCCATATCGTGCGCGCCGTCCATCTAGGCGGCCTCGTGCGGCACTTTCGGCAATCCGGTGCCGATCATGCTGTCGCGGGTGACGATCTCGGCAAGGCGCTCCTCGCTCCAGCCCTCGGTGCCCTTTGGCCGCATCGGCAGCACGAAGTAGCGGATTTCGGAGGTGGAGTCCCAGACACGGATCTTCGTGCCCTTTGGCAGCTCGAAGCCGAAATCGGCAAGCACCCCGCGCGGGTCCTTAACGGCTTTGGCGCGGTAGGGCGCGGATTTATACCAGACCGGCGGCAGGCCGAGGACCGGCCAGGGATAACAGGAGCACAGCGTGCAGACGATCATGTTGTGGACGCCTGGCGTGTTCGCAACCGCGACGATCTGCTCGCCCTGGCGGCCGGCATAGCCGAGTTCGGCAATCGCCGGCGTTGCGTCCGCAAGCAGGCGGGCGCGATAGGCGGGATCGACCCAGGCGCGGGCCACCACATGCGCGCCGTTGCGCGGACCGACCTTGGTCTCATAGGTCTCGATCAGGAGATCGAGCGCGGCCGGATCGACATAGCCCTTTTCGATCAGCACGGTCTCAAGGGCCCGGACGCGCAACTCGGTCTCTGAGAGTTCCGAATGGCTGTGGCGGTGATCGTCATGTGGGGGATTTGTCATCGCCTCAAAGATACCCGCAATATTGAGTCTATGTCGAGGTGTGCAGCTCGGCTATGGTCGATTCAAATCGGGGACGGGGAGACGGTTCTTGACCGACTTTGTCAGCATCGAAAAGGGTCTCGGACCCGAGGGCCGCATCGCACTGGTGCGTTTTGATCGCGGTGACGGCATCAACGCGCTGTCGCCCGAGGCGATGCGCCAGCTCACATCGGTCGCACGAAGTTTTGAAGACGACGGCGCAACCTCAGTCGTGGTGCTGACCGGAAGCACCACCGCATTCACTGCGGGATTTGACCTGAAAGACCCCGAGGGCCGCTCACGCCGCAGCATGGATATCGGCAGCCTGCGGCCGCACTTGAAGCTCGGCCAAAGGCTTTGCCGCGCCTGGCAGGAGATGGAGCAGGTCACCATCGCCGCCATCGAAGGCTTCTGCATCGGAGGCGGCGTTGCGCTTGCGGTGGCGCTCGACTTTCGCGTCATGGCCAGCGATGCGCATATGCGTGTTCCCGAGATCGGGCTCGGCATGAACATGAGCTGGCAAAGCGTGCCGCGCATGCTGCACCTGATTGGACCCGCCCGCACCAAGCAGGCGGTGATCCTCGCCGATCAACGCATCGCGGCGCAGGAGGCCTGGCAATGGGGGCTCGTGGAGGAGGTGGCAGACCCGGGCAAGGCGCTCCAGGCGGCGATGGCGCTGGCCGAAAAAATCGCGCGTCAGCCTCCGATTCCTGTGGCCATGACCAAACTCACCGTCAACCGGCTGGCGCATGCGCTCGATGATCTCGCAAGCCACATGGACATCGACCAGTTTGCGCTGGCGAGCATGACCGAGGACCATCGGGAGGGCGTGGCGGCCTTCATCGAGCGGCGCAAGCCGAAGTTCAGGGGCAAGTGAAATCGCTGCAGCCAAAACCGGCGTCCGCCAACCCGTGATTCGCATAAGGTATATTATGGAATATTATATCTATAATTAAATCAGAGGGTTATCGGGACTTCCGTAAGTGCCTGGCCAGTTTGTGGCCATTCTCATGCGCTCAAGGGATCGACGTGACGGCGCTGTTGCTGGGCGGCGCCGGACGCTGCAATAAGCCCATCGGGATGGCTGGCGGCCGGATCGTCTTCTTGGAGAGTTCAGATGAAATTTTCACGGCGCGCGCTTGTTAAAGCTTCCGCGGCGTCAGTTTTGCTTGGCGGCTTCAGTGCTCCGTCAGTCGCGCGCGGTGAGACCGCCGAGTTCAGCTACAAATATGCCAACAACCTCCCGGACTCCCATCCGCTGAACGCGCGCGCCAAGGAAATGGCTGATGCGATCAAGAGGGAGACCAACGGCCGCTTCGACCTGCAGATTTTTCCGAACAATCAGCTCGGCTCGGACATGGACATGCTGAGCCAGATCCGCTCGGGCGGCATCGAGTTTTTCACGCTCTCCGGACTGATCCTGTCGACTCTGGTTCCCGCGGGGCCTCCATTAACGGTATCGGTTTCGCGTTCCCGGACTACGATACGGTATGGAAGGCCATGGATGGCGATCTCGGCGCCTATGTGCGCGGCGAGGTTAACAAGGCGGGCCTGGTGGTGATGGAGAAGATCTGGGACAACGGTTTCAGGCAGACCACGTCCTCAACCAGGCCTATCAACAATCCCGACGATTTTAACGGTTTCAAGATTCGTGTTCCCGCCTCGCCGCTGTGGACCTCGATGTTTAGGGCGCTCGATGCAGTTCCCGCCTCGATCAATTTCGGCGAAGTCTATTCGGCGTTGCAGAGCAGGATCGTCGAGGGCCAGGAAAATCCGCTGGCGATCGTCTCGAGCGCCAAGCTCCATGAAGTGCAGAAATATTGCTCGCTGACCAACCACATGTGGGACGGCTTCTGGTTCCTCGCTAATCGCCGCGCCTGGGATACGTTGCCGCCGGAGATACGCGAGATCGTCGCCAAAAACATCAATGCCGCAGGGAGCAAAGAGCGCGCCGACGTCGCCAAATTGAATGCTACCCTGCAACAGGACTTGGCCGGCGAGGGTTTGATCTTCAATCAGGTCGCGCCCGCGCCGTTCCGCGACAAGCTGCGTTCCGCCGGTTTCTATGCCGAATGGAAGGCCAAATATGGCGAGCGGGCCTGGGAGCTGCTGGAGAAGGCCGTCGGGAAGCTGTCGTAGTCCGCATAGCTGTAAAGGCCGCCATTAACCGAAATCGAGATCGGCCAGATCGGGTGCGAGTCCCCTCGCCGACCTTCCCCTGGCGTTGTAGGATCGATCTTTCAATGGAGGGTGACCGATGAGCGGCAAGCAGAGCCAATATGACATCGGCCTGGACAAGACGCCGGCCAATTATGTGCCGCTGACACCGCTCAGCTTCATCGCCCGTAGTGCCGCGGTGTTTCCCGACCATTTCAGCGCGGTCTATGAAGATCGCTTCTTCACTTGGTCGCAGACCTATGCGCGCTGCCGGCGCTTTGCGTCTTACCTCTCCACAAAGGGGATCGGCGAAGGCGACACGGTGGCGGCCATGCTACCGAACGTGCCGGCCATGAACGAATTGCACTTTGCCGTGCCGATGGTTGGCGCGGTGCTGAACGCGCTCAACATCCGCCTCGATGCACCCTCGATCGCATTCCAGCTCGATCATGGCGGTGCCCGAATCATCCTGGTCGACCCGGAGTTTTCCGGCGTGATCGCCGAGGCACTTAAGCTGATGAGCGGACCGAAGCCTTTCGTCATCGATGTCGACGACGCGTCCTTTGCGCCCGGCAAGCCTATCGGCGAGATCGAATATGAGGCGGCGGTGGCACAGGGCGAGGCCACTTTCACGCCGCGCATGCCCAACGATGAATGGGACGCGATCGCCCTCTCCTACACGTCGGGTACAACAGGCAATCCGAAGGGCGTCGTGACCCATCATCGCGGCGCCTATCTGAACGCCGTCAGCAACATCCTTGCCGGCAATCTCGGCCAGCATCCGGTTTATCTCTGGACGCTGCCGATGTTCCATTGCAACGGCTGGTGCTTTCCTTGGACGGTAGCGGCCGCGGCCGGCGTCAATGTCTGCCTGCGCAAGGTCGAGCCGACCAGAATCTTCGAATTGATCAAAAAGCACGGCGTCACCCACATGTGCGGCGCGCCGATCGTCTACAACACGCTCATCAACGCGCCCGATGCGCCGAAAGGGGGCGCGGCCAGGCGCGTGGCCGGACTGATCGCGGGCGCGGCCCCACCGGTCGCCGTGCTCGAGGGCGCCGAAAGCATCGGCATCAAGCTCACCCATGTCTACGGACTTACCGAGGTCTACGGCCCCGCCTCCGTCTGCGCGGAGCAGCCGGGCTGGGACAACCTTTCGGTGGCCGAGCGCGCGCATTTCAAGCGGCGGCAGGGCGTGCCCTACCCGCTGGAGGAAGCGGTCACCGTGCTCGATCCCCAAACCATGCGCGAGGTGCCGCGCGACGGCGAGACCATCGGCGAGGTGATGTTCCGCGGCAACATCGTGATGAAGGGTTACCTGAAGAACGACAAGGCAACCCGGGAAGTCTTTGAAGGCGGCTGGTTCCACACCGGCGACCTCGGCGTGCTCGACGAGCATGGCTATGTCATCATCAAGGATCGCTCCAAGGACATCATCATTTCAGGGGGCGAGAACATCTCATCCGTCGAGGTCGAGGATGTGCTCTACAAGCACCCGGCGGTGTTGTTTGCGGCCGTGGTGGCAAAGCCCGATCCGAAATGGGGCGAAGTCCCCTGCGCCTTCATCGAGCTGAAGGAAGGCGCGAAGGCAACCGAAGCCGAGATCATCGCCTATTGCCGTGGCCAGATGTCTGGCTTCAAGACGCCGAAGGCCGTGGTGTTCGGGCCGGTCCCCAAGACCTCCACTGGAAAAATCCAGAAATTCCTGCTGCGCAATCAGGTGGACTCGGCGAAGGCGATTTCGGCGTAGTCTCCAATTATTCCGCGGGTGCACTGACGGCGCCCGACGCGATCCGGTTCGGGATGTGCAGAAACAGCGCGCACACGAGCGCGGAGACAAAGCAGAGCAGAGCCAATCCGTAGAGTCCGCCCGCGTAGCTGCCGGTCAGGTCCTTCATCAGCCCAACATAGGACGGCCCGAAGAAGCCTCCGAGATTGCCGAGCGAATTGATCCAGGCAAAGCCGGCCGCCAGCGCCGGACCGCTCAGGAACATCGGCGGCATCGCGAAGAATGGACCCTTTGAGCCATAGAAGCCCATCGTGGCCATCGACATTCCCACCAGCGCCCACCAGGTGCCCATGGTCATGCCGGCAACGACGAGGCCTATTGTCGAGAGCACGCAGCCTAAGAACAGGTTCCAGCGACGCTCATCCATGCGATCGGAGACGCGCCCCCACACGACCATGGCGATCCCGCCGCAGATGTAGGGGATCATGGTCAGCCAGCCGACCGTCATGTTGCTGTAGCTACCCAGCGACTTGATCATTTGGGGAACGAAGATCAGCATCCCCAGGCTCGCAGTAACGATGCCGACATAGTTCAACGCAAGCAGCAGGACCTTGGGATCGTAGAGCGCCTCCCACAGGGTGAATTTTCGCGCCGCCTCGGTGGCGCGGCGCTCGGCAGCGATCGTGGTGACGAGCCAGTTGCGCTCTTCCTCGGTAAGAAATTTCGCCTGCTGCGGCCGATCGGTGAGCACGAAATAGGTCAGAACGCCGATCACCACGGTCGGGATCGCTTCGGCGATATACATGATCTGCCAGCCGCGCAGGCCGAACAGGCCATCGAGCCCAAGCAGTGACGTCGATATCGGTGCGCCGATCGCCACCGAAAACGGCAGCCCGACGAGAAAGCCGGAAACGATCCGCGCGTGGTGCCGGCTTGGGAACCAGTAAGTGAAATAGAGGATCATGCCGGGAAAGAATCCGGCTTCGGCGACGCCGAGCAGGAAGCGCACGATTGCAAAGCTGGTTGAGCCCGTAGCGGCTGCGGTCAGACCGGCGAAAATCCCCCAGGTGATCATGATCCGGGCGATCCATATTCTTGCCCCGACCTTTTCCAGGATCACGTTGCTCGGCACTTCGAAGATGAAATAGCCCCAGTAAAACATACCGACGGCGAAGCCGAAGGTCCCAGCCGACATGCCGAGGTCGTCGCGCATGGTCAGGCCGGCGAAGCTGACATTGATACGATCGATATAGGCGAGCACGTAGGACAGCACTGCGAACGGCAATAGTCGCAAATAAACCTTGCGCATGGTGGATCGTTGCAGTGCGGCGTCCATCGTTCCCTCCCCGACCGATTTATCGACAGCGCAAGCCTAAGCTCAAGTTCACACGGTGTCACGGCGGCAGCACGGCGCGGGATCGGGAAAAGTGCACATTTGCTGCAGCGCGTCGATTTTCCGGCGGGCCTGGTTCTGCGAACCAAGCCGGGATGACGGCTTTACCGTCACCTCACCTTCAACCGCATACCGTCATAGGCCGGCTCGACGCCGGCCGGCAGGCTCTGGCGCAGCACCTCGTAGTCGAGGTCGGAATGCAGGTTGGTGATGACGGCGTGTCCGGGTTTGAAGCGTTCGATCCAGGACAGGGCGTCGGCGACGCTGAAGTGGCTCGGATGGGGCGCATAGCGCAGGCCATCGATGATCCAAAGATCGAGATCTTCCAGGGCGCGCCAGCTTTCTTGGGGAATGTCGCTGACATCGGGCGTGTAAGCGGCATCACCGATCCGGTAGCCCAGCGCCGGAATGTTGCCGTGCTTGAGCTCGAAGGCGGTCAGCGTCACCGCGCCGCCCTTGCCCTCGATTGTCTGCCTGCCGCCACCTTCGATCGCGTGCTGGGTCAGGATCGGCGGATAGTCGCTGCCCGGCGGCGACACGAAGCAATAGGAGAAGCGGTGCATGATGTCTTTCGCGGTCGACTGATTGAGATAGACCGGAATCCGCCGCCGCATGTGCAGGACCACCGGGCGCAGGTCGTCGATTCCGTGGGTCTGGTCAGCGTGCTCATGGGTCAAAAACACCGCGTCGATGTGGTCGACGTTAGCGTCGATCAATTGCTCGCGAAGATCGGGCGAGGTGTCGATCACGATCCGCGTCGTGCCGTGGCCAGAGGTTCGTTCTACCAGCAGGGAACAGCGGCGGCGGCGGTTCCTGGGGTTGTTCGGATCGCATTTGCCCCAGCCTAGCGCCGGGCGGGGAACGCCGGCCGAAGAGCCGCAGCCGAGTATTGTCAACGTCAGGGTCATGCGGCTGCTTGCGGCGGGACCTTGGAGAACAGGCGGAAGAAGTTCTCGGTGGTCTGCCGCGAAATCTCCTCCAGCGAAACGCCGCGGGCCTCCGCCAGCACCCTGGCGACCTCGACGACGTAGGCGGGCTCGTTGCGTTTGCCGCGGAACTTGCCAGGTGCGAGGTAAGGCGCGTCGGTCTCGACCATGATGCGGTCGGGCGGAAGTTCGGCGGCGAGATCGCGCAGGGCGTCGGATTTCTTGAAGGTGAGGATGCCGGTGAATGAGATCGAAAGACCCAGCCCGATCGCCTTCATCGCGAGCTCGCGGCCGCCGGTGTAGCAATGCAGCACCGCGCGAAATCCTCCCTTCACCATTTCCTCCTCGAGAATGCGGCCGCAATCCTCATCGGCGTCGCGGGTGTGGATCACAAGCGGAAGGCCGGTCGCGCGTGCAGCCGCGATGTGCGCACGAAAGCCGCGCGCCTGTGCCTGCGGTGAGCCGTTGTCGTAGAAGTAATCGAGCCCCGCCTCCCCCAGCGCCACGACCTTCGGGTGCTGCGTCAGCTCGGCCAATTCCTGGGGCGTAATCCCGTCCTCTTCGTCGGCATGATGCGGGTGGGTGCCGACGGAGCAATAGACGCCGGGAAAGCGCTCGGCGATCGCCAGAAGCTCGCCAAGCCGCCTCACCCGCGTCGAGATCGTCAGCACGCGCCCCACGTCGGCGGCAAGCGCGCGTGAGATGATCGCGTCGAGGTCGCCGGAGAAATCGGGAAAGTCGAGATGGCAATGGCTGTCGATCAGCATCGCTGAAACACTCAGGCTGCCGTCGGCTCGATATAGCGCGGAAACACCGCCTGCGGCGCCGGCAGTGTTGTGCCCGGCGCGATCCGTGTCGATCCGCCAAGCTCCGCGAATTTGCGCGCCTCCCCGTGGGAGATGCCAAGGCTGTCGAGCAGCCTCGCAGAGGCCGCCGGCATCACCGGCTGCGTCAGGATCGCGATCTGCCGCAAGACCTCGGCGGTGACATAGAGTACCGTGCCCTGGCGTGCCGGATCGGTTTTGGCAAGCGCCCAGGGCGCTTCGCCTGCAAAGTAGCGGTTGGCTTCTGCCACCACCGCCCACACCGCGTTGAGCCATTGGTGAATCTGCTGCGTTGTCATCGCCTCGCGCGCGATCGCGATCATGCCGTCGGCCTGCCGGAGGATCGCCTTGTCGCTGTCGGAGAGCGCGCCGGGCGTGGGCAGCACGCCGTCGAGTTGCTTTGATATCATCGACAGCGAACGCTGCGCGAGATTGCCGAGGTCGTTGGCGAGATCGGCGTTGATCCGCGCGACAATGGCCTCGTGGTTGTAGTTGCCGTCCTGGCCGAACGCCACTTCGCGCAGGAAGAAATAGCGGATCTGGTCGACGCCATACTGGTCGGCGAGATTGAAGGGGTCGACGACATTGCCGACCGATTTCGACATCTTCTCGCCCCTGTTGAACAGGAAGCCGTGTGCATAGACGCGCTTTGGCAGCCTTATGCCCGCCGACATCAGGAAGGCCGGCCAATAGACCGCATGGAAGCGGATGATGTCCTTGCCGATGATGTGCAGATCGGCCGGCCAGAAGCGCCAGCGCGGGTCGGAGTCCTCGTCGGGGAAGCCGACGCCCGTGATGTAGTTGGTCAACGCATCCACCCAGACATACATCACATGTTCGGGGTCGTCAGGAACCTTGACGCCCCAATCGAAGGTGGTGCGCGAAATCGAAAGATCCTTCAAGCCGCGCTTGACGAAGCTGATCACTTCGTTGCGGCGCGCGTCCGGGCCGATGAAGTCGGGCTGGCTTTCATAGAGCGCCAGAAGTTTGTCCTGGTAGGCGGACAGGCGGAAGAAATAGGTCTTTTCCTCGACCCACTCCACCGGCGTGCCCTGCGCGCCACGGCGCACGTTATCCTCGCCGACAGTGGTTTCATCCTCGGCGTAATAGGCCTCGTCGCGCACCGAATACCAGCCGGCATAGGTATCGATGTAAACGTCGCCGTTCTGCTGCATACGATTCCAGATCGCCCGGCTCGAGCGGTGATGCTGCGGTTCGGTGGTTCGAATGAAACGGTCGAAGGAGACATTCAGTCGCTCGTCCATCGCGCGGAAGCGGCCGGAATTGCGGGCCGCAAGGTCCGGCGTGGTCAACCCTTCGGCCTCCGCGGTCTGCACCATCTTCAACCCGTGTTCGTCGGTGCCCGTCAGGAAGAACACGTCCTTGCCGTCGAGCCGTTGAAAACGCGCAAGCGTATCGGTGGCGATCGCCTCATAGGCGTGGCCGATATGCGGCTCGCCGTTCGGATATGCAATTGCGGTCGTGATGTAGAAGAGGTTTGCGCGGGAGATCTCGCGCGCCGCGGTGGGAGGCTTGGTGACCGGTGCCAGGGCTGCCGCTGCGTTCTGGGCCGCCCTCTTGATCGCACGACGGGACTCGGTCGTCGGCTTCAGTACTGTTTTCAGCGCCTTCGCCTTCGGTGCCTTCTCCTTGGTCTTTACGGCGGCCTTGTTTGCCGCCTTCTTGACGGATTTTCTCTCGGCTTTCTTCGCGGCCTTTTTGGCCTTCTTGATGCCGCGTTTTTTAGTGACGGCGGACTTGGCAGTGCGCGCGGCCTTCCTGGCTTTTTTCTTTTTCGCAGACTTCTTGGCCACGATGAAACCCTCAAGAAATAGCTGAGCGAGATTTGGTCGGAACGGTTGTCCCCGCGACGCCTATCGTGTCGCTTCCGCAAGCATCGAGAACACCGAGAAAACAAACGGTTTTCGTTCAAGATTATAGTCTTGGGTGTCGCGCGCGGCGCGGGCGATCTTTTCCCATACCTCTGCCAGCCGCGCAAGGCGGGGCAGGTTCGCGTTGGCGTCGAGTTGGGGGTTGTTCAGCCGTTCAGCGATCCAGCGATCGACGCTGTCGATGAAGGCAGAAAGCGCCTCCCGGTCGCTCAGCGGCAGCGCATCTCCCAGCGCGTGCAGCTCGCGCGCATCAAGTTGCGGCAAACTCGCAAGCAGCGCTGCTGTGCGTTGTTGCAGCTTCAGCGCGTCCCCGCCCAAGAGCCTGATCGCGCGCGCCACGCTGCCCTCAGACGCGGCAGCCGCTTCGGCAAGCGCGGGGTCGCTCGGCGCGAGGCTTAAGGCTTTTGCCGCGGCGCTGACCACCTCAGCGGTGGAGAGCGGCCGCAGCGGCAAATTCCGGCAGCGCGACTGAATGGTCGCCAGCACCCTCCCCGGCGCGTTGCTGACCAGGAGCAACAGCGACCGTTGCGGCGGCTCCTCGAGAATCTTCAAAAGCGCGTTGGCAGCGTTGGGATTGAGCTCGTCGACGGTATCGACGATGCAGAGGCGCCAACCACCCGCGGCCGCGGTCGAGCCAAAGAACGGGATCGCCTCACGCGTCTCGTCAACCGTAATTACTGTCCGCAGCGCGCCCCTGTCGTTGAGCGTTCGTTCCAGTGTTAAAAGGCCGCCATGGGTGCCGGACGCGATATGACGCGCCGCCGGCTCGCTCGCGTCGACCCACAGCGTTTCGGCGTGTTGCACGGCACCGGCAAGCGGGTTGCCGTGGGTCAGCACGAAGCGCGCCATGCGGTAAGCTAGCGTTGCCTTGCCGATACCTTGCGCGCCTCCGATCAGCCAGGCATGCGGGATGCGCCCGCTCCCGTAGGCACTGAGCAGGATTTTCTCCGCCTCGCGGTGACCGAACAGATCGAGGGTTTCACGGGGATGCGGGACGGCGAGCTCGATCTCGGCCTTGCGGGCGTTCATGCTGGACTGGCCAAGCCGCCGGCCGGCATCGGAAGGAAGTGGTCGCGCAGCGCCTCCCAGATCCTGGTGGCCACCGTGTTGACATCGGCGGTCGCGTCGATCAGCACGCACCGTTCAGGTTCGGCCGCGGCGATCTCCCGATAGGCATCACGCAGCTCCTGATGAAAACCGAGATCCTCGGACTCGAACCGATCAGGCGTCTCGCTCCCGCGCCGGGCAGCCGCGCGTTTCAATCCGACCTCCACGGGAACGTCGAGAATGATGGTCAGGTCCGGCTTCAGATCGCCGATCGTGACGCGCTGCATGGCGTCGAGAAGGCCGGGCGTGACATTGCCGAGCCTGCCCTGATAGGCCCTCGTGGAATCGAAGAAACGGTCGCACAGTACCCAGGCGCCTTGGCTCAGCGCCGGGAGAATGACCGCGCGCACATGATCGTCGCGGGCGGCGGCAAATAGCAGCGTCTCCGCATCGGCTCCGAGCAGCTTGCCCATACCTGACAGCACGAGGTGGCGGATGATTTCGCCCCCCGCCGATCCACCGGGCTCGCGGGTGACGACCACATGCGTCCTGGCAGCTTCAAGGCGCTCTGCCAATTTCCTGATTTGCGTGGATTTTCCTGCGCCCTCGCCGCCCTCGAAGGTGATGAAGCGTCCGCGGCCCGGGGCGCGCTTGATGGTTGCCTCTGCCATGATCAGAGCTTCTCGACCCCG